>Ga0228711_1001366_pt1 | contig 35616 bp, 20 predicted proteins | sample MedpolnodulmetaG_2_FD_177996 | JGI IMG/M metagenome (GOLD analysis project Ga0228711, IMG submission 177996) | Root nodule microbial communities from Medicago polymorpha collected in Santa Monica, California, United States - brown nodules | ecosystem: Host-associated > Plants > Roots > Nodule... | reverse complement strand
TTTTTTTTAAGTTTTTTTTTTTTTTTTTGTGTGTATAGTTTTGCCCCTATTGGACAGTTTTTCTAGATCCGTCCCTGCTCATGTATACGGTAGTGATTTTTATATTTGGATGTACCGCATATATACGACACCTTGTATTTATCTTTTAAATTTTTTAAATAGAACATTGTTCTTTTAAAAAAAAAAGTTTTTATTTTATTACAGGCCTCTTTTCACTTACAGAGCCGAGCCTCCGAATTCATAGGAACAACCTTGATACTACTTACTATATGAAAGCAACCAAACCTTCTCTAATCCTAATAATATATTGGCCAAACGTCTGGGTGGATACTACGTAATAATTCAAGCTACAAATTAGAATGATTTCTGTATACAAAATCAATTCTAAAAATAAAATAAAAATCAAATTTAGAATGAATTTAATTTTATAAAGTCAAATGTGACTCATTTGAATGTAAAACCAAACATACACAAACACTTAAAATTAAGGTAAAAGTGTATATGCGTCACAATTAAAGGATCATTTAGCATTTGCAGCAATTTTTAATAGTATTATATCTGCTACTCCACAAGATCCAACTTTTAATAGTATGATATGATGATTCAAATTGAATATTTGATGGAACTTCATAACCGTGAGCTAGTGATCTTTTCTTCAAACTCAACGAGTTTGTGACTCTGGAGTTCTATATTTATTAAGAAAATAGAACAAAATGTGGAACAGGCTTGCACTTCAATGGTTTGGCCAAAAACACAGTAACCCTTCCTACTTCTGACATATCAATATCATGACTCTTACCATCATTAACAACCCAATCATAGCATTGTATCAAACTTGCAAGTGTTGCTTGGATAACAAGCAAAGCAAGTGAAGAACCAGGGCAACTTCTTCTTGCATCAACATCAACATGTGATACTACTTTTTCTAAATAGAGAAAACTTGAATGTGAGAAGAAAATTCACATTGTGTGCGCGGCAAATTTTCTAACAGAAATTAACCACCGTAAAAATATTACTAGAGTAATATTTGGTATAATTTCCTAAAAAAATGGTATAATGCGAATTTTTTTAGGACAAATGCTACCACACTGCATGATAAAAGGAGCCTACCTGCCAACGAGATTGGTAAATAGAGGTCACCAAGTTTTCTTTTATTTAAGAGGAAAAAAAAGATATACATTTTAAACAAAATAATCGAAGCACGTGCTAAGATTGAAATATATAAAAGTCTAAAAAACAACAGTACTTAAATATAATGACATCAACTCAAGGGATTTCCACTATAACAAAGGTGATTACAATTTGTTCAAGGACACAAGCAAGAGATTTCTAATATTCAAGTACACAAGTAAGAAACTTTTAAATGTTCAATCATAACTGAAAGAGACTTCTAATGTTTAAAAATAAATAAGTATGTTCTTACACTTGATATGCAATCAGAGGTGTGAACAATACAAAACTGAACAGACTCTTAAACTTAGAACTTTTAAGATACAAACTTTGATAAGAAATTCTTAAGTGTTCTATGCGCTTTTTTATTTGACAAAGTAAGGGCACAATTAAAAATAGCAGAGTCTTGTTATCATTTTTCAAGTATTAAGTTCCTTATATAGACAAAGATTAGAGAGACGTTGGAGAAGAGTGTCAACACATTAATAATCGCTGAGAAACTTCAAATCAAGGAAGTTGGGTCATTGCCTATTATGAATAATGCCATTGATTAGACATTCATAATTTTTTTGCTGAAACTGGAATTATCCGTTCATTCTCTTTGTCCTAGAAGTTCTTTGTTTGTTTATACACGTGGTTAGAAGAAGATAAATTGTATTATCAGAGCCTTGATAGAGACAACTACGGAAAATGACAAATTTGACGTGGCTTCTAGACCCCTCAGGATCTTCTGCACTTCAAAGTCTGGAGGTCTTCAAAGTCTGGAGGTCTTCAAAGTCTGATGCAGGTCTTCAACTGAGTTGCTTCATTTCTTCTGATCCAAGGTGTTGACTTCTGGTTTACTTTTCATCAGATCTTTTACCAAAGTCTTTTAACTTCTCTTTGTGCTTCTGATGCTCTTATACATGTTCATACCTTTTTAAAATTTAACCTATGGTCATGCACACTTGAACATATATTAGCATATCTAATTGTTCTTTAATACCTTGTTATCATCAAAATTCTAGAGGAATTGTACAAACCAATTTTGTTCCAACAAAACATATAAAAAAATCACCTAAAATATTGTAAAATGACTCATAAAAGACCATGAAATACTGTTATGACAGGGTGTCACTATGCGGAGACGAATAAATGAGGTTGTCCATAACTTAACGAAGGGGGGTACATTGTCAGCTAGTTTCCATATATTGGTGGATATATAAAAAAAAAATTACCATAAATTGTCAACTAGTTTCCACAACTGGAATCATTTTTATTAAACTTTTTTTTTACCATGGTCCAAAAAGAAAATTTTCCTTTTATTCCCATGAAAGGTTAAAAATTAAAAAGTTAAAACTAATTAAAGGTTAAAAAAATTCCCTTTACTATCACGAAATGTTCAAAAAATTCCTTACTATCATGTGACCTCCTTATTAGTTGTGCTAAAAGGACAAACAATACAAAAAGAGATATTTAATAATGATTATAAATTTGAAAATGGCTTTTTACAACTTTATGAGTGTTAAGAATTATTTAATTATGTATAAAAAGAATGAACTTTATACACTATAAATATATCCAAGAATATTCTATGTTTTACGTTGAAAAATATGTCTGCAATTATCAAATTTATTTATGCTATGAGTTTAATTCTTTTCATTGCAAATGAATATTATCGTAAGATATTCTTTCATCCTTTTTCCAGAATTTTCTTCTTCACTTCCTAGTTCGTACACAACCATTTATCATGTTTTAGTAATGTTATTTTATTATCTTTGAAATTTAAACAGGTGAACTTATATGTAAAACTGATGACAATTGTCCAAGACGTGGAACCAATAAATATTTTATTCATAAGTGTATTGATTACAGGTGTCAATGGATTCCTCGCTGATTCTTTGAGTATCACATCTGGGAGAGTAGAATAACATATTGAAGAATTATTATAATTTCAAAGTCCACAATTTTAATTTTATGTCACATATAGAAATATTATGTGTGTTCCACGAGTTTCACATGAATATGTCTTTAGAGTTTTGTTTTTAACCAAATAAATATTTTAATAAATATATTTTTATGTAATTGTATCGATTCATTTTGATTGTATTTTGAATATTATAATGATATAAATACATTTAATATTGATTTATATAAGTCAAAAGAAATATATTAACAAGAATTAAAAAATATATTTGATGGATAAATAGAAGATAGTGACAATAAATATACAATACATGATAAAAATTGTATATTTATTTCAATATGTTTCGTATGATGCTTGATAGGGTTAGACCTAGGAAGATGATTTGTCAGGTGAGATCCGCTGTGAAAAGATATTGAAATGGTGTATTTGCATGTGCTCCAACAACCAAGTCAGTAAGAGGTTCAAGAGAGAATGGAGCTATATTATGGATAAAAAGTGTCATACCTGGCTGAGGGCTAATCATGAGTATATATTGTGTATAAGTAGGGTTCTAGATGACAAACCTTCACCTGGACAGCAGTCCCAAAGAGGGACGACAGTGATCATCGGGTGGTCCATAGCATAGGATCCAAAATGAATGGACATGATCTTTTAGTCTATACCATAATCCAATGGGATTTAGAACGTGTCCATTGAATGGTGTCGCCTGCTTCTGAGGCTCGGGTTGGACCTAAACCTAGTTGAATTGCGCCTTAGGCCAGTCCGAAACAGTTTCCCCCAAGCTATAAGCTGAGTGAGTCAGACTGTAGCTTGATAGAAGTCTCCAAGAGGCCGTCTTTAAGGACAATGGCACTGCCACACTTTGTAGATTTGGACTTCAGAGGGTCTCTCAAGAAAAAGATCAAATACATCTTTTGGTTATTTACGTTTGACAAAAATATCAGATTAGACATTAGTCTTATCGATTCTTAAATTTTAAAAAGGTCATTTAAGTTAATTTAATACAACATTATTTTTCTAAGGATCTATTTGAAACTTAAAAACTTCAAATAAGTGCATTAAATTAACATTTTAAAAGATCTATTTGAAACTTAAAAAAAAACTTAAAAGACTTATTTGAAACTTAAAAATCTTAAAGACTAATCCATTATTTTTGTCAAACTTAAAGAAGAAAAAAAGATAATTAACCCGATAAAAAATAGAAAATTAAACATATGGTTAACTACAAACACCCCAAAGTAAAAATACAAAACCAAACTAAAACTGATACGTGTAACAAGAGAGGAACAAACAAAATTCTACTACAACGGATTATATCCTCAAAATATTTTTTCACTTCCAAACTCGAATAGGCAATAACCCCTTCTTGACAGTTGATCATGCAGTACTGGTCACATAATAGTTCAAACACATAAATCTTTAGTTCACAAAATAAATAAACTGTAAAACTACATTAAACTGGCAGTGAGATTAAAAGTTCATTGTACATTAATTCAAGTGCCATAATAGTTTAAGGTACATAATTTTAAGGTACTAATTTTTTTTTCAAAAATAATTTAAGTGTGTGTATACATATAATCTATCGAGTCACTTCATCAATCAAACGAGTCAAATTATATATAGTTCTAGTTCAACTCATTTAGTTAATAAACTTAATTTTTAACTTAACTTAACTCATTTGGCGCATGAATCCAATTCAATAAATTAATTATCGAGTAAAATTTACAACTATGTTTGAGTTTGATCAGTTCACATCATCAACACTAGATAACTTAATATTAAGGACTACAACTGTGTGTGAAAATTCTGTAGAGATAAAAACTATCACATTTTTATGGGACCATCAATAACTTTTAGAAATTTTGTAGGCAAAACAATCTTATTTAACCCTATTATACATAATATTCTACTAAAATCCTTTCTAATAGGCTTAAGTACCTCCTTGCTCATCTAGTTTTTAACACTCAAAGCAAGAAACACAAAACTAGTTGAGTGTTAAAAACTAGTTGTGGAAGAAACACAAAACACGTGTGAATTGAGTTTTCAATGAGTAAATTAATCACAACCATTAAACTTAATCCAAGGGTTTTCATTCAATCCTCTCATATCTTATAATAAAAGCTCCTCTCACTATGTATGTATGTATGTCAGACTATGATTATCCTTGAAGTTTTAGTTTCATCGCATATATCAACATGTAATTCTATTTTATTTTATTTTTACATTTGGCAGCACTCTGCCTTAGATATCTTTATTTTAATATTTGTCTACTAAAAAAAACTAACAACTACTTAACTCGTCGAGATCCTATGTTATTTATGAGTTAAAATCCTCTCTATTTAGTACCATCTCTATTTCTTCTATTTGAAGAGATAGAGACACAATGAAATTTGAAAAAATAGTGGTAGGATCCACTTAATGGTAGGGCCCACAATCTACTTTTTTGTATTTATCTCTCACCAAATGACATTCTTGGGAAAGTGTGTTTGTTCAAATGAATGAGTGTTTAAGTGTGTGAGTGATCAATTGTCCAATTCTAAATTTCATGCTACTTCAGTTTTTTTAAAGAAGGCAAACTACCCCACCGAAATTAGCACTAGGGAGAATCAAACCGGACACCTTGAGAGGAGCACGCTCCAAGGTCCCAGCAAACACAACTAGGCCAACACAAACTACCACATATTCTTCTACAACAACTTCCTAACCATCATTCCAACAAACAGTTTGTAATCATCGTTCTTGGTAACGGTTTGTAACTATCGTTCGACAACAAACAATAATTAAATGCCCTTTGGGGTGTTTTTGGAAGTTCAAGGTGCTTGTGAGCCATTCCTATGTCCCAAAAAAACAATTTTCCCGTGACAATAGAGTTGACCCAAACCCACTTGTTGAAATTGGATGATCAATATTTGAAACCCAAAAAATACACTGCAGTTTCAGCTTGTCGCCAACTTAATTACCTCAATCTCAGGTGTCTCTTTTGAGTTATACACAATTATTAAAAAAAATAATTATAAATATTGATTTTAATGGTAAAATGTGTTTCATTTATCAAAACACGTTTTTTTTTATAAAAGGCCAAAAACACCATAGATTTAAAAAAAAAACATTCGAAGCACAATGTATGCTTAAAAGGAGCAAAGATAGTATGCATTACAAACAAGTTAAAGATAGAACCCAAAAGATTATTATTAATTGTAGTTAGTGTAGTAGTTAGATGATTAAAATGCAATAACTAAGGTATGTTAATGGGAAAAAATAATAAATATTATATTGATGTTATAAAAAGAACAAATAATTTAAAACAAAAAATGGTAAATATGACACCTAATTTGAGACAAACACCTAAACCAACTTAATTAGTGAATGAGTAGTGATAGTTGTATAGTTATTTATGACAACTTTTGCGATAATATTCTTTTTCTCTTATCTTATTGGTCAAACACAATAGAAAAAGAAAAAGAGAGAATAAGAACGTAATATAAATTTGTCAAAAAAAAAAAAAAGAGAACATAATATAAATATACTAAAGAAAATTGTCAATAAAAAGTTTTTCTATCATGTGCAAATTTGCACATATTAAGAAGAGTAAAATAAAAATTTTGTATTGGAACTTGTACGTTTCATATTAAATATAAAGCTTTTAAATAAATAATTATTGTTTTCCAAGAAAAAGTTACTACTATTAATTATTTTATCATGTGTAATGCTGCACATGTTAGACAAACCCGTCAAAAAAAATAATCATCTTAAATACACATTTCTCTTGGTCAAGAAAAACATGCCTCAACGAAACATGGAAGGAACGTACGTGTACCCTTTATAGGGTCTCTATTTTGGATTGCAGCAAGGTGTCTAGTAAAGAACCATGAATTCATTTATTTAAAGACCCCATTAATATTACTCAACATTTTCATACTTCATTGTAATATTATAAAATAAAAAAACTTTGTAATGTATATCTTTCTCTCCAACCATGACAAATATTATAGCAAATTCAATCTATGAAAGCCTTTTCCTTTACTCGCTATTGAGTTAAGTTTGGATATAAAAATGGCTACATTGAGTATGATCACTATACTATACTATACTATAGTATACTACATTGCATATTTTTTTCCTTTTCATTATGCTTCTGAAACTTAAATTTAATCCATTAATATACTAACCAGTTTAATTATTATATCCACTTTTTTAGCTTCTGAACATGTGTTCAAAGGAATATTGACTGGTCTTCCCAAGCCTGGAGGTGGTGAATATGGAAAGCTTTTTAGTTTGCCTTCACTCAATGATTCTAGAATTGGTATGAACTATGAACTCATACATGAATTAATGAATTGTTTATGGATTTATTTCATATATACTGTTAGTGCATTTTTTTTATTTTGCATATAATTACTTCTACCCTATGAAGCACGGACACTCCTTAGATTAGGCGTGTCCTGGTGTCAAATTATAATTACACTGAAGTATGTTATTTTCTCAAATTATTAGCGGTGTCGGTGTGTCTGTGTCCGTGTCAAGTCCGACTTTTATATGATTGGTTGTGATTTGTTAAAACTTCGCATTGTATCGAAATTAAGCTCATTGTTTATTTGGCATTTTAAGAGAGGCTGCCATACTCCATAAGGATACTTGTAGAATCTGCCATACGTAATTGTGACAACTTTAAAGTGACTCAGAATGATGTTGAAAATATTATTGATTGGGAGAACACATCTCAAAACCAAACTGAAATTCCTTTCATGCCTGCTCGTGTTCTGTTGCAGGTTTGTTCCATTTTCATGACTTGTTTGTTGGTCTTTTTTGTTTGAAATTCTAGAAGTTTTGTGTTTGCTTTTTTAGTACTAAGAGGTTAATTTGGTTGTGTTGACAAGGATGCTACTGGAGTTCCTGCTCTTGTTGATTTGGCTTCTATGAGGGATGCCATGAAGAATCTTGGTGGTGATCCTAACAAGATTAGCTCCTTGGTTTGTAACCAACTTATCAACCTTTTTGCTGTATATTGTGTTTTTTTCTTCATGTTCTTATGATAAATGCATTGAAATTTTTTAGGATAATTATTGATTTAGTTTCCAGAAATGTAGGAAAAGACGTTGTTTTTGGTTTGGAAGAGCCTAAGGGCGGAACTCGCACACTAAGTGTTGAGAAGTGGGAAATTGCGGGTTCAAACCCACATCCCAGAATATCAAATATCTTATAGCTACTGAGCTGTATTCACATGAAATAAGAATAGACAATTTAGTCCATTAAATCTTCAATAACATTATTTGAGATTAATTGACTGACTCAAAAGGACTAATGTTTTTCAAATATTATTTTGAAATTTCATTAATTTTGGAGACTAAATTACTCAACCCTAAGCCCTTGAATGTGTGAAGTCTACTCTGGTTACTATGATCAAATGTTTGAATTATGTTGAAAATTGTGGACTTGCTGCATGTAGGTTCCAGTGGAACTTGTTATAGATCATTCAGTTCAGGTTGATGTAGCAAGATCAGAGAATGCAGTACAAGCAAATGTAGAATTTGAGTTTCAAAGGAATAAAGAGAGATTTGATTTCCTTAAATGGGGTTCATCTGCTTTCGATAACACGCTTGTTGTTCCTCCCGGATCTGGAATAGTCCACCAGGTAGATACTATTGCTTACAATGAAAATCTTGCTCATAAACTTGTAAACCATTACAAAATGTAAGTTATAAATGGACTTATACTATGAATTTGTAGGTAAATCTAGAATACCTTGGAAGAGTAGTTTTTAACAAAGACGGCATTCTCTACCCTGACAGTGTGGTCGGTACGGACTCCCACACACCAATGATTGATGGGTTGGGAGTTGCTGGATGGGGAGTTGGGGGGATTGAAGCAGAGGCAGCCATGCTTGGCCAGGTAAAGTATGTTATAAAATGTTTAGGCCCTGTTCGAATTAGATTATTTGAGTTGATCCACTGACATAAACCCTCGCGAGCTGTTTGGGAGAGCTTATGATATGTCCATTAGTTATCTTCAGGATGTTTCCATAAACTGTAACAAAATTTAACAAAATTTCACCTCTCTAATATAATTTGTTAAGATCATCATATATTTTATGTATTTTGTTTGGATAGTGAGCTTGCTTTCCTTTTTTCTTCAAGCACAATCGTAAATATCTGAATGTCTTTCTTCAGTTGGAATTATTAAGAGTTTGAATGTCTCCGTTGTAAAAAGCAATCAATATTTTATGCTTGCATCAAGCAAAAACCATTGGCTTAATCTTATAGCGGTGATTTCCTTCCTTCTAGTTTTGGTAATCGTAAGGCATTGAGTTTCTTTTCTAGTTTTGAATGACAGCCAATGAGTATGATATTGCCTGGTGTTGTTGGATTCAAGCTGTTTGGGACATTGCTTGATGGTGTCACAGCTACTGATTTGGTTTTGACTGTGACTCAAATGTTGCGGAAGCATGGTGTTGTTGGCAAGTTCATTGAATTTTACGGTAAGTTAATTATGATGAGACTACATAGGATAGAGTTTATCAACAATTTTCACTGCATCTGCACAAATGAGTGAGCCTATTTAAATATATCTTAAGGTGAAGGCGTTGGTGAACTGTCGTTACCTGATAGAGCTACAATTGCAAACATGTGTCCAGAATATGGGGCAACAATGGCCTTCTTCCCTGTAGACGATGTCACATTGGAATATCTTAGATTGACCGGAAGAAGTGAAGAGACAGTGAGACAATCTTTCTCTTACATATTTTCTCGAAAATGGTTTTCTTTTATTTTCACATTCATAGAATTTATTATTTAATCATGTTTACTTGCTTACAGGTTTCAATGATAAAATCATATTTATATGCAAATAGATTGTTCAATGATTGTAACAAGGTACTAACATCTTCTACTTTCGATGAAAAGTACTATATGATTATGATTGAAGTTGTGGATCTAAGGTCATGTAGACTTCTCTGTCATCCAGGCTCACCATGAGAGAGTATACACATCATATTTGCAGTTAGACTTGGGAGAAGTTGAATCCTGTGTTTCAGGGCCCAAAAGGTATGGTAACCGACTTATAGACATAGTTTAACACCTATATTCCTTTATATTATTGTACTGTCTCTTTCTCGTCTCGTTACACTTCTATACTTCCTTAAAGGCCTCATGATCGAGTTCCATTGAAAGACATGAAGGCAGATTGGCATGCATGTCTTGACAACAAAGTTGGATTAAAGGTGCGACTTTGATTTTTTAATAGAAACAATATATAAAACTTTGAGAGGAAATGTCTGTTTGCATGCAACATGATCATAATCGTAAACTATATAAACTCTCATCAATAGCAACACTTTATTCAGTTGGTTAACATGAGCCTATCCCAAATCTAATATCTTGTTAACAATGTCCATGGATCAATCTTGTTGATTCTAATGTGCTACCATGTTGTCTATTTTTGCATATGTTAACCTGATTTTCCTCTTAGCTTTTCATATTGTTAAATTTTTAGCAGGGATTTGGGATACCAAAAAGAGAAAAGAATAAAGAGGCGGAGTTTTCTTTCCAAGGACATCATGCTAACCTTAAGCATGGAAGTGTTGTCATTGCAGCCATTACAAGTTGCACTAATACATCAAACCCTAGTGTAATGCTTGGTGCTGGTCTTGTTGCAAAGAAAGCCTGTGAACTAGGTTTGGAGGTTAGTCTCAAATCTCAACACATACATGTAAACTCAATGAAATTTGGCTGCAAACCCTCGATTCCGATTGACTAGATAGTCTAACTATAACATCAATCATCTTGATATATCATTTCCATGTGGTTTATATCAGGTCAAGCCATGGATTAAAACAAGTCTTGCTCCTGGCTCGAGGGTAGTTACCGAATATTTAATCCAGAGGTTTTTGATATATCTACTCATTTGTCTTTTCATTTCAGATGCTTCACATATATTTATTTTTTAAGCAACATACCTTGCTTATTTTTTATTTAGTGGCCTACAAAAATATCTAAATCAGCTAGGCTTTCACACTGTTGGCTATGGTTGCACAACCTGTATTGGGAATTCCGGAGAACTTGATAACTCGGTGGCATCTGCAATTTCAGAAAATGGTACATATTAAGATAGTACAGATATTTCATTTTCATTTTATATCTTAATAACCACCACCCTACTTTAATCTTCTTTTTCCAACCTTTGCAGACATTATTGCTGCTTCTGTTCTTTCTGGAAACCGAAATTTTGAAGGTCGTGTTCATCCGTTAACAAGAGCAAACTACCTGGCTTCTCCTCCATTAGTTGTTGCCTATGCCCTTTCTGGCACGGTTTGTCTATGTTCTTATGCTTTCATGATATAACAGCTAACTTTTTAATGTAATTTAAAAACATCTTGAATGAGCAAGACTTTTTCTCTCTTGAAAGATAGACAGAAACGTAACATATCATTACTACCATTTGTCTATAAAAAAACACTTGCTAACTATACCAGTTTCAGTTTTCCTAAATCATTTCAATGATTTTTGAATCTTCGACACTTTTAATTTCATGCTTAATTTTAAATTTTAGCTCAAGGACAATTTATATTTCAGGTTGACATCAACTTCTATGAAGAGCCCCTAGGAAGAGGAAAGAATGGAAGAGATGTGTACCTAAAAGATATCTGGCCAAGTAATGAAGAGGTCTCAAAGGTAGGAAAAAAAACAGGATATTTAAGATATGAGATCAATGTAATATTGTTAACTTACTTTAAATATCATCTATTAATTAGACTTTGACTTGTATATTTCTTGTTACGCGCATATAGGCTCTTCAAACTTATGTATTGCCTGACATGTTCAAGAGCATTTATGAGACTATCACAAAGGGCAATCCTATGTGGGATAGGCTTTCAGTTCCTGCTTCAACTCTCTATTCATGGGATCCAAACTCCACCTACATTCACGAGCCTCCTTATTTTAAGAACATGACGATGGAACCACCTGGTCTTCATAGGATAAAGGATTGTTATTGCTTGCTCAAGTTTGGAGATGGTGTTACCACAGATCAGATTTCTCCTCCAGGGACTATCCACAAGGATAGCCCTGCTGCAAAATACTTGATTGAGCATGGCATAGATCACAAAGACTTCAATTCTTATGGAAGTCGTCGCGGAAATCATGAAGTTATGGTAAGAGGCACATTTGCCAATATCCGCCTTGTGAACAAACTTATGAATGAAGAAGTGGGTCCAAAAACAGTTCACATTCCAACAGGAGAAAAAATGACAGTGTATGATGCAGCAATGGTTAGTATTAATGTTTAACACTTGGATAAGCATTATGATAATTCACTTTTTACCAATGTTATTTAACTCTTAAGCCTTATGCGGAAACAAATACTTAAAAAGGTCATGTTTATAACTTATAGAAGTATAAGGAAGATGATCAGGACACCATTATCTTGGCTGGAGCAGATTATGGAACTGGAAGCTCTCGAGATTGGGCTGCGAAGGGTCCTCTCCTACTTGTAAGCTCACACCTTACAAAATACTATTGTTTCAATATATTTTTTAGTTTAATGATTCTATATTAACAGAATAAATTGTTCCAATATATTTACGAGTTTAATGATTCTGTAGTAATAGTGTAAACAAAGTATTACGCAGATGTTCAATCAAATTTCACCATCTTATCTATATATTGATCAGACGTTTGTACGTAATAACTATATAGGGGGTGAAAGCAGTGATTGCTAAGAGCTTTGAGAGAATTCATCGCAGTAATCTTGTTGGGATGGGGATCATTCCTCTTCGATTCAAGCCGGGTGATGATGCGGAAACACTGCAATTGACAGGTCACGAGCGTTTCACGGTGGATCTTCCAGAAAAAGTTAATGACATAGAACCTGGTCAAGATGTTAATGTCACCACAGATAGTAGCAAATCTTTTACATGCAAGCTTTGCCTTGATACAAAGGTACATAATCATTTCCTTTCTCTTTAACTTTGATAGGAGTTATATTATATATTATATCCTGAACAAGATATATGAGATTGATTTATACAATTGCTTCACTTTATTACTTATTTATAAGGCTCAATTTACAGGTGGAGTTGGCATATATTGATCATGGTGGTATTCTTCCTTATGTTATCCGCAACTTGATTAAGCAATGATATTTTGTTTTTCCCTTCCTAGTGAGATTACTTAGGTATACTTGTGATGTATGGTACACAATAAATTCCATTTTAGATTGTTTGTACACATATGTTGCCCTTGTTCACACTGTAACATACACATGCTTGAAGATTCTCACTTCAGACATTAATGTGAATTCATAATGAATTGATGATAGCTTAATATATGGAATGTATGGTAAATGATACTGAGGCACTCACTAACAAGCTACTGGATAGCTATGTAAAACTCACAAATATGTTAGTACTTTAGATCCGGAAGATCAATTTATTGGAAATTCTATGCATTTTGAAATTTGTGTTAGATTGCTATTTTTTTTTTTTTTTTATGTAGGCGAATTGGTAAGTGCCATCTAAAGTTTAATACTCACAACTGTCAACAACCTAACAATATCGACATTGTCAGTTGAGTTAGGTCTTACGGATTATGCTAATTGCTATAAATGTTCTTCTAATTGATTGCAATGATCATCACAATCCTTAGTTCATTGGAAAAGTCAATCACAACAACAACAATAATAAAATGAGCATAAAAGAAATAAAATGAAACTAGGACACAAGAATTTTAAAATGAAAAACTCCTTTTCATGTTGGAAGAGTAGAAACTAAGATCTAGTCCATAAATCTTTCACTGTTCAAATGACTTAATTGCACTTTTCAACCCCTGCATTTTCAATTGTGCTATTTTGACCGTTTAAGATTATTTTTTATTTTTTTATAGCAATTTTGGTCTTCATATTTACCCCTTCTAATTCCTTCCATACTCTACCACTAATTTTTATCCAATTTTATGTTAAATTGGTAGTTTTTAGTGACATGACATTCTTGTCACATAGAGTGGTAAATTAAAAGAATTCATGCAAAACTAACAGAATTAAAAGAAATATAGTTTTTTAGAATTAAAATAAATTAACAAAGTCAAATATCAAATGAATCTGTATTACTCTAAAAACCATTAAATCATTTTTTATTTTTGAAAGTTTAGGCGACTTGGATTTAGAAATCTCGCTAAAGTCGGGGCATGCCTCATGGCTTATAGAGGTCAAATATCAAATTTTTCTTGTACGATTCATCGTTAACTAAATTTATTAACCATTTAATTTCAATTACTTGGTTAAAACAATTTTTTTTTCAAAAAAGAGTGTTATTTCACATTTTCAATAATTTTAATTATTTTTTTCAATTGTATCATCTAATTAATACTATGTGGATCACTTACAAATTACTTTCTTCATATCATAAGTTTAAGAGTTTCTAATATGTCAAATGTTTTTAGATGAAATTTTGCACCAAAGACATTTGACTTTTAAAACATCTTTTTTTTATTTTATTTTATATGTTGTTAAGAATTTTTTTAATAACAAATATTAGTAATTAATTATTAGATTAGTATTTACTCATTTGTTTAGAATTGAGTTTAGATCTGAGACTTCTTACCGTTTAGCTCAAATAAGTTGAGTTACTCAACCCTTTTTATTGTGGTGATCGAAGTTTAAACTCAGATTTTCCATATATTATACATTGTCCTTACCAAGCGATGAAAATACTCCAATATTTTTAACTAAATAAACTATACTTCTAAAAAGAAAGAAACCGTAATTATGCGATGAGTGTCACAATAGTCATATGGTGAATAGTCAGGGACAAATACGTAAAAAGAAGTGGCAAGAATAAATACATCATAACACCCTTTTTCTTCTCCATTTTTCATTCATTTCCTCTAATCTTTCTCCCTCTTCTCTTCATTTCCCAATCCCAATCTCTCTCTAAACCCTATAACCCATCTCTCTCTCCGCCGCACACGGCAGTAACCTCCGTCCCCTTCCTTCTCATACAGATTCTCTCCTTTTCCCTAATCGATCTACATCTTCTATACCCTATTATCCATCAAACCACATCTATCTTTTTTTCGAATTTTCTCTACCTCTTTTTTATATTTATAATTATTATTAATTTTAGTCGCTTTCATTATCTTCAAGAGTTGTTTTTAATTAATTTATTCCTCGTATTTCACACTTTTACGGTTTTACCCTTGATTAAAAAAAAATCAAGAAACAAGTTGAAACCCCATGATGATGAGTCAGAGTCACAATTCTCGTAGGATGTTGGCACCTGGCAATACGAGAAAGCGCAAACATTCTGAAGCTGATAAGCCGATACCTTCTAACCGGCTTCTAGCTGGCTATCTAGCTCATGAGTTTTTGACTAAAGGAACTCTACTTGGACAGAAGTTTGATCAAAACCGGAGTGAGACTGAGACTGAGACTGATTCTGACTCGGTCGTTGACTCAATTAAGCAACAACAGAGTCAATTGTACTCAAGAGGTGAAGAAGCTTCCGATGATGAGCTAACTAGAGCCAGAGTGAGAAAGGAGCATGAGACTTATGGTGAGATGGCAAGCATTGTGAACACAGATGGGACCCACATAAAGGGTATTGTGAACCCCACACAGCTCTCCAGTTGGATTCACAAATCATGATACATGCATTCAAATAACTATTTATGAATGCATGAAAAGGTTAGTTTGGAGTTGGTACGTTACTTACGTGGTTGGCCAGGCCAGGCCAGGCCATGTATGAATGTTATGTACATCATCCTCATCGATATTGCTACATTTCTTTTTTGGTTGGACCCATAGTTATCTAAAGTTGCATCTTGTATTTGTCTTTTTTATTACTATTGATCAAATTTGAATACAATTGCTGAAATACATGCACGTTGATCCGTTGGAACATTCATTCTTAGTGTTTAAATTACACCTTGCGTGATATGATATAACAATCACTAGTACTAGAGTGACATTAATCTTACCGATATGTTAATACATTAATGGTTACATCTAACTTGTAGCAAAATATTGTCTAACATAAATAATAGAGAGTAATTTAGACACGCTCAACAAGTTTGAATGTGGAAACTATGTGATAATCATTATTTGTGTTTTGCTCTCTCATGGAATGTGGGATCAACTTGTGAATTTTAAAAATTACAGGGATAAGTTTGGAGAATTTGAAAAATATAGGGTCTCATTTGCAAATTCAAAAAATAAATAGGAACTATTTGTACACTTTTAAATCATATAGGAATCAATTTGCATAAGTTGAAATAATTTTTACATGATTTGATTGAATATGTAAGAACCAAGTTGGTCTAATCAAAGATTAGTTCCCTAGTATGAGTTTTATGATAACAAAGCACGCAAAAGAAGAACTCGTTGGTTAAAGTGTCTCAATAAATTTGGATCTTCTAGTGTAAAGTTGAGCTCTCAAATCAAGGATATACAATAACCATCCCTTTGATTCTCATCTAAGGTTACTCTGATGAAAAGATAGAGCATGGTAGTTTAGTCAAAAGAAAGCGTACTTCTGAAAAATACTCTTACAACTCCAACGGCACTTTTTGCAACCGATATATCTCTATATAAAGAACTTCATTTGAACTAATGAAGTTGAAGACATTCACAAGAAGTAGCATAAGAAAGAATAAAAAAAATCAATGGAGATATCTCAAATTTCAATTGTTTAAAGTATATGGATATATTTATGAATAGATTGTCCATGGAAGGTTATTGATGAAACCAATTAGAATATGGTGACGTATAAATTGGACCCTTAAAAAAAATGTTTGAAAGGTTTTCAAACTTTTGGAGTCCCTCAACGAGGCAATTGCGAGAAATCTTTAAGTTAACGATAAGGTGTTTAGTAAGAGATAGTATGAAAAAGCAGAGAAAGAATACTTGAAATGTTTGAAAGGTTGTCAAACATTTGGAGTTCCTCAACAAGGAAGGTGCCAGAAATCGTTTAGTTAACTAGAAGGTGTCTAGTAGGAGATTATCTTGAAGAGGCGGATAAAGAATACTTACATTGCCTGCCCGAAGAGACAGAGTAAAGAATATTTATAGTTTAGTGAATTATGTTTTCAACTGGATTGAAGCAAATCTCTCTAAAAAACGAAGGACTTGATGTGGCAACAATTGCTGCGAATTAGTACAAAAATATGTGTGTGATTTCTTCTTCCCTCCACTCCTTTAATTTATATGATTTGATTGAATGCATACGTAAAAAACATTGTACACTTTAGATGTATTTTTCTTTTTATAATCAAATGATAAATAAATAGAAAATGTCACGATAACATTGTTCTTTAGAAGTTCCTCAAAATAACATGTTAGATGAAATTTGCAGTTGAACCAACTTTAAATAATCTGTGAAAGGGGCACATGCATTGACATTATCCATGACATAATTTGATAACACTGAGAAGTAACTTAACAACTCATTTATCACTGTTGAGCCAATTAAATTCCGAAGACCAACTAAGTCATAGAGAACAAAATGAAAAGTAAGAATAATCCAACTCCAATATGGCCAACAAATTATCATGAATGATCCCCTATAATTAACAAAAATGGGAGATTTTGATTTTCCATCCCAAATGTGTGAACACTATGCTTTCCTAGGCCTTCTTGATAGCAACTGACCTTGCTTTCAGATTGAGAAAGATTGCCCTGATGCAAGAAAGTAAATCAAAAGTCCACTAACTACTAAATAATTCATACTGCACATGTTACCCATCAAGAAAGCTTATTAACATGCATAGTACTATTAGTCAGGTAATAAATTGATTAAAGAAACTTTTAATTCAGTTTTCATACAGAAGAAAGTTTGGTAGAATTAGTCACATGTTATTATTCCTTTACTGCACAATATCAATTATTAGAAACTAGATTGAGCAATAGTATCAGTCAATATTTATTGTTTTATTGCAATCCTATTATAAATTTAGCCTAGTGTGATATAACTTATAGACATAGAAATAAAAAAAATTCAACATGGCATAACCGCAGATTCTGACAATGTCACTGGCGAGGTTCATCTCAGTTGCCACCATCAGTAGCCACTGGAAAAGTTTTTCAGCAAGTTTTCATACTTTCTGCCACTTTTGCATCTCTTTTACAAGAGCCTCCTAAGATTTTGTTTTCAATGTGCCTCCCCTGCTGTGCAGGGATACTCTCGTGCAATTTTTCCGAAGTTAGCCCCGCCATCACGAGAGGAATCTCCGAATCTATGCAATGCTGTATTTGCATGTTCAGAATCCCAATCATGTGCTCACACACGCCACTTTTTTCCATCCGTGAATCTAAAAAATCCTCTCCCCAGCAGTTACACGATGTTGAGCATGAAGCCATATTTCTGACCACCTTTCCTTGCACCAACATTGCCTCCATCTTTTATACCAGGGTCTACCCTCAGTTTGCCAATTTGTAACTTGTGGAAAACTGTTTTAGTGGTTACAGTCCTGAGATGCAAGTTACAACCGTGTTGTGCATTTGTCTTCCACATCTTGGTTCTAGTCTTTGTATGTCGGTTCTGTTTTTTGTTTGTCACGCCTCTTTTTCTCACGAATGGATTATATCATGGTGAATTCTTTTCCCACTGGCGATCATTGTGGTGGTGACTCTTTTCTCACATACGAATCATATATTCATATTAGTGGTGCCTTCTCTTCCTACATTCTTCTTGTGACTCTCACCCACAGACAAATCATATTAGTTGTGCCCTCTCTTACCGTCAACAATCACCCGATGGTGACTATATTGGTTATGACTAACACTAGATGCTCTCTAGCCTAGCGGTTGTCAGACTTAGTTTCATTTTTATGTGAAAATGCATTATTATATGGAAAAGATTGAAGTACACCTAGCAGAGAATGAAATATCCTCCCAAATATTGAAACTAGATAAAATACAGAATGATCACTTCATGGCTAATGCCAGTGCTTGACCGCGAACACTGTTCATAAATCAGTAAAACTATACACGATTAGGCTTTGCCAAAATGAATAATATTTTGAGTATGATGGAATTGCTAATGCATATTATGTATAACCAGAGAACCACCTTATACCGCAATTCAAATTCAAATTGAGGGAAATGAGAACAAGACAAAATGTTTCCACATTGCCTCTTCACAATTTTTCCTTAATCAAGGAATATATAGACAACCAAAGCAATCAGTGTGCATTGCAAAATACCTTCATTAATAACCTATTTATGCATTTTAATTCTCTTGATTAAGTGGATATCTTAGTGGCCTAATGATGTACTGGCAACATCACAATATCATAATTGAAATCAGGACTCGATAAAAAAGTATCAACAATATTTTCTTTAGTCTTACAGATTTCCTTTATAAGACCTCTCATGTTAATTCAAAACTGAACCTGCTTCTATAGAGTAAATATGGCATTACTCCGAATATAACCTTTTGTAATCTATACTGCATGTCTATACTTACAGTACTATCAACCAACCAATGATGCTTAATCATTATTTTGGAACAATTAAGAGATGAAATGAAAACATCATTGAAGAGTTATAATTAATAAAAAGCTGAAAGATACAAGAACTCACCAGCATGAACCAACAAAGCTGTGAAATAAAACACGGAACTGCAATGGCATATACTGGTAATTCACCCAACCAACGATAGGCCAAAACTGCACGTTCAAAAAACTAGTTAGTTACGCCTTCCAAAGACTAACTATTCAAATTGTTCCATTGGCTAAACAGAAGAAGATTAATGACATTGTCATACCTTCCACGCCGTTAACTGGACAGTAGGGTAGTCATTTTTGACTTTGTTCATGACTATATTCCAAGGTCTTCCTGCAAACCAACCTCACACTTTAATTATGAAGCACTACGCAGTGAAGGAGAATTATTTAGTATATTTCACTTCAAAAATGCTTTTATTATGTGACATATGTATAATGTATTATCAATAAGCTGGAAATGTTTCATGGGGCTATTCTGTGAGTAAAAATCAGAGAAATATGAAGCGTACTTTACAAAAAGCTTAATCTTCATCTATCATTCAATGCATATCTTTTATTAATCTATGCAGGAGTGGTAAGAAACTTACACACACAATCTGTTTCTGCGTTTTATCTTTTCTAGAACCTTCACTATTTCGGTTCGATTCAAATCATCCTTGTGAAGAGTTCTAGAGTTTTATGTTTTTCTTACAAATGAGATCTAGTACTACCTTCTAGATTGTAACATAGGCATGCATAAGTAGTTCCTTATATTGCTCTCCTCAGGTTTTAAATGCAATGTTAAGTTTAAATTGAACAAAATAGTTGTTTAAGAAAATAAAGACTTGGCTGTTAGACCCTTTTCTTCTTCAAATGTTTGCCAATTTATTGTTCACAATATCATACAAATAGTTGGAGGAAAGGGAGTGGTATCTATTTTCTTCATAGGAAGGTCGGGTAAAGAACAGAACACGAGGGAAACTCATTACAAGTTACAACAAAATCTAACATTAATCTTTATTTACGTACAAGTTTCAAAATCACTGTCTAAACAGATGTATACCGTACATATATGATAAGAATTTTAACAATGAGAATGATCATACCTTCAATAATCAAGCCATAATACATCATGAAGAAAAAGTTGTTCCATGGAGAACTAGTTATTTGTTCAAGGATCACCTAGTAATAGTACACTTCATCATTCATTAGAGTTTTATATAAAACAAGCAAATGGCTAATATAAAACAAGTTAACTATATACCTTCTTAGCAACAGTTTCATTGCCTTTCTTCCCCTTGAAAATTTTATCCATCAATAAATGGAGATAATGTCCAAAGGGTCCTGCATAGGCCAAACCATAGAGCTGCAAAATAATTTGATTTTAAATTTCCACAGACCTTCAAAATTCAACTACTATCAAACTATAATAACTTCATTTATGACCTAGTAAGCAATAAGCATGTTTTAAGATTTGATTTTTCTTCTAAAAAATTGATCATTGATTGAAAGTTTTGTAGCACCGACACTTTTGATTGTAGGCATGTTCGGTGTTCGACATGACAATGAGAACATACATGTGATAACATTTAAAATTATCACTAGTATCATCAACGTGTCAGTACCATTGTCGTGTCTGGTGTTCCGTGTTCGTATATGTGTCGGTGTTTCATAGATTGAAAGTAATAAAATTGTAAAGAAGAAACAATTAAGTAATATACCATGAAAAGAAGAATCCTTCTGAACTGAAGCTTCTTAGCACCAGAAATCTTCTGTGCAACAGCATCACTAAAACCAGCTAGAACTGATGAAGTAATAGCCTAACATACCAACAAACACACATGTTTATATTTTTTAACAAAATAATAAAAGTCTCTTAGAAATAAAAATGAGAAAAGTAAAATGAAAGTGAAACCTTGGTTCTGAGAGGATGAAGCTTAAGCTGAAGAAGATATCTGTTCCAAGCATCGTTGACTTTGTCAGACATGGTGATTGATCAAACCTTAATCTGTCTCCGTTGTTGTTTTTTTTTGCTGTTATTAACAATTGATTAAAACAAATTATATATAAACAATATAAAACTGGTGTGAGAAGTGGAATTAATACATGGAAAGGTTAGGTGGCAAAAAATGAGAAAAAAACTATTAGATGAGAATCATGACTCGTCACCTTAAATAAATTAATGTATATGTTTACGTGTTCACCAGAAATTTCTTTGTAATTAATTAATAGTACATGAATATTGATTTCAATAAAGAAAACAATCAGAAAGGATCGATGGTGAAGGAATGTTGTTATTTTCTTCCTAACGAAGTTGCATGTGTTTATGGGAATTTGTTGCAATGACAGAAATTTGTATGGGAATATTAATATAGAAATTGTGGTAACATGTGATTGTGATGGATACAAACATATATGTAGGATTCTATGAGTGGATGATATTCGTAAGGGAATGTAGAAATTGTGGATGTGAAATCCGTGATGAAGTTGAAAGTTACTCATTTGAATACACATACATCAAAATACATATTATTCAATTATTTAAAAATATATACATTATTTGATAAACATGGATTAGTTAATTAAGTATATTGAGATAAAGTTTTATTATCACCTGTGATTTCATCCGGCTCGACGGATTAATGTTGGAATTAATTTAATATTCATCAAAACTAATACATGTTCTATAAAGATTAAAACTTTTTGTGGAATAAACAAATGGACATGGATATAAAGTACGATATGCGACATGTTTGATTTATCAATGATTAAGTGTAAGAAATATCCGGATGAAGCTTTGATGATGGCTCTCTCAACAACAACAATCTAAACAGAGAGAGGAGATGATGTGATCTGAAACACACAACAAAGATTAGCGGTGGCTGAGTTGGATCTTCATCAACCAGTACTTTTATGTCTATAGTTCTCTTATGGGGAGAAGAGAGAGTTTGTCGTGTCCGGTGTATTGGAAATCATAGCATCTTATAGTATTATGGTCATTTGGGTTTTTTATTATTCCGTTAATGGGTTATCCGAAAATCCACTCATATTAGTCCATATCATTTAATTAAATATTTAATTAATTGTCTAATTAGAAATCTAATAGCATTATTACTTAATTTGATCACTAATCAATTAAGGTTCACAATTGATAAATAGCTAATATAATTATTACGTTATTTGTCCACATAATGATATCGAAATATAATTAAATAGTATAATATTTTAACAATTAATCCATACAATTACACGTAGAGGATACCCAATTCACATAAAAAAAAATTTTGAGTGTGTCTAAATATTATGCAAAATTAACTGTGACCAGTAAATACTTCCTCTGCTGTCTCAATCTCATTATGTAAAACTTCATAAAATTCACCTTATAAATCTTGAGAAAATGTGTGTATAAGTGAAAATAGTCTTCATCTTATAAATGAATTTCGCAATATTTAGTTACATCCAACTCAAATTTTAAGATGATATTCTAGCTATTCAATATTTGTTTGCCCACTTATTACCACTATCAGGTTATTCAAATCACGCTCCAGATGTTCAGTCTCGAACACGAGAAAATGAGTTAAGAGTTTCATATGAGATAAGATATGACTTTGCACATATGTTATAGTTGGGGTAATCCTTATCTTTATAGGGTTGAGGTATAATTGATTGAACCTAAATTCTAAGAGAGATAATAATGAAAAATATTGACTTGTGATCTATTTATAAGCCAACTTGCAATTTTTTTTTTCAGTGAGAAAATTACAAACTCTACTTCCGCAATATTACAACAAAAGTTTTAGGTAAAATTACACTTGTCATCTTTTAACTAAATTTCACATAGCTAATGGTTTTGTCATTTATCTTTTTCTCACGTCCTTTTGGTCCGTTTGCATATAAATATTCAATCATCAAATCTAAAATTTATATGAAAACATGAGTGAAAGATCATAGATTTAAACATTAGGATCTTTCAAAAAAAAAAGATTTAAACATTAGGAGTTTATATCAAAATAAAACCATAGATTTGAATCTTGAAAATTCATATGCCAATCGATAAAAAGGGACGAAAATGACTTTAAAAAAATATAAAGGATGACAAGAGTACGAATATTTTAAAAGGAAAATTACAAACCCTCTAGCACAATTTTGCACCAAAAGAATTGTAAACCTGAGAAAGGGGATATATATTAATGCGTTTTCAAAAGGGGGTATATAGTAAAAATTGCAAAGAGGGCCCAACGCTCAATCAGGCTTCAGCCCAGTAGCCCTTCACCCTTTTTAATTTACAACTCAGCAGAATTACATTTTCACACACCCAGGCCCAGCTCTTTCATTTTCAGACCCCCTAACATTTCATTGGTCATCTTTCATTTTCAACACCTCCCCAACATTTCATTGCTCAAAACGCAAAACTTAGAAGTAAAAAGTAAAACACAGAAGTAACATATGTAAACCGCAAAATCTGTACTCCTTCCAAAAGGCTAAATTTGTTTTTTATTTTGAGGATGCTTTTTGGTGTTTCAAATTAAAGTGAACCCGAATTTGTAGTTAGATTGCGTAATATAATAATATGACTTTCATCATGAAAGTTTCACACTAGGGACATCAAATTTGGTCTTCTGTGATTTTTTATAAGTAACATCAAATGATAAAAAATTTTCATTTTACTAGGTATGAAGGAAGTGTATTTTATTTAGCTTAAACTACAGGGATAATAATGTTATGCGCTCTAAACTTTTAATGTGGAAATGGACCTATATTTATCCTCTTTTTAAAAAAAAATGAAAAAATAGTGAACCAACTATGCATCAACATATTCAATATTTTAATAGCGGCATATTTCGTACCTAAATTCGTACCACGTTCTAAAGAGGATTGTTGGTTACAGCAAAAAGTAACCTCGCAAAAATTTCACGAGCCCTTATTTTGGTAAATATCTGCCCTAAACTACACCGAAGTCACCCCTTGTTTCCCGGCAAGAAAGCAATTGTATTGGCTAAATGATTTACCATGATGTGCTCCGGACAAAAACCCTCGGGACAAATAGCAATGCTCTTAACTTATTTAATTTGAGTTGTCTATATAAATACAAATACTGTAATCTCCAACAATTTACTTTAAATTAAAATAAATTATGTTAAAATCTGGACATAATTCACAGGTTTGGTGAATGAAACAGGGCTACCAAAGAGGTCAACTAGCACGTGAATAATTCATTTGGCATATATAAATTCAGGCAATACATGAACCGATAAGATTACTCATCACACTTCAATTTCTAAATGACAGTATACTGTAATAAATACATTAATACGGTCATAATGAGCAATAAGCATAGAAAAAAAAATCACTGTTAATTAATACTACTGCTGCAAATTATAGATGTAACATGACTATGACAGAAATTGATTAACTCTGAATTTGGGCAATGCATGCATTATAATTGCAGATAGATCATCGAAACATGGTGGGAGGCATACGAGGAGGAGCATTAGGTGGTCCAATCCAACCTTTGGAAGGGTTAAAGCCTCTTGCTTTAAGTTCAGCATGTTCTTGGCATAAGGCACATGCATCACAACAGAAATGAACACAACAATCACAACAAGGTTCAGCTGGTAAACCATACTTTGCTCTCAATTTCTCTCTGTAAAGACATGAGTACAGCCAATGACATGTAATGGTCATCAGTAAACCGTATACACATCCTTGCATAGCACAAGCTGCATCCATTAATTATTCAAAACCACCAAAAAAATTAATTAGGAATATCATGAATCAAAGTATACATATTTTGAGTATATATAGCAAAATAGGTATTTAATAATGTTGTGTACTTACAACTACGTCCTTCATCCACAACTTCTGCAATTTGGCCAAATGTGATGCATGGTAAACAACATGTTATCAAACCTGCAACATTTTATATATCAATTACATATTAATCATGTTAAACATATAATATAATTCAATAGCCAATGATATTCAATGTAAAAGGATTTGAAATTAAGTGGTTTTTCTTAATAATGATTTGATTTGAAATACTCTATTTATTTGCCCTAGAAAGGTGTAGTCCGGTAGCAGGGTTTGAGACGCTAAAAAAATATTAAGCTTGAGGCTCAGATCACGATCAGATCACTGAGGTGAATTGAACCTAAAATCTTGAGGAAAAGCAAATTTAAAGTCTCAAACCAACACCACCGGATAACCAAGTGGGTTCTCCCCATGATAAATTAACCACTAAAATTTACATATAAAAAAATTGTCTAGTTATTTGTATGTATTGATCTTACATGTTCCCGGGTTTTCTCCACAGCCACATAATTTAGCTGACCATTTAGGTGGAGAAGAACGACCAAAGATGTTCATGTTATAACTACTTATTTAGTTGTTAGCAGAAAACTTCACTTTGAAGCAATGTATATATAGCTCAGAGAAGAAGATTAATTTACTCATTTAATTTGTGTTATCTATATAAATACAAATACTGTATTCCAAAACAATTTCCATTGGAAACATCGGCTATATATATATCAATTATATTTTGAAGTGGTTGCTAAGACTTAAGACTCTTTCATTCAAACATTGGAATGCCAAGTGGATTTTATATCACAATCGTTTATCTTTTTGCTTTAAGAATATCAATGCCGACTGATTAATCACGACTTAATTACTAATTAATTGCTTTTGGCCGTCTTCATAATTTTTTATTCTATAGACTGTTATAATTGCTTGAGTATCTGTTTACTTTTTCTTTTATCATAATTTTCCCTCACTCAAATATTTTTTTATATCAAAAAAGGTTTAACAGTGCAGTTTGTTGTCCACCTATCTTCTGTAATTTTCTTTAAACAATACCACGCTATTATTTCATTAAAGCTGAATTCATCAGAAGTGTTTGAATTTGAACCATAGAACAATTTTACAATGCCCCAATATGTTGATTTGTTAATCCATAAAGTGAATAAAAGTTAGTTAGAATTAGATAAGCTTTGTTTTTGAAAATTATTTAGTTGGTTAAGCTAGTTTCTTAACTAACAACTAACAAGTTACCGTATAAATAAGTTGTACAATTTTTTTTAGGCAAAAGGATGCATATGGTAAATCAACTACAACACCCTAGAAAATATATAGATAGAAAGAAGCAAGAACAAAAAGAGAAGGGGGGGCATGGACCAAAACCTTCTCAAGCAAGAAAAGAACAAAACAAGAAGATAAAGAAAACATAACAAACCAAAAGAAAAGACAAATGGCCACGAAAATAAACGAACCCAAAAAAAGACCTCAAATCAATTCGGCAACCTACCTCTAGAACGGGTATTATGAATATGAAAACTCTTATGCTTGTACTTTTTCCTGGCCTTAGAAACCACCTCTGTAAAGAGCTCTTCCATAACCGCAGTAGAACGGTTTTTCAAATAATTGATAGTTGCCTCTCTCTCTTCCTCATTAGTATAAATCTGCGACCCCATGTCATCAATTCCTTTCCAATGCTACTGCAAAATCCCCAAGCCGTGAGCAACATTGGGATTTAAGATACTTTCAGAAACAGTGACATTGGAAGAACTTCCACCACACCAAGATTGGGGATCTTGAGTGTAGTCCAAGTTTGTCACAACATTGCTCCAGGGACCAACTAAGCGCATGTCAGGATATTTTGAGCTCTCTTTGTTGCTCAGGGTGCTCAATGAGATGAACACTTTCAACCTGTACTGATTGCATAGGAACTATTTCAACATCAGTGCTAGTAGGTAATTCTTTCTCACGGTCAATAACATCTCCGAGCATCACATTAGCAGCCACCTCCCTAGACCTTATTTATAAAAAATAATAGGGTCTTCATCTACCACAACTCTGTGGCAGTCTTGCACTTGATCCACTTGCCTTTGTGGTACCAAATCATTGTTTTTTTTAACATGATCATTCTTAGACGCAACCATTTCGTGAGCAATTTTATTGGAAGGTCCTTTTCTACAAAGATCTGAAGAATGACCAATAGAATTGCAAGTGAAAGAAAAATAAGGAAGTTTTTCATACTCAATCTCAATGTCAAAAGCATATTCTTCTCTTTCAACCATCAAAGAATCAGGAAGAATGCCAGCCAAATTGATATCTACTAGTACGCGAGCATAGTGACCAAAAGAGTGGTTTTTAGTATTTTTCATCAATTGAAATCGGTGTACCAAACGCCTCTGCAATCATAAAAAGGATTCTAGGATGCCAATACTCCAAACGGAGATAATGAAAGCGAACCCATGCCTGACTATGAGTTTGATTCTGATTAAAGGGATTAAAATCCGATGACCAACGAGACAAACATAACAATCCCGGGTTCAAGTTCCAAACACCACTAGACCAGACACTTCTAAGATCATCCGCACATGAAAAGAGAAATTCAAAAAATCCTCGACCCAAGGGAATCATTTTCCAATGATTAATGGGTTTCCACAACTGTAACAATTTTTCGCGCAAGTCTTAAGAGGAAAATGGCTTATCCCCTCAAGACAACACTAGTCTACCATAGATGTAATTGATGCAATTAGCCATCCTAGTCTGATAAAAATCTTAAGAAATTTTGATTGACAAAGAATTACCTTTGAAACAAGTTTTGGGGAGTTCCTTCAAAGAAACATCAACTTTGTTGAAAAGAGCCTGCGTAAAACTAATGAAAAATATTGTTACAACAAACTCTTATTTCTCTCTTATCTTCATCATCTCTCAAATTCATCATCATTCTATATAGATTATTTATTTCTCTTTGACTTCTTGATATGCAAGAAATGTGTGATGCGCAAACAGCTGGCATCAAAAGCTTTGGGTTCTGATCTTGGGAAACATGAGATATAAACGAGGGGAAAAATCTCTGGGAAAAACAAGTGAAGTGTGTGTGATTTCATAATTTCTTGCAAAGTAATCATGAATAGGAATTATGATTTTCCGCAAATCTGTTGATTCTTGGTGGGAGTAATTGGAAACGTTGAAGCGCGTTGATGAAATCATTGTTTTGAGCTCAATAAGTGTTGGAGATTGTCCATAATGCCTATGAAAATTTGACTGCAAATCCTATAAAGGTGCAAAGAACAGTGTTCAAAGATGCAAAGAAGAAAGATTACAAGGCTCTCTTCTTTATTCAGCTGAATGTGGATACAAATCACTTTGAAAAGATTTCAAAGGTAACAAGATCAAAGGAGGTTTGGGATAGTTTTTAGATGTCACAATCATCGTTCTTTATATGGTGGTACCACACTCTCTTGTTATTTTTTAATTAAATGAATTAATTTGAAAATAATTTATTGCAAAATTCTAGATTTATCCGAGTACAATTTATCTATCAAGTGTTGAATAAGCTAAGCTATATTGAAGTTGGCAAAAAGAACGTCATCACTAACATTGAATCATCTTCCATATAAGCTATGTAAAAAGAGATTTTATGAGAATCTCTCAATCAAGAAATATTTTATTGTAAGAAAAAAGTAATATTTTGAAAAAGAACCACGTGTTAAAAATATACTTACAAAATTTGTTTATAAAACGACCCCTTCACACTCAACTTCAATGTGCAATTTCTTAGTCTTAAGAATAAACACACTCGCCCACCTTTTTCTTCCCTCTCTCCTTTTGTGCTTCAATCATGTCGAGCGGAAAGAAAAGTCAAGGTCGCCAAAAAATTGAGATGAAAAAAAGTGCAACGAGAGCAACTTGCAAGTGACATTCTCAAAGCGTCGTAGTGGCCTCTTCAAGAAAGCTAGCGAGCTTTGCACCCTTTATGGTGCATATATTGCTCTCATTGTATTCTCACCTAGTGAGAAGGTGTTTTCATTTGGTCACCCAAATGTTGATACGATCATAGATCGTTATCTCTCTCGGGTACCACCCCAAAATAGTGACACGATGCAGTTCATTGAGGCTAACCGTATCGCCAAATTGCGCGAGCTTAATGCTATGCTGACTCAAATTAATGATGCACTAGACATTGGAAAGAAGCGTGAGAATGAGCTGAACGATTTGCACAAGAAGAATGAGGCTCAATTTTGGTGGACTTGTCCCATTGAAAGGATGAATAAGGTCCAATTTCAATTATTGAAAAAGGCTTTGTTGGATCTTAAGAAACATATTGCACAACATGCTAATATTGTTGTAAGTCAAGGGACTCCTACCCAAACCCTTCCATTTTTTGTTGGCAATGGTTCGTCCTCAGACATGCCTATCGAGCACCAGCAAAATCATCAACAATCTTCAATTTTTCAAACTGAATTTTTTCAAAACCCTACGTTGAAACCTCATTTGTTTGGTTTCAACAATATGGGAAGTGATGGTGGACATGGTCCCTCCGGATTCTATTGATCCAGGCCCATAGATCCACTGCTCTTATTAATTTATTTCATATTTTTATATTTGATGTTATTTTAAGTTAATTTCAATTAAAGGACACATGCTCAACTAGTTTCATATGTATGTAACTTGGTTAGGACTGCATCATAATGATGTTGTACTATCTATTATTTGAATAAAGAGCATCTTATTTATTTATATATTCATATCTCTCTTAAATTTTCATTAATCGTTTTAAATTCAATGAATCCATTTCATTCATTCGCCCTTTTTCAGTCATCTAGTTGAATGTTTTAAAATTAATTACAATCAAGTGTAAAAAAATAAAGGTGGGCGGGAGGAGAACGATGAAGACTTGTGATAAAATCAATTTAAAGTTTTGGATAATTTACACTTTTATTTTTTATTGATTTTATCCATTATAAATAATCATGTTCAAAGTGTGTTGGACATTAAATATGTGTATCTCTACCATAAAAATGTTGCGGGAATCTAACCACTTCCATTAGACTTAACCTATATTGGTATTGGATATTTTACATTGAATTGTCACATTACGATGATGATGTGTGAAATTAAAGATTCTAATTCATTGCTAAAGAATTTACTGTTTCTTTCTGACAGAGGTTTGTCGCAGAGGTATGATAGAGGAATTTAACCGATACTATGACAATAATGTGTGAATTTAACCATTCTTAAAGAGCCTAATTTTATTGTAAATTCTCATAGATTTTTGTGAGTTTTTTCTTTATGCGGTTTGTGTCCCTTAATCTAATTTTTTATTCATAAAAAACGACTTCAATATGCGCATATGTACAATTTAGATCATTTTGTTGATTAGATCAATGCCAGAGATTTACGGTTAAAAAATCTATGCCAATTTAGAAGACAATCAATCTATACATAAACAACATCAATGCAATTTAGAGTTAACACACATACAAATTAACTGTGGGCTAGCCTCGTGTGCAAATGTCAGTTAGTTATATTTTTGACTAATTCATCTATATTATATATAAAACAAATTACCTCTTTAAGCTCTTTTGAGTTGAATTTTTTTTTCTCTAAAAATGCTTTTAATTTTCAATACAAATAACACATATAACAATTAGATAAGAATAAATTTTAATATTAAAATAAAAGTGTAAAAACACAAATATCCAGTTTTTTCCTTCATCATTTAAAAAGTGTAACTAACTAGATGAGTGTATTTATACTTACTTTTTCATTATCTCAATTATACCCTTAAACAACAATTTTCTATAATAAAAGTTGTTGGTGGTGTCATTAAAAAAATAAGAATTCATATTATTTTTTTTTTGAAAGGGAGAATTTAGATTATATGTTTTTGTTATATTGTTAGTTTCATTGAAATAGATAATCATGGTTAGTTTGATAGGGGCCCCTAATATGGACCCTTTTAAATAGATCCAACCATGAACCTCTTTATTTTAACAGGACATAGCAGGTCATTTCATATCATTTTTCTTTGGTTTTTTGTATCACTTTCACACTCTCCCTAACTTGTTTTTTTTTTAAATCTCTCTCTAACTTTTTATGCTTAGAAAATTGCATTATTTTTAAGACAGCGGAGAGCTCAAAAAGGATTACATGTTGTTGAAGGTAAGATTGTTTGATCCATAACTTAATTAAATAACTCACACCCATGAAAGATCTAGTGATGAATGTTTCTGAAGAGGAAAAATGAAGTTTGAATAGGAAAAGTTAGCCTTTAGCAAGTGGAATTTAACTTTTAAGTAGCCATGGAAGGAAAAATTCTATGTCCATGTAACCACCAGGACTTCATTCAATCAGAAGTAAAAAAAAAGTTGCAAGTTGACTGATATTTGATTTTCACAAACCCAAGAATCACCTTCAGTTTGTTGACTAACGAAATATTCACATTAATGACTATAAAATTAATAAACCATTTACTCCGACAAGGGCTCCGAATGCATACCCTAAAAAGATGCTAAAACTGAATTTGATTGGAATTATTTTATTGTTGGCAATTTTGTTTAACATAGCAGTCGTGGTGTAGTCAAATGGGAAAGGAAAGAAGCCCACAGAAAAAACTCATTTCAAAATATTTAAAAATTACTATATAACAAAATGACATGTTATAACCGGTTATATGAAAGAGGTTCATGGTTGGACCTATTTAAAAGGGTCCATATTAGGGGCACCCTAGTTGGATTTATTATAATTTAAAAGCAAAAAAAATTTATATTCTTACTTTTAATTTTTTTTGCTAAGATAGGAGATTTGGTAGGCATCAAGGGGAAGTAACAACATCCCAACTAGGTTGGCACCTCAAAGATTCCCCATCCTATGACGCAAATCTCAAAGAAAAATTTTATTAAAAAAAGGGGAAAAAGTACAAGAGTGGGAACAAGGCCAAACCCTTAAAAGAAAAGCAAAAACAAACAGATACAGAAAAAACAGCTGACTACGGTAACCTAGAACGAGGAATCTCATCCTGTCCAAAAAGAAGTCAGTATGCAGAGGCTGAGGCAACACATATTCATAGACCACGGGTTTTATAAGGCGGCGACTTTCCAATCTGAAATTGTTTCCTAACTTGTTGTTTCTGTTTCCTAGATAAAACCGGAGTAAAAGGTAACTCTGCATTGGCTTTGTCATAGTCACGAACACGGCGCCATAAGTTCAGATCATGTTGAACGTTTGGGTTACTCTGAGTAGGTTCATAAACTACCAAAACTTTATCACCATTTTCATCAATCTCGGCCTGGGTAGCCAAGAAGTTGGGATTCTGAGCTAGTCTCTCCATTTCCAAAACTGCATCTGTGCCGTCTAGAATGGTCCTGACCACAAGAGGAATGGCTTGTGGACTGGTTTGCACGTCATCGTGTTCTACAAAATGTTGAGACGATGACACCTCCTTAACATAAGCCGAGTGTACCAATTCAGCAGTCAAAAGAAGCCCATCGTCATGCGCAACAAAAGATGAATGTGTCCCAGGTGCATCCTAAATCCGGGGAACCTCCAACTCCTCCCGAGATACCGAACTTACTTGTTCCACATCATTTGAAAGCATATCAACGTGCACAACATCAAGCGGAGACAACTCCAGCTCTGAGCGCGAAGGTAAAGTACATTCAGGGATCTCATCAGACACGAAAGGATGTGTCGATGTTTGTGCTGGAGTCGTAGTGGTATCAACATCCGCAACAGTAACTGTTATCTGTGGGATTCTCTTTGACAGGCACCCACTCGGGTTTCTTGGCTGGAATCTACGCCTTCCCCTCAACAACTTTCTCCTTAGACATGTCTTCCTTCCTTGGGTACAACCAACAACAATTATTAATATCATTTCTAAGTGTCTGACAATGAGAGCAAAAATCTGGAAGTCGTTCGTAAACAACCTCCACATTAAAAGAAAAGCCTTCCCGCTCTACCATAAACTCATGAAAAAATTTCCTGGAGAAATCAATGTCGGCCAAGCTACGTGCATAGTGACCAATTTTTTTTTTATATCGCATTGTCAAGGACCAGCGGCGTGCCAACCACATAAGAAATTTCCCGGAGTGTACGTTCCATCCAATATTCTTGCGGTAATGCCATTAAACGTATCCATCCAAAATTAAAATTTCATAAAAAAAATATTGTTCATTATTTTCAAAGGTTAGCGCAATAAAAAGAGCACAAAGACGGGAATGTGAGTACCCGTCTTTTCGCTAGTCTTTATAAAGATAATTATTATGATTTTTTTTAGCAATAGACAATTATGTTTTTTTACTAAGTATTTATTATTTAAATTAGAAATTAGACAAATGTGTGGGTGTGTGTAGTCAACTAGTTTGGCATAAGGGAAAAAAGTTGGATGTCTTAGATTTAAATTCGAACAAATTAGTAAATATTACAATAACAAACTAACCGCTAACATTTACCAATAAAAAAAAGGTTTTTTTTTTAATGACAAATATAATATATATAAATAAAATAAAAAGAGAGAAAAAAGTACATAATATACAAATGAAGCCGCCGAAACGGAACTCCTACAAACCACCACCAAGGGGGAACACCCAGAGCCCCACAAGCGAGGTTGGAGGCTCACCACCCCTAAAGAAAAAGGTACACAAAAACACCAAAAGAAAAAGGAGGCACCAAAAATCCGAGAGTAGCGAATCCAGCAACACCTGCAGACAACAGAGAAATGACAAAAATAACCCGAAGGCCACCCCGAGAAGGAAGGGGAGATACAACCACACCTAACCACGCAGGCAACCCCAGGAAGCCAGACCACCACAAAACCCTACTGATTCAAACACAGGATGGGCTGCACCTCCCACTCATAGAGGGAGCAGGAACTAGCATGACACTTAGCCTGAAACCACTTCCAAGCTAACAGTTTAACTCTTTCCACCACTGGCTCCTCACAGAGTAAGCCACCAACAAAGATAAGGTCATTCCAGGAAGCACAAATGGTCCAAATAACAGCATGCCAAACAAGAAGCAACCCTAACCTAACTCTCCTCACCCTCCTAAACCTGTGAAGGCCTGAAACTGCTGGGCTAACCCCAGGGGCATCACAAACTCCCAACCCAACCACCTAGACACTTGATACCACACCGGAAAGAAAGAAGGGCAGGATAAGAACAAGTGCACTGCAGACTCAGACGACCTCTCACAGAAAACACACCCCACTCCACCCGTAGGTAGCGGCACACCTCGCCTAATAAGGTTGCTCCGCGTAGGCAAGACTTCGAAACCCTAGAAACCGCCTGCAACACTGATAAGTGCCAGGAAGTAGTAATTCTAATGAAGATTTATGGCACTTTTGTAACTTGTTTTGCAAGTTATTAAGGAAAAAGCCGAGAGATAATTGATTTTTATCCTTTTACGCTTTATTTATCTTACTTCACCTAATTTTGCAGGAAAGTTACTCAAGGCACTGAGCAAAGATGGAAAACAAGAAACAAAGTGCAACAAGGCCAAAAATAGGCAGAAAGACACATTTGCTTGCCCTCAACTCGCACCCAACTCGCAGTGGCGAGTTATCAAAGGAAAAAATAGGCAGAGAGGCACATTTGCTCGCCACCAACTCGCACCTTGCTCGCCATGGCGAGTTAGCAAAGGAAAAAATAGGCAGAAGCACAGGTTTGCTCGCCATGGCGAGCGAAGTTGCTTAGGAGGCGAGCAAGGGCGGTCAAAACTCCCTAGGATGACGTGGCACAAACCCAATGGGGAAGAAACCTCAACTTGCCATGGCGAGCAAAGGAACTCGCGAGGCGAGTTGATGCAGATGGGAAAGCTTATAAATAGCTCTTGATCATTTCTTGAAGAGGCAAGCTTTTATTGCATAGTTATCACAGATAGATACTTAGAGAGAGAGAGAGAGAGAGAGAGAGAGAGAGAGAGAGAGAGAGAGAGAGGGTTTGGTCTTCATAGAGTGAGAGTGAGAGAAGTTTGATTCTTCCACATTTGGTGAGAAATCACAAAGTTGCAATGAATCTTTTCCTTTCAATTCATTCTTGCAAGGCTTCCATGACAATGAGGAGCTAAATCTCCATTGTTGGGATTAGAGGTACTTGATCTTAGTTAATCATGTAATCAATTGATCTATAAATGTACGGTTCTAGTATTTCATTTGATATGGAGATTATTCTTGCACTTTATTGTTCATGTTTAATTTAATTGTGATTGAAAAATACTTTTGAATCTAGGTTTAGAATAATTCTCTATCCAAACATAAATTCTAGACATGGAATTGATGTTTAG
>Ga0228711_1001364_pt1 | contig 35636 bp, 27 predicted proteins | sample MedpolnodulmetaG_2_FD_177996 | JGI IMG/M metagenome (GOLD analysis project Ga0228711, IMG submission 177996) | Root nodule microbial communities from Medicago polymorpha collected in Santa Monica, California, United States - brown nodules | ecosystem: Host-associated > Plants > Roots > Nodule... | reverse complement strand
AAAGGTAGTCTCTTGGAGTTGTCCTTGAGCATAGAAGTCTCTTGGAGGTGTCCTTGAGCAAAGATAAGTCTCTTTCTTGTGTGATTGAGCAACTTGTAATTTGAGATTACATTTTAGTGGAACTCTCCTTGGAAGTGCAAGGAGGACAGGACTACTTATGGTTTGTGGAAGGAACCTGTATAATTGCTTGTGTTCTTTCTTCTTCTGTTCTTTACATTATCCGCTGCACATAGACTCTGAACTCACTCAGACTCTGAACCTGAGGACAATTATCTAGAACGTAAAAGAAGAAGTTTCCCAAAACACAATTCAACCCCCCCCCCCTTCTTGTGGTTTTTCTCACCTTCAACCAAAACCTACACCTAAACCTAAACAATTCTAACAATTCTACAACAATTCATCAAAACCTAAACCTAACAATTCTAACAATTCTACAACAAATCGTCAAAACAATAAAACCTAAATGATGTCGTATTTTTACACAATCAAAAGTAAGTATTACATGTATCGTCTCCTCAGGGATTAGTGCGATATCACGGACCGTTCGACACCAAATATCATTCTAAGTTAAAAGAGTAGTTGTTTGTTTGTTTATAACTAAGTTAACTATGTTGCGAGAATAAAAGTTGAGATTAATAAGGCGTGAAACTTGTTAGGATTAGAGTTCCTCGATCAAGCGTCACACGTAACCTAATGATCATATACGGATTCTAGCTTTTCTTTGATATTACCACGTATCCCTCGACAATATCATTCGTGTCCAAATAATATTGTGACTTCAATTGTATCGTTTAATCGTCGATGTCTCAAACTATTAAACGATCTAAGAGTCAGTCTTATCATTTAATCAACGATTTCTCAATCTATTAAATGATAAGAAAGCTTTAAGTTTGAATACAAGAAGTGATTATCTAAACATTAATTCCATGTCTAGAATTCATGTTTGGATAGATGATTATTCTAAACCTAGATTCAAGAGTATTTTTCAATCACAATTATATCAAGCATAAACAATAAAGTGCAAGAATAATCTCAATATCAAATCAAATGCTAGAACCATATATTTATAGATCAAAAAATTACATGTTTAGCTAAGATCAAGTACCTCTAATCCCAACAAAGGAGATTTAGCTATTCATTGTCATGGAAGCTTTGCAAGAATGAATTGAAAGAGTAAGATTCATTACAAACTTGTGATCTCTCAACAAATGAGGAAGAATTCACCTTCTATCACTCTCACTCTATGAAGAACAAGCCCTATCTCTCTCTCTCTCTCTCTCTCTCTCTCTCTCTCTCTCTAAAGCTATTACAGAATAAAATTATAATATTATAAGATTTTTCCAAATGAATGGAGCAAGTGAGCTTTTATAGACTTTCTGATCTGCATCAACTCGCCTTGCGAGTAGCTTCATTCGCCATGGCGCGAGTTGACGTTACTTCACTAGTGGGTTTGTGACACGTCACCTCTGAGGCGATCTAGCCGCCCTAACTCGCCTCGCGAGTAATATTGTTCGCCATGGCGAACTCTTGACCTCCTTGCTCGCCGTTGCGAGTTGGAGGCGTGTTATATCTAGTGCTCTCTGGAATTGCTCGCCTTTCACTCGTCTTTCTACTCGCCATTGCGAGTTTGTTCGCCTTTCACTCGCTATTGCAAGTTGGATGCGAGCAAACTATGGTGCTCACTGCCTAAGCTCGTCTCTGACTCGCCTATCTTCACCAATCACTCGCCATGGCGGGTAAGCCTCTATATTTTTTCTTTGTTTTTCTTCTTTGCTCATTGTCTTGAGTTCAATTCCTACACAATTATTGGGTAAAGTAAGATAAATAAAGTGTAAAAGGGCCATAATCACTTATCTCTCGGCTTTTTCCTAAATAAATTGCAAAACAAGTAACAAAAGTGCCTTAAATATTCATTTGAATTACTACTTTCTGGCACTTATCACTAAACATAAATCTAACATATCATAAAATCATAAAATCAATAAAACCTATATAATCGAAATTTAACAACAACAAAAAAACAAACAATTCAAGCACAGAACAACATTGCAATAGGATTCAAAAAACTTACTTGTTTTTGTGATTGAAATTGGCTTGGAATGGCTTGAAATGGCTGAAAATCGCACCTAGGAGAACCAAAAACGTAACAATGGAGTTTTGGAAACTCCTATGTCTGGTCTGTTCTTATAACAGAACTTCGGCAGTTAACTGACGAGGTTTTCCTCGGTAGTTAACTGTAGCCGATTTCAATCCAATTCGACAGTTAACTGCCGAGGGTCATTTGAGTAATTTACTTGTGTTTTTCAGCCCTATCAAATCAAATAGGTCAACCGCAATTTTCTTAACCCATTTATGCAGATACCTTAATTAACAAGACAAAAATTTCTTGATTAACAAGACAAAACCAAAACAAAAATAAACGAGGGGTTGTTTTGTTTAAGTTGGTTCAAATTCAAATCAAAGTACAAGAAAAAAAAAACATGAACATGGAAGTAGACAGTGAGAAGAAACAAGAAACCATAAAAGAGAAGGATTTATTCAAAGCAGCAGAAGAAGGAGATTCTTCAACCTTCGAATCATTGTCCTCTGAATCACTCTCCAAAGCACTCTCTCTTAGAAACGAAGACGCTCGTTCTCTTCTTCATGTTGCCGCTTCTTTTGGTCACTCTCAGGTACTCTTTTCCTCAAAAGGGTCTCTTTCTTTTTCATTCAATTGCATAAAAATTTAATCTTTTTTGGATTTGTATCAAAACCCTAAATTGGGGTTCTACTTTCTAGTTAGGGGCTGTTTGGATTGGCTTATTTTAGAGCTTATGCAAAGTAGCTTATGCAAGTAAAGAAGCATTAATGTATTATTTATAAATTTGTTAAGGTAGCTTATGAAAAAACAACTTATGAATATACAATTTTCGTTACTAACATCTTATGAATTAACATAAAAGCTTATTTATTTGGATAAACTCTTTTTCATAAGCTCAAAATAAGCTTAATCCAAACAGCCCCTAACTAGAAAGTAGAACCCCAATTTAGGATTAGGATTGGAAACAAAATTTGGTCTTTGACAATTTTCTCACATCACAGCTCAATTTAGTCTCGACAAAAACTAATAGCAAACTAGTCGTTGACGTTTTCAAATTGGTGACAAATTAGTCGTTTTGTTTGTTATAATGAGCCAGGACTAATTTGGGTATTGTTTTTTGTAAAGGACTAAATTGGGCCGAGAAAATTGTGAGGGGCCAAATTGAGTCTTTACCTTTGAATTAAAGTTTAAAATTTGAAGCTTTGTTTTTCAGGTGGTGAAGATATTGTTGTCTTGTGATGCATCTGCTGAGGTGATAAATAGTGGTGATGAAGAAGGGTGGGCACCGGTTCATTCTGCTGCCAGCATTGGGAATTCGGAGATTCTGGAGGCTTTGTTGAACAAAGGTATATTTTTATGTTATTTTATTTTATTAACTTTTAGGAGATTTAGAGTCTGTTCTGCTTGACTTATTTGAGCTTATCTATTCAGATAAACACTTGTGAGATTGTTTGGGAGAGGTTTCAGCATATTTCCATAAACTCTTCATGAGAACTTGTGAAAACAACTTATAGCTTAAACGAAAACAGTTAGACTTAATTTTATCTTCTGTTGTAGAAATAGTTTATACATAAGCACTTGGATGATAATCACCTATACTATAAATGGTTCGTTGAAGAGAAAAAAAACTATTTTTACTTTACTTCATTAACATCTAATAGATTTAGGGTATGTTTGGATTGAGGGTTTGAGGGGAGGGTTTACTCTTCTCTTGAGTTCCAATACAATCTTTGAGTTCCCCCAAATTAGGGAGATTTTGTATTATGAATAAAAATGAACCCCCAAAGCCCTCCCCTCCCAAAGTCTTCTATTCCTTCCACTTTCTCTTTTTCATTTCTCCAAAGTCCTCCCCTCTTAAACTCCCAAACAGGCCCTTAGATTGGCTTATTTTAGTTTATCTATTCGTATAGACGTTTGTCCGATTGTTTGGGCGAGCTGATGAAAAGAGCCAATGACACGTCCGTAAGCTTTTTTTAGCTTATTTCCATAAGATCTTTAGGATAGCCCATGAAAACAACTTATAACTTATATGAAAACAATTATGTTTTGTTGTATAAGCACTTATGCTTTTTTATCCAAATAGGGCCCAATGTCTAGCAGCATCATCTATTTTTTGTGAACATTAATTGTACTGTGAGCTAAGTGGATAAGTGGTTTATGTGTGTTCCTTGAGTTGAGACTGTTAAATTTGGTTCAGTTTAACTTAATTGTAGGACGATCTTTTAAGAAAGGTACATATGGACTTGTATCAGAAAGCCACAATAATTAGAAGAATGGTGCTATTTTATTATCGCAACAATGATTTTCATACAAACTTCTCAAACATTTAGTTTCACTTTATAGTTGTGTCAAGTGGAATATTTTTTAGACTTTGTTGTGTTTCCAAGTTTCTGTGTTGCATTGTCTCTGTCGTGTTTGTGTTTTTATGGTTGTCAACTGCTGTTTTCTCTTAATTTTTCTTTCATATAACTTGGATTCAACATGCACTTCTTAAAGATTTACTGATCTAGTAATAAGATGCAATACCAATAACCCACACACTTCATGATTATATTTCATTTGCAATGTAGAAATGTAGCACTGACATGGACACACACCTGACACGACACAAACACATAGACATTTGTAATTGTTAGGACCAGAGAGAGAGGGAGGGAGGGAGGGAGGGAGGGAGTTAGTTCATGATCAACTCTACATTGTGTTCTCCTATTTATACAAATAGTCCTATAACAACTCCTCGGATTAGCCGTGCCTTGGTGTCAGACACGTGTCGTGTCCGACACCGACTCATATAATTACACTGTTACACTGAATTATGTGACTTTCTGAAATTATCAACGGTGTCGGCGTGTCAGTGTCCGTGTCGTATCCGGTGTCCGTGTCCGTGCTTCATAGACCTCAACTAACTAAACTAGCTAACGGCCCTATAACAATCCCAACTAACTAACTAAATTCTGTAAGACTATAACAACTCTTAACTACTTTTACTACTCTAATTAAGCACCTTTCTATACCACTATTCTATATCCTAGCAGTAACAATTTGGGAAAAGAGAAGTGATTGTTATTAGAGTATAATAGCTAAGCTTGTAATAGTTTAAGTAACAAAGACTCATTAGTCTTAAGCTCTAGTAATTAGCCTATCAGAGTGTGACATGTGTCACATATCTCTAGCTTCTTCTGTTCATCTATATATACCCTTGTAACTCTGAGATTCAGTTAACAATAATACAATACAATTTCACTTTCTCTCTCTCTCTCTCTCTCTCTCTCTCCTCTAACAAACTTCTGCAACTAACTTCACCTTCAAGGTTCATCAATGGCGGTTTCAGTTTCTATTAATTGTATGTAATCACAAGTGTCAGTGTCAGTGTCGTGTCGGTATTGGACATTAACACATGTCGGACAATCCTTCAATCTGAAGTGTTAGTGTTATATAGGTAGAAAGATTCATCAACCATCTTGAACATTCTTATTCTTCATTATTTGTAGGAGCTGATGTTAATATTAAAAACAATGGGGGACGCGCTGCCTTACACTATGCAGCCAGCAAAGGTCGGATGAAGATTGCTGAAATACTCATCTCCCATAATGCCAACATTAATATAAAGGACAAGGTTGTAGCATGGATTCATTTGATATATTTGTGAATTTTGACAATATTGTTTCAATGTTTCCCATTTTTATTATAATCACATTATTAAAGATGAAATCATATTAATTTAGTGTATATCATGTAAACTGTAATATGATCAGGTTGGTAGCACCCCGTTGCATCGGGCAGCTAGCACTGGGAATTCTGAGTTGTGTGAACTTTTGATTGAAGAAGGAGCAGATGTTGATGCTGTTGATAGAGCTGGTCAAACTCCTCTAATGAGTGCCGTGATTTGTTATAACAAAGAGGTATGCTATTTTAGTATTTTATCTGTACACATGTTCTTCTTACATTTTTTATTGTCGGAGTAAACTAGTAAAGTGTAGCATTACAACCATTGATTGAACATTAACGGTGGGGATTGTGATTAAGTTAAAGCTCATATAATGCAAACAAGTTAAAGCTCATATAATGCAAACAATGAAGTTATTAAAATATTAATAGTTGATTTTTCAATCAATGGTTATAAACCAGAACTTTGCCCTCAAAGGCGCACTGCTCATTTTAGAGGATATATGAATCCTATTTCTTATCATACTTTTGTCACTTACGTTACAAATCTCATATTAAATTTGATGACATGTGTCAAAGCATCAATCTTTGTTAACACTTAGCATGGTATTTAACTTTGTATTAAAAAAAAAAAACTTTTAGTCGCACAGTGCGAGTGATAGAAGTATGAACTGATTGTGAATGAAACAGTAAAATAATAGCAGAAATATGGAAAATACTTGTAATTGTATTAATGGAGTTTAACAATTACAAAGAGTAGCAAAGCTGAACAAAAGTAACGGAAAGAGAATTAAGCAAGTAACAAACTGATAGTGAGATACTATCAGTCCCCTAAGCACGCAGTGCTCCCAAATCACCATAGAAGTGACCCCACAAAATAACTGAATTCTAAGATGATTCTCTCCTATTCCTTCCACTGCTTATATAGCCTCACATGCACATAATCCTCATGCATTTCTATCCACGTCATCATTCCTTATTCCTTTTGTCCTTTTCCTGGTATAAACCTTCCACACTTTTGGCTTGGACCCACTATCAAGGCCCACCTCATTACTCACATTCCCATCAGCGAGTGTTAACAAAGATTGTGATTTTGTTTTCTACTAAATACTTTTTTTGTTTTAGTCACTTCACTTGCACTGGCATGCATTGTCGTAATAAGATGTGAAATAATTTGTTATATGCTGTTGAAAACAAAACCTCTCCTAGTTTATTTCCACCTTGCTATAAACAAAATGTTGATTGAGTATAATTTATGATAATTATATAAATAGTCGGTTCATGACATGGTGTTAGATCCTTTGTTGAAATTGAGGCCTAACTCATCATCACAAAACCGGCTTGTAAGGTGAGGATTGCCTCCTCTTTATATACTCTTCTCAAGAGTCTTATCTATCCAATATGGGACTTGGGTTTTTCCCAATATCCTTTATGACCAAGTGGTCTTGAGTTCAGTCCTTGCTGCCCCGTGACTTGAAATAAAAGTTGAATTTCAGCACATGGCTGAGTGCGTCTGTACTCCATGCTTCGGGTGTGTGTAGATACATGTTAAAACGAACACCAGACATATGTCTTCACCTAACTACTTACGCTTTTCGGTTATATGGTTTATGACATCAAAACATCCCAACAATTCCTCACATTATATTTTATCTTAAATCATTATTTACACAACCCACAACGTCTCCACGTCAAAAAGTTTAAGCAAACAGGCTCTTAGAACTTAGAAGCCTTGGACCAGTCCATCCCTCTATAATGTCCCCTTTCAGTAGTCCCAAGTGCAGTTTTGCATCAAATTTTTCATCGTTGTTGGGGGCAGACCTACTCATCGGTCAAGGTGTGCCTATGTTGTCGATCGCGTCACTTTAGCACGCGATTGCGGGATTGCAGAGTGGCAGCATCCTCTGCAACGAGTTCGGCTTCGGCCGATGAGCCGCATTAGGAGGCATGCCAGTCACTGCCAAATTGTTAGTTGGCGTCAACAATCAGGTTAAACACATGAAATCCCTCGGTAACCCCTGTGTTCTAACCGATAAGTTTCTTTTTTAATCGTATTCATGAAAAGTATCAATTTGGCCTCAAAAGCACTAAATGTCGGTAAAAATAGCCCTTGTAAGACTAAAGTATCCTTAAAATTATTACTTTGACCAACATTTGAGATTTCTGAAAAATATCAAATTGGTACTTTTTTATTTTTAGAGAATAGAATTCTGAAAAAGATTGACCAACATTTAAGACTAAAATTATTTCTGAAAAGTATCAATTTTGTTTTGGTTGCTTTGTAGTCTCAGTTTTACCGAAGGATTCCCCAAAAAAAAAATGTATTGACACGTCTAATGTCTCTTTTTCAAAACTCTAGCTTACTGCTTTCTTCTGTTTAGTACTTAAAAGGAAGTTCTGGTTAGTAGTTTTAACTTCTAAGATGTTATAGAAGGTGGAAAATGCAGTTGGAGACATGCAACAAATTCCATGATACTGTTTAGTATTCATAGTATCAGATTCTATCTGCATTTCCCTTGGCCCTTAGTTTCAAAACCGAGGTGCAAGGGCCAAGGGAAATTATATAATTCTGTAATGTGTATGTACATAGAGTAGATAAAAGTCTTTGATGATAAATATATTTTGGTAGTTCTGTTATTGGAGTCTTCATAATTTTGGAGCAGCATACATTGATGTAGTGCATAAAAATCTATTCTATGTTTGGTTTACAGGTAGCACTCCTTCTTATAAGGCATGGAGCAGATGTGGATATGGAGGACAAGGAAGGGTACACAGTGCTTGGTCGAATTACTGATGACGAGTTTAGATCAATAGTGATTGATGCTGCCAAGACCATGCTTGAATGATACAAACACAAGAGAATGAGGAACAAGGTTTTTCTTAGGACCTGTTATGTGTATGACCATTGAGAGCATGCAATGCCTTGCATTTTCACCTACCAACCTTGCATTTCTGTCTCTTTTTTGATAGCATTCTTAATCAGTATTTGAGGTTATTTTCACCAACATAAACAACTAATGTTTATGATCCTTCTGATTTGAGAATATCGTAAATTATATATATATAGGGAAATGTTAACGGTTAATTTATTAGGTTGGGGCGGACTTTGTTAGCAGCAGAGATTGAACTCTGAATCTCCTTCATAATACTCGTTCATCGTCCTTTCTAACGTATACTATTTTAGTTGTCCCTAACATGTATCTCCCCTCTCTCTTCTCTCCACTTGAGAGTTTAGGGTTCAAAAGGAGGTATCTTAGAGAAGCTATATCCTCTGCAGCTTCTCCTACTTCTTCAACAAAATCTCGGTTGTTCAATTAATCCAACGATTTAGATTTGTTTGAAGTTATGGAGATGATTCAGTTTAATCTTAGAGACTTCCTCTAAATCCAATCAAACTTCAAAAAAATAATTTAATTGCTTTATGTATTATAGGGTGCCCATAAATTCCAGTAAATGTCTCATATTTTCAGTGTGGTAAATTTAAAAGTTATCTTACACAACTTATATTTTTCTAAAAACATAAACTTTTCTAAGCCAACAAAAATTTGTGTATAATTGAAGTTCATAGATGCATCTTTCACCTCTATTATCTGTTAGATTGAGACTTACTAACAAGACTTAACTCTAACATTTGTATATAGCCATCATCTTGAATACATAACGGAAGTAGTAGAAACATAACATTTGTTGGAAAACTATGTCCCTTGCTCCTATGAATATGAATCATGTGGCTCTCTTACCAATTTTGAATCCTTTAAAATCGTTGTTTTAAGGTATTTTACACATACCAATAAAACCAGTAAATTGTTATTTTTTATGAAATTATTTATTCTTTCCCTATAATAACACTTTACTATTTCTGTAAAAAAAACTCTTACATATCTCAACAATAAATAATCAGAGATAATTTTGCCAATAATAATTAGGCAAATGCTAACTTGTGCCTTCAAGGGCACATGTTAAGAAACTCATTATAGAAATATACCTATCAAAATTCGTGCATTCAACTTTAAAATATTATGTTTTCCAATGCAAAATTGCTTTTTTTGAGATTCTTAACATGTGTCCTTAGGGCACAGGTTAGCATGACCCTTTCTTCCCTTAATTAACTAGTGGCCCTAGGGGTATCATGACCTTAATCTAAGTGTAATACTTATACAATGCAGTACAGACACAGTTGCAGTAGATCACATAAAAAATGTCCCAACTGACCAACTGTTGTACAATCAAATTAATATGTGTGACCAGCGATAAAAAAAAAAAGAAAATTAGTCACAAACTAACTATTGAGTAGACAATCAATTTCAATTAATAATAACCTACAAAGGAAAATAAACACTTTCTCAATAATGCTATAATGCTAGGATCCATATATATTTTAACAATGAGATGTGTTAGAGGTTGTCTTGCTAACACTCTTCAACACTTATAGCGTGTTTCGCGTCCCAATGTTGAGGTCATCGTGATTTTAAGAAGCAAGAAATCGAAGCTTTGGTTCACCGCACGATTATACCTCAAGAACGGCAACAGCCGTCGTCACCACCTCCTTTCTAAGATCAAGATTAAGAAACAACCAAACAAAATGAGGGACAAATGAAAAAGTTGATTTTTTTGTATGGCTAATGTCAGTACCAGGAACTTAATTTATAAACATTAGAACTTAATAAGAAAACCATTATTCATGCATCTTAGTATCTTAGTATATAAACAAACTTAATCCTGGAACCTGCCATGAAAGTTGTAAAAATCAGTACCTTAAAAAAATCAAAACAAAAAATTATGAATGAATAGAAATATAGAAGTACAAATATGCAACAACAAGAGAATGGAAGTTGAATGCAAAAAAAAAAAAAAAAAAATTAGGTATCTGAAATTGATGCTTGATCTACCATCTTTTTATATCTACCAACAAGTCTATTTGCTTTATATATCTACCATCTTGAACACAGAAAGTTAGAAGCAGGAACACAAGCATGTCCCCTACTCCTATGATTCATGTGGCACTCTTGCCAAGCTCAGGCATGGGCCACCTCACTCCATTTTTGAGACTAGCTTCATTGCTTCTCCAACATCAATGTCATGTCACTCTCATCACTCCTCAACCAACAGTTACAAAAGCAGAAGAAGATTTCATCTCTAAGTTTCACTCTTCATTCCCTCAGGTGAATAAAGTTCAGTTTCATCTTCTTCCTTTTCATGATAATGCTGCTGCCACCACTAACACTTCCACTGATCCTTTTTACCAACAATTTGCATCGATTCGTAGCTCTTCACGCCTTCTCTCCCCTCTTCTTGCTTCACTTTCACCACCTTTATCTTCATTCATCTATGACATGACATTGATTTCACCTATTCTTCCTATTGCTGAATCCCTTTGTGTTCCTCATTATATCTTGTTCACTTCTTCGGCCACCATGTTCTCGTTCTTCTCTTACTTTCCCTCTGTGGCTGCTTCTACATTGTTTTCTGAAGTCGATGTAGTTGAGATTCCAGGTGTTTCATCCATACCAAGATCATTAATCCCTCCATTACTTTTGATCCCAAATAGTATCTTTGGTAACATTTTCATGGAAGATAGTCCTAAGCTAAAAAAACTTCATGGTGTTTTGATCAATACTTTTGAAGGACTTGAAGAAAATGTCCTAGAGGCTCTTAACAATGGAAAAGTAGTGAAAGAATTGCCACCTATATATGGAATTGGTCCTTTTCTGCCTTGTGAGTTTGAGAAAAATGGATCAGTTACTCCATTGAACTGGCTTGATGATCAACCGAGCAGTTCGGTGGTGTATGTTAGCTTTAGAAGTAGGACTGCTATGGGAAGGGATCAAATAAAAGAGATAGGAGAAGGTTTGGTGAGAAGTGGATACAAGTTTTTGTGCGTGGTGAAGGATAAAAAAGTTGATCGGGACGAAGAAGAAGGGTTAGATGAGGTATTAGGGTTTGAGCTTGTGAAGAGGATAAAGGAGAAAGGATTAGTGGTTAAAGAATGGGTGGATCAAAGTGAGATTTTGAGTCACAAAAGTGTGGGAGGGTTTGTGAGTCATTGCGGATGGAACTCGGTAGTAGAGGCTGCATGGTTTGGTGTGCCAATCTTAGGGTGGCCTCAAATTGGAGATCAAAAGATAAATGCTGAAGTGGTTTCAAAAGGAGGGTGGGGTGTGTGGAAGAAAGAATGGGGGTGGCTAGGTGAATGTGTAGTGAAAGGGGAAGATATTGGAGAGGCTATAAAAGAGATGATGACCAATGAATCTATTGGTATCAAAGCAGCACAAGTTAAAGAGGTTGCAAGGAAGGGTATGAGTGTTGGTGGAGGATCCATTGTTGCTCTTCAAGCACTAAAGGAACTGTGGAAGAAAAAAAGATGAGATCAAGAGTTGAAAAAGTCTATCTATGATTTGGTGTATAATTTGTTCCATTGTAGGAGTTAATTTATGTCACTTAATATCAGGTAGATGCGGCTAGTTTGAAATTTTAAACATGTACGTATGCGGACATTGGGAGTGTTCATCACTTGAAAAACTACTTTGTGCAGTAGGGTGGATTACTCAAGTAGGAAATATACCAAATGTCTTATAAATCATGTTATTTTTCGGTAAAGTCCAATACTTTTAACAGAGGCGTTAATTGTTCGCCCTTGTGTATTGTTTGTGATAATTGTCCTGAAACTTTTGATCATTTATTTATGAAATGTAATTGAGCAAGATTAGTTTGGTTTGCGTTTCTGCTGGGAGTTGTTTTTCATAGCGTTAACCAAGGTCTTGGTTCGTTTACTGCACGGGCTTATCAAATTATAGAGTTATTCAGATGAAGTAATCGGCTTGGGGTTGGCACCATGTCACACAATCAGGTGCATGAGTAACAAAAGCAATTTCGAGGAACAAGAAATGTCGACTGCAGTGCGGAGGCTGTGGTGCGACGGGCTCAGACTACAATTGACACATCTGATCAAATTCTGCAGTAAACTCTTGTTATGCTGAATCGGTTAGCACCATTAGCAAATTTATCTTTAACAAAAAAATTCAACTAAATTTCAATTTTAAAACGTAAAATTTAAACAAGTTTACATAACAGTACATACATATTATAAAACAGAAAGAAACAAACTAGTATGATATTATACAATAAAATACCATAGAAAAATGCGGATGACGGCCACGTCAGTGCCTATATTTACGCTAGTATACATAGAGACAATGAGAAATATTAAGCTAGCTTCTAAATTAGAAATTAGATTTTCTTCTAAATGGTGCCACTACTAACTCTACGAAACCAACATTGGTTTTGAGATGTGTTTTAGAGAGGACTTAAAAATACACCAAGAATCGTAAGAATATATTATCCGGTATAATGATCATGATGTGACAATCTTTTTTCCAAAATGCAGCCGATTTTACGAGCCAAGATCATAAACAGATGAATAAATGGTCCACGTCTAACATCAAAGCTAAGTTGTGGATAGTAATGAAAAGTGGAAACAGACAATACCTTGGCCAGTCTCCATGCAACACTGCAAAAGAATGGAACTTCTTTAAGGGTTTAGTGAGTTCAATGCCAGAAAATACCTTGGCATAGAAACAGTGTTTCAATAGTTGAGAATATGATATTGTAATTGTAGTAAGTTGACATAGAAAAATTAAAAGTTATAAGTTTATATATCATATACAAACTCAAAATAATTGAAGATTTAAGTCATAAATCAAATGTCAAAAGAAAAGTGACTTACGACTATACAAAGTAAAGTGACAACAAAAAAAGCAGACTACTCCATTAAGCAAATATTGTCCTGAAACAAATGTATTACATATTTGTCTCAAAAACCAGTAAGAAAATTGGCCAATTATATCACACAGTGAGCATGTCATCGTTACAGTTTCCTGACAAGGCAGGTTAAAGCTTGCAAATTCTAACTCGGTTTGGCCTATTCACAACCATACAAGGAACTAGGCAGGTTAATAATAATTTAGTCTCTAAAACAACCGTGACTTTTGTTAGAGTTTTTTTTTTCTTCTAATAAAAGATAAATATAGGTGACTTTGATCAACTCCTTTCGAACCTTATTTCTATACTTGATTGATAATGGAGATTGATAGTATAAAAATTCAATGAAATTATTTTTTGGGGATTAAATTAAAACTAAGGTTTACTCAAAAAAATATATGTGTTGTTCTTCTCTATTTAAACCCTCGACCTATTTGGTTTTCGCTTATAAAGCTTAGATACGATAAGATGAAACGGGAAATTTTAAAATCCAAGATACAGTATATGTGTTTAGAATGATCATGAAAAATAGGTTTTTGGAAATTTATCTGGAGAGGACAATTTCGTTATTATTGTAAAATTTTAAGCAAATTTGCGTGTAACTAGAATTATATGGGATGAGACTAGAAAGAGTCCTTGTTTTATCTTTTAAAATAGAGTAAATGGTCAGTTTGGTCCCTGACCCTGCACCTCGTTGTTCCCTGACTCAGAATTAAATACAAAGTAGTCTCTAAATGTGCACTTCCATTATCGCTTTAGTCCCTGACATTAAATAATTATGTTAATCGATGACGTGACAAAAGTTTTATGCTGACAAAGGGTATCAGGTGTCACATGAGCTAAATTGAAAGTAGAAAATTGTCACTTGTTCCATGAACCGAAAATCAATATCCTCAAACTCGTTCCGATGAAGTGTTGTTCTTTGTCAAAAATTGAGTCATCTTCCTCAATGAAGTTGTTATTTGGTTGCGGAAGACTTGATGTTAGGTCCCTGACTGTGCATTCTTACTATCAGTTTGGTCCTGACAATAAACACGGAATTGATAGTAAGTATGCACAGTCAGTGGCGGTTCAAGTCCCTACAGGACCTCAAATATTATTAGTACAATAGAAAATTAAAAAAGAGAGTAGCATGGACGAACCCATGCCCTCTGGGGGTTAAGAAGCGCGCCTATCCATATCAGCGCAGATGTAACATTTGATTAATTATGGATAGTATGATAATTATAGGTAATTTGGGGGCTACAGACCTGCAGTGGCTCCTATGGCTCTCCTAGGTGATCCGCCACTGAGCCCGGGCGTGTGCCCACGCTAGTTGGGTGGTAAAACCGCCCGTGTGCACAGTCAAAAACCTAACAATAAGTCTCCCGCAACCACTGAACAGCTTCATCAAGGAAGATGACCATTTTCTGATGAATAGCAACACTTTGTTGGGACGAGTTTGGGGATATTGATTTTCGGGGATATTGTGACACCTCTTACCCTTCTTAGCATAAAACTTTTTGATATATCATCGGTTAACATAGTTATTTCACGTCAGAGACTACAGTGACAACGGAAGTGCGCACGTTCAAGACTACTTAAAGGACTTTTGTGTCATCGAAGTGCAAACTCAATGATCAAAAGTGACCATTTTTAATCATCAGATACTCTTCCACTTCCACTCTTCCATATGTAACTGACGTATTTCGGGAATTTTAGAGGTTTTCCGGACTCTCCCATAGACATTAATGAAAAATGAGAAACCAGAACCCTTCTACCGAACTCTCCTGCTTTTGCGATTCCTGTTTCAGAGGTACTTTCTTCTTTTCTCATTGCTATTCCCATTTTTTTTTTCTTGGTCTATACGATTCTCCAAGGTACACTCACTAATCCCTTTTCCTTTATCAGTAATCAACATTATTACATTCTCGTGATTTTTACTGTTAGCTTCTATGTTTAATTGAAAGAAACGAACCTTTTTATTTTCTTTGTTTCTTCTTAATTTATCGTATGATAACTTGTGACGCACTGACACCGGACACAACACTGATAGGTATGAGAAAATGAATTAATTGAACATAGTCACATATGTCAGTGGTGTCCACCGGACACACCTTCAATCAGAGGTGTAGATGATAACTATCAAATATGAATTGACTTATCTTGTTTCTGTTCGTTTTTGCTAATTAATGTAGCCATGAAAAGAAAAATTGATGCCCGAAGAGGAATTGAAGCAAAAGGGAAAGTTGATAAGGCAGAAAGTCATAAACTTTGCCCTTATTTTGCTAATCTTCCAGACCATCTTACCGCCAAAATTCTGCTTCAACTTCCCATTAAGCCTCTTCTCATTTGTAGATGCGTGTGCAAAACTTGGAAAATGATCATTTCAGGACCAAATTTTGCTAAATTGCACTTTGAGAAAACACCGGTTAGTCTCATGATTCGGACAGTACACCATAGGCAAGTGTCAAGAACCCTATACCTTCTTGACTGCGATCCTGAAAAGTTTGAGATTGGAAGCAACGATCATGTGAAGCTTGAGCCTATATTCAAGCTTCCTCTTTGTGATGGCAAATCATTTAAGGAGAAAAAAAAATGAGATCAAGAATAAACGTGAATGCTCTCTTTGCGCTAAGAGATTTGATTTGAAGAAAAACAATGAGAACCGTTATCTGGCTTGCAACCCCGACCTTGATAAGTATAGTATTGTGAATTCTTGTAATGGCTTGCTTTGTTTGTCTGACTCGACTATCGGAAACCCTTTAGTGGTTTGCAATCCAGTCACTGGGGAGTTCATAAAACTTCCTGAAGCTACTATGACTCCTTTTAGGTTAAACAAAACACGAGTAAAAATGCAAGTACAAGCTGCTGGTCTTGGTTTCCAACCTAAAACTAATGAATATATGGTGATAAAAATGTGGATGAGATATGTTAAACATGCCAATGACTGGGTGTTTGAGCGTGTGATCCTTGAGATAAACACACTTGGAACACCATTATGGAGAAAAGTGGAAGCGGATCTTCAGGTTACTATTTCGTGGCTTAAGTATCCCACTTGTGTGAATGGCTCTCTTCATTGGCTTGGATTTGAGGGCCAGCAAAGGTCTATATTGTGTTTTTGTTTAGAAAGCGAGAAGTTGCAATCATTTCCTTCTCCTCCACATGTGTTTGGAGATCATAATTATGGAGTTCGTAGTAACACCAATATCACCATGGGAGAATTGAAGGGATTTCTTTACATTTGTGACTCGACGAGTTTCTCTGATGTTACAATGTGGGTTATGAATGAATATGGCAATGGAGAATCATGGACGAAGCTTTACAGCATTGATACTTTAGTTAGTTCCTTGGGCAATCCTGATCCGTCGTGTTATGGTTTGTGTTTGCCGATAAAACACTTTGCAGAAGGCGCTGCCATATTTTTATATCATTCCTGCAATTGTTTTATCTACTATGACCTAGAGAAATATGGCTTCAAAGTTTTTCGAATTCATGCATCTTATTCAAAAAAAATTGAGGTAGTTCCACATATTCCAAGTCTAATCTCATTGAAGGATGTCGTGAAAGGAGACAATGTTGAGGTCTTGAATATCCACTCAAGGTAACAATGTAGCTTCTAATATTTTTTATTTTAATTGGGCAATTGAATCTGATGGCTGATGCTTCCTTAAAAAACATAGTAATTAATTTTAATCATAAGACGAGTATTCAAAGCAACATGTGTGAGTTTTCTCTGTTACCACTTATATTTTAACTTCCTATTTTTCCGTTCTTTTTGGAGAAAGGAAGACTTGTTGTTAGGTATAGATCTTCTCACTTAAGGTTGTGATGTTTCCTCAATTGATTGCTTATACAACATATATATTTACGGCGTTGTTTATATTTTAGTTCCTTTCCATTATCTAATATCTACCACTTTAATAACATCTCTAGCTCTGACAGTTAATGGAAAAAAAATCACTTGGACACAATCTTTCGTTACTAATTACATCTTATAAATTTCCTTTATACTTTCTGTGTTGATGGAGGAGGAGAAAACAGACAGTTGTTGTAATGTCAGTTTTTAAGATCTTGTTTAGTTCCTAAGTAGTAAATCGTTTCTTGAGACTGTTCCATCCACTGCAATTTGCAATTTTAGGTGATATTACTTAACCATTGTTCCCTAATATTGATTTAATTTATATAGGTGTGCAAAGTTTAAACTGCGGGAAGAAGTTGAAGTTCTTTCTCTGTCTTAACATATTGTTTGAGACTTAGAAAGTACACATTTTTCATCATCTTATGGAGACTTGATAAATATATTTTCCTCCTCATCTGATGGTGAAGAATTCGGTGAAGAGCTTGCTTCCTAAGAACAGTAAGTCTATTTTTGCATTGGTTGGTATTCTAACCCCTGCTTATTACAATTTTAGGTATGTTGCTTAGGCTTTGTTATGCAGTATTGATAATATTTTATATAGGTGTGCTTAAATTGCATGAAGAAATGAAAAGATCATGAAGATGACTTGACAAATAACTTCTTCCTCCGGTGGTTAAGGCTTTTGGTGAAGAGTATGGCTGATAAGAAAGAATTTCCATGCAGCAGGCAGGGTTATGTTAAATCACAAGTTATGATTTGGCTCGTTGTGATTTTGATTTTTTAAGAATATATAGATCTAGTTTAAGGGTTGAAATGATATCTATGATTTTACAAGACTGACCTGTTAACTAGTTGGCTTGGTTTAGAAAAAGACTGATTATTGTTCAACTATTTCGTTATGTTTCCCGTTCTCCGATATGTGCTTTACTTCACCAATCCTGACTTCCTAGATTCTTAGATTTTAGCTGCTCCTTGAAACGGGTTTCTGAATCCCTAAGCGTGAATTATAATGAATTATCTATATGAGGAGTTTCGATGGATTGACAAGATTTAAAAAATTTGCATTCAATTTTTGTGGCATGATACTGAACCCTTTACATCCTTTTGTTACGTTCACTTTAAAGGTTTTTTTTTTGAGTTTAATAGATGTGTATTGTCAGTGTAAAACTATTTTACACTGACATCCAATGACAGTTCACCATATTTCCACATTAAGTCCATTTTAAAAATAGCTGTTCAAATACTTGATAGTCATCAATTGTCAGTGTAAAACTAGTTTACACTGGCAATGCATATCCCTTTTCTCTAACTAAATTCAGAAATATTTTCCGATCGATTTGCATGCGAGCATGTGAAAGACCCTTTTGTTCCTTTTTTGTTCAGCTTTCATCATTCCATATAGGTACACTCGTGTAATATTAAACACACTCTTATTTTTGAACTGCTCCTTGAAAAGGATTTCTGAATTTCCAAGTGTGAAATATAGTGAACCAATTATTTGAGGAGCATTGATTGCATTGGTTAGATATAAAACTTTTAACAATAGAATTTCAGTTTTTTGGCATCATATTGAAACCTTTACAATCCTTTTGTCAACTTCACTCTAAAGTTATTTAATTTACACATGTTTTCCGATCGAATTTGTTATGTATGTGAATAGGCACAAATCCCTTTTATTCCATTTTTTATCAGCTTTTAGCATTCTATGGTTGCACCCATTGCTGGAGGGCTACACTTGTAAGTGGTTCAAGAGTTTTAGACCATCAAATGGATGCAGTTTGGGAAAGTAAGCAGCCTAGTTATTTTTAACATTTTGTCTCACATTGGTAATGAAAGTGCTTCTGTCAAGTGACTACATTGGTATATAATTTCTCATTGTCCTATAAATACCTTACTTTTATCATGGTTTGAACTATTTAGTTTAGTCCTTTAGTGGGAGGTATGGAAATAAAAAAGAATAACTGCTGATACATGATAGGCAGCAGTCATTTAGAAAAATGTATGTGAAAACAATAGGGTGTATCATCCATTTGTTCAGATTAACATGATTATTTTGTGTATAGATTCATCATTCATTCAATAAACTGGTTCTGTTATAGTGGTGGGAGTAGGGCACCCCATAACCATTAGGTGCTGTTATATCTTTCAAAGAAAATGATTATTGCACAGCTTTCCAATTCTGTTTCCTTTTATAGTTTTAATGTATTTCTTCATCTGGCGTGTCTTCCTCGATTATATTATATTTGTCAACGGAGGCATCTTGCTATTTGTTTCGCATTTACAGCAAACTGCAAATCTGTTGCATGTAATGTTTGGTTTGTCTTGCTGCTAAAAGTTTAGTTTAAATAAATTAAATTTGAAATTTGAAAGTCATCTTGGGTGGGGGCTAATTTGGATGGAATAATTGGTTGAACTTCTAGTTGTGCTGAAATTTGAAATAATATCATATTCTTTTTTATTCTGTTTTGCTACTCACTGGATGAAACTGATTTTGACATTTTTCAAATAAATACTTTTACTGTTTGTTTGCTGTGAAATTTAAACAAGATTTTATATAAGCTTCAGTTTGTTTAAGCTTTTGTTGCAGAGTCCTGTCAGAATTTTGAATAGATGATGGATCAGTAATGCGTACAATATGTCGGTTATAATTCTCGTGTTTGTTGAGCACCTATTCTTCTTGAACCCACTGATTTAGCAATTGCATGCTTTTTATTGACATTGAGTACTCTTACTCAGAGCTGTCCTTCCACTTTGTTGGCACATAGACATTTCCAATCAGGTGTTACGACCCAATCAGAAATTACACACAAAAACAGCTGATTGAGAATTACGACCCGATCGGGAGCAAAATTGAGGTCCTTTTCAGTTGCTAAAAGGTTCATACATATGGCTCTAGTTGTATACTTTCTCACATTTCTAGTTTTCCATCCGTTAAGTAGCCTCTATATGCTGCTTAATTTTGTTTGTCAATTGATTGAAGATATTGAATTGGAATCATTCATTAATTCATAAATGTCTTGTGACTGCAGCAAATGAATTCATGTGATTGAAATTTTACAGGCTTGTTGATGACAGTTCATAAATCATAACAAAAAAAGCAATGAAGACTTTTGTATATGATTGCTTGATTATTTGGTCCATTGCTTTTCATTATTATTTTTTTTACATTTTTGTTATTCGTTTTTGTCAAGGACCAAAGAAGATAAGAAATATAACTAAATGTATCTTTTATGAATGTCGATTGAAAGATGAAATTGAGTGGAGTTTGGTAAAGAATGAAATAATGGCTGGCTTTGTTTAAGGATATAAAAATGAGTAAATCATCATTTTGATCTCCAAATGTGTAAGACAATGTCACCAATGTATTTAAATTACAAAAAAAAAAAAACCTTAAGTATGCCTTTTAAAATGGTTTGGTAGACTAAATTGATTAACATAACAGGCAATGAATTAACTAACTAACAAAGACACATTCAAGAATTCAATTTGTTATCGACAAACACATTCAAGGATTTTGTTGAGAGCACTTGACAATTTAATGATCACAATGATTATTTACTCTTAAAAATAGAAAACTTTTTGGTACATCAGAAATAAAAATATAATAAATACATCAGAAAACTTTTTGTATTTTAATATTCATTAGCCACATGTGCAAGTTAACAGCAGGAACAAAAATTATTGTTGAAAAATATTTTGGCACTAAAGTTCAAACAATAAGTTAGTGAATTTGGTAAAGACTAAAAACATATTTATTCTAAAATGTAATAAATAATTTTCTAACTCAATTATGTATTTAGATATTAACAAATATATACAATATATTGAGTCAAAAAATATACAACATTGGTCTTTGCATGTTTTTTTATAATATGATCTTCCTACGATCGATGGTGTCGGCTAGAGTAGGCGTTGTACGTCGAAATATAGGGTTGTTTTTCACCAGGATGAGATTGTGTATTTGCAAAGACATTCCAACGTTCAAGTCGGTACAAACTTAAGGTGTTGACTTTTTTAGTTTCAATGCAATCTGTCCAATTAAAGTTTCTTATCATAGAAAATTATATGGGTGATAATGTTCTATATTATTATGAAGAAACATTGCTCCTTTTATAGGAGTAAAATACCAGAGTCAACTTCTTTATTTTTGGCGCATATCTACCAATCAGGCACAGCTTGCTGATAAAGTATTCGAATGTTGTTCTTTCCAAGCTTTTGGTTAATAATTCAACCCCTTGAACCAAGTCATGGCGGCACCTTTCAACGTCAGAACAAACAACTTACACTTTACTGCTCCTCTAGCCTGAAGGTAATCAAGGACAGTCTCGATGTGTTCCATGTGTTCATCTGGATCGGTAGAACCGTCGTAGGGTTTCAGTTTTTGCGGTTTCTTGAAAGCGCGAGGAATTAGGAAATCTATGACCCTTCTGGCTATCGGACCTTTACGAGTGCTCTTGTGATGGCGTTATCGATGATCCTTCTTGTGGTAAACGCGGCGAGGGGAGTGGCTAGTGCTCCCTCTATCTGAATCATCTGAGGTTTTCCACCGCATTTACGGAGGATCTGGACCGGAACGGAGACAACGTCGTCGAGGACTAGATCGTTGCACTGTTTCTGTTGAGCTGCTTAGATTTGATTCGCGATTTCCGTTGGAATCTTCTCTTGAACGATCTTGGAGAACTTGAATTGCAGGCTGCGAATCTTGAGCGGTGGAGGAGCGAGTTGTTGCGGTTCTCTTGCGAGTTCTGACCATAGCTTCGTGAGATGTGTGGTGATTGTTAACTGTTGCGGTGGTGGAACGGATAACCGAAAACGGTTATAGTGGAGGATCGCGTAACAGAAAACAGTTATGGTTGTTAGACCAAGGCGGTTAGCAAACGATATGTGCGGTGGGGACGAATGGTGGCAACGGTAACGACACAATGTTCTGGTGCGGTGGCGATGAAGTCTTTCTTATGGAACGAAGGATGCCTGCAGGCACGTTAGCACTCCAATGCTCAAGTCAGTGTTGGAAATGAGGTTAAATGTGTAAAAAGTGTGGGAAAATGAATTGTGCCTTGAGGGTGACGTGAAGTCACCCTTATATAGAGGATAGAGGCGTTAATTGTCTTTGTGAAATGCGGCGCCTCATCAGGTGGCCATTGGAAGTTACATGTACGACGTAGGATGCATGGAGGCGTGCTTCAATAGGGTGACATGCATCATTGTTGGCATGCTCCCTCAAGTGATGTGTCTTGGTCTGGTGGACTTTTGGTTCATGTGTCATCATAGGATTGGACCTATACAAAATAAACATTTAAATATAAGCATTAATTGGACCATAACCTAATAAATTTTGACTAAAACATATGTTTGATGTTTAATTTTTTTTTATATATATATAAAAAGTTACATATCTTGGTGCGTATATTTGTTTTATTTTTTATTTTTCATAGTTGGTTTCATACTTTAGAAAATTAGTTTAAAAAATGGTTACGAAATCTCATAATTCACATATATTATTGGGAAATGTTTTCTAAAATTAAAAAAGTGTTATTTTTAATTAAAAAAAAAAAGAAGAAGAGTTTTAATTGTGAGATATGAGTGGGTGAAATTACAGCCCTTAGATCAATACTGACGGTTGAGATGTGGCACATCATTCTTCCTCTGATTTTCCCGCAATCCAGTTTTATCCTGTCATTAAATGTAAAAACATGGAAACAACGATTCCATAGAAGAAGAAGAAGAAGAAGAAGAAGAGGCAATTAAGATTCATCATAGATAGAATCCAACTAATCTTCTTTCCCGTGTACCTTTTATTCTGAAATTGTTTCATTTTCAATGGAAGTTGCTTCTCCAATCCATCATCGTTGTCTCTATCTCTCTTTCTCTCACCAACAACCTAGAAATGGATTACGCGGAACACCTCGTCCTTTTTTCGGTAAGTGATTCTTTCGATCTTTGAAGCATGGATACAGACACGGACACTGACACACCAACACCGCTATTCATTTGAGAAAATCACATTATCCAGTGTAATTAAACGTGTCAGTGTCGTACATGACATCTCTCACACTCGTACACGCTTAATCTGAGGAGTGTCCGTGCTTTTGTGAAATCTATCTTTTTTTGTTTTGTTTTGATTTTGTCTTCTTGTATGTATAGTTTCTCAAATCCAAAATAAGCAAAGAAATGTGTTGAAGGTATCCTTTACTCCCAAATTCAACTCGTACAGATTGAAACAACAACTCCGCAGGGATGTGATTGTAAGATATGAGATTACTGCTGCATCAGGAGATGGCGACATAGACGGAATATCTGAACCCAAATTTGAAGCAAAACTTAGGGGAATTTGTTTTTACACTCTTACTTCCTTTTCTGCTATATTTCTGTTTGTCTTCATGCTACTTGGACATCCATTTGTACTCCTCTTTGATCGTTACCGTAGAAAGTTTCATTATTTCGTCGCCAAACTCTGGGCTACACTCACTGTTACGCCGTTTTTCAAAATTGAATACCAAGGTTTGGAGAATCTACCATCTCCAGATACTCCCGCCGTTTATGTTTCCAATCATCAGAGTTTTCTAGATATATATACTCTTCTTACTCTCGGAAGAAGCTTTAAATTCATAAGCAAGACTGGGATATTCCTTTTTCCGATTATTGGTTGGGCAATGTTTCTTTTGGGTGTAATTCCTTTGAAGCGCATGGACAGCCGAAGCCAGATGGTATGATAGTAGTGTTCTTCAACCTTTTTTTTTCTTCCTAATTTTAACAACTTATTCGTTAAATGCTTCTTCATGTATAGGACTGTCTTAAACGATGCATCGATCTGATCAAAAAAGGAGCCTCTGTCTTTTTCTTCCCGGAGGGAACACGCACTAAAGATGGAAAATTAGGTGCATTCAAGGTTAGTTTTTGTGCAATCACTTTCACCTTTGTAGAGTAGATAAGATAATCGTGGTTTAGATGCTAACAATTATAGATAATTGAGTTATTTATATGTTGTTGAGACTGACAACGAAAAATGGCACATGACCTGGAACACAAGTGGGGGCACTTCTTCACCAATACATAACCTATCAAAATTATAGTCGAAGGATAGAAAAGTAGTAACAAAGTAAAATTGAAATAGTATATTCATCTGTACTGATAACATTGTGTCCTATTTATGAAGCACGGACACCTGACACGACACTGACACGGACACGTTGACACCGATAAAATTTTGAAAAAAATGACACAATTCAATGTAATCACAAGTGTCGGTGTCGTGTTGGTGTCGGGCACCGGGACACTCCTTCAATTAGAACTGTCCATATGAAATATAGGACAATATTTCATATGGCTGCAATTCTATTCAGTGTCATGTTTGTCATGATTTTGGGCATGAAGCTTCCATCTGTTATCATTGATTTAAGAATGATTGTGTACCCTTTGCTTCCTCCGATCAGTCACAACAGTCGGGATACTCCGATCAATCTGGTACTGGTAACTCTTTTCCTCAATATTCAGCACCATGGCAAGCTAATTCTTGCCCTGTGCAATGGCCTTATAACTCCTGGAGTCTCCTTGGCCCTCCACCCAGAGGTTTTCCTCAACCTCTACTCTGTCCATGCCTCACTACAATGCTTATCCTCCTCATAGTTTTATGTCTTCCTTTGGTATTCACTCTCCTTTCACTTCTCTTCCACATGCTCTGATGGCTAACTCTAATTCTGCTAGCTCAGGAGCTTCACATCATGTGATCTTCAACTCACAATATTCAGCAAATCTCTCTGAGGGGCCTGACCAGATAATTATTGGCAATGGCACATATTAAATTGTTTGAGTTACGTTGCTTAATAGCTCTAGCACATAATTAAATTTTAGGTATCCAACTGTCAAATTAATAGTTCTTAATGAGTAATTTAATGGGTGCAAATACTCTTGGAGTAAGTTGATCCCCCCCACACTATTCAAGTTAAGATCTATTCTTTTGAAGTCTTTCATTTTGCTGCACCTATTTATTTCTAGTAGAAAATTCATTTCGATGAACTGATTGTCAACTTTTATTTTCCTCTGGGGATGTACAGAAGGGAGCTTTCAGCATTGCTGCAAAAACTAAAGCACCAGTTGTACCAATCACCCTGATTGGAACTGGCCCAATCATGCCAGCTGGAAGGGAGGGTATATTGAACTTGGGTTCCGTGAAAGTTGTTATACATAAACCTATAGATGGAAATGATGCTGACATGCTATGCAAAGAAGCTAGGAATAAAATCGCAAGTGTGCTGACTCATGCCTGACAAATGTACTGCAAGAGATCTGTAATTTTCTATTACATGAATATCGAACGAACTGGAAGGGTAAAATGGCTGGCTCTTTCCCAGTTAAGGACAATTGGTACCTTTTAGCAAGGAAATTTTGGTATTTTATAGGTCAACTGTGGTCAGATAATGTTTATTATTTTGTTTTATTCCACATTTCCTCACTGTTATAAGATCACAATTTTGCACTTCAGTCTTGTGTGCGGATTGGAATTTTTCTTTGGAGAAGTGAAATGAATTATCTTGTTCATACTTAACTTCCTCTAGTGCAGTCATAAGTTGTTTCATCGGAATATTTTGATTCATATTGAAGCACCAGGTGTACTAGCTATGAGTTTGAAGCTCTTCACGCGATGAAGTTCTTTGTTCATTCTTTGTCAGTCATATTGGTTCCTCATCATTGTTCTTTTAGTACTATGGAGAATGGAGGCTGTGAGATTGTTCATTACATCTGCTGCCTCAAAGCGTCGATTTACTGTGTACTTATATATACCCTACAGAAGAATTAAATGAGAGCGAGAATGGGAATATGCAAACTAAAATGGCCGTCCAAGTGTTAGAAATGGATGATATTGATATCTCAGTTTCATGCCTTTGTAGGGAAACGTTACGTATGAAGTCATCTCCCATTAGCAAGAGAACATTAAAATTGTTGCAACTAGTTTTTTTTCATAAATAAACTGCTTAGCAGGATTTTAGCATATGATGATATGATAAATCAGCCTGTTTACGGCATGTGAATGTTTCTTCCGCCAAAAACCATTTTTAGAAGTTTCATTGTTTGTAGTAGAATGTATCATATCAAAGGGATTATAGGATTTCTAGAAATTTAAATGGCTCAATATATCATAGCTTTTAGCTGATTAATTTTGTGGTTAACAATTTTGGTAGATTAACAACATATTTGCTTATTGAATTTGTTATATCAAAAGTTTATTTATGCATCTCTTCGGTGTTCCACCGGTGAGGGGTTTAATTGATCCCTCACCCTAGAATCCATCTTGTTTTAAATAAATTTTATTCATTTTATCTTTCAATTACTTAATTTTTAACGTTTTACCATTTCTTTCCAATAAAAGCGAAGAGACGGGCACATGTCTTGATGCTAGTGCTGCATAAAAACAAATTGAGTTTTAAAATTATTGAATCAACATGAACATCAAGCATTCCCAGCCAGCCAGTTAGCAGGATTTTAGCATATTGTATTTCTTAATTGTTGTAGGCTGTTGAAGGTATTGCGTCGTCTATATCAATTGACATGCTTTTGAGTAAGGGTTTTATTGAACTTGTTCACTGTCATGTTTTAGAACTTATGGTTTGAAAGCAGGTGCAAGAAATTGGATATCATCTTGTTAGATTTGTACAAGCCATCTCCTATGGTGAATATGGTGTTGATGATTCTGTTTTGGTCATGGATCCATGATCAAGTTTTTCTTCTATATGTTAGTGTTATTTTGTCCATTCTTCATTCATGTTTGGGTTTGGTGGCAACAAGGTTCCACTATTATTGTTGGACTTATGCTTGCAAATGGAGTTCTCTTTAACCATGACGTTATTGATCAAATAGTGTTTAGAGAATATAGTTAGTTAGGGTACTAGTTTCGTTGCTATATATGTCGGAAGGTTGACTTATTTGTAGCTCTCTTTGGTTTTTGTATCATCTTAGTTATCATCAATACAATAGCTTTGTAAACTTTTTTCTCTCTATTTTCATGGATATTTTCCAACATAAATTATGAATTTTGATAAAGAAGATAGTCATGTACTTAGACATGGCAACGGGGCGGATCGAGGGCAGGTTTGAGTATCCTCGTCCCCGCCCCCGTTTCCATGCATCCGCCCCGCCCCCGTCCCCAAATCATATTGGGAGTAAAAATTGAACACCCAACCCCGCCCTCAATGGGGACGAGTCTCCCGGCCCTACCCCCACCCGTGAAAACTTTATTTTTTATAAAATATTTAAAATAATGCATATTTCTTCATAGCAACAAAAACACAATAATTATATTAATAATTATTTATCTAATAAACTTTTTTTCAAAAGAGCAAAATAATTATAATAAATATGTTTCTAAAGAGTAATAATATATTAAAATAGGTTGGTGCTTATGGAAATAAGATTATAAAATTCAATAAAAAAAGTTTTAAAAAGCGGGTGCGGGGCGAGGGTGGGTGCGGGGCGGGTGTAAGCATCCCCCGCACCCGGCCCCGCCCCTGTACTAAAACTCAAAATTTTTCCCACACCCACACCCGGTTAAATCGGCTTTTCCATGTTAAATTGGGGCGGGGGCGGTCGGGTCTGGCGGGGGCGGGGTTTGTTGCCATGTCTACATGTACTCCACAAAAACCACATATGATAGTAACGAGTGTGGTTATCATGCATATGGAATCCTTATGCACCCTGCATAAGTCCAGCCCATTAACCGGTAGCCCAACATAATTGCTTCCTACACCCCCAAAGAAAACCAAACGGGAAACAAACTCATAACCACACCACCAGAAATAAATCTCAATCTCATCATCAACACCACCGGAAACAAACTTCCATCACCGTCGTTCATCATCATCACCACCGGAATCTTCAATCTCATCATCAACACCGTCGTTCATCATCATAACCGTCATTCACCATCATCATCACCACCGTCATTCATCATCATCATCCTTCGTGCAATCATCTTCATCATCATCATTGTCATTCATCATCATCATCACCATTCAAATTCAACAAACAACAAAATGATGAAAAGAAGGTTTAGAAAGCGGCGCTAGCCAATTCCACACGAACAGAACTTCTCCTATGACCGGTGCTAGCCAATTCCAACGGAGATTCAGAGAGAAGAAGGTTTAGAAAGCGGCGGCTAGGGTTTCACAACTTTTTTGAATTAGGTTAAGCACTCACATAAAGTTAGTAATGCTTTAGCACAAGGGTTCTATTTATAGAATCACTTATGTGGTCAGCAAGACAACACTTAAGTATACTGTACCTTACGGTGGACCGCGTTTCTCTATTTTTCGTAGATTAAATAATAAATCATAATTTAATTATTTAATTACTAATAAGTCTTACTTATTATTTTATAAATAAGTCTTACTTATTTATTTCTCTCATCTATCTATCCTTTGTGTGTGACCCTATAGGTTCCCGTAACGTTGACAATAATATTAAATCACATATTTAATATTATAAACAGTGAACGATATCTAGCAACACATCACTGCTACCCAAGTGACGAGAATGTCATGTGATCTGACGAAACCTTTCTGTGATAATGTTCATGTGTATAATTACCCTTTTGCCCTCATGTCTATATTGAACACAAGGCATAGCATGTCATCCTTGTCTAGTTCAATATTGGGCCCGCAGACATTTCTCCTGTTATGTAGGAGAGGCAAATTCCATCTAGGTCACTCATGTCCCTCAGCATGATTCGTGGAGTACCCATCAACCAACTTTATAGTCATCTTGTTACAGACAACGTTTGAATGGTGACAAAGCACTCGACTCCAACATCTAGGGTACATAGTGGTTTCAGGTCAAAGGGTGGAATACACCACTATCACTATGAGAATATTTTATGACATTTTTCGTAACTTTTACTATGTAGTATTCTCATGGTGGGTCAATCCAATATAAATATTACTCCTAATATTTATATCTATGTGTAGACTTGATAACTCTTTATCCATGATCTGTGAGTCATCAGTCTATCCACATAATAGTCTTTATGCTTTATTGATATCCCACTTCTCAATAAAGCTTGACTCCATATACTTTAAGAATAGTTTCCTTATGTTTAACGGGGTCTCACAATTAAGTTATACTTAATGTTCCATTAAACAGACTAACTATTCTAGGGACTTTATTATTTTGAAACAAAACAAAATCAATAAAGAAATGCCTTATTATTTATATATTAACAATATATATTTATATCAATATAATGATACAAAGCCAAACCCAATCAATATAGATTGGCTATTAGGGCTCACTCTAACAGAGAATAACAAGACTTACAATTTGGATCAACTTATTTGGTGTATCATGAAATTATTTCTTCTTTCCAACATTTGATGTTAGATACTTGTGATCAGAGGAAGGATAATGTTTGTTAAACACGTTTTGTTCCAACAATCTCCCCTTTTTTGATGACGACAAATCATTAGTATTTAAAATATGCAATTATTGTTAATCTAATTAACACGTTGACTATAAGGGTATGAGGTTTATAAGCTCCCTCTGAGTCCGATAGTACTTTAAGGTGTGGTTTGTAAGCTCCCCCTGAGTTCTATCCATGTTAATTAAATTCATCATTAAAAACGAAATAACACTCAGAATAATCTCACATTAAAAGATGAGAAGAAGGTCCTATTAATTTAACTTGATTAGAATTAAATTAATGGGGCTCAGCGCCTTATAAATGCTATACATCTACTCCCCCATTTGTCATCAACAAAAAGTATAAAAACTAAAGACAAAAAGAAAGAGATGAGAAAAACGAAGTGAGATATTCTATAAAACTATTACGTAAGCACACAACGTTCAGCCCAGAAGCAAAATATCATTGATCAGGAGCAGTAACTCAGAAGCATGTAAACACAAATTTAGAAGCAAACAAAAGATACAAACGAAAGATTTAAAAACAAGCTAAGGGTGTGCAATCTAAGGTTGGGCTTGTTTCTGGAACATTTCCATCATCTGTTTCATCAACTTGTTTGTTTCTTCAGCCTGTTGCTTCATTTCCTTCTTGAAATCTTCATTGCTTCTAATCAAGTTCTCTTCTCTTACTCTTGCTTCTTCCAGCTTAGCTTCTGTAGAAGACTTGTATTCTATCAGAAGTAGCTTCTGCTCAAGAAGTTCTTTCCTTAGCTGCCTGTTTTCAATTTCCAACTCAGCATTCCTTTGCAGCAAGGCTAGTTCTGTAGAGACTAGATTGACATTCACCTTTGACAACCAGTTGACATTTAACTCTCTTGGGTGTATACCTGCTGGAATGAAATCAATAGCATTTCTTTCCCTTAAGCATAGAGGTGTCTACACCCAAGTTCTTAGAACTTTTACTTCTTGCAGATTATTATCAACTCCCTTCAGCCAATCTTGAAGCTTTTGTTGAGCAGAGTCTTGAGCATCCATACAAGTTCTCTGAAGCTCAATCAAGACATAGTCTACTCTTTCCTTTAATCTCATCCAAAGCTTCTCATAGCTTGAATCAGCTTGTTGAGCTCCTGAAATATGTTCTCACACACATCTGCTAAGATAGTAGAATTTAGAAATAGGGTGGATGGAGAAGGGACATTTGTTTTGACTAGAGCACATGGTTGGATGGCTAAGTTTGAAGTTGAGGGTTGGTCATTTATAGGTATAGTTAGGGTATTGGTCTCTAAAGGTTCATCAGGAACAGAAGTAGAGGATGAGTTAGATATCTCAACCTCCATGTCAAAAATTTCTGGTTTACTGATTTGTTCAATAAAGGATAGAGACTCAATATGGTCAGGGATAACTAGAGAAGTGGTTGAGGCTGTTTGTAAGTTAGGTGTTTGTTGTTGGGGGCTTTCTGAAGCAACTTCACCAGAAGTTGCCTCAGAGGCTTTTTCTAATTCAGACTCAACACTAGGTAATTCACCAGAAGTTTCAACTAAGTTTGCAGATTCAGAACCTGCTTGATCACCTATAGTTGTTGCATCAGTAGGTGCAATGTTTAGGGGTTCAACAACTGGTGGTTGGAATGGATGATCAGCAGGTAGCTTTGCACATAAGTCTACTCTTATTTGAAACATTTCACCTATTCTCTCAAGAACAGATGGGTACACTGGCTCAAATGGTTCATCACTCTCTCAGATACATTTGAGGTTGAGGTTGAAGTTGAGGTTGGGAATGATTCTGAACTAGATTCTATCTGAATGATGTTAGCCGAGTGTAGAGAATCAGGATTACCTTGAACAGCTTCTGAAGCATCAGCTTCTGAAGTAGCAGCTTTCTCCATCTGGATGTCTTTATCAGCCTTCAGCACATCACCAGTTTTAACCATTTGTTGAAGGTTTTCTGTGAGCTCTACTACCTTCTGAGCAGCTTCAGCAGATGATTCCTTCATCAAGACTTCAGAGGGTATTTTAATTTCAGCAGCAATGTCAAGAGCTTTCTTCACAGCTGCTTCTTCTGCAGCTCTTTTCCTTATGAGCTCTCTTGTGACCAACATAGTTGCAGCTTCTTCTTGTTCTTCTTCAGCAAGACTGGCTTCCCTCAGTTTCTTGACAACTAACTTCCTTTTCTTCTTGGGAATGGATGACTGAGGAAGAAGAGTCTGAGAGGATTCAGCTGGATTGCCACTCCTGGTCCTTTTGTTCAGAATCTCAGTAGCACCTAGGTCCTGAACTTCCTTTTGGATTGATAGCACATCAGGACCAGCCAGCTGTTCTTGAGAAGCAGCTTTGGACTTCTTGGCCTTCTTTGGTGCTGGCTCAGGAGCTTCCTCAACATATTCAGCTTCTGAGATAGCTCTCTTCTTGGACTTCCTGCTCTTAGCAATTGGCAGGGCACCACCATACATGGTGTCAGGAATGTCGTTGAGCTTGATGGTTTGGCCAGTCTTCTCAAAGTGATCCAAGATGTATTGGACTCTGACTTCTAGAGGATCTTGCTTGCAGATTGGAGGGAAGTTATCCTTGGATACGACTGCAGACTCCTTCAAATTTGTGCTTAGCACAGTGTAGTCGTCTTTCTTGATCAGCTTCATATGCTTCAGAGTACCACCATTAATTACCTTGCCTGTTACTGTGCCTAGCTGAGCATCAGTAATGATGTTTACCTCCTTGAGTGTATTTAGAATTCCTCCTTGATGAAGAATTTCTGAAATCAGCCTTCCATAGGGAATCCAGGACCTCTTTATGGTTTGGCTTTCCCTGAGTGTTTTAATCATGTTCCTGAAGATGTACTTGGGCACATTTGACTTCTCCTTGGTCATGAAGAAGCGCAGAAACACTCTATGGTCAAGGGAGGATTGATCTCCACCACCACCTTTTGGTAGGAGATTCTCATTTTGAATCTTCAGAAGCATCCTGTTTTTCATGCTCAAGTCACTGTACTTTCCCTTTCTTATACTATTGAACATGGTTTTGTTGACAATGTCGTTCCAAGGACTTGTCTTGCTGTTGTCTAAGCCACTGACAAATCTTCCTTCAGAAGCTCTCCTGATTACCCAAGAAATAACAGCTTCTGAGATGAACACCGGGATGCCCATTATGCTTGATCTAATTTCTGTGCAGGTGAAGGGTTCCAAACCCATTTCTTCTCTAGTCTTACCCTGTAGACTAGGGTCAATGAGTACCTTCTCATCCATTTCCAACTGAGCCGCTTTTCGATCGTATACTTGCACTCTAACCTAGAAATGCCTTACTAGGTTCATATAAGTTGGACCATTCAACATTCCAAAATAGTCGTCTAGATCTTGAGCGTGATAGATGTCTCTGAGCTTGCATCCATGATGCGCCAACGAGATGAAATCAACCGGGCTTTCAACTTGTACATTCAGTTCCCATTCTTCAAGAGACATGGTTCTTCCCCTGATTTCATACGCGGGTGCTTCTTGCATGGTTGATTCTGGAACAGAGCTAGAAGATGCCATTGATGTTGAAGAGAAATTTGGGATTCTAGGGTTTTATTAAAGACGAGGAAATTTCGCACAGATTCAGTATGAAAATTGCAAGTGTAGTAAAAACGTTTGCAATTCAGAAGGGGACAAACAAACACAACATTAATGACGTAGGGGGGCGTGAGATAGTACATTCAAAGCATAAATTCATCATTGCCCACTTACGTTATACACCAATACAATTAAGCCACGTCAGAGGATCTCAGAGTAACTGCCAAGTTAGTGGGACATGTGAGAGAGAAAACAGACACAACAATTTTTCTCCCACAACACAGAAGTAGTCTAGTCCCCTTTTACTTCCAAGGGATTTCACTATAATCACTATGGAGTACAAATTGCTCAAGAACCTCTCCAGGAGACTTTCTTTCTCAAGCACAACTGCTTAAGACTTCCTGCTCTAGGACACTACCTAAAGACTTCTTGCTCAAAGACAACTCCAAGAGACTTCCCTTTGCTCAATCATAATTGATTGAGACTTCCTAGGTGCTTGAGGTTTCACCAAGAGACTTGTATGCTCAACCACGAATGCGATAGACTTTTTAAATGTTTACACAAGTAAACAAGTTAATTTGTTCTTACACTGGATTTAACAGTGGTAGTATAAACTGAACAAATGAACAGACTCTTTATAATTTCTAAAATAGATACTTGAAAGCGAAAATCATAAGTGTTTTGTGCTATTTGATTTCACAGAGTAATGACACAGTAAAATAACATAATATTGTTGATTCTTCTTCAGGTCTTCAACTCCTTATATATGTAGGGAAATGATAGACGTTAGAGAAGAGTGTCAGCGCAAATAGAGTCGTTCAGAAGCTTCAATCAAGAACATTGGCCCTTTGCCTGCTATGGATAGTTCCGTTGAATAATCCTTTGAATTTCCTTTGCTGAAAGAAGAATTATCTATTGCATTCCTTTTGTTCGTTAGGTCCTTTGTATTTTTGCACACGTAGACAGAGGAAGACAAAAGAACTGCTTTATCAGATACGATGATAGGGACGGTTCACATAATAAGACAAAGCCTACGTAGATTCTGGGTCCCTCAGGATTTTCTCAAATTTTAAGGGTCATCTAGGTATGCTAGTCAGCTTTTGAGTCTGATGACCTTCACAAAATCTGTTGACGTAACTCTCGAGCTTCTGTGAGGCATCCTTCTTCTAAGGACATTGACTTATGGTTGATTTTCCGTTAGATCTTTTACCATAGTCTTCTAAGCTTCTCTTGGTCCTTCTGATGCTCTTCATATGTTCATTCTTCAATAATAAATTCATTCTTTGATATGCACACTTGAACATATGTTAGTATTCCAATTGTTCTTCAATACTTTTTTGGCTTAAATGCACTTTTGGCCCCCTATGTTTGCCGTTGTAGCAATTTTGGCCCCTTAACAAAAAAAATGTAATTTTGACCCCCTATTTTTCGCAACTATGCTGAGAAGCCGCCACGTGTCTCAAAAAAGGGGCCAAAATCGCAACTTTTTGTAAAGATAAGGGGCCAAAAGAGCATATTTTCCTAAACATGGCAAAATTAGGGGGTTACAATTGCATTTTTTTTTTGTTAGGGGGCCAAAATCACTACAACGGCAAACATAAGGGGCCAAAAGTGCATTTAAGCCTACTTTTTTATCATCAAAACCCTAGAGGAATTGTATGAATCATTCTTGTTCTGACACATATTCGTGCTTCATAGCTTGAGATCATATAATCTAAACTAGGAAAAATTCAAAGATGTAATAGTCTTTTTGGTCACTGAATGTGTAACGAGTAACGACAATAGTCCTTCAATGTATCAAAATTCCAAAATATTCCCTGATTGTGCACCTCGTTAGTCAAATAGTCTCTGATGTTAAAATAGTCCTACAATGCTGATATTAATTCTTTTCATACATGAACAAATATGACAGTAAATAAGTATTTATATGAACTAATATCACAATAATTAAGTATATTGAAGAACTAATACGACAATATTAACAAAACATTTTAACGTAAATGACTATTTTGATTAGCATTGTGCATATGAAGGACTATTTTGAAATTTCAATCGATTGAAGGACTATCATACTATTCGTTACACAATTCAACAATCAAAATGACTATTACCCTAAATTCGAAACACGGATGAAGTGAGTGAAAGTTGGGGGTGCAAATAACGAAATTCTCAAAACATAACCCAGCCCAAAACACCATAGAACCTGCATAACAAACAACAACACTCCATTTCCACAACAACAGAGAAAGAGAGAGAGAAGCACGAATCATCACTACGAACAAAGAACAAGATGTTTCTCCGAGCGATGGCACGACCCTTAATGGCAAGAATAAAGACAACAACAGGAATCGTAGGACTAGACG
>Ga0228711_1001363_pt1 | contig 35641 bp, 14 predicted proteins | sample MedpolnodulmetaG_2_FD_177996 | JGI IMG/M metagenome (GOLD analysis project Ga0228711, IMG submission 177996) | Root nodule microbial communities from Medicago polymorpha collected in Santa Monica, California, United States - brown nodules | ecosystem: Host-associated > Plants > Roots > Nodule... | reverse complement strand
CAAAGTGAAAAAAATGATGATTTTTTTTTTTTTTTTTCATTTTTAAAAACTCACAAAGATAGAAAAAAATCATATAATAAACTTGCGGAATTACATAAATAAACTTGCGAATACATTGTACAAAGTTTACTCTACACATAAACACAAATGCCAACCACAAAAACAATATCTAACTTATTAATAATGTAAAATAAATCTAAACTATTCTGACAGTTGCATGTTTGATCACTCATTATGTTCAGTTTCGATACTTCTTCAAGGTATATAATCGAATGATTGCACAAGTAGCCACATGAAAACATACGTAGTGAGTCATTATTTTCAAGAATATAATCGAATGAAGTAAAACATATATATTAAATACACGTAGCAGTCATAAACAATAAGAAACTGTAAGTGCATAGATTGTCACATAGCTTAGGCTTTGTTTTTTTTTTTTTATTAGATATCAAAACTAGATTTAGAATATGTGTACCTTGTTGAGGCAAAATCCCTAATTAATTTTAAAGATGATAAACCTTGATGATTAAGGAATTAATGGACTTTGATTAATTTCTTAGTATTTAACTTATGCTCTTGAGTGTTTAACTAAGACAAAAACAATGTTTAAATCATACCAAGATACAAGAAATCAAAGGACATTTGAATTTATGAACTAACTCTGAGTTCAGAAAGTTAGTTCAGAATGTTGCTTAGAGATCAGAAGGTTGTTCTTATACAATGCCCAGAAACTCAAGAATATTATTAAGAACATGCAAGACAAACATGACATGGATAAGCAATAAAGGCATCAGAATGGATAAATTAAGCAATAAAGACATTTACAAGATTAATGTCAAAAAGGATATTCAATGTTCATTCAAGACTATGAACATTGAAGTACTAGGAATATTCCAAAGAGAATATCATCCTAGATGTTACAATCACTGCTCTTCATTATTGTTTCACTATTAGGATTTGATTACATCAAATGGAAGTCTTACAAATCATTCTAAGTGAAACAAAAGGAACATTCTGATGATCACAATGTTCATCTCAACACATGCTTTACTTTATGAACATTACAGTAGGTGAAAAGCAAAAAGCAAAAGCAAAAAGAAAATCTTGTCTCACTCAATCAGAGTTAGACACGTATGGGAGTTGGTACTGTACATGGACCATACAATCCCTCAAAGCATGAACATGAAGATGTAGAATCCACTTTTCTATCTCCTGCACGCATTCCAAGACAAATATGGAAATGCATTATCCAACAACATTCTGATGTTAGTGCAAATGACACTGCTCATGGATAATGCCTAGAAATTCATATGACATGCATATGATGAACCGAGAAACTCATATACATTCATACATGATGAACCTAGATGAAGATCATGATGAAATATTGTTCATGTGGTTCTTTTGTTGTTGATTAAATCTGAAGATTTCGGCCTGTGAAGACTCAAATTGTCAAACATAGAATAGCCTCACAACAAAACCTTTAAGTTCTAATAACGAGGACAACTAATGAATAATTCTTTAAATACATTGTTTATACTCTGAAAAATAAAATGACATCAAGATAAAAAACAAAAACTAATATTCGCTCTATTCCACCACAATCATCACACTTATTTTTTTATAGCAAAATAGTATTAAAAGGAGAGTATTGCAAACATAGCAAACACCTTAGTCAGAGTCCAACTTTTTCAAACATTAGACAAGATTGAATATTCCTTCACTAGAAGACTCTCCATCATTGCTAAAATAAAAGAAGACTCTCCATCAAATCGAACTTTCTTAGGAGCTTTACCTCGTAACTCGATCTTCTCTCCAAAGGGAATAGCCACCAACTATGACCCTCTATGACACCCTCTGCCCTAAAAGTGTTTCAAAGCGTTAAAAATTACGAGTTTTTTTCATTTTGAAAAACTCACAAAGATAGAAAAAATCATATAATAACTTGCGGAATTACATAAATAAACTTGCGAATACATTGTACAAAGTTTACTCTATACATAAACACAAATGTCAACCACATAAACAATATCTAACTTATTTATAATGTAAAATAAATCTAAACTATTGTGACAGTTGCATGTTGATCACACATTCTCTTCAGTTTTGATACTTTTTCGAGGGATATAATCGAATAATTGCACAAGTAGCCACATGAAAACATACGAAGTGGGTCATTATTTTCAAGAATATAATCGAATGAAGTAAAACCTATATATTAAATACACGTAGCAGTCATAAACAATAAGAAATTGTAAGTGCATAGATTGTCACATAGCCTAGGCTTTGTTTTTTTTATTAGATATCAAAACTAGATTTAGAATATGTGTACCTAAGTAACTCCAAAGTATCAAATCATAAATTAATTTTTTTTTTTTGCATGTTTTTTGAAAAATGCGAGTTTGTTCACTTTGAAAGTGAACGTATTCACTCTGTTCTTGTTTTGAAAAATGAAGAACTATTTTGAATAAATATATTCACTTTAACATATGATGATTCTATTCACTATGTCTTTTGAACCTATTCACTATAGCATGTCAAATTAACATAATCGATTCATTGTCCTACTTTTATAAAATAACATGTAGAAAATCATGTGAATTGATTCACTGGTCAATGAAAATTTGACAGAATTGATTCATTCCTATTTTTACTCATTATATTTTTAACAACTTCAATAATTATTTCTCCAAAAAATTTATATTAGTAACATTACTCTATTTTTTCAAATAATGAAACTTTCGCACATTCTTCTCTCATACACGTATCTCCTTCATCTCTTTGAAATTGTTTATGATTTTACATTTTTTATAATTACTTAGATTAGAGAAATCTTTGTACGTTAGGATGTGAATTTTCTCAAAGTTTCAATTTGGTGAAAATTGGTTATCTAAAGTAAAGAATTGAGGTCCTTTCACCTCAGTTGGTAATTGGGGAGCTCAAAATCAAATTATCCATCTTCAATTGACAACTTGTCAAGAATCAAAGGAGGATAATAGGTTGAGTGGCTCATAGGATCTAAGTAGACTTAAGAGTTGAGTGACTCATCATATCAAAGGAGACTCAAATGGTTGAAGGATCGATCATATCAAATGAGGCTCAAGGATTGATTGACTCGTCGCATTACCTGGACAAGTGTGATTGATTTGAAGGTTTAGAGGTTGATTCTTGAGGGTTAAAAATTGAGTTGTTCATCAAAGAATTTTTGATTGATTGAAGGTAAACGGTGGTCTTCAAGTCCCAAGGAGCAATGCTTTGTATACACATTGTATCAAATATTTGGTATTCATATTGAAGAAAAACTATATAGACTTTATGTCTTGGGGAGTGGATTAGCCATTGACGAAGACGATGTAAGAACCATTATGAATCTCCATTTTCTTTTTCTCTATCACATAACTATTTTTAAATTCCATTGGTTTATCGATTTAATTTATGTTTGAAAATTGTTTTTACAAAAAATTAATTTTGATAGATTCAATTTTATCAAAAAGGGTTTTAAAAAGCAATCTTAAGTTTCTCTAAATTGAATTAATTGCATATGTTGTTGTTTGTTTGTCAATTAATTAAACTTTGTTTTATACTCTAGGTGTGACAAGTTCATAGCTAATCAAAAGTGCTTATCTCTAGTTAACTTAATTTGCAATACAATTGGTCTAGACTGAACCTCAGGATTCAACGGTCCAATACTGACCAAGCAAAGGCCCCACATCGGCCAACGATTCAAGACTTGTTGACAAGCTCAATGCCTCTTGAAGGCGTCCATAAAATACTATTTGAGCTAAACACAACATGGAACAGGGTCTCATGACAACCTCACCTATCATCTCATCATCCAACGATCGTTACTGGCCTCCGATGATTATATAAGTGTGGCACCTCTGCAACACCATGTACACAATCACCTTATGCAAACTCATAAACTCAAACCTAAACTTTGAGCAAACATCGACTTGAGCGTTAGAGTGTCTGTCTGTTTTGCAGGTACCGTTGTCCCTCTTTGTAACTGTCACTCTCACCGGAAAGTTCGTCTGTAACCGTAACCGTCACCTGAAAACTCATCAGAGCATCTTCTTCACCTTATATGCTCCCCTTTGCATGAGTATTGTAGCCGGTTCATCCTTAAGCGCTGTTTTTGGACAGACCATTGGCAGTAGAAGGACGGGCGGTTATCGATTTTCAAGGAATTTCTTCAAATCCTTTGCTGTAACCGCTTTGTATCCACTAGTAATCGCTTCAAATTCGATGATCTGATGGCAGGTTCTCGATCTACACGTACGAAGAACACCAACACGGACAATGCCACCACTTCGATGACGCTTTGTTCCGCAATCCAGACTCTTCAGGATCGTTTTGATCCAATTCTCGCTCCGACGATTAACAATGGTGTTTCTCTCCGTCCCTCCGCCGCAAATCTTCAAGGAGATTTGTAACACTCTACGACCCCAACTTTTATTTATTAATTAAAAGGTATAATTATTCAAATAGGTGTTACACATACTTAACAATTAACTTTTTCCGTAAAACAAATAATCTAATCAAGGCAGCATAATAACTAATCATCTTTAAATAACTTATATTACGATTTCAACATCCATCCAAAATAAAGTTATAGTTCCAAAAATCAACTCCAAGAAACATAATAAACGATGAAACACCCCAACCCTATTGTTACAGAATCAGAGCAACGTAATCGTCTACATAGTTTTCAGAAATAATAAACACGGAAGAAAATTTCCAACGTCACCAAACCAATACCTAGCAACTAAAGCTCCCCAACCTGAGTATCTGTACTCCCACAAGTACAAACACCCCAAACACATAACAACAAAACAAGGGTGAGAATACATTCATTAAAAATATATATGGTACATTTAAACAACATTATATAATAGTAAAATTTGCAGTCATCATCACTTATATATATAATTCACAACACTTATCACTTCAAAACATCAACATTCACAACACACACCATTTTCAAACACCAATTTTATATGTCAGAGTTTTGATACTGAGCATACACTCACCAATCTCACCAATTTTCCTAACAATGATATGATGCATGAGGAAATACTCACCAATACAATATATAAAATAAATCATCACCAATGATACATAGTTCAAAATATGTTCATCTTACCAATGTCAACACCATTATACAATATTCATCTCACCAATATTCGACACCATTACACAATATATATCTCACCAATATCAACACCATATACAATATTTAACTCACCAATGACATCACCATAAACAATATTTACTCACCAAAAACATTATTTATCTCACCAATTAACGACGCCACGACACAATATTATCCTCACCATTATCACATTTATTCATCTCATCAAAAACAATATTATAATATATTATTTCATCTCATCAATGATAACATTATGACATATTATTTCATCTCATCAATAATAACTTTATAACTTAAGGTTTTGTCTCACCATTATCATCACCTATAACGTCATCAATTTTCATAACAATAACTTCATAATAACTTAAGGTTTTATCTCACCGTTGTCATCACCCATAACATCATCGATTATCATAATTAATAGCACCATAACTTCAATTATATTAACTTTATATTCCTCTATCTAACATTTGCCTTACACTCATCATTACCTTAAGAGAATCATTTTTAAAACACCTAAACACACTTCCCTTGTCTAAGTAAAATGCCACGGGATCTTAATTTTTACTTTCGGGACTCATTTTATGAAGAAAAAGAAGGTTTCCCAATGCAGGAGGAAGTGCACGACCGTACGACTTTCAAAATGTACGAGAAAGGAAAAAAGGTAGAGGGGACACACACGGTCGTGCTTTCCATACACACGGTCTTGCTCAGTGCATAAACTGTGCAGAAATCGCAGATTTTGTGATTTTTCACCATGGGAGCTTCCTCGACTCCGATTTCGACCCCAAACTCACCCAATTCGTCCATAAACATCATTATAGGGTTACCAAAACATTTAAACACTAATTTCCAGACAACTCACCTAATTATAACAATTTCTCACATCATTAATTCTCTAATTCAATTACCTAACTAATTATTTCACATTCTCAAACTTCTCATAACTCCAAAGTTCTTACAACACCCTCAAACGTCGTTCGAACCTTGGAACCAAAAAGAATTGTTGACAAACATCTTCAACCTTCTTCAACTACAAAGTGTCAGACTCAATCACGTTGAGAGAATTCAAGAGAAGATTCCTACCGAAGTAGCAATGCAGATCAAAGTCTTGCAACACAGGAAAAACAGGGAGAACCAATGGAGACGTTAGGAGATGCCACAACAGCACAAGGACGAGATCCCCTAAGGAAGCCTCCTCCTTCACCTCCATCTTCTTGTGATTCCGATGACAAGGAGAGCAGTCATACTCTTTTTTTATGCAAAAATGATGCATAAAGCATCATTCAAAATATATTAACCAAAAAGTAAAGGTAGTACAAGAAAGAAAAAGGAGGACTAGGCCAAAACCTTTTAGAAATTAACAAACCTAAAATTAGGTAATCCCAAACTATTCCTAATGTACTTCCCCTGATTAAATCAGGGATGGTATCAAACCAAACAAAATCATTAAAAAGAGAGTTAAGACCTAAATTAGCTAATCCATCAGCATAGGTATTACCCTTTCTGTATACATGAGAGAAAATGAATTTAATATTCTTTACAAAAAACAAACAATTCGGCCATCTATTCCTAAGGACCCAGGGAACATTTGCAGAAGATTTGAGTGCCAAGCAAACCAGTTGAGAGTCAGTTTCCAACCATAAATGAGTGTAACCTTTACTTTGAGCAGTTTCCATGGCAAGAATAACAACAAAAATCTCAGCATAAGAAACATTAATAGAACCTAAGTTATGGGCAAAGCATCATATACAAGTACCTTCTCCATTTCTAAAAACACCTTCAGCTGCTCCATTAGAAGAGCAGTCATACTCAATTCTATCCTCGGTAAAATAAGAAGACATTGTCCCCGATACACAGTCGCAAACAACATCGTGACCGTTCTCCTGGATGAGCTTACCAACGTCCCCCTTTTTTATTATTGCATACTTGAAAACCAAATATCAAACTGCTTTTATTTAGGGATGACAAAACGAACTAACCTACCCCGCCCCCACCCTATCAATAACCATCTATAAAGGGGTGGAACGGAGCACGCCAACTAGAGATGTAGGGTTGAAAATCTCACCACGCTCCGTTTTATGGCGGACTGGCGGGTGGACAGGTTGACTCATCAATTTTTTTAATTTTTATAAAATTATTAATTAAAAACTTCACAAAAACAATAAAAATATAGAAATTTAAAGCTGATTTAAGGAAATATTAAGATATAACTAATGACTCCACTAAAAAAAATATAAAAACTACCGTTCTAACGTATAATTTACATCATCTAAAATCTATAATTAATCAATCAGACATCCAAAATAAAATTCACTTTTTTCATCATTGTTGTTCATTCTATACAAACGTAGAATGACAATTTCATGAAGTGTTTGTCAATGGTCAAACTGTCAAAGTCAGTGGAGCTGTTTTAAAAAACACACTCGTCTATTTTCATAATGAAAAATGATATTTGTACAACCATTTTATGACAATTTTTGTGAGAATTTATTCACCAAACAAACAAATTAGTCACCAATATCATACACAAAAGGAAACATAATCAAACAATATACACACAACCAAACATTTTCATTAATTCATCCATCAAATCAAATTTAAGTGCATCTTCGAGACTAGAACCCTTACCTTAGACGCATTTCTTTATAGAAAGTTTTCCAGTCCCACACAAGGGAGAGAGTTCACAAGAGGGACAAGACAAAACTTCAAGAGACATAAAAATAATATGAAGGAACACCTAGTAGGGGACTTACACGAGTTTGAAGAGGAAGATAGTGGCCTACGATGAAACTTGATGGCTCTTTAAAATGATGAGAAAGTGCAAGACTTTGGTGAAAGCTATTTGGTGTTTGTGTGTTTGTAGAGTACGTACAAAAGCAAGAGATTTTAAAAAGAAACATACGTTAAGATGATGGTGGGGAGCCTCCTTTGAGTGGGGGAACTAGAATTTTAAAGAATGAAATGGTTCAAGTAATCGGGCCTGAGTCAAGAGTTGGATTTATATTATTATTATTTTTTATTTTATTTTATCACTTACTTTAATTATTTATCATACATTAGTAACATTTACTATCTCACCCCCTTTTTCTTAGTTAATTAATTAATATAATCAATAAATCATCATACACTTAAAATAAAATAAAGCATATCCCATAAGTACTATAAAAATCAATCACAAGAAATTGATATGAAAATAAATTATTAGAATAAAAATAAACCAAAACATAAATGATTATCTTATTGATGTCAAGCCAAATTAATTAAATATAATAAATAAAATAAGTAAATAAAAATATGTGTTCAAATGAATTAATTAAAATAGAGGATTTTTTTCGAGGTGAGAATGATGATCGTAAAATTTTCTTAAATTTGTTATACATAAAATAAGTTGCTGATTAATTTAAGAAAATGAATTACTACGAAATTAAATATAATGTATACAAAATATTGAGGTATTATTTGACCCATGGTAGTAAATATATTAAACTAATTAGATACTTCTAGGATATATATGAACTCAAAAGTATCATAAGAATATGTACTTCTCTCATTAACATGTAAAAAATGATTAACCTGTAAAAAAAATGGAGCAATATGTGTCTTTATTGGAGTTACTTCTAAGTTGAGAGATTTATGTATATTTAGTTCGGACAGTGCCTCTAATCCTCTAATCGAATTATTTCAAGTGGAGATAATCGAAGGAAAAAAAAGTGATTTTCTTTTTGAAGATTTTTATGTAAAGAAAAAGTGTTTTTTTTAAAGAATATAAAGTAATTGTTAGTGAGTCTAATTTTTAAAAGTGTAAAATCATTTTACACAATCAATAAGTTGGTCAATTAATCACTACTCATACATGTGATTTTAAAAATAATTACATGTGATTAAAGCCGAACTTTTTTCTTGTCCAATAAGTGTAGCTTAATTAGTAGATACCATATACTTTATGTGCACGAACGGAGGGTTCAAACTCTGAATTTTCTACTTCTCTACCCTTGAAGTGTGTGAATCTCACCACTAGACTATTTGATTAAAAAATATCAATTATTCTTAATCATGGTATAATTGATTGTCATTGTAAAATTCTTTACACTAAAAGTATATATAAATTAAATCCAAATTTTCTATTTTTATTAAAAAATTAGATTTAATTCATATCAATTCGTAAAGAAATATTTTTGTATGTCATTTACTGAATTTGATACAAAAGGTTTCCATTCTCTACTAATTGATTGATATTCATTAGGAAAAAAAATAAAAATGTATTCAACCTGCTTTTTCAAAGTCAAATTTTGGACATAAATATATAATTTATCTATTTATGCTTTAATAAGATCTCATTGATTCTAGCTTTAATGTAAAAGACTATTTTTTTTTTCTCAACACATTGAGCTCTTTTTCCATAGTACTTTTTTTTGACGTTTTTTTTCTTCCATAGTACTTAAACACAAGACCTAACTATTCAAGTAAAAGGCCTAAAGACCCTAAATTATTGTTTGCAATGAGAAGAATGAGACTTTTGGGATTGGGAAACGGTGTCTATGTTTTTCCTCTCACAGCTTTCTTGATCATGCTGATGTGCTTCCTTCGAAATCACAACTCTGGACCAATTAAAATGGGTGAAATGAAGGTAATTTTGCTCAAGCCTATATGAATTTTATTCAAATGTTTGTAGATACTCATATTTATTTGATTTTTGTTAATTAGCTTCAATGATGAATGCATACATACATGTACCATAGTTTTTATTTGATTTTTTTTTTCCTTCAAAAAAATGTACCATAGTTTTATTTTTATCATTTCAAGATTTTAAGCATGATTTGAATACCATATGTTGGTTTGAATGGAATTGGACTGAAATATTTTAATAATAAGGTTATAAATTTGAGTATTTTTAGGGATTATAAATTTGAGTTTGTGATCGAAAGAAAAAGGTTTTCCTAAGTCAGGTAGGTTTTTCAACAAAATTTAGTCATTGGTTGGGCCTGTAAATAGTTAACTAAGAGAGCTAATAACATCAACTCATGATCGACTGAAATGCACGTAGCTTCAACAACTTTACGTGGAATCCATTTTTAAAATGCCGAAGTCCACGTGTAGAAAAAGAGTTTAAAAATGAGTGTCATTAACATTATTCATAGAGCCATATTCATAAATTATACTCAACCGCAAAAACATACTTCACACATTACATGGTAACTCAGAAGGGTTTGGTGTTTGAATCTAATACTTGTTTTTGAAGGATTAAAAGTCGTGAAAATTTTTAAAGTGACTAAAACAAAAAAATTAATATTATTTATAATGATTAAAAATATATTTAACTCAATAATAAAATATTCATAAATAAAGTTGACCAAAAAAAAAATCATAAATAAATGAAATTTTAAATTGCAGTTTACTGTTGCAATTTTTTTAATCAATATAGAGCTATAAACATGTGTGTAAATAATGAATTTGATTTCTTTAAAGTGGGCTAGTCAAAGTGTATGGCTAGAATTCTTATTCTAATTGGAATAAAAATTATTAAAAAGTCATGCATTTTGACAAGAAAAAAGTTACTCCCGCAATAGATGACCTATTTGAAAATGTGTGATTTTGACCTAACTTATTTTGACCATATTTTTCTATTAATATACAAAGATAAATAATATCTTATAAGATATCATTATATTTGTCTCGATGAGTATTTTCAAAATATCAAATTTTCATAATTTTTTCTAATATATTATTTAAGATATTTAACCTCAAAATTATGCATTGACATGTATAATAAAATTAACTGTATCAAATATCAAGAGACGGAGTATTAACAAAAGGAATAAATGTTTATTTTTCAAAGATATTTAGCGACAGAGGGAGTATTAACAAAAAGAACAAATGTTTATTTTTTAAAGAAAAGTAAAACAATGATGACATTCAAAAGAGAAAAGGTAGAAAAGGAACAAAGTACAAATAAGTAATAATGATGATGATTCGTCAAATGTTTTTTTTTTTAATAACAATGAAGTCAAAATTATTTTTTAATAATAATGAAGTGAAAACGGTTGTTTACCAATGGTTCATTTTATGTGAATTTTCCAGAAATACTAGCTACTAATGGCGGTTAATAAATGGTTGTTGTATGTAATTTTTCTATTTATTGCTAGGGTGGTATGGACCAAGTAGAGGTGACAAAAATGAGTTAAGTATGATGAATTGATCCATTTAACCCACCTTTTTAAAAGTTTTTTTTCCCACCCACACACTCTCATAGGCTTCTATGTGTTATCAATATTAGTTACAAGAACGACTATTTTTTTATATTATTAATTAATGTTATTTGCAATTTAAATAGAGGATGATTCTTTGTAAATGTTTTGAGATACTGCCTAGTTAACTTCTAATTCTTTTATTTTCCTATCAGTATACTTCAGAAAAACAAGAATTGATTCAAGTGCTGAGAAGAGCAACCATGCCAGATAGAACAATTGTCCTAACCATGGTAGATGAATCACATGCAAAGCCAGGATCTGTGCTTCAAGTTTTGCTACAAAGCTTCAAATCTGGCAAAGATACTCAAAGATTTTTGAATCACTTGGTTATCATAACTATGGACCCCCAAGCTTTTGAATATTGCAGGTTGTTGCATCCCCATTGCATCCATCCCTCCACTTTTGAACCTTATTTTTCCACCAAAAGACAATCTATCACAAGCCCAGATCACAGTCTATTCAGTTGGAGAAGAAATAATGTTTTGATAGATGTCATTGAATTGGGCTACCACATAATTTTTACGGTATGGATTCTAATAAGTTTGAATCGAATAAACGATCATTTTGGTCCATAAATTTTTAAGGTGTTAACATTTTTTAAATTACAAACTCAATTTTCAAGTATCTCTTTTAATTTGGCAGTATATTTTTATAAACTACATTCAATAACTAAACTAACTGACGAATGACAAATTTAGATATGATTTTCTAATTTGTCTACATTCAAAAACTATTTTGACAAGACTTCATACATTTATGGATCAGAATGACTATTTACTCGTTGAGATTGCATGTGACTTTTGCTTTGCTGCAGGATACAGATGTATTGTGGCTTAGAAATCCATTGGAGAATTTCAATCCGGTGTATGAACTAAGTATTTCATGCAATTTCTCAAGTGATGTACAAAGAGCACATTCCATGCAAGAAGGGGGAATCTTCTTCATGAAAGCAAATGATGAAGCCTTGGAATTCATGAAGCATTGGAGATTGAACAAGTTTTTGTATCCAAGCTCAAATGTTGAAGAATCCTTGTGTGCAACTGTTTCAAAAAATCAAGATATAGCTGAGTCATATGGCTTCTTTGTTAATGAAATGGATACAAATCACTTTGGTGGATTTTGTCAGCTAAATAATGATATGTTTGAAACAGCTTATACCATCCATGCTAACTGCTGTGAAGATCTCAGAAGCAAAGTTCATGACATGAAGATTGTTCTACAAGATTGGATTCGGTTTAGAAATGGTGTGCAGAAGGACAATGCAACAGAAAAAGTGGCTTTGAGATGGCCACAGAAGTGCATAGGATGAACAAAAACAGATTACAGATTTCTCTTTAAGTTTAATGTAAACCATTTTTTGGTGAAAAATGCTAAGCATATGTTTTAGTACTTTGTTATAGGATAGAAAATATTATACTTGGTATAATAATTCTTCTTGACAATTTTTTCTTTAATAATTTTAGTTTGGAAGTATAATTTTTGCATTTAGATTTTAGAAGGAATGAAATCACCCACCTAATCAATCTAGTCTATAGTGTATAAATAGATGAGCTTACTTCTAGTTTTTCTCCTCTTAAGCATAGCAACAAATCAGTTAATCTTAAGCCAATGGCTAAATCCATGAACAAAACAAGTTGCTTCCTAATTCCTATCCATGTAATTTTTCATTTTTTTTACTAAATATCTAAAACCATACTTTCATATATATATGCCTTTCTATATACTTGGGACCATTTAGATTGACTTAGTTTTCAGTTTTTGAAAAATAACTTATGCAAATAAATAAACTTTTATAATAATTCATAAATTCTCACTAATAAAAATTGTATCTCCACAAGCTGTTTTTTTTTTTAAAAAAACTAATTTGACATGCTTATAAATAGTATATAAAAATTTATTTATTTGTATAAACTATTTGGCATAAACTCAAAAATAAATAAATTCAAACGGACTCTTATTCTCAAATGGAGCCAACTTATGAAAACACAAAACTATTATCGTACGAAGATTTGTATGTAAAGTAATGACTTAATTTAATTTGATTTACACCGTAAACAATCTTTTCGTGTATATGGAAAAAAAAAATGGGACTGATTACTTGTATATTAATTGAATCTAAATATTTTTACAACATTTTTAAATTTAATTCATAAACATTTCTACTCCCTACTCCTACTCCGAATCTAAATATTTTTTCAACATTTTTAAATTTAATTCATAAACATTTCTACTCCCTGCTCCTACTCCTTCTGGTCTCAACTATAAACAAATGTTTACTTGTTAAGTTCGTTTTTTTTTTGAAAGATACTTTTTAAGTTCGTTTAATCAATAATATATGTGGTCATAATTGAAAACTTATAAATAATTTATTCAATAAATCTTTAAAGTGAAAAAATGCCTATAATTTTATTTGGGTCAAAATAAATCCTTGTATAGAAATTTTGACGTTTGTCGATATTTTTCTTATGTCACTTAATGAATTTGAAATAATAATCCGTTTCCATTTTTTCCTATTTAAAATTGATACGATCTGCTTTTCTAGTCAATCTCTACTATAGACATAAATACATAATTTGTCTCTTTCTACTTTTATAAGATTGGATTGATTCTAGCTTTAATGTAAATGACTCATTTTTCTCTAACACTTTGACCTCTTTTTGAATAGCACTTAAACACAAGACTTAACTTTTCAAGTGAGGTCCTGAATTATTATTATTTGCAATGAGAAGAATGAGACCTTTGGGATTGAGAAACTTTGCATATGTTCTTCCTCTCACAGCTTTCTTGATTATGTTGATGTGCTTCCTTCGGTTACACTATCATGGACCAGTTAAAAGGGCTGAAACGAAGGTAATTCTACTCAAGCTTTGATCATTTTATTTGGTTTCTGTTGATTAGCATCAGTCACAGTGTTGTGTGTATTCAAGCAACCGCATTCTTTTATCATTTGAGAATTTTAAGCATGATTTGAATACTATATATATTTTTTTTTTTAGATGTTGAATGATACAATATGTTGGTTTGAATGGAATCGGACTGAAATATTGAAATAAGGTTACGAATTTGAGTGTTGCAATTGAAAAATAAAAAGATTTTCCTAAAGATTGTCAAGTATGCGAGTCCCACCATTTTATGTGAGACTCATTTTCAAAATAGTGAAACTCAATACCAAAATGGTGGAACATAACATAACTCTATCTTATTAGTGTTTATAAAAGAGTGTTAGATTTAGTCTCAGTGCTCCTATCACTACTCATATTTCATACATTATATTGTAACAAAAATCGGTTAGGTGTTTTAATTTAACTCTTGTATATAGAGAATATGTGTTTGAATATGAGATAGATACTTTACTTTATTAATTATATTATATCACGGGTTTAAATTAAGTAGTTGATGCGTAAGGTTTATAAGTGTTTAGTTTTGGGTACTAAGTTTGATTCCAATGATAAAAAAAATTATGGTAAAACAAACATTATGGATAATAATAAAATATTCATAAATTGGTAGAACTTTAAATCGTAACGTACATAATTATTTTTCATCAATATAGAGCTTTAGAAGTGTATATATAAATAATGGATTTGATTTCTTTTAAGTGTGTTAGCCAATGTACATGGCTAGAATGCTGACCGACTAAGGGGGCCAACCTAAGATCAAGAGGGGGTATGTACGAAAAAGTCATTTTGACAAAAAAAAAATTAGGCTATGTTTTTTCCACTATATAAATTTCTCTCGTTATTTAGATTTTAAAATCTGAAATGTTTTAATATGTTTTAGAGATTTTTATGTGGTGTTTATATCGTTCAGATTCTATAATCCGAAATGAATATAGTGGGAAAAGAAGAGTCAAATTTTTATATATATTATTGTGAATGGAGTAGAGAAAAAACGGATTCTAGTATATACCTTATCATTAAAACTAAAAATCATGTATAAATAAGTATTGGATAGGATTTTGCTAAAAATAAGTAATGGATAGGATCGCACAATCATTCAAAACCAAAATGGTAATGACATTCGAAAAAGAAAAAGTAAAAAAGGAACAAATCTCAAATAATAATAATGAAGTAAAAATGGTAGTTTACCAGAAATAGTAATGGCTGTTGATAAATTATTCTTTGGTATGTAATTTTTCTATATATCGCTAAGGTGGTATGTACTAAGTAGGGGTGGCAAAATGAATAAAGTATGGAGTTGATCCATTTAATCCAATATTTTTGCAAAATAAGTTGAAATTAACCATTCAACTAGTTTTGACCCAGAAAAACAAGAACTTTTTTTAGATACTCCCTAGTTAACTTGTTTTATTTTTCCTATCAGGATCCTTCAGAAAAACAAGAACTGATTGAAGTGCTGAGGAAAACAACCATGTCAGACAGAACAATTATCCTAACAATGGTAGATGAATCATATGCAAGACCTGGATCAATGCTTGAAATTTTCCTACAAAGCTTCAAATCTGGCAAAGATACTCAAAGATTTTTGAATCACTTGGTTATCATAACTATGGACCCTCAAGCTTTTGAGTACTGCAGTTTGTTGCATCCCCATTGCATCCATCCCTCCACTTTTGAACCTTATTTTTCCACCAAAAGACAATCTATCACAAGCCCAGATCACAGTGTATTCAGTTGGAGAAGAAATAATGTTTTCTTAGATGTCATTGAATTGGGTTACAACATAATTTTCACGGTATGGATTCTAATAAGTTTTAATCGAATAGACATCAATAACTAAACTAACTAACGAAAGATATTTAGATATTATTTTGTAATTTTTTTATACAATCAGGGACTTTTTTGACGACTCACAATGAAGGATCAGAACGACTATTTACTTGTTTGAATCAGAAGAATAGAGTTTATAAATCAACTTGAACCGCGTTTGTTTTGCTGCAGGATACAGATGTACTTTGGCTTAGAAGTCCCCTGGAGAACTTTGATCCTTCGTATGAACTAAGTATTTCATGCAATTTCTCAAGTGATGGAGAAAGAGCATATTCCATGCAAGAAGGGGGGGTCTTCTTCATGAAAGCAAATGAAGCAGCCTTGGAATTCTTAAAGCATTGGAAATTGAGCCAGCTTCTGTATCTAAGATCAAATGCTGAAGAATCCTTGTGTACAACTATAACACAAAATGAAGACATAGCTGACGCGTATGGCGTCCGTGTTCATCACATAGATACAAATCAGTTTGGCGGATTTTGTCAGCTAAATAATGATATGTTTGAAAGAGTTTATACCATCCATGCTAACTGTTGTGATGATCTCACAAGCAAAGTTCATGACATGAGGATTGTTCTAGATGATTGGATCCGCTTTAGAAAACGAGTAAAAAACGACAATGCAACAGAGAAAATGACTTTGAGGTGGCCACAGAAGTGCATAGGATGAAGATATACATAGAAGAACAAACAGTTCTCAAGTTTTCACAGAGAATTCATATTAAAAAAACAGCTTGCAGATTTCTCTTTAGCTGAACAAGAAGATTTCACTTTTAGTTTAACTCAGTTAAATGTAAACCGTGCTTTGGTGAAAAATGCTAAGCATATGGTTTGATACTTTGTAATAGGATAGCTGGGAAAAGGAAATATTATGTTTGGTATACTCATGAGTTTAGACTTGAGGCTTTTTCAGAACAAATTGATGAGTTTACTTTTTCCAATTTTTCAGCACAGCTACAAATCAGTTAAACTTAAGCCAATGGCTCAAACATGACCTAATTCTTAATCCATAGTTTCAGTAAAAACTTTTTACTACATGTCTAAAACTATAGTTTCATACCATCTTCCCGCTTTTTCATCACACTTAATCCTAGCATGATCACTCGGTCTATCACTTGTATCATTCAGTCTAGTTTTAAATTACAATCTAATGAGGTCAAGGATTTCAGTAATGACAAAGGAGAATAAAAAGTTTCCAATAATTAGTATCAAATGATAGTATGATAGAGAATGCATGTTCAGCACAAAAGGTTGTAAAAGGCAAACATGAAAAAAGACCATATATATGAAAAAGTAACTGAAAAACAGTTGAGAGGTTAATCACTACAGCAATAAACAGCATTTACACTTAACGGTGTTGCCTGATGAGAAATACTCCCAAGTCCAAACAAAAGAAGAAACTAAAACCAGTGTTGTGTAAAGGTGGAATGATAGGGCTGGTTTTTGGACAACTGCTTTAGGAAAATTATGAAGAGATGCTGTCCATGACGACACTACAGGCCGCAATGGCATGATTATATGGCAGTTTTTTGGTCTTTTTCCATATTCCGTTATCCGCCATTGACAACACTGCTTAAAATAATTTGTTTTCCTAATGCATGTCACCTTTAAGATTGTATATTTATGAACAAGCTATCCTCTCTCATTTTGGGGATCCTCTATACAACAAGAATATTTCATCATCCTATGAAGACTCATTTTCTATTATCACATAAATTATCCTTGATTTATAACTTGAACATGACAGGTAAATTCAACATTATAGGGGATTTATAACTTGAACATGACAGGTAAATTCAACATCATAAATTATCGAGGGAAGATCAAATTTTCAATGCACAAATGAACATATTGTATTAATATAAATATCATTCTCAAATGAAATGTATGTTGAAAAATACAATAATTAAGTCTAAGGAATTGATTTCAGTTTCACATTATAGAACCTACAAGCAGACAAAGCCTCTCAAAGTAAAATATGAAAAATCATACATAATGTGGGGAATTGTGCAGTTAAAAATTTAGTACATCCTCTTCAGGTAGATCCCAGTTATCATCATCCTCTTCCTTCTTGGGCGGTGGATCATCTTGCCTGTAGTTGTTGTACTGTCCTCTTGGTGACTTCCCCCCTCCCATAGGGCGTCTGAAAATGATGCAAGACACAGGTATCAAATTATCTTTGTCAAACGAAGAGAAGGGGAGGCATGCCCATGTCATGACACCCCAACTGGAGGTTTTAAATAAAGGTCTGCGACCCCAACTGAGATAAATCAGTTTTCCGTGTTGCAAAACTCGCAACAAAACTGCAATTGAGGCCACATCAACAACATTTGACTGTGATTCTCCACAATATCAAGAATCATGATGAAACTGTTACTACAACTGCTGTTTAAACCTCTGACCCCAACCTATTAATTTTACTTATATATATGCCTTTTTCTATCTTTATTTGATAACCCGAACAAAATAAATTAAACTACAATATGTACTAAAGTTAAAATAAAAAAAATTAAAAACTCTCTTCATGTCATATATTTGGTCCCCTGGAACTACCTTCATAGTAGTTCTTGCTATCTATCTGACCAGAAGAACACATTTACAAGCAAAGCAATGTCTCATAGTTGATGTTTCAACTTATGGTGGTAAAATTTTCACACAATCATTATCATACCACTATGAAGGTATTATAGATGCATTCGGAAGAAGGTGTAGAGCTTATTTGGATTTATCAAAACTCCCCAGTCAATAGTCAAAAATCAAAACACCAGATGATTCTCCTACTTCCATCATCTTGACTTTGAACTCCAACAAACATGAGAATGATTGACCATATTACGCTAAAACTCTTTACCTAACACGATAGTGATACAAGTAGCAGATACTTGGGTTGATTTTTGACAAGTACATACGGAAAACACACATCAGGAGAGGTTGATTCCATAAATGGATCTCAACTACCTCCAGAGATTAGTCAACGCAGTTGTGTGCTAGTGGTTGCTTACCAAATGTTATTTGAAAAACAGTTTAGAACACCTAAATTTGACAACTTTATAAACGGTTAACACAATTCACACTCATGGTTAGTGATGTGTTGGACTTGGTTAACAGATACATCTACAAAACTTCATTATCCTTAAATTTGATAGTAATTAACCATAATTCTCATGTGTTCAAATCTACCTGCAGTTGTAACACTTGAAATAGTGTTTAATAAAGTTCAAATTCATGGTTATTGAACTTCAATCAAAGATTAAGGAGCCATCCAATCTTGATATACCTATTAACCACTCATTAAAGATTGTTAATATTCAATATCCAATCTTGATATACTAACCCAAGAATACTCGAATGAGTTGGTAAAGAATCTCTTTTAGTTTAACCAAAGGTCTTAGGTTCAAATTTAGTTTTGAGAATGCATCAGTGTTAAATCTCTCGAGTTAGAGTTTTGTCACTCATTACAATCATATCTGACTCGAGGGATTATTAGCGTATGCAGTTGCAACCAGAGATACCCGGTTCACACAAAAAAAAAAAAAAAAATTAATCACCGACACTCTTCGAATAAGCCGTGTCCCGGTGTCGGACACATGGCGTGTCTTACACAACACCGACACATAATTACACTGAATTATATGATTTTCTTAAATAATTAACGGTATCGGCGTGTCAATGTCCGTGCTTCATATTAAACTAATACTAAAACCAAACAGTCAATTCCTCTTCGTGCACAGATTATCCTAAACATGAAAATCTGATAATAACATACCTAGGAAACCTGTTCCTACGATTACGTTTAGCAGCATCACGAACTCTCCTTTTCTTCTCATCCTGTGTATTCTCAAAATACCTTCTTCTCTTAAACTCTTGAATAATACCAGCTCTCATAACCTCTCTACGAAACCTATTAAGCAACCTCTCTTCAGGCTCATCATCTTCAACAATAACTTGAACATTATATGGTGATGCTAAGAACATAGAGTTTGATGCTGAGAAACTTGAAGACATATCTTGTAGTGGTAGTTCTTGTGAAGGTGAAGAAGATGATGATGATGATGATGATGATGATGATGACGATGTGATTGATGAAGAAGAGGTTTCATTGCGGCTTAGAACAAGTGGTATGAACTTGTTGTTGCGGTTTTGGTGAGATGGGAATGGAGAGAGAAGAGAGGGTGGTTGTGGTGACTTTGTTGGTGGTGATGGGAATGAGAAGAAGTTGGAGAAGGAAGTTGAGAGAGCCATTGATGATGATGTTGCTCAAAATAATGATAAGATTGTGGAATTTATTTAGATTTTATTTTATCATAGGATAAAAAATAAATAAAAATAATATTAATGTTTCTGGGCTGTATAAATTGATGAGTTTGTCACTTTCTATACTTTATACACCCCCAATGACCAAACCAATTTTTCAGTCTTAATTATAACTTGATCATATCTATCCTTTTATTCAACCACACAAGTTTCAAAATAATTTTATTATTTTTGGTTTTTTAACAAGTTTTTGTGGGTATTAGTTAGAATTTTTTTTTATAGAATTATTTAATTGTCAATTTATAAAAAATATATATATATTGCACATGTTAAGACAACTAAAAGTAGTAACTTTTCATTGAAAAACATTAATTTATTAAAAAGTTATACATTTAATATAAAATGCACAAGTTTCAAGATAAACTCACTATTTTAAATTGTTTAACATGTGCAAATTTACACATGATGGAAAAAACTCAATATAGATATAAATGAAAGATTATTGAGAACTATTAGCTCGATCCATTTTAAAATGGATCCAAAATCTACCATTTGTGTTCATCTCTCTTATGAATTGATAGTAAATGAAGGATGAAAAAATAGAGCGAATTCATGCTCATTTGTTACAATTATATTAGGAACAATTATTTTTTGATTTTTTTGTTAAAGGTAAACCTAAATATAATTATCCTTGTTAGCCGATATCAACATATAGAAAATTGAACTTTACGCGAGGAAACCTCACAACCACCGATGGAAGATTAAGCAAATGTTGGAAGAGTTTGGATCGATTATGAGGTAAAACGTCATCCGATCCAAAATGAAAATTGCATGCGATTCGGTTCGGTTTGGATGACTGTTTAAAAGAAAATTGATCTAAATCAATCGAAATATGTGGTTTGATTTGGATCGGTTATTAGATATCCAAAATACAACATGTAATTTTTTTTTATTAATATTACATATACACAATAAAATAATAGTTATTTTTGTGTGGTAACCCCCCGATTCTCAGAGAAAATGATCCCTAATACTTTGGGTTCAGTTAGGAGGTAAAATACTATATTTGATGCAAAAAATAACATTAACTAAATTAATTTTTTATTATTATAGATTAAAAAATGATCTATTATGTTCGAAATGTATTTTTTTTACATGAATGTTGGAGATGTATGAAATAGTAACAATATATATTAAATTAATAATTTTTTGAGGAAATTAAATTAATACTATCTATAAGATTAAAAACTAGAGCAATATATTAATGTAATATATAATACTAATAAAATTTACTTATGCGGTTTCATTCGATTTGGTTTGATTTTGAAAAGGGGATCCAAAGTCCGATCCGATGTGAGTGGTTTTTACAAAACAACATCCAAAGGCATTCAAAAATATTTGATTTTTTGCCTTTTGGTTTTTTTGGATTGGTTTCCGGTTTTATTTTGGATCGGTTTGACTTCGAACAACCCTAGGAATGGTCGACCAATGGAAGTTGATTCTTTCTCAAATCCATTAAGTGGGTTAGTGGCTCATAATTACCTCAGACTGAGTCAAACCTAAACAGGACGGGACAATGATGCACAATAACCACGTTCCATGTTAGTAGCGCCACCAACCGCAATAGGATGCATAGAGTAAGAAAATCTCTAGTGGAGCTGCACACCAAATACTGTTTCTACAAATCATGCCATGAATGGAGAAACTTGGAGCGAGCATGGGGTGCCAGGATCCCTCAACAAGGGAAATGTTGGAGTAAGCCCAAATAGTAAATATATATATGATTCAAACAAATAAAAATAAGAAGAAGTAGATTATGCTGGTAATAAGGATGAAGAGGAAGCTTCTGACATCAGTTCTGATGTTGCTTAATATTTTGGTCCATTTTTTTGTATTTTCAGGATTATGGTTCCTTTTTTCTTTTTATGGGCTATGGCCTAGATATTTGTGCACCTAGTGTGCATTGGTCTGTAATATTCTATGGTACTCTGCACTCTATTTTTTTGGTACTCTCTGATTGTTTGATGCATGACGAATTTGTTTGACATTATTTTGTGGCTAAAAAGGGGGAGTAGTTAGATGAGTTAGATGAAGTATTATGGTAGGCACTTGTTGGTTCTTATGATGTTGTGCCTGATGTTGGGACATCTATCTCTATTTATTTTCTATGCATGCATAACTTCAGGGGGAGTAGTAGAAATATTTTTGTTCTTTGGTTGCATCTTTGAGGGGGAGTAATACTATATTGTGTGATTGGCTGTGTTAAGATGTATGGCAGAATGTGTAACTGAATGTTGAAACATCCAAGTATCTCTTGCTTGTGTCTATGAGAATTTATTTTTCCCATTCTGGTTTTTGTTTTATCTGTGAGGCAAGTTCCTTTTTTTTCTTTTCTATTTCCGCTGCTGCATGCCTATGATCTTCTTTAGTGATACTCCACAATTTTCTTATCTACTATATTTCCATTTGAAGATTTTTCTGTGAATATATGGAAGTGGTTTTTAGGAGTTGTGTTATAATTCTTCATGTCTGTATGATTTTGCTGTTGGCTGAAGAATTATATTGTGGTATCTCTTTAGTTTACCTTTCTTCATGGTTGTATACTCTTGTCGATTGAAGAAATGGTTGTGTGGTATATCTCTACTTTGTTTATATGGCCTCAGTTTGTTTTAACCAAAAATTTGCCAAAGGGGGAGATTGTTGGATATTTGTATATTGGCTTAATTATTGCTAAAACAAATATTCAAGCAAGATGTTGGACACAATGTTTCAACATGTTGGCACGGTTCAGTGTGCCCTGATTATGTGTCATGTTTAATGCGCACTTTATCGTTTTAAGGAATTCATGTCTATTTACTTGTTGGCCAAGACGCGTGCTTTTTATTCAGAATCAGATGTGTGATTATTTCATAAAGTAGTGACAATATTTTAGGAAACTTTTGATGTGCATTTGTTATTCCTAAAGATGTTCCAACTTTTTAGGAAACTTTGATTTTGTTCCTGAATATTGTGAAGCGGGTCATCTCTTGGATCCATAGTGTTTCTGAAGCCCAACAAGAAGTTCAAGCCCGTATTGCTTCAGAGTATTTATACAAGGACGCAAAACCTAATTCATTATTGAAGCCGTCGTTGAGAAATAGAGTTTTAGGGTTTTGAGTCTTGTTGATTGTGAGTCTTTCTTGTATCACCTTGATGCAAGTTTAGGACTGTGTTTTATTGAGTTGTAAGTTTGTATACTGCTCCTAAGCTTTGAAGTACAGAGTTAGTTTGTGTTTGAAGGTGTCTTCAACATATTGATTGTAATCGTGAAATCACAGGGTGTGTGATTGAGTGGAAGTGAGATGAGATCTCAGATCTAGGAGTTCCTAAGTTGAATTCAATACGAGTATGTTCTAGGTGATAAGTTGTAAACTTGGAGTTTGCTGAGAGCTTAGAACTAGGACTACACTAGTGGATTTCCTTCCTGCCTTGGTAGCCCTCAGAGTAGGTGTGTTTGTCACCGAACTGGGTTAACAAACCAACTGTGCCATTTACTTTTATGTCCTTTACATTTTCCTTGTTGTGTTGGTTTTCTATTAGCTCGATGTTTAAACATTAACTACGACATTCTATTTGTGTCTGGTGTTGAAACATCGTGTAAAACATTAGGTCACTAGTGTGCTGGAATTTCAGATAGGATCCTTTTCATGACATTTTCCAAAGGTTATTCAATTTTTAAGAATGAACTTAGAGTGTTCTTTACCAGGTACCGTTTTATAATTTTATTTACTTATTTACGTCAATAGTCATGTGTATTCTTTCTTATATCAAATTTGTTTTCCTCACTTGGTTTTGAATTTACATAATACACCTCTTACTTTTTATTTTTAACTTTGAATTATTTTTTGAAGGGTATACTACTAGTAAAGAAGATAATGCTTATTTCATTGACTATTTAGGTCGAAAGAATAGTCTTCGCATATATATTTGTAAATAATTAATTGTAAAAATGTTTTTTTTTTGAACAAGTAAAAATGTTTTTTGTTGTACTTAATTAGCATAATAGCCACACACAAACACAAATATGATATATTCTTTAACCCTTTTTTCCATTGAATATCTTTTTAGCAGCAAAATAAAGCTCTACTATATTATATATAAAAAGTATGATTTAACAAATAATTAACCATGTAATAAGAAAACACATAATTAACCCAGTGCACAAGAAAAAAAAGGTAGAACGCATACTCAATAATGCAAGAACCTCAATCTTATCATGTGTATACAATCTAGAGATTCATCACACCGTTTAACAAGTAAAGAAACATTAATAAATAGTGCATTGATATTGTAAAGTGACAATAATAAAAAAAACATAATTTTTTTCCTTTCTAAAACGACATATATAATAAAATATAGAGAGAGTATATTTAAATCTAAAATGAATATATTTAGCATATTATTGTCAATGTTACTTTCTCATGAAATTCCATGAAGAAAGCTCATTTCATCAATCAAGTTTTACCACATAAATAAATTGAAGACGTAGCACGAAAAAACTCCCACTAATGGTAGTGCAGAAGGAATATGACCTTATTGAGTCCCCAAGAATCATTCACAATTACGTTTTGCGTGCGTTTCTTTAGAACATTGTTTAATATTGATTTGCGATGCTACATTGAGACATATTGCATTGACACACTCTCTCATCATACTACAAAAATAAAATAAAAAAATAGACTACTAATAAATTTCTGATTGCTGACTCCATATCCGAAAGGAAAAGCACAATTGAAAAAATGGTATTTTTTTATTGAAACAATTGAAACACTGGTCTATTGGTTTTTCTCCTTTGAAATTGTAATCCACCCTAAAAAAAGTAATCTTAATCAATGAATTAATGGTGCACCGTACTTTCTTCTTCCTTTTTAATTTAATAGTAGTAATATAAGATGGCACCAAACTATAAGACTAGTGGTCAATAAAATTGTATGGTAAGATTCCCAAATTCATCGACAAATATAGTTTATGTGTCCTTGTGCAATTTGGAAACTATAGAATACTTTGGCTTTAATTTGTTATTATGATAAAGGAAATGTTAATGGATGCTTTTTTTTTTGTCTAATAGTTTAGTGATTGGAACTCACACATTTAAATGTGGAGAAGTGGGGTGTTCGAACCCTGATCTCTATATAAATTATGTAATATCACTATTAATTGAGTTAAGTTTACGAAGACGTTAATGAGTGTCTCTATAATATTCTTTAAGGATTTTAAATGTTATATTTTAAATGTATATCCAATATATTAAAAATTTAAATACTTAACTTTTTTAAATAAATATTTTTTTAGTTTAAAATCCCTGAAGAGAACGCTAAATGCCTTAAAGCTTAAACGATACTAGGATGTTAATTTCGTTTTGAAGTTTGGTTTTGGCATATGTTATTGGGTTCAGGAGAGACTGATTGCATTATTCAATTACTAGTTCCTCTACCTACTTTGTTCTCTCATTTCACGTTGTGAGAACTTCAAAGAAGCTTCTATATTCTGATTTAGTTGTTTGCAAACTTTATTCCACTTTTTTCAAACTTGTTTTTAATTCAATATTTTATGGTTTTGCTATTTATGTTGTCTGATTTGATTTAAAGAATTTGTTTATGCAGTTACACGCAGATATATACAAAAATGAATTTATATAAGAATATAGTATTTTTTAAGAGATCAAAATGAAATATATTATTACAATGAGACTATCTTCCTAGCACATTGTGCTAGGGAAGAGAGCCGAATAATTACAACAAGAGTTCAACAAACCATTAATCAATTACCAGTGCCCAAACAAAGAAAAGGGCTTCGGCACCAAGTGTAAAACTGATACGGGAAAACAACAAATATAACTTTAAACCACCAAAAGAAAAGAAGCTTAATCTTCTCCAAAAGATGAATAGGAGCGTTTTCTTGACCATGGAAAATCATGTCATTTCTTTCCTTCCAGATCACCCAAGAAGTAGCAAACCAAATTAGTAACATGAACAAACACTTTGATGTAGTACAACCTGATAAGATGCCAAACTGTAAAAATGGTCCACAATCCGTGACGGATCCGCAAAATGGACACCAAGCCAAAGTCGAACAAGATGCCAAATAGAACCAAAAAAGCTGCTACCTAGAAATAAGAGATGTGATGTTTCCGCCAAGCCGCAACCTCCAACACACAATTGGGACTCTTGAGAAAGAATACCTCTTCGAAATAAATTCCCCTTAGTTGGCAATCTATTTCGAAAAAGCAGCCAAACAAACATTGACACCTTCACTGGAACATCTTTCCGCCACAAGAGATCTGAGGGAACAAAGTCATGAGGAGGTGTCCGGTTAGAAAGAATGCAGTAAGCACCACTGTCCGAATACCCAACAGTTGGTTCCGGAAACCAAGACCAAGCATTCAGAGTATCACCTTGGAAGGAAATAGTCAGTAGTAAAGCTCTACACTCCTCTACCATCTCCTCTTCCCACGCCCATAATCTTCTCTTCCACTTCCAAACCTCACCACCCTCGCCCCAACCTAAAGCAAACATTTGAGCTACAGATGACATTTTGGTATCAGAGAGCTTAAATAATCGATGAAACATATCTCAAAGAGGGACATTACCCACCCACATGTCCAACGATAACAAAGTCGTAGCACCGTTACCGACATTACGCCGCAAATTATCGACAAACCAGGCACCCACCACTCCAAAACCATCATGGATACCCGCTATCTCCCTCCACCAAACTGAACCATCCCTACCACCCTCCTGCAACCGGCCCCAACAACCCAATATCTAGCAATCGAGACTCTAAACCAGAGGCCCTCTCTCCCCCACCAACCTCCAACACCAGTTACCCAAGAACGCATTATTAAACTCTCTAATTCTCCTAACCCTCAAACCACCAACCTCTTTGTCCAAACAAATGGACTCCTAATATATCAAAGAAATTTTTCTATCTCATTCCACCCCCCACCCCCCCAAAAAAATAAAAACGAATTAAAATAGATTTAATAGAGGAAATGGTAGCTGACGGATCTTTGAACAGACTTCTTGAGAACAAGACGACCACCAAAAGACAAATTTCTACTCTTCCAACTTGACAGGCGAGACTTCATACTACTAACCATCAGGTCCCAAAAATTCAACCCGACGAGAGTCACCACTAATATGAAGGCCTAGATACAATACATGCAAACTTTTAACTTTACAATAGTATTATAAAGTGCTAGAAAATATAGATAAAATTACACAATTTGTCCTTTGAATAAATTTGAGGCAACAATTTCGTCGTTTGTCTCTTTTTTCCGATTTAATCGTTTATGTTATCAAATGTTAACATGGTTATCTTTTTTTATAAAAAAATATCAAAAACTCGTTAAAATAAACTTATAAAAAACTCATCAAACTCACAAACAAACGAAAATCATCATCATACAAACATAAAAACTCATACTTCATTCAAAATATCCCATAAAAAAAATACAATATTGACATTTTATAGCATAAAGATTAAATCGAGAAAAAAAAATAAAGAACGAAAGTGTTACATAAAATTAAGTTAAAGGACAAATTGTATAATTATGCCTAAATAATACATCATATTCCACGTTGACAATATATCATCTATTTTTTGAGAGTTGAGTAACTCAAACGGTTTGAGTTAAGAGATTAAATAAGTTAAGGAGTTAAAAGTTTAGGGTTCGAATCCTAACAAAGGAGAAAAAAAAGGCTAACTTTCAATTACAAATATACTAACATATATACTAACGTTTTAGCTCTGAAACATTACATCTCTAAAGGGTTTGATAGTATCAGTTGGACTTACTTGCAAGCCAGTATCGGCCATATTATTTCTGCAAGAGGCCTACGTCAAGGCTGGCCTCTGTCCCCATACCTTGCACCCAAATTTTGCGCATATCATCACCATTTGAGAACTGAAACTCAAAAAAACCTTTCCCCAATGATATCATTCTCCACTTTTCAGACGTCTTCCATATCTTGCATAATTTCATATTTCACGTCCCTAGCCATGTAAGGCTTATCTCCTTTTTTCAATAACAAACAACCATGACGGATTTTATGACAAGCGGCAAGTCACTTTTCTTAATCTATTTGATCGATTTTGATACATAATGATTTCCCCGTGATTGATGGAGTTAGAGCTTATATCAATTGAAGTTTTGCAACAAAGTGTCTGCGCAAAGGATTGGTTCTGAATGAGAGATTTTGGTGGTTGTTGATGTAAATCCGTCACACAAAGCCATGGACAATAGAGCGCCATGCCGGAGGCGAAAAGCTGAGAAAATGTCAGACAAGCATAACATAGCGATCACATAGAGGTTTCCAAAATTGCGGTGTAAGTGTCACTTAACATTTGTGATACTATGAGCATCGATGAGGTTGGACTAATCCACAATGTATAGAATCCACTCATGAGAAACAAGAGAGGCGCACAAGGGGTGAGGACAAACCACCACAATACCAGCTAAGAGGAAGCAAGAAAACCCTAGGATCGCAAAAACCCTAGCAGAGAGTTCCCAAAGGAGTATTAATTAACTTAAAATAATCAATATTGTTTTTTTGGTTAAGGATGATTTTTTCTTAAAGAAAGTTCACTTTTCTTTTCAAAGTTGTGTCAACAAAATAATTTGGGTTATGTAGCTTCTCTATTAATCTCAAATAATAAATCAAATCAACTATAAATGCTCTGCTAGGTTGGCTTAGCATGAGCACCGTCCAGCATACTGCATAGATTCAATTCTCTAAAGCACATGTGGTTACAATGTTCTTTGCGTTGGGGAATCACGTTATCCCAAAAGGTTAGTACGTGGATCCAATTGTTATTGCAATCTAATTTGTTATTCACAATTTTAAATGGTGTTGCCTTTTTTGTTTTGATACCACATGATTGCATATGCCATTTAATTGTTTATCAATTGTTGTTCGGTGTTGTTACTATTTTTGTTCCTTTCCATCCGTGGTCTCAGTTTGACCGAGAAAGACTTTGGTGGACGTGGTCGCCGCTATGGTGTTTGATTGGTAGGCTGAACTTGTGACTTCGGTTTGCCCTTCAGTAACCGTGCAGGAACATATTTCTAATACTGCATTAGCCGCTTCTTGAAAGTCTTTTGCACAGGCAACACCGTCTCCTTCTTCAGTGGCTACTACTTCAAAACCATCATTTGCACAAGCTGTCAAAGGACCTCATGTACAGTTTTCTGATCCGCTTCCAACACTGTTATTTCGTGGAGACAGATGAGGCTTATGTTCGAGGGTTAGAAGCGTGTAAGGTTAACCTTCAGGGAATATTAGTATTGAACAAGGGGGATAAACCATACTCTTCCAAGGATATCATTATGAAGCTGCAGAATTATGGAAGACTAATAGGAAATGGCATAAGTTTTCCCTAGGCCGGGGATATTATGATTTCTCATTTGCTTCTTATGATGACTTGCGTACAACATGGGCAACAAGTACGGTAAATTTGAAGCCGGGTGTACTGTGTTTATTTGAATGGACAAAGGATTTTAACACTCACACACAACGGTAAACATATACACCAGTTTGGATTCGATTGTGGGAATTGCCGCAGGAATAATGGATGGATAGAACTCTGTTTGAGATCGCAGGGGCTGTCAGGACACCGTTATTAATTGATAATGTTATTAAGAACATGCTGTTTGGACACTATGTCAGGGTATTGGTGGATTTAGATCTTTCCAAAGACATTTTTTATGACGTTATGGTGGAACACGAAGGTTTCGCATTCCCGGTGGAGATTGTATATGAGAGGCTGATGGTTACATCTGAAACAAGTAGAAAAACACGAGCATCCAATTGACAAAGGGAAGAAGCCATTAACTTCACAGAAACGGTACACACAAGGGTGGAAGCCTCAGGATAATCTAGAAGGCATTGAATCATCTAAAACGTTTGAATTTGAGGCTCCCCAGCAACAACATGAGTCACACACAGAGAAGGCTCTCCAAATTTCTGCCATTCAGCAAGAGAGTCTCGAGGTACAAAGGACTTAGTTGATCAGCTAGTAGAGAAGGCGTTGCTCATTCATGCCGATAATTTAGATACACAGGTGGAGAGTTAGCTTGTTCAAACACGTCAAAGAGGAAGTGCCGATCAGAACACGTCAAAGATTCATTCAGTCTAAAGAACGAGCTTCGATAGAGGCAAGAAAAATTAATGTAGTACTCATAAGCGAGGCAAATTTACTATGGAGGTCATGTTTGAAGAATAAAAATGTTGTGCTAGAAGAAGAAAGATTGTTCAAAAACAACATCTATGAGGGAGTAGAATGCTCAAAAGCGGTAGTTGTGGGTTCTTCAGATAATTCTGAGTCTTTTATAGATGGCATTGTTCCACCCCCATCACCACCCAAATCATCTCACACAAACCTTAACCCAAATGAAATCATATAATCTTTATCCTCAACCTCATCTGATATTGATAATGAATCTTCGGATACCAACAATTAATCATCAGTAGAAGATGCAACCTATTTGGTTAGCAAAGATGGTCTACCAACACCCATTCCTTCACCTGACCCATCTTTTAATGAAGAGCTTCCTATTGGTATACAGTTCTCACAATCAAAAACTTTGCAACATTCTGAAGCTAGCCAAAATTGAAGCTTTCAAAGCTAGTTTTTAGAAAGACTTGTCTAAACCCAAATCTAAGCCAAGATCCAGAAAACAGTCTTCACATAACTTCATCGTCTCTCATATTTCACCAAACATCATGTCAATTTCTGAGCCAAGATCCAGAAAACAATCTTTACATAACTTGATCATCTCTCATATTTCATCACACATCATGTCAATTTATGAATCAGGAATTGTACATGAACCTCCAACAAACTTTAACCTAGATCTTGAACCTAGCACCTCCATCACCATATACAATGATCTCAATCCTGAACCTACACAAACTAAACCAACTACATCCACCAAAAACATTGTCAATTCTCACAAAGCTCATGAACTATCCACTTAGGATAAGATTCTACAATGTGAAATGAGATATGAAAACTTGCTGGAGGAATTGAAAAATCTTGCTCAAAGTGTCTCTTTTCTCCAACAACTTATAGTAGACTTGAAGGAGAAGACAGTGGGATCGGACGGTATTGAAGACGTTATACAGGAAAATCTACGGATCTTGATGGCTCTCTACTTTAACAATGTTTAATTTTCTTTTGCTTATTCATCTTGAAAACATTACTTTTGCACTGGGTATCTTCTTGAATTCTATATAAAGTTAATCTTCAATTTCGTTTATTCTTTATTTTTGCTGATGACAAAAGAGGGAGAAGATATAATATAGAAAATAGGAGTAACATATAGTGATATAAAGAGGAAAAAGGCGTACATAGTAATTTATTATTTATTATCTACATTTAATAAATTATAAAAATAAAAAAACATGCAATTAATTAATTAAACTTATCAGACTTTGATAAGGGATCATATTTGTCTTAATTAGAGCATGCAAACCTATGTGTGATCAAAGATTTTGATATCTTGTCAATGTTCTGATAAACATTTGATTATTTGTTTTGATACACTTAAGAGTGACTAAGAATGAATTTAATTAACTGGGAATATGACTTAGGGAGAGCTTGCAAACCTCACCTTAATGGACTATTACAGACTCAGGGGGAGCTTGCAAACCTCATAACCTAAGACTGTCAGACTCAAGGAGAGCTTGCAAACTTTAGACCCTGAAGTCTAAATGTTAATTAAATTAACAATAATTGTTCAAAAAACTTGTTTTTGTCATCATAAAAAAATGGGAGATTGTTAGAACAAGAATTGTTCATACAAGTTCTCTTGGGTTTTGATAATAACAAAGTACCGAAGAACAATTGGTATACTGACATATGTTCAAGTGTGCATGATTTCCTTATCATGAAGAAGGAATTTATTGAAGAGCATCAAAAAGGGATTGGGAAGCGTAGAAGACTATGGTGGAAGATCTAATGGAAGGTCAACCAGAAGTCAATGTCCCTAGTAGAAGGAAGTCTCACAGAAGCTGGGGAGTTATCTCCACATACTAGTATAGTGACCCGTGCCAAGCACGGGAAATAAAAAACTTTTTTGATCAAATGTATAGATTTAATATTATGTTATCTTAAAGTTATAAGTGTGGTTATAATTTAAATTTGACATGGAAAAAAATACCATCTTAATTTTGTATATAATTTGAAATATCTAAACATTGCACATAACGATTAAAGTATTTGGATTTATACCTATACTAATTATTTGCAGTATAAGATGTACTCATTGTTAAACTTAGCATATGTAATATTTTTGCCAAAGTACGCCGACGTACTGTATATTATTATTTGTTGACATAATGTATTTTATTAATCATAAAAACTAAAAAATTTGTATTTTTTATATAATAGTCAATGTTAGATGTATACACCTAGTCTGTGAATGCAAACGTTAATTTATTTACGAGTGTGTATAAATATAGTTTGGGCTACAAAAACGCTGATTCTTATTTGTTTTCATCTGAAGCGTCGTTGCCGTCTCCAATTGAGAGTATACACTTGCCAAAATTAGCAATTTCTTCCTGCTCTGCAGGTACTGAAGATGCACCCAATCTCATATTAACAGTAAGCCTCAACACATTACAATAAGCCCATATCTTTGATGAATTGATTGATGCATCAAAAATATCCTGCCTCGATCCTTTTCGGACAACAGGCAATATCTGCCTGAAATCACCACCTAAAACTACTCTCATTCCACCAAAAGATCTAAACTCATTTAGGGGATCATTCTTGGACATGATATCACGCATTGATCGGTCAACTGCCTCATCCCAAATTATCAACTTTGCAGCACGCACCAGGTCTTCCCTAGGACTATCCTTTTCCATCGTAAGCGATGATGCCTCATTAATCTCAATAGGGACTATCAGCGTCGAGTGCGCAGTTCTTCCACCTGGTAATATAGCCGTTATACCGCTGGATGTAGCATTCAATACAATTAACCTCTTCGATCTAACAGCAGCCGACAATGCTTTCCATATAAAGGTTTTTCCAGTACTACCGTAACCATATAAGAAAAAGAAACCACCGTTGTCAGAACCAACAGACTCCATGATCTTGTCATGCTCATATCTTTGTTCATCAGTCAGCATCAGTAGCATATCATCGTGTGTCTTTTCCAGTTCATCTTTGTTGTAATTTAGCTCATCAACGATAAGCTTGTTTGTGAAAGTTGGCATGTATGCTGCGTTTGGCCTGAGCATAGATTTGAAGTCAGTAAGTGACTGTCTGTTTTCCTGAAGCAGCATTTCAATTTCAATCAAACACAGGTTCTTCAAGTCATCGTCACCATAACACAGATCTGCATATTAAATGTAAAGTCATGAAATTAATATTAACACATTTGCATGCATCTGTGTGCACGTTCAAAAGAAAGAAAAAATATTAGCTTTATATGAGAATCCTTTATATTTAAACATATCAGCCTAAAAAATGTGGAAAATGCTGAATGGTATCGTAGAGTTAGTAACTCTTAGTTTGTTTGTTTACTATATCCTAAAATAAATTACCTCTTAACTACTTAAACTATTCTAATCAGCCTTTACTATATCCTAAAAAACACACCCCTCAAAAATAACCTTGTCATCAAGGTTGTAATGTGCTAAATTTCATAATGTGTAATAGTCTTCAAATGTATCACCCTTATCCCTATTTTTATTAGTGGAATACCCTTATCACATTATTTAATTGATCTTGCAATACATTTTTTTTGGCTTTACAATATGTTCGTTTCCATTTTTTTATTAAAGAACATACAATTTTTTTCATTTGGTTAAGTAAAGCAATTCCTTTTGTGTATAATTGTTTTAATGGCGGTCCGAATAAAATATTTTTGACATGATTTTAACCAAATAAATTATTTATAAATTGAATTAAACCCCTTTTTTAAACAATTTTTATTTGACAACATTTAAAATATTAAAATATGAATTAAGATATCGATTTCCATCCATATTTGTTTGGCATTAAATAAAATATAAAATATTAAAATTGTCACATTATTATTATTAATATTATTATTATTATTATTATTATTATTATTATTATTATTATTATTATTATTATTATTATTATTATAATCCAATAAAATCTCATTTCATTAATCGACAAATTCTTTTTTTCTTTGACAAATATAATTTAAAAACATTTAAAATACTTAAAATATGAATTAAGATACTAAGTTAATCTATAAAATATTTTGTGTTGAGTTCATTTGAGGCACAACTTGTGCTTAAGTGGTTCTCATCTTTTTTTTAATAATTTTCTTCTGATTTCTTAAAAGAAAATAGTGTGTGTAGAAATAAAATCTTTTAGTTTAGAAATGTTAGAAAAAAAATAGAAAGCATTTTTTTGTCAAAAAAAAAGAAGAAAAGATATCATCTTTTTTAGCTAAGACATGTTGAATGTGAATTTGTTTATTCCTTTTAATTTAAGTTCCATTTTGATAGACATGTTCTCCAATTATTTATTTTCTTCAATTTTATAAATAAATCAAAAATTAATTAAAACTCAAGACAAAAAAAAACATATTTAAAACAATGGTAAAATACCCCTTAAAAAAAACAATGATATGTTACATGTGATGGGTTTTTTTCGAATGGTGAACTATATGATGTCGCAAAGAAAAGGAAAACCAAATTGCAACATCCACAAGTCTTGTTTCAAATGACAAAAATCCAAATTGTTTGACTAAACACCAAGATTGAGGTTTGAACCCTTTTGTGAGGTTTCAATGACTATTGTCATTTTGTCTATCTAATAAAAACACTTGTTGTTGGAACAAAATACGTTTTACAAACATTACCCTTAGAGTGGGGGAGTTTGACTAAACCAAATTGCAACATCCACAAGTCTTGTTTCAAATGACAAAAATCCAAATTGTTTGACTAAACACCAAGATTGAGGTTTGAACCCTTGTGTGAGGTTTCAATGATTATTGTCATTTTGTCTATCTAATAAAAACACTTGTTGTTGGAACAAAATACGTTTTACAAACATTACCCTTAGAGTTTTGATGATAACAAGGTATTAAAAATTGTAAATTGAATATGCTAATATTTGTTCAAGTGTAAAGAACCATAGACAAAATGTTATATCTTTATAAGGTTCTGGAAGAACAAAAGAGAGCAAAAGAATCAACAAAAAGGAAGCTTGGAGCTCCTGAAGAAAAGTGCT
>Ga0228711_1001360_pt1 | contig 35682 bp, 16 predicted proteins | sample MedpolnodulmetaG_2_FD_177996 | JGI IMG/M metagenome (GOLD analysis project Ga0228711, IMG submission 177996) | Root nodule microbial communities from Medicago polymorpha collected in Santa Monica, California, United States - brown nodules | ecosystem: Host-associated > Plants > Roots > Nodule... | reverse complement strand
CAAATTATTTTATTTACTTTATTCTAAATTATTTGTTCACTTTATTCTAAATTATTTATTTTCTAAATTAACTGTTCACTTTATTCTAAATTATTTATTTGCTATATTTTAATTTATTTATGCACTTAAAATAAATTCGAAATTAGAAAATAAATTCGATTTTATTCGAATTCAATATTTATTCTAATGTATTTATTCATTAAATACAAAATTAGAAAATAAAAGCAAATATAGATAAAAAGGAATGAACAAAATTGAGGCATATAACAACATCTCATTTGATTAATAGAATTCATACAATACAATAATTTATTCGAATTTATTAAATCTACTTATTTTCTTATTACTCTCTTGGGGTAAAAAGTGACTGGTCTTCTTGGGGTAAAATAGTGAGCAACCTTCTTTGGGAAAATACATCATCAACCCTTGGGCTAAATTTAAATCTGGTTCTTTTTATACCCCAAGAAGATTCTTTTTACCCACGGTAAAAAGTTTATGGGGTAAAAAGAAGCAAATTTAAAATTACACCAAGGATTGATCACTTTTTCAAGTCGGCTACTCACTATTTTACTCCGAAGAAGTTTGATCACTTTTGCCCCCAAAGAGAAAAGAGACTATTGAAAAAAAAAGAGAAGAGAAATAGAGGAAGAGAGTGAGGAGGGGGAGAAAGTGATATGGTGTGAGGAAATAGGGAAGTATGGAGAAGTATTTATAAGTGAGAATGGTAGTATAAGTTATAAACATCATTAATGTGGTCAAAAAACGTGTCTAATTGGTAAAAAAACATGTTGATTGCATGTTGAAAAACTGACCAAAGATAAAAAAAAAAACGTTTGTTCTTCAGCTCTGACCACCGGCCAACGTGTGTGAGTTAACTCGCGCACATGCCAGTGGTGCGTGACTTAAGTCACGCAGAGATTATAAGGTGCTTGAGTTAAGTCACGCAGCGTGCTTAATTCACGCAGCGTGCTTAATTCACGCAGGGGTATATTTGGAAAGGCTACAGGACGCGAGTGTTTTGTGTAGGGGAAGAACATAAATCATCTAAAAAATCTATAATTGTTTTTTTCAATTGTGAATCCAACAAGTGTGTGAATTTACTTTCTAATAAGGGTCATTTTACCCCCTTTGAATGGAGTTATTGTAGACTCGGTTTTAATCTTCGCTTGACGTTAGAGGATGATTTTTTGTTAGTCTTGTATACCCCGGTTACTATTATAAGCAAAATTAAATATTTTAGATTTATTTATTAAATGATGTCTATAGTCTATAATAAAGACTATATAATCATTAATTGAAAGAATCTAAAATATAGATTTTTACTTATAATAATGGTCGGATAGTATAATCTGTTACTTCATTATTATAAAAAAAATATATATAATAATTGAACTCAACTCGACATGAGCGAGAATGTGGAACTGATTTAGCTAAGTAAATTAGAGCATGAATAAGTTCAAGTTACTTGGTTATTTTACAACTCAACCCAATAGAAATATGGTTTAACTTTTGTTGGCTCTTCGAGTCGAATACTGATAAGTTCTAACCAGATGTTATTTGGAGAGTATTTTGAGTCACTCGCTTAGTTTGTTTCTTTCAATTTGAAGTTGTTTTTGGTGTTATTTTAAATAAATTATTCTTCCATTTAATAAGGTGTTTATGCTTTCATTGTTTGATCAACTAGACATTCTGCACGGTTTTGTTTGTTTCATACCGAATTTTCTCGAGGTTTCTTTTTCTATGGATGCAATTTCTCTAAACTTTTTTCGCTAATATTTCAATCCATCTTGGTGTATTTTGGTCTCTCTTTTTGTTTGAATCTATTTGAGTGAACTTTCTGGAACTTTTCGTTTTCTCCAACAGTAGTCGCTGATTATAAATAGCCATAATCTTGGATTTATTGTTGATTCATCTTTCAAAAGAGTTAGATCTTGAGATTTGGGGGACAATTCTTATGATCGAACAAGTGTTAGGGTTCCATTTTTTTTGATTATTTTTTAGCCATAAAAATGTCTACAATCTATTTAATAATTATAATCTCAAAATTGAATAATGAGCCTGCAATTGTTAGTCAGAAGCATCCATTGAACAGACTCATTGTGTTTTACATTGCATTGATATGTTTTGTCAATCTTCGGGGCAAAAAATTAATAGACAAAAAACTCAAGTGTATTTTTTCAAGAATGTTGACAACCAACTTCGGGAAGATATTATTCAACATACGGGGTTTATCCAGGTTAACAGTTTGGGTAAATATCTTAGGGCGAATATAGCACCAGGTAGAACTTCAAGAGGTCATTTCAACCATATTATCAACAAAATTAAAAACAAGTTTAGTGGTTGGAAACAACGATGTTTAAGCTTGGTAGGTAGAATCACTTTCAAAATCTGTCATCAGCTTCATTCCTTACTATCACATGCAGTATGCTAAGATCCCTAAAACCATATGTGATGAGATTGAACAAATTCAAAGAGGTTTTGTGTGGGGAGACTCGGATCAGAGGCGTAAAGCTCATTTGGTAAGTTGGGATGTATGTTGTCTTCCGAAGATGCATGGCGGTCTTGGTTTCAAGCAGACTCATCATATGAATGAGGCATTCCTTATGAAAATGATATGGAATCTTATCAAGCAGCCAGGTAAGCTCTGGTGTAGAGTTCTTTACAGGAGTGAATTTTTAACAACCTTAATAAAAAAAGGGATTGGAGATAATCCTGCTACTTGGCAGACTACTTTCATGACAACATGTTGGTATTTGAGGAATTGGCGAAACAAATCTATTTTTGAAATAGGATTTCAAAGACCATGCAATCCAACACTGCTAATTCAAAAGTTTACTAGAGAAATAGAAGACAATACAGAGCTGGTGCATAAAAGTCCGCATCAAAAGGAAACTGTATACATCGGTTGGGTGTGACCTCAGATTGGTTGGGTTAAGCTTAATTGGGATGGTGCTTGAAAGGGATCTGGTACTCTTGCAGGGTGTGGAGGGCTTCTTCGAGACTCTGATGGCAGATGGATCAAAGGCTACTTCAAGAAGATTGGAATGTGTGATTCTTTTCATGCTGAAATGTGGGGCATGTACCTAGGTTTGGACTTGGCGTGGAGGGAGACTACCACTCATCTTATAATGGAGAGTGACTCAAAGATTTTGGTCGACATGATTACTGAAAATTGCAATTTTGGTGGAACGACTCCTACCTTGGTCAAGCGTATTCGACAACTTTTGAGTTTGAGTTGGACTGTCAAAATTACACATACTTGGCGTGAAGGCAACAAAAGTGCAGATTGGCTTGCTAATTTCAGCATTTCAATGGATTCTCTAGATTTTCATATTCTGGAGAATCCCCCTAGTGAGCTTCAGAGTCTTTTGTTTGATGATATTTCTGGGGTTTGCATGTCTAGGAACGTCCGTTTAATTTCTTAGTTTTCTTTCTCTTTGGGCTTTGACGCTCTTTTGTACCAAAAAAAAATAAAAATTATAATCTCAATTATTTATTTAAACTGTATAATTGTCATATTTTTCTAAACAAAAAATTGACAATTCTAGGGGTTCAAACCGCCGATAGTTACAAAAATAGAGTTGCCATGTTAAACATTGTTTGTTATGGTGGTTGTTGAGGCAGTCAAAGTTTAGTCGCAGCTAAAACCGCCTTAATATAAAAACAATAGTTCTTGTATTTAACACTTATTTTTGCAGTGATTATTTTTTTTGTCTAGTGGCTTAGTAGGGTGTTTGAAGTTCAAACCCCGACCCTTTTATAAATTATGTAATGTCCATACAAACTGAGTTAATATCAACTGAGTTAAGCTCACGGAAACAGTAATTAACATGTGCTAAGGGAGAATTTCTACGTTTTTTTTGGCAATTCACTTCTGGTTCATGTGCACTCTGTAACATTTATGTGCTCTTGGGGTGCATTCAACGCATCTTGGGCACATTTATCTGCTGGACTACCCAACACATTGTTGATGTATAAAATAATGATTTTGACATATTTTTGGGATTTTTAAATATAATTTGCTGTGATTATAATTTTGTGTATTAGTAGGGGAAGGTAGTGGAGGCTGTTTCTAACACTATTGAAGGATTCTATTCAAGAATTGTTCACCGATCATTCTTGTAACTCTTCTTTACTCTTTATCTTTTGTTTATTTTTCATGAGTAACTAAACCCTCGTTAAAAGATGATTTGAACAAGACGTAAACTCTATGTTTGTGATTTGATTACTGGTTACTTGAATGAATTCATATGAGTTGTGTTTTTTGTTTGTGCTTAATGCTTTTATTTGTTTGATCATCGATTAGATTATTCATGGTTAGACATGATAGTGAAATCTATGAATGCTTAGATTAGAATTTCATGATTTTGTAGTGTGTGTGTAAGGTTCTTTCATTAATTTTGATGAATCTTTTATAAATATATATTTGATAGCAAAATTAAAATTGATTAAGTTTGTTTTTTAATTTTATGGAACTAATTTTTTAAGTTTGATTAGATTGTCTCACTCTTACAATTTTGAGAGAACCAAAATATTGATTTGCAATTTTCTTATGCTTTGAGCTTTCAAATTACATAAGCTATGTTAGTTTTTTGGTGGTGTTACAAAATAACAGGGTAAAACAAAAAGAAAAAAAAAAGTTTTAAGCTTATTTTTCAAGATGCGTGACTCCATACTAAATGGAGATACTCCCAATGCGTAGAGCACCTTGAATTTGATCCTACTTTATCTTTATTATGCTCCCTAAGAACATTCGGCAATGTAGTGTTATCATTCTCATGTAAAACATCTTTAATATAAAGGATAGTAGTAGCATATGTGTGTAAGGTATGATTGCAATCAACAACAAATGGGTCAACCGCTTTCAAGCAATCACTCTCACGAATAATGTTGTTATAGCCTTTGTTGTGACAAAAATAAAGACTTGTCTGGATAGCACGCAACTTAGCCAACAACGTATCACCTTCAACTTTATAGTGAGAAAAGATAGCTATCTTATCTCCATTGTGGTTACCACCAACATTTAAGCACCCAGAGCTTTCGAGAAAATTACCATCGACGTTGAGTTTGAAAGTACCTTCTGGAGGGAGCTCCAATGAGCTAAGAAACACGATGAGTGTGGATATATTTCAAGATTTTAATAGTAAAAGATGCATTCATCATTTAAAGAAAAGGTATTCCACACCACATCGTGAATACGCTAATGTTGATCCTAAAAAAATAACATTATTTCTCCAACACCCAATATGCCATAATCTTGTGACAAACAAAACATAGGAGGTGTCATATGTCATCTCATAAAGCCAAAGTTTCACATCGGTTTGAGAGAAAAGTTCGGTAACGCCCCACCAAGATCTCTAGAATGTGTGCAATCACGTAAGAGGTGAAGGATACCCTCTATGGGTGAAGAGCAATGGGTGCACCTTGGAGAAGTTACCATGTTGCAGTGATGTCGACGTACATTAATAGGAAGATCATTGTGATAACAAAGCCAAAGAAAATGTTGGAGTTTTGCTGGTACTTGAAGATGGCAGAGCCAACTCGTGTTACAGTTAGTATTCCAATCTCTATTTTGCTGAAGAAACCAATATATAGTATCCACTCGAGCAAATATATACACTCGTCTCGACATGCTTCCAAGTCCATGCATTGTGTGAAGCTGTAACTCCAAGTTAGTAGGTGTTGGAAGCTAGTGAATATAATCAATAACGTCAAGTGGTATCACAAATGCAAAGCCTTACAAGTTCCACTTACCATCATACAATGTGTCCCTCAAGCATATAACTGAATCACTAATGTTAACAAAGAAAATGATAAATATTACGAAAACTTGGAAAAAAATGAAATAAACGAAAGTATAAATCAGTGCATTTGCTGCCTATGGTTTTACTACTCCTTGCTTTTGTTAAAATGAGACACATTAACATTCTTGGCTCTTGTGTGTGACATTCTTCGTAATATACAACATCTTTATGTTAACTAACGAAACCAACTGACCGAGAGGACGAGTTGTGTCTAGTTAATATTCTAAATCGAGTTGTTTACTCACACGCCACAGGGAGTTTAATTTATGGTTAAATAAATTAAACTAGAAAGGTTTGCGTTTCCTTGTGAAACAAACAAAACAAAAATGGCAAAGAGAAATTTGTGGACGTGAGGTGAAAAGAGCTGAATGACAAAAAGAAACGTCACTTTAGGCGCATGCTCCTTGCTATCTCTTGAGAAACATTCCAACCTTTTAAAATTTTAAGAATATATATAATAATTTTTTTTGAGGGGTTATATAATATTGATTAGGAGTTTTCAAATTCAAATCAATATAAATTAGAATTGTAAATTGATATAAAAAAAAAAATCTGCACAAAGTTGAATATTATTAGATATTATTGGATGACTTTTTGTGAAAATCGCTCATATCAAATCAAATTTTAGATTTCTCTTTTAAACCTGAATCAAACAACATATATAAATTTTAATACTTATTTATTTCAAACATAATCATTGCTATAAAAAGAAATTTATTGTTATAAAGAAAATTATTGTTATAAAGAAATGTTAATTTTTAATGTATTAGTATATGTTAAAGTTTGCGTCAAAATTGTTTACAATTGTAGTATTAAAATTTTTATAATTATAATTCAGATCAAATAAAAACTTTTAAAATTAAAACGCATTTAATTTGATTAAACCAAATCAATAGTTCTTAAAATCAATTTTTGGTCCCCGTGAGCTTAGTTCAGTTGGTAGGGACATTGCATAATTTATGTAAGGGCCGGAGTTCAAACCCTGGACGCCCCACTTCTCCACATTTAATGTGTGAGCTCCAGCCACTAGGTTACTAGACAAACAAAAAAAAAATCAATTTTTGTCACACCAAAACCAAACACATCTTAATTTTCAAAACGAGTAATTATTTTTAGAAAATTTATTTTTAAACTTGGTGTCTGATTCATGAACTGACTAATCCGAAGGGACCAGTCTCACCGTCCACTTGTGAGGGTCCCATTTAAAGGCAAAATAAAGTTTTGTATGCACTTGCCCACTGAAATTGACAGCAATGGGAATCAAACTTGAAACTTTGAGAGGAGCAAACTCCAACATTCCATGTCAATGAATAGACCAACTTCAAATGAGTTTTTTTAGGAAAATGTTAATGATCGTCCTTGGAGAAGTAATTAGAATACTAAAAGAAGTAAGTTTGCATCAAAGAATGATGTAATTATTGCTAAGACAAAATTAACAACTTGTAAATTTGTAATTTTAAAACAAAACTTCTTTTTATACATTTCTTAATTAATAACGTTGGTTATCTGGAAATCGATTTCTTTATCCCAAAAATCGATCCAAACTTTTATCTCTAAGATTCCTTAATCAATAATATTCCTTTTTAGTTTGACCACCGAATATATTGGTTCAACTTGAACACTTCAATACACTGGTTCACATTTTGTCAAAAAAAAAATTACATTGGTTCACATCACATGCCGTTTTGTGAGATTTTATTTCTAAATCCATCTACGATCATCTCTTTCTCAATGAGAAAAATAAAAACCATTCCTCCTTGTTTCATGAAACCATATAATCAATCACACCAACTCTTCCTCCTAAAAAAATTTGTGTAATGATGCCTCCACTATTTAAATTTTTTGGCTCTGCTACCGCTTCAATATAAACCATTGATATATAGCAATTATATTCTAACAGACAAGATTTGAATACCTTTGTAGCATGAGATAACCAGTTGGTTATCTCAAAATCAATTTGTTATAATCTTGTTATGGTTTAAGGCTGGTTATCTCCTTCCGCCAACGCTCACCAATGAGTTTGGGTATCCCATGTCTAGATTTGGAATCCCAACTAAAACCATTCAGTTTAACTTTGGATAAAATTGATTCTGATAGAATTGATTCTGACAAAATTGATTTTGAGAGAATTGATTTATGTTTGGATACAATAAAGCAGAATTGATTAAACAAACTCAATGTTGTTTGGATAGTTTTGATCAAAATTACTTTTAAATGTATAATTACTAAAACAGACATAACTAAATACAAGTAAACGGATTAGTTGAATGTGTATGTAGATCAATGCTAAATGTAGATATATTATTTAATTTAAATAAATAATTTCTCTATATATTAATTTAAAAAATAATAAATACGATCATTAAACCAATTTTTTTACAAAAATATTTGTTAATATATTTTATATTTTTTGATAAAATATATTGAAGTTAAATAATACTAGAGTTTGTTGCCAAAAATGATAAAATATAGCGTAAAAGAAAGGTAAAATAAAAAATACGGTAAATCTGAATGTAAACACCATAAAGAAAATCCAAAATTTGAAAACTCATTACCATAAATATTTTTCGGGGGCTAATTTGGTTCGTTAAATTTTCTGATTAAATTTGGTTCATCAAATTAATTACAAAGGAAAAAGGAGAATTGACAAAGGGCAATAAAGAAAAATAATAGGTTGTAATAATCAAAAACTAAAATTTATTGGAGAATTGATTCTAGTTAACCCAAAAAGTTAGGAATTGTAGCTTCAATCAGAATTGTTTTTGGAGGATAGAAGCAATTTTGAGAAATCAAAGCAAACATAATTGAAAACTCAATTTTCACTTTTGAGGTGTTGAAGAATTGCTTCTTGGTAGTAAAAAGCCAAACCAAACGGATACTCAATGAAAATTAAAAAGCCATTTTTTGCTCTCCTCTTTGTAAGGCTTTGAGAACTCAAAAGGGAATATAAAAAAGAGTGGTGGAAACTAGAATGATGTATATGGACCCAATATGAATCATGATTATACATGGGAAGCATGTGCGATGCCGTAAAAAAAGTTGAAATTTGAGTAACTTGCGCCCCCACCAAATCAGATAGAAATATCTCTTGGCGTGACTTGAAAACGATGGTTTAATTGGCTTTCTTACTCAATTTGCAAAGTGGTCCAAAATATTCAATGCCTAAACTTCTCAACAACGCAAGCATTCTAATCAATGACACACTTGACTCAATCTTCCCACCTTTCCAGCTCAAATTGTTGAAAATCGGGGTACAAAATGACAAACTTAATAAATTCTTCACCATAAAATTTGGACTTTGTAGTTTTGATTTTTACTTCCTAGTTTCTATTTTCTTGCCTTGCTTGATTGATATTCATTCTAGTGGTGGTTAAACAGTAACAATGTGTCTTAATTTTCCATCAACTCGACCCCACTAAGTAACTGCCACAAATAATTTTCCATCAATATTGTGTTTTAATTTTCTTAATTTAGAATTTTAAAGAGTCTTAGGATACTAGTTAGCAATACTCATTCACTTTTTCTTATACTAGTAAGTTAAATCTCTTGCTAAGTTGTAGTAGCTATTTAGGTTAGATTTATAGATAAAAACTCTAAACTCAGCAAATTCAAGTAATTGCCACTTTGTAAAGTCTGAGCCAACCGATCTAATATGGCCATATGCGTGCAATAGCAATACACATATTAAATTAGGCAAAGGTTAACTTGTATCATAAATATATGTATTAAAAGTTATGCATTTAGCTTTTGAAAAGTTAAAATATCATGTTTTTCAATTTAAAACTACTCTTATAGAATTCTTTAACATGTGCGGGCACAAATTATCAAAGCCCTTCAAATTATTGATTTGTTTGGTAAAATAAAATTGTTGATTTGTTCATCGGGCGTGGTTTAACGTGCACCACCGTGAAGTATGGATGATGCATAATGCAATTATACACGGAGATGCTTATTAAATTGATGCTAAAGTATTTTACGGGTCCTGCTAACTGGTGCCCCTGTGGTACTAGTTATTACTATAAAATGAAACTGTTTTTGACTTTATTATAAATTAATTACACAATTACAATGCATCAACTACTATATAATTTCTTTTTTCATATCCTTAACCAGTACCCCGAAAACACCGGTTAGCATTTCCCTTTATTAAATTGATACTATGACATATTGTTTGAAGTTTGTGAATGTGAGAGCATTTAAAACGGATCAACTTAAGTCATCCATTCCTCATCACTCATCACGATGGGATCAAAGATACTAAAGTGAACTGGATTGACCAATTCAATTTATGATGGTCAGACAAATGGTATTCCACCTTGCATTACTTTGGATGCGTGAGTTTGTTGGCTGAGAAATTTTTATATCTAGGAGACTAAATAAATAGTGTTTGAACACATATAAAAAAAAGTATTTTTATAATAGTAAAATAAAATTGATAAAAAATGATTGAATATTTTTATGATAATCTATCCATGTGTATGTCTAAACATTATTTATTTGGTCTTATGATCATAAAAGAATACCTCTTGTTGGGTTTGACTCAACCGAATTATATACTAGTGCAATCTCTCTATTAAAAAAAGAATCAATCCAAAATTTAAATGAATATACACAAAAAAAATATATGCCTCTAAATAATTGAATTTTGGATATTATACGCAACAAATTTTAAGATATTAAAATGTTCACAAAAATGTAGTAATTTATTCCCCATTAGATGTAATCATGGCATCATACCTTCACAATAATTTCGTTTCCTTCAACTTTAGATCAACCAACGTCTCTATTTTGATGCCTATGTATCAATCTCCTATTCTGTGTATATACCTGTATCAACCGTAATATGAACAACTTTATGGTACAATACACGGGTTTTTCTACGTGCTTAATTAATGATAATTACCACCTCCTATACTGGTTCTTCGAATATAAATTGCGGGGAGGCGGCAGGAGTGTAATAGCTTGCTTTTCAGTTAAAAATTGTTTAAACAAACCAAATCTACATTGATTTAGTTCGATTTGATCGTTATTATTTTTTAAAAGTGATACTGAATCAAACTAAATTAATGATATTCGGTTTGAATCGAATTTGATGATCAATTCGTCAAAAAATACAATGGAGAAATATTAACTTACATACACGTTTGTTTGTTGTTTTAGTGCGAGGGTTTTGGTAAAAGTATCGGTTAAGTTGAACTGGATTCGGTAAAACTTAATAAACCTTTCAATTTGGTCAACAGTTTAGTTTAACGTTTTTATCAGTTTGGTTCGAACCGCTTATGTGTGTGTTCAACTTTGGATAGAATTGATTATGACATAATTGATTTTGAGAGAATTGATTTATGTTTGTATACAATAATGCAGAATTGATTAAACAAACTGAATGTTGTTTGGATAGTTTTTATCAAAATTGATTTTGAATATATAATTACTAAAATAGACATAGCTAAATTCAAGTAAATGTGCATAATTGAATGTATATGTAGATCAATATTAAATGTAGATATATTATTTAATCTAAATAAATAAATTTTTTATATATTAATTTAAAGCATAATAAATACGATCATTAAACTAATTTTTTTTACAAAAACTAAGAATTCTAGCTTTAAGGATAATTGCTTTTGGAGGATAGAAGCAATTCTTAAAAGCCAAACCAAACACCATTGAAAACTCAATTTTTCACTTTTGAGGATTGTAGAATCACTTCTTGATACTGAAAAGCCAAAACAAACATGCTCTATATCTCTAGGAGATGGTATATGCATTGTAAACCGCAATGTTGTGTATAAAAGTATCACAACTTATTAGCCACTTGATTTTTAATTTTTTTTCTAACCACTTACTAAACATGTTTAACCATGCTTTTTAACATCATCAACAAATGTTTGTCGAAAAAAACATCATCAACAAATATGTTTAAATTAGAAGTTGTCTCATAGATGAATGAAAAATAAGTTTTGTTTCTGTTCACTCCCTTATCATTTGTTTTATTCAGTCGTATGATTAGTTTCTAAATCAAACAAAGTACATAAAAGTTGTCCATACAATTCTCTATTTATTTTTTTAAAGTTTAAATTCTCTATTTTTTAACATATCAAACACATCCTTTATTTTTGTCTACAAAGTACACCAAAATTATTGTCTAAACTACATTTTCAAGAGCTTTTAGATTGTTGTCTAAACTACATCGTTTGAACATAATTAATCACATATCTAAACTATATTAACTATCGAAATTATTAGCAAAATTTTAATGTCAAATTTATGTTAGAAAGTCATCTCTCTTGTTTATTTTTCTGTCTAGATCCTTCTTCATTCTTTTTTTGGACTCAAAAACCACTGGCACTGATATACTCCTATGACCTAACTAACAATATTTAATTATTTATAACTACAGGATAGAACTTTCCAGTCTAGTTTATTTCAGGAAAAAATATAGTGCTTGAGTTGAGCATATAAGTGGCTTTGATTCTAAATTAAACAAATAAACAAAAGAGTCATTGATTAAAGACTGTTACCAACTCTTGAGCCACAAACAAAAGATAAAACGGCTGCCCACTTCTCATTTGGGACACTTACGTCCTCCTCATAAATTTATATTATCTTCTCATTTACGATTTCTGATTTCAATTCTCACTTTTTAAAAAATGAATTATTTGTTGTTGCTTGTTAGTTGAACCGATATGTAGATTTCCATTTCATAATAATATAGTACAAGTTGAAACTTCTAAGCTAATAAATTTAAATTTCTTTCATATTAAAATCAAAGTCATAGTAGGTAGAATTGATCTCTCAATAAATCAGATATCAATTTTTTTAGAAAAATATTTGATAGAAAAAATGGGATTCAATTTATTACGATAAGTATACCAGAATCATGCTGATTAAGCGTTGTATCTTCTGTAAATCATGATAGATTGTCGAGATTCTAACGTACATACCGTAATGTTAAACATATGTTCAAACTTATAAGTTGTTATTAGACCAGATCTCAATACTTAAAGACTATTGACAAAAATAACATCTATCAAATCCGCGTTGTAATTGAAATCACATTACTTTATAAATATGAATCAACTTCTTATCGATTAAAACAAATTTCAACACAATGAACCAAATTGTGTTAACTCATTATTTTAAATTAATTTGAATCATGGAAGGCGTACAATGAACGCCATAGACAAAGCAGAAAGAGAAAGGTGCATATAGTGCATTATTTTTTATGAGCAAATTATAAAAAAATAAATTAAAAAAAAGAGAATAATACAATTGGAATGAACGCGCACTAATAAGGTCAACATGATTACGACAAAATTAAAGAAAACAACAACACTAATCTCACCGACACCTGTCTGTTTTTACAGGACACGTGTTGAGTAACAAAATGAACATGGACACGCGTCACCAACCAATTGGATTTCACCTCAATCAATTAATAATACCCGGTTAATCACATAATTAACATTGAAAACCAAAGGTGACAAGGTCCTATATAACAGAGTGAGAGTCTCAAAACGAAATCAAGAGTGGCGAGAGGTACACAAAAAAGAAAAGAAAAGAAATCAATTTTTGTCTTCAAAATTTTCTAAGAGCTTTTAGATTGTTGTTCTTCAATTTTATTTTACTCCCCCTTCTGTCACACCCCGCTTCTCTGAATCCCTTTCTGTTTAATCATCTGTCTTTCAATTTATGATTTTTGGGTTTGTCTTTTAATCAAATTAAAAAGTCACAAACTTAGAAGAATTTTTCGAAAAACAGGTGTTTTTTCAGAATCGAGATCCAGAATATTATTTACTTGTACATTTTTTTTTTTTTATCAGTCACAAGGGTTATTTTTGTTCCCTTAAGGCTATTTTTAATCCAAGGATTTAAAGGATTGTCTATTTAAAATCCATTTAATCCTATTTTAAGTGTTAATTAACCTTTGTTCTTCAATTTTAGTAAGACACAGGTTATAATTTTTCATACAAATTATGGCAGCTATGATGGATTATTACAGTAACATGCAACAGTTTCATAACTCAGATCCATTTAGAGGTGAATTAATGGAAGTTCTTGAACCTTTTATCAAAAGTCCTTCATCTTCAACACCATCACCTTCTTATTCTTCTTCTCTCTCTTCTCTCTCTCCTTTCTACACAGAGCAAAACTTCATTGGCTTTGCTCAACCTTCTTCTTCTTCTTCTTCTCTTCTTGGTCTGAACCATTTGACCCCATCACAAATCAACCAAATCCAAGTACAAATCCAACAACAAAACTTCACCATGCAACAACAACAACTTCAACAACAACGTTGTCTCAGTAACACTTTGAGTTTTCTTAGTCCAAAGTCAATTCCTATGAAGCATGTGGGTGGTAGTGTTTCAAAACCCACGAAGCTATACAGAGGAGTGAGACAAAGGCACTGGGGAAAATGGGTTGCTGAGATAAGACTACCTAAGAACCGTACGAGGTTATGGCTTGGTACCTTCGACACAGCTGAAGAAGCTGCTTTGGCTTATGATAAAGCTGCTTATAAGCTACGTGGTGACTTTGCTAGGCTAAATTTTCCAAATTTGAAACACCGAGGTTCAATTATTGGTGGTGAGTTTGGTGAATTTAAGCCTCTTCCTTCTTCTGTTGATGCTAAGCTTCAAGCTATTTGTGAAGGTTTAGCTGAGATGCAGAAACAGGGGAAGGCAGAGAAGCCGAAGAAGACGCCGGCAGCGAAGGCGAAAGCCGCTTCTAAGGTGGTTTCTAAGGAGTCTGTTGATGATTTGAAGAAGGATTCAGAGCCAGAGGAGTGTTGTAAGGTTGAAGCAGTTTCAGTGATTACTGAGAGTGAAGGTTCTGAAGGTTCTTCACCACTCTCAGATCTTACTTTTGGTGATTTTGGTGAGCCACAGTGGGAGGGTGATTCAGAAAATTTTAATTTGCTGAAATACCCTTCTTATGAGATTGATTGGGATTCTCTGTGAAGTGTTGTTAGTTTGTGTCCTTATATGTAATTTTTTATTTTCTAGTCAAGGGTCTCATCTCATGCATAATTATATTATATATGATATGATATGATTAGGTTTTAGTTTCTTAGTTTGGTGGCTACTGCAATGGAATTTTTGACAATTGCAGTGCTACCCTTGTAGGATATTATTGTATTGTATTATAATCTCTTTATTACCTTGGTTCAAAGCTGAGTTTTTTCTTGCTTTTACCTTGGAGGAGAATCTTAGTTATGTCTGTTCATATTATTAATTAGTAGAGATGTAATCTACATGCATTTCATATTTTGTGTATGGTTTCTAGTTATATGTTGCAGTTCTATTTTGTTAATGTTAATACAAAAACTACATGTTAAGATCAAATATAACTCAGATCCATCAGGAATTAAAAGCTATCCATAGAGTATTGATGAAAAAAAGTAATCATCTATTAACGGAAATTTTGTCTTCAAAGAAGTAATCTATAATCCTGTGTTTTTGTTACCGATTTCCCATGTGCAAGGAGGACTTCATGAACTCCAGGATTGGACCCTCCCTGTAGGAGGTCGGAGTTCAATCCAATCCACAAAGTAGTTTCGAACAACAACAGCAATAACAAATAAATCGAGTGGAGAGACAAAGATTTGGTTACTTAGTTAGACTTCGAGTTTTAGTGAGTAACCAAATCCTTTTCTTTTTTTATTTGTGTTAACCATCTGAATTATTCATTATTTCGCTTTTCTTGGCAATCAGCTATCTCTCCAACAATACAAATTGTCTCGCCCATGCACCTCACACAACTACATGAAGCAAGATAAACTTCAAATAGGTTGTCTTCGTGAGCTTAGTAGGGACAATGCATAAAATATGCAAGGTCTGAGGTTCAAATTCCGGCCACAACAAAAAAAACTTCAAATAGGTTGCGCCTAACGCATGAGACAATAGCCATAACTCCTTTTTTTTCACTTTCAATATGAGATTTTAAGTATCTTATTTATTTTTTTGGAATAACATAAGTTTATTTATTTTAGGGCAAAACTCGATGATAAATAAAAAATTAGACAAATATTAACAAATGCGTTTAAGGTACATGTTAAAAAATTGAATTAAAGAATAAAAATTTGTTTTAGAAAATATAACAACGAGCATGTTTGGTAGTTGGACAAAATTGTGATGGCCCATATACCGTGATTTTGTTGAAATAACAACAAAGTATATATATTTGTTGAAAAAAAAAACAGTGACATCTAATAAAAACAGGTATTGTTGAATTAAAGTTACTTTTTTTATTAATAAATTAAAGTTACATTTTTGTACCAAAAAAAATAAAAATTAAAGTTACATAATTACCGTTTCTTAAATACTTGTATATCATAAGTTGCTACATAAATTTACAATTTGATTTTTGTTGCAAGGATTGATTTTGAAACCCAAGTTAAAGTAGTATAATTTTTTGAGTTGTGATATTTGTACAATTAATTTGTAACAACTTTTTGTTTTTCTCTTGTTATTAGTGAAAAACAATAGAGAGAAAGAAAGAAAAAAAAGAATAAAAACACAACAAGAGTATGAGATAAGTTGTCTAAAAATTATCACAAAATAATTTTATAAATATAATTTCTTTAATTTATTTTTGTGGTGTAAGCAGTAGTTTAATTTGAACATGGGAAAAGCACTCAAAATACTCAACTTAACTTATTGTAAAATGATTTGTTTTAACAACAATAAGCTGAAAATTGGGAGTATTGTTAATTTAACCATACCGTCTATTAACGAAAGGTCTAATTGAAGCCAGCACAATACTTTGTACTCCCTCTGTTTCAAAATGTATTTGGTTCAGAATTTGTATCAAATATATCAACTTATGATGACTCATTTTTGCTTACATTTTGTGATGGAGGGAGTATAGATTAACCAACCAAGAAATTGTTAACCCCTAGAAAATTAAAACTTTAAACCTAGAAAAAAGCATACTCTTAAATCTCAAGTCTTACTTTCAAAAGTAAAAGAGATTTGTCCAAAATAATATAAACCGAAAAGCCTTTAACTTTCAAGTTGTTCATATGTGGGGTGCGGATATCAATGCCTTTTTATTTTTATTAAATCGTTTGTCTAGTGGTGTAGAGAGTATTGGGCCTCTCCATCCCACTTTTGAGTCGATGATTACTTTTTTGGCCCCCCAATGTCTTCCAGGCTTCCAAAAAATGCTAAAACTGTCTGGTGGATAACTTTGAAAAGACAATTTTTTTTTAGTTTTAACCTATGAAACCTTGATACTCCATATATGAAGACGTACTTGTATCGGATACTGATACTCTGCGAATTCATACTACGGAGTATCAGAACTAATTATTTTAATTTAAAAAAATATTGTATTAGATACTTATAAGATACTCGATAGATACACACATATTACATATACTTATAAAATACTTCACAAATATTTATCCTAGAAAAAAATGAAGGGTAAAAAAAATTGCTCCTTTGACAGATAACTTATGAAGGATATTTTCCAGCCTAAGGAGCAATGGAGGGGGCCAGAAAGCATAGCTCCTCTCAGTCTAGCAAACTAAACATGGCTGATTTCTGCGAATAGGAATTGTGCTTGGACACTGTTAGAAAATGCACTTAGAACATCATCGTTAGTATTAAAGGTTGTTAGCATTATTCTACCTAGTTACAAAGTGATTGATAAATGAAATATTTTTCAAATTTCTATCATATACATATATAGTTTTGTGATTAATTTGTACGGTTTTCTTTTGATATTCATGATTATTATACTATCATACATACAATTGAAATACAAATGCAGAGTCATCTACCAAAAATAAATAAATAGGTAGAGAGTCAAAATATTAAATGAAAACGAATTTATCTAGATTTGAAAACCCCCCTATATTTTTTGCAATGTATCATGTATGGTAACTTTTTTTTTTAGAGGAAATGTATGGGAACTTTTATTTAGTTGACATTGACCCGTTAAAGGAGCTCTAAATCTTCTAATTAATCTACTCTATTATTAGGATGTCTCCTCATTCTCTCACTTTTTCAACCAAAGCTTTACCCCTTTCTCTCTCAATCGCAAATTATCTCCTCTCATGCATAGTACGTACTTCCATTTCCCATGCAAACTACGCCCTCTCTTCTTTTCTAATACCACCCCTCTATTTCAAAACCATCACTTTCTACCCTATCTCCACCCGCCGCTCCCCATACTCCCATGGAGGAGCGGGCCTCACTGCCGCCACCTCCTCCTCCACATGATTCTAATTCCAAACCCCAATTACCTAATATTAACCCCAACACCTACGTTGTCCAAGTCCCTAAGGACCAAATCTACCGCGTTCCACCACCTGAAAATGCGCGCATTGCTGAGCAACGTCGCAGCTCTCCCCCAAAGGAGAAAAGTCGGATGTGTTGTTGGTGTTTTGTGCTCATTTTCTTCATAGCGGTTGTAATATTGATTGGAGTTGTTCTTGGTAGCCTTTTTTCCATGGTACTTACGCCAAAGGACCCAAAATTTTCTATTCAACGGTTTCTTTTACATACCAAACCCCACTCACAATACAAAATAACTTTACAAGCCCAAAATCCAAATTCAAATGTGGACATTTTGTATAAAGGAGGTGATATTTCCCTCTCTTTAAAAAGACAAAAAATTGCTTCAGGTGCTTATCCAACTTTCTCTCTATCCAATCAAAATTCAACCATGTTTGAGGTAACTTTAAAAGGTTCAACAACCAAATTGCCTAAGGAGGTGGAAGAAAGCGTGGCAAATGACAAAAAGAAAGTGCATGTTACATTTACCTTATTAATTCATGTCCAAGCCCAAATGAAAATGGGATTGTTGCATAGTGGATCAATGAAATACGACGTTTCATGCCAAGTAACGGTGGATACATTGGCAAAAACCAATCGTCAAATAACGGTGGAGTCAATGGCAAAAACCAATCGTGTAGTTTCTCAACAATGTCAAACTAAACGACACTAGTTATTGTAGCAATTATATAGCTCCAAAAAATTCAGGTGTTGTAAATTTTGAATGATTTTTCTCTTCTATATTGATTCGCTTAATCTTGACACAACATGCATTTTTTGTTGGCGATTGAAAATTTTATACATAAGCTTTATACATAGCTCTTATGAACTAACATAACACAAAACGTAAAGTTAGGAACTACGAAGAAAGTTCTAAGCCTATTAGACCTATTCAACCTAAACATAGCAAAAACATTTGCAAATTTGTTTGCCTCACGACGTGTTATATCATGTAATGTTTATAATTTCCTTCATAGGTATAATATCGTTTGGTATGTCATTAAGGTACGTCAAGACTCGACTTATATGCATAAACTTTCATTCATTGAATCAGTTGATCAAGTAAATCAAATTCATTTCATCTTGTTTTCCCTACATGAGTCTCGATAGTTCTGATATCAAATCATGGTATCAAAAGGTTTGTAGAGTTGTTTCCCGCTTCTTCTCCAATCATTTTCTAAAACATCGATCATTTTTGCATGGTGGTTTTGTCGTCCGCTATAATATGATGAATCCCCATTATGTGCATCTTAATTAAAATCTCCCGACTTCTCTTGTTGTCAAGCAATTGACCCCTACTAATTATCATTTTTGGATGCATTTGATGTGTAAACCTCTCATTGGTTAAAATAAACTCATGGTTCCTGAATCATTTGACTCGACCTACAACTCTTGGGAATCTTGCAAGAATATCATCCATTCTTGGATTATCAATTCAATTTCTCCTTCAATCATAAAACATTATCTATAAGGTGTTGCTTCTAAAGCGTGCAAAAATCTTAAAGAGCAATTCACCCAATTTGAAGCAAGATGCTCTTCGTAATTGGTTTTTACACTTAGATGAGTATTCTTTTCGAAATTAGAAAATTATTGTCCAATTTCTCAATGTCATGTGTTTACGCAAAGGTCAAAATGACAATTTTGCAATGATAAAATATCAAATTCAATTGATTAATCATTTACCTCCTATTACCACTCTTTTTTCTATGTTGATAGAACATGAGAGAAAAAATGGTTTAATTCATGTTCAAGAGGAGTCCTCTTCTCTTATTAATCTTGTTGAGAGCAAGAAACCTCCTGGTAGAGGGAAAGGGAATTAGAACACAAAATGGTGTAGCTTTTGTGGAAAACATGATCATATCGTTGAAACATATATGCTACAAAAAGTATGGTTCTATGTTTGGATTCAAGAAGGATGTTAAGCCAAGTATCAAATATTTTTCTAAGGATATTCAATTAGTTGCTCCTAGTATGCTTCTGGGAAAAGGGACCCAAGAATTAAGTAAACTTACATTGAAATGAAAGGAATCTTGATGCATGCCTTCCAAGAAATGAGACCGTCTGGACGAAGGAAAACTTATAATAATTAATTGATATTACCTATACTAACAAGATGCATATTCTTTTTGGAGGTCTATAACATAAGAGTTAATGAGGAACTAATGTTGAGAGATGTTTCCTACATGCCTGATATCAAGCTTAATCTTTTATGTATTCTTAGATTAACTCAATAGTAAATGCAATGTTAAACACTTTGATGATCTCTCTGGGATCCAGGAAGACTCTCTTAAGCAAATATATTTAGGTAGCAGAGTCAAACCTGATAATTTAGAGACCCTGTTTTAATCATAAAAATTGGTCTCTAATAACAAGACGCAAAAAAAATTCAAAAAGAGCCATTTTTTATTTATATTTAAATAATATAAAATACTTATAAATAGTACTATCAATAACATCTAAAAAAGTCAATGTTCTAAATAATAACATCAAACTGATGGGATATTCCAATTCTCATTAAAGTATCTTTTTCTTCAAATAATACGCCTTTGAAAAATAAAATGAGTTGATGATCAATTCAATAGCAGTTTCATTTACATTACCCAAGGCATTATAGAAATCGGTTTCTCTATACCACTAAAAAATTGAAATCAACCCCTTTATTTATTAAATTTATTTAATAAAAATGTTTTTTTTATGCAAATAGTATTCTACATTTATATGAATAATTAAATAAAGTGAATCAACCCCTAAAAAAGAGTGAATCAAATCTTATGGTTTTTATTTTTATTTTTTTGATGTATGGCTTTTTAATTTTATGTATATATATATATATATATATATATATATATATATATATATATATATATATATATATATATATATACCTACAGACAATGCAAAATTATAGCAAAATTATTGTCTTCCATATTTTTACTTACCGACATTGGGACAAATGATATTTTGTGATGGATTTTGTCTGTATTTATAAGTTTTTTCATTGCAATTTTTTAAGCCCGCTAATTTTGAGTTCTTGTGCCAAAGACTTTGTTGCAATTGCACCGAATCGGTCCTATCATGTAGGCTCTACTATTTGAAATATGGTAGGAATCACTCTAGTTCAGTTATAAGAAATTTGTTTGTTGGTTTCTTCAAAAAAATAAAAAAAAGAAATATGTTTGTTGGTAAAATTATGTCCGCAATTCTTTTTGTTTTTAGAATTGATCCTTAATGTTACATTGTTAGCATTCTTAACGGTTCCATCCCAAACCTTATGTTTTTTTTAGGAACCCAAGCCTTATGGTTATAATTATATAATATGACCTAAAAAATATTTAATTTGGTTATAGTTATATATAATATAAATTTAATAATGAATATTTTTCTTCTCTAAAAAAAATAATGAATATTTTTCTAATTGATTTGGTATTGGTGGAGGCTTCGTATCCTCTTTATTAAGCAAGATTCAACTCTTGGCTCAAGCAAAATTTAGATTTTTTTAATTTATTTTGATAAAGCTTTATGTATTTTTTTTAATTGTAAAAGCCCTCGCAATAAAGCCTTATGTTATTTTGCCTATTAATTTTAGAATTATGTTCTTTACACAACATAAATTGCTCATTCCCAACTGAAAAGATCAAAATACCCCTGCGTGAGTTAACTCACGCATGTGTTAATTTTGCATGAGTTAACTCACGTTGCTTGACTTAAGTCACGCACAAAAAATACACTGAAACTCCAGCGTGATTTTGTCTACGAACATTGTTAGCACAATACACATCTCTCCTTTCTCTCCTCAAAGTTTCTCTCTGATTTCAGCTTTTTGTTGGGGACAAAACAACAAACTGTGTTGTCATCATCTTCCAACTTTGAGCTCTTTCATGCTCATTCATCACATCCATTGAAGAAAAGTTAACATCATTGTGTTTGAAAATTTCATAAGATGGAGGTTAATCCATATTTATTTTAGAGTTAGATTCAATTGAAATTTTTTTAATAGAATTTATTTCTTATTATGACTGGAAACATAATAAGAAATATTATGACTGATTTAAGGAACATCATTTGAGGAGAATTTCTTATTATGGCTGGAATTTATTTCTTGCAAAGAAACAACATTTGATTGATTTAAGAAAACCCCTCTTGTTTTTTCCATGAATTTTGAAAGATGGGTTTTGGTGGGACGTTGTTGGAAGAAGCAGCAACAAGTTTTGGTTGAGATTCTATGTCTCTCGTTTAGAGAGAGAAATTAGAGAGAGTGGACATCGAAATGGGAAGAAAAAAGGTGAAGTAGAAAGAGAAGCTAAAAGGTGAACTAACTCACGCAAGGTAATTTTGTCTTTTAAGTTGGGAGCGAGCAATTTTTGTTGGGTAAAGAGCAGAATTCTTAATTTTACTATACTAGATTTTGCTATTTCATGTTGGACCATGTATTCCTTCAAAGTTATAAGTGGTTTGCATATGTTTTATTTTGGTGGTTGTAAATAAAGGATTGATTTATATTCACGTATGTAAACATGAATGACAATAGATGAAATATTCAGTGGAGCTGCCTATGAGTAGCTCCAAGAATATTCTAAAATGATTATTGTGAAATACAATGTGTAGGCTAGAATGAATAAATCCTTGCTTTCTAAGTGTCATCTTTTATAATCATCACTTTCTTGACCTAATGGGCATCTCTTTGGATGTCCATGCCCATTAGCAGAATTGACTACTCCTTCTCTATGCAGCTTGTTCGTATAGGACACATGGAGTTGGAGCAAGTGCAACTTACGTCACTTGTCCGAGCAAGACGCGTGGCACGCAATGAAACAATTCTTATGAGGACCACAACTTTCACTTGGACAGTAACGCGAGGAAGCAGTGGAGGTCAAGTTGACCTGAAGAGTAGAGCTGAGCTAGGCATGTTGAAGGGTCAAGCTGAGCTGGACATGCTGAGGGGTAGAGTTGAGCTGAGCATGCTGAAGAGTAGAGCTGAGCTGGGCATGATGAGGGGTAGAAATGAGCTGGGCATGCTAAAGGGTAGAGCTGAGCTGGGCATGTTAAAGGGTAGAGTAGATCTGAGCATGCTGAAAGGTAGAGCTTAGCTGAGCATGCTTAAAGGTAGAGGTGAGCTGGGCATACTGAAGGGTAGAACTGAACTGGCCATGCTCAAGAGTAGAGTTGAGTCGGGCATGTTGAAGGGTAGAGCTAAGCTGAGCATAATGAAGGGTAGAGCTTAGCTAACTGGCCTGACTTGAACAATCAAGATGACGAACTAAGTTGGTCTGACTTGTACAGTCAAACCAGTGTTGAGAGAGGACGAGCTGAGCTGGCCTGACTTGAACAGTCAAACCAGTGTTGAGAGAGGACGAGCTAAGCTGGCCTGACTTGAACAGTCAAACCAGTGTTGAGTCATATCTTGCTAGTCAGTAAAGTAAAGTATTACAAGTCACATGGAATGGTTCATCCATGTTAGTCCAATTTATAATATCTAGTAATACATTTGATTTAATTCATCTGGAGTTTGGAGACCTTGCTCTTTGCCTTCAGATAGTTTTGGTTAGTTAGAAACAAAAAACGAAGTTAGTTAGAATTACTAGAGTTTGTTATGGTTTATGTTTGTAGACCTCCATGAGTTTTTAAATATATAGTAACCGGGTTCTTGAATTTAAGGCTCTGAGTTACAAATTATTTAAAACTTTCAGGACTTAATTATAAATAACTCAAAGATACTATATGTGACCGTAACTAAAATTTAAGGACTCAATTACATATTAGTGTAAAGTCAAATGACAATTGTTTTAGTTCAAATACTTATTTATAAATTGTTTTTGAAATGTTGGTATAAATTGAGTTAGACTCTAAATGGAACAATGTTTTACCAGACTTTACTTACTTTTTGACCTAATTTCATATTACTAAGACTCGTTTATCCTGAGAACCAAAGAGATAATACCAAAAAATTATTTTTAAAATGGACATCTCCAACTTCTAAGTGCAAAACAGAGGAGAGGATTCTCCCAAGCTTTAATGCAGACTCTAGAAAAGAAGAAACCAAAGCATTAGAAAAGTTGCCAAATATCCAAAAAAAACCTTCCCTCTTAAGCAGTCAGTGACTCAGTGGTGGTCTCTATACTCTGTACGTGTTACAAATATAGTGCTACTCTACTCATTAAAAGTTGCTGCTTCTATATATAAGTAAAAGTTAAAACGCCAGCCATATAAGCATTTTCTTTGGCATTATTGTACATTCACCAAAGCTACTTTCTTAATCATTATGGTTACAAAACAATATCTGTCCCATACAATTTTTCAAGTGAAAAAATATCTGTCCCATACAACTACAAGAGCTGGCTGGATGCATGGTATAAGCCCAAAGCTAAGTAAGCCAAAAAAAATAATAAAATGAATTGCTCTTCTCCCATATGTTTTTGCTCATTTCCGTCATACATGAGTTAATTCACGCTGAAAACACACCTGCATAAGTTAACTCACACTCGACTATTTGACGAGAATGAGCAAAAACAGATGAGAGAAGAGCAATTACCAAAAAAAATACAACACTGGTATTTAGACACAATTTCGACAACGAATACCAAATATCGTATAAAGTATACCCAATTTTAGTCTGTTCAGATTCTAAAACGTGAGAAAGAATTAATATAAGGGAGCTTCTACGGTGTAGTTAGGAAACTGACTTTTTTGAAAAAGTTAATTTTGATTTTATTGTTTGATTCATTTTTAAATTGTTGATTACTGATTAATGATCAATAGTAATTAATCTAGTAATGCTTGCAACATCTTGGACTTACAGGTACTATTTTATCGTTGGCATCTTTAACATGCAAAGAGATTTGATGATATTATGTGATAGTCTTAAGTGTTACACTTTGTGGGGTGTTACAATTAAAACAAGGTAGGATAAAATTAGATTAAGTGTAGTTTTGTTAATCTGATGAATTGATGATACTATGAGGGACTGAACTTTTGATGTCACTGTACAAACAATGAGGTGTTACTACTACACTTTTGATGTTATAGTGTTAACTTCATCAGAAAAGTCATTTTTACGACTTCACCATAGAATTTTCCTTAATATAAATCAAAAATCATCTAGAATATGTTTGGAATATAGTATTTGATGTCATTTCTAACGTCGACGAAACATTTTTGTAAAAGATATAATGTTCATGTCATATTATATATATCTCTTCTTCTTTGTACTTATCCACCTAATTAATCAACCGTAAATGATTGGAAACTTGAAAGTAACACACCCACTGTTTTGCTCCCTTCAACACTAGCAACTTGCTCATAAGAAACCATTCTTATCAAGTATACTTAATTCAATACTAGTGCTAACCAACAACTTACCTTAATTGACATATTGTACTATGTTTCTTGTATTTTGGGGCAATGCATACATACGACAATCAAAACTTATGTATTGCTCGACCCTCAATGTGGGGACCAATCCTTAGTTACAAAGTAGACATGCCTATGGCTATGCTATGAAGATCCATTTTAGAGTCCTATCTCTTTTACAAACTATACTAATACGAAACATTGCGTAGAACCACATGGTTGGTACATAGCTAACTTAATTGTTAATGTAAAAGAATAGTGTAGTTGACTAATATTTAAATGATAACCATATAGACTATGATTGAGTATTTTAATTAAGAGGCCAATGAAAAATTCTTAAACATATCTAAATTAGATTAGTTTGATCTGTCAAATTAGGACTGCAGAGTGTGTCTGACAATTAAACTTTCCATGGGTCATTTTTTATTCCCAGGTGTGGTTTATTGGGACCATAAAGTTTATAACTTATATAACTGAAAGGTATACATATATATTATATTAATTTCATTGATATACCATCCAAAAACTATAGAACATGTATTAGTAATGTATATAACAAGTAGGCTTTATAATTTTGTCACACACTAATGTGTGACACACTGACACCTAAGTGAGTGAGAGCAATTTGACCTAAATAAAAGGGATGTGGGGGGTAGTGTCCGTTTTTGTAGCAATAATTGAAGGTTCCATGTCATTGTTTACTTCAATTTAAGGCATGGAATGATGAAAATGAATCTAGTGGCAATTTATATTTCTTTACATTAATGAAAATGAAGGCATGGGTTTCTTAAGGCTTTGAAGCATGTTTGGTGTCCCCATTAAGTAGTATCTCAATGTCTTATTCAAATCAAGCACTATGAGTGAATTCCAACTCCTCTTCAACCATTTTCTAAGATTCACAAAACTATAGTGGGTTTCACTTTCATACACCTAACCTCTTGAAAAATAAAATAACACATTAAACTAAAAATAAGATCTCTTTCATTCTATATAATATCACTATTTTAAGGTTCCACTTTGATGATATTTCATTCAGGTGGCCTCCGTCAAATCTGTGTGCCCAATCTCTTTCTGAGCAATCATAGAACTTATGTTCAATTAGTTTCGTTGTTATCCTAATTAAGCATAAGGGATGGGCTTTATATTTTTCAAAATAAGAAATGTTGCTAATTAGAATCAAACAATATGCAGATATTTACTTTAGCTTTAGAAACTGTGTGTTAAATATATAATAATGACCATAATTAATATAATATATTCAGGATTTAGGGTTCCTAATTCCCTGTGATGGTGCCAGCTGCTTGCTGCTCCAAGTCTCATACCATGTGTCGCATTAATTAAAGATTGTTGAAGTTAAATCTTGTGCCTATGTCTTTTTCTAACTGTCTGACAAAAGATGACAGATACCTAGTATACAAGTTGGGAGGTACAAGAGGGGTTTCTCTATAAGTGAGAATTAATTTGAAACTATTGTCATGTTTTGTTTAATTTTAATTCCACGTGTTTGGTAACTATATTTGACTACTATGTTCTAAGCACCTTGCCCACAAGGAATAAGGCAGGGGGAAAGTATAGAAGTGTATTTTATTACATGTTAGCCAAATTCCGCGGACAGACGATTTAGAGTCAAACGAGCTTCCCTCAGTCGATGATAAGTTAAGCGACCTCAAAGACAATAGAACATAAGTTAGTTAAATCATTCTCGGCTCTACCAGGGTATAGGAAGGTCGTGAAGACAAGGGATATAAAACTGGACAATTAGACAATCAATTTGTGTTCCATATTTATATCACCACTAACAAAAAATGACTTTGAGAACGAAGCCACGTTTTAAGGAAGTTGTGCACATGTGGATGATATCGCGAAACAGAAGACCGCAAGCCAAATGTGGGGTGCCACATACCCTCACTGCCTGAAACTCACACACTACACGATAAATTGCAGAAAAAGGCTGATTTCTATTGTTCACGTCGTTTTGGTCAACAAGACTAGTGTTTGCCTATAGATATATATTAAATTTGTACATTCTATTCAACATACAATCAACGAAACAAGCTATTTTATGCATCTTTATGTCTATATCTTTACTCTATTCATTCCTTAGTTTAGTAATCCGAACACCCGAAAAACACGGTACATAATACTTTTTGGAGTAGTTAAAAAACCGCAATTAAAGAATAAAGTTTCTTCTTCAGCATAATCACCGATATTTTAACTAACTTTTAAGTTCAACAACAACATTAAAGATAAATATTATATTCAAAAGGAGTAAAGGCGTACTCTAACCCAAAACAAAGTTATAGGAGGATCCATCCAACTTTAGGCAGCAACACTAAGTAAAGAGACAATGACCAGACCACCAATTTTTATGATGGTTATACATAACGTATAGGGTTAATTCATTGACATGTTAGTTGTCTTATTAGCTAGTTTATAGAAAATAATGCAATGCATCATTCAGGTGAGGAATTAACAGTAGGCAGCCAAACTAGGAACATGGATAATTGACAACACTGAATGGAGGAATCATCACATTTCCAATTTGGCATGATATCCATGATGCCACCTAAGTTTTGAACATATACCCTTTGAACAATTATTACATGTCGATGTCGATTAAGAAAGACAAAACCTAAACAACTTTGGCTCGGTGAAGGATGGACACGGGACATCGAACACAACCCTGATGCATATACAGATAAAATTTTGGTAAAATGTCAAATTTAATGTAATCATAAATGTCGGTGTCGTGTCGATGTCAGAAACGATACATGACACGAAACACCCTTCAATCAGAAATGTTGAAGCAACATTTTGCTTAAAAATTGCTACCCCTCAGATTTTTAGAGGAAATGACTACTCACTAACGCAAAACGGAGATTAAGGCTTTATTTGTGAGTTAAGAGGGGAGGTGAGGGGAGAGCTTTGAGGGGTGGAAAATATGAGGGAAAATTGAGAAATCTTTTAAAAAAAATTAAAAGAGCAGTGTTTTAGAGAATGATAAATTAATGCATATGATTACTATATTTTTACTTTTAAGAATAATATAACAACATAGACTAAATTTGAAGAATTCATATAAACCCTCCAAAACCCCTCGAAACCCTCCTATAATATAATTTTTTAGTCCCCAAATGAGAAGAGTTTAGTATTACAAAGAAAAGTTAACCCCCAAAGCCTTCCCCTCTCATTTTCATTTATTTCTTCCACTTGTTCATTCTTTTTTCCCTAAATCTTCTCATCCCTTCCCCTCTAAACTCGCAAACAAAACCCAAAAGACTCCATTTTTAATTGGTCGTTGTGATAGACGGGTTAAAATGGTCTTGTAATATTTTCGATGTGATGGCATTTTCACAATTTATAAGATGAAAAACTAAAATAGCGTGACACCGTTTAAGACTGTAAACATAAATATTACCCGAGTTCTTTCAAACAATTTATCATTAATGGAAGCTTACTAACTACCTAATTGAGCAACTTGGCTATCAACTAATAATTTTCTTCTTCGCCCTCGTTACTAACTAATAAATAAATCGATAATGGAAAGAACATTTCCTTCCTCTCAAATTAATTCGAAAGCTTGTGTTCATTTTTGTATTAATGGAGCTTCAATTTGAACAATGTTAAAAAATGTTGGAAAACAGAAGCGAGTCCCACGACATAAAACAATGTACGAGTCCCAAGTGTCTTGTCATTCTTGGACATATGGGCAACAACCCAATTACAAGGTTGCTGATAGAGCCATCACACATATATGTGTGCATGTGCCCTGAAAATCAATATGGTATTCGAGTCAATGCAATTAATTAACGATCCAAAAAATGATCTAAACTAAAAAATTACTCTAAAAACTAACGAAGAAGAATGAGAAGATGTATTCAACATTTTTCTTTAGCTATCTCATTACCACAAAAGTTGAACATATAGATATCTAATATATTTCATTAATTATCTTTCTGCTACAGTAATTGAACATATATAATATAACATACGTTTGTTTGGAAGAAGAACAAATCTAACACAATGTATATTCATGAAAGTCTAGTAGCAGATCTAGATTGGATGAAATAATAGAGACCACACCAAATGAGCCAAAGAGAGTGATCGAATAAATAATGTGCTCATTTTGGATGAAATAGTTTAAATACATCCAGCCTCTTATTATAATTAATAATTCAAAAATGAGTAAGGATCATCACCACCATTTAGTACTCTCTATTTTTTCATTTGAAATTTTAAAAAAATATAAATAATAAATAGTTGCGGGATCCACTTAGTGGTAGAACCCACTATATCTATCTTTCACCGAATAACATTTTTAATTTACTTGTGGAGAGATCCTTGCTCTCCAAAAATAGTGTAATTATAATAAATGAGATCCTTACTCTCCATTTACTTTAAGTGACAATTGTATTAAAGAGAAATGCTAGCAACACACATTCTAACACACACTTTTCAACACACTCTCTTTGATTGGTTAAAATTCACATGGGACCCACCAAATTGATATGGGACCCACATGATTTGGTGGGACCCATGTGAATTTTAACCAATCAAAGAGAGTGTGTTGAAAAATGTGTGTTAGAATGTGTGTTGCTAGCATTCCTCTTGTATTAAATTAGATCCTATGGTGGTTTTAAAAATGGAGCCTGAGGTTTTGTTTTCCTTTCTAAACCCTTCTAAAGATCGATTAATCTGCGGGGTCAGTCCCACCGTCCATCATCCACAACTCATCAAAATTGACATTAGGGAGAATCAAACTTGAGGCATTAAGAGGAGCACATTTCAAGGTGTCATACCAACACCACTAAGTCAACCCAAATGAGTTGTGGAGCCTGAGGTGTTAATTTTTAGGCTAAATTACATCAAGGGTCCTTTAAGTTTGAAATTTGTAACAAATTAGTCATTTAAGTTATTTTTGTCACACATAAGTCCTTTAAGTTTGGTTGTAACAGATTGATCATTTAAGTTATTTTGGTCACATATAAGTCCTTCAAGTTTATAAACGTTTTCAATTTAGTCATTCTGCAACATCATCGTTTTTGTAATGTTTGGTTGACAGAAGGACTAAATTGAAAACGTTTACAAACTTAAAAGACTTATGTGTGACCAAAATAACTTAAAGGACTAGTATGTTACAAACCTTAATCTTAAAGGACTTATGTGTGACCAAAATAATTTAAATGATTAATCTGCTACATACCTCAAACTTAAAGAACCCCTGGTGTAATTTAGCCTAATTTTTATTGCAATAAGATTGAAAAATGTGTACAATTTTGTTTATCTTGACCCCTCCAATTTTTTAGGAGAAAATGTGGTATTGATAATTCGAAATTTTTGTGAGAGATGAGTAAAATCTGATTTCAATCGTAAAAAGGTAATCTAATATATTGTTTCAAACTCGAGTTTCTTTCAAATAATTTCTTCTTAGCAGAAGTTCATTTATCAATTGAGTTTAACTACTTGATTAGTTTACAACGTGCTAGGAAAGAATCTCGAATACAATTTATATATACTCCAAGTTAAAGACAGAAGGTATCTTTATCTCTATTCTCCTGAGGTATGGGTCTGACTGTGGAAACGAGGATAAGAGACACCAAGTTCGAGTCTCACATGGTAAGTTCATAAAAAAATGTAGTTGGTAGAAATCCCATATCCATAACTATGCCTCAATCGAGGTCAAAATAATACACGTGACTGAACAATTACTATAATCGTAGCATTACAGATAAGGAAACGTTACTATTCAATAGTGGCATAATATACTATTACTGCATACATGTTAGAATTTTTACATGATAATAACCATCGCAAAGTCAAGGAAATTCAAAGTATAGGAAGAATTCACTTTGTATAAGGATCATTATTAATTATTCTTTACTGTATTATACTTGCTAAAGTAAGTAAGTAACTAATTTGGTATTTGTGATTGTCTAAATCAGGTTTTGGAGTGTATCTATTTGAGTATATAATGTCCAAATGTACGATAAGTACAAATTCAGAGCAACAAATTTAATAAGTTGACAGCTGCGCATAAAAACATCTGTCTTTCACTATCCGCATGCGCATGCAAACGTGTGTTTGCCAATCAATATGTTTGGACTTTGTGATTCTTTGTTCTCTTTTACATTTGGAGTAAAGTAATAAAATTGACCATATTCATCAATGAGTGGAGTAATTTCATAAAATTACTTTTATCTTTCTTGTATTCATAATATTTTCTTATTCTGTCTGAAATAATCAAGTGACACTCATATATGGTTGGAAACATTGAGTACTAAAATTAACTAATTTATGTCCATTAAGAATATCACCCCTATTTAAATTTTTTATGCATTAAAATATAGTTGCATTTTATAGTATCATGTGAATATTAATTAAATGCTATTCGAACAAAATTACAATATTGAATATGGTAATATTATATGTCATTTGCTTATTTCTCTTCATTTTTCATTATAAAATAGTTAAAATGAAAAATAATGTTCAACATTATTTAAATTTGTTTTACTCTTCATTTCAACTCATTTAAACATAACAGAGAAAATAAATTTATGAAATAATGGAATTTTCCATTTTCAAAAAGAAAGTGATACAATTGGATCCACCCCTTTAAGCAAATTTTAGCTAAAGTGGTGTCAATTCCTTGAACTCATCATCATCATCTACAATCTACAACTCTATGCACTTGTGGGGTTCACATTACTTGATCTTTTCCACTCCACCAATCGCCGCAAAAAATGCTCAACCTGTATTCAATTACATAAAGTTATCGTTTAATTATATTTTGCACCATTCATTTAATTAATGTCTATATCTAAATTACAAAATATGTTTGAAAATTAATGTATATATCTAAATTACCTCTGACGGGTCTTGTAATGTGTAGGAAGCATCTGTTTCTTTTGGCACACTAGAAACAAGAATACCAACTCCTTGACCCCTTCTACGCAAAACCTGATTAAAAGTATATCCACATTGTTACAAAAGTGATTTTTTTTTACTAAGTATTAGTTTATAGCAATGTAATTAAATTAGGTGGTAGATTTTTTTTACCTTGAAAGCATCCTCATCGGTTCGATCATCCCCAATATAGATTGGGAATACATCATTTGAGTTCTTGTATCCTATAGAATAGTATATAAATAACATTATACTAATTAGGACACATCATAATATAAAAAATTTAGTCAAAGTAATGCTAATTTTGCATGATTATGTACTCACTAGTACTTAGTACTACTTACCTAATGATTCCAACAAGAATTCAAGAGCCTTGCCCTTGTCCCATTTGATAGTGGGACGAATCTCAAGCACTTTTCTTCCTTGTGTTAGCTTAAGTTTTGGGTATTCATTTAGCACCAATCTAACTTTCTCAGCCAAAGGAGCCCAACTCTGAAGAAAAAAAAAAGGTTATTAAGATAAATTAATGGTAAAAAAATTAAGCAAAAATAATATTATACTACTAATTGAGCAATTAGAAATTATGTTGAGTACAATTAAGTACCTTTTCATCAACACAACGAAAGTGCACGGACAAGCAAAATTTGTTGTTCTCTACCTTAGCTCCTGAGACAGACTTTGTTTTTTCTAACAATATTTTGTACACCTGAAATTAATTATATATATGTCATAAAGTACAAATTATTAATATCTTATATATATGTTGCAAAATGCCAATTTTGTGGGAATAGAGAAGAAGAAAAAATCGAACCTCATCTATCATTGGTAGATATTGACTTGCAGGTTGGAACAACACAGCTTTGTTAGTATTACTCTGAAACAAAGCAACAAATCACAAAGCTAAGCATAAAGAACAAAAATAAGATAAAATTTTCAACATAATATTAATTAGTGAAAAAAGTTTTCTCACTTTCTCAGCACTTCGGTTTTTTGTTGGTCCCATGATGTCCATGCCATGGCTTGCTGCATAGTATAGCTCAGCCAATTTTACAAAGTTAAACACCTGAAAAAAAAAAAAAATTAAGAACAATAATTAATAATTATCATGATAGTTTTTTTTTATTATCATATACTAAATAATCACTTCAAAGTTATTTTTACTTTGAATAAAATGTACCTTCTCTCTGCATCTTCCTGTCACTATGGCTGTTGGGAAATTTCTTGCTATATCTTTAAGTGTTGCTCTCATCTAGTTTCATCAAAAATATCACAACCAAATTAATAAAAAGTCACAAAATATAAATGAAATTGCATGAAGAAACAAAACTTAGGAAAATAAATAAAAATACCTTTCTAGTCATGAAAGCTTTTTCTGGATCCGCAACAATAGGTGAGAGAGTTCCATCATAGTCAAGAAAAAACACAATCTGTTTTCCTTTTGCACTATACAATATTTGATCAAACAATTTCATTGCTGAAGGATGATAAAGCTGCAAGCACAAACAAGAACAAGTCAACTAAAAATTCAAGTGTGTTAAATTTTATATATGTTACAAAAAAAAATGGTTCTTCTATGCTTACAATCCAAGAACTTTTTTCTTGATTTTCTGAAGATTTGACACGAGTTGGAGAAGCAGCTCTCATTGAATCAATCCAAGCATTAACTTTACTTTCTTCTAATCTCTTAGTAAAATTATTATGAGAAAAATCCAAAAACCCATTAATCAAAACCATAGATTCTGGCACGGTAGCTGCACTTGGCAACACCACAGTAGAGATAAGATTGTTAATACATGACTTAAATTCTGGTGTTACTGCATTATTTTGTTTCGTCATCTTAGCAAAACAAAGGTTAGAGAAGGAAAAAAATATTGAGTTATGTTATGGCTAATTACTCTGATGAATGAAGAATTTATAGGAAGAAAAAAGTCGAGAAAAAAATGAGACTTGGTTACTTGGCTAGCTAAGAAACGAGGTTGTGGTCAATTTATAAAGGAAAAAGGTTCAACGGCACAAACCGACGAAAAAAAAACAACTGCTACTTCTTTACAATGGTTTATTGTACTTCCCAGCAGTTATACTAAATATGTAAATGGTAGGGCCCACCAAAACTATTTTATTGATTTTTGTTTTTTCAGTGCCGGAAAAAATACTCCCTCCGTCCCATAATAACCGAGCAATAAATATTGTTTTAGAAAAATTGACTCATTTCACTTTTCAGTACAATATTAATTATTTTTTTTTCCAATTATAACACTAACTAATACTACTTTCACTACTTCTAATTCAATATATTCTACTTTGTATTAATGATAAAGAAGAATGCATCAATAGTTTATAAGGGCACTCAAACTCATTTTTCCCTCTCTTTCACTTATACACTTTTTCTTAATAAGTGTGATATGAGCCACGGACTCAGTTAAAATGGGACGGATGGAGTAGAATAAGTGGTAATTTTAGTTTTGGATTGTTTGAGTTGTATAAATTTCTTTTTTACTAAAATAACTCCGTATATTCGTTTAAATTGGTAGAATACATCGGATTAAATCAAAATTTCACAAAACCAAAAAAAATAAATATATAAACAAATTAATAACATTCGTATCAGGCATTATTTGGTCTGGTTTTTTTCTAGTCTAAAAGCTACTTTAAAACAAAGTTAAAATCAAGGGCTTTAAAAAAGAAGTTAAAGTTGTTTGGTTACTTTAATTTTTTTTAAGTCTTAAAGCTATTTTTAAGTTAAAAAAATGTTTGAAAAAATATAGTACAAAGCTTTGAATTTATTATGAATTAACATAATAAATGAAAAAATGTTTAAAATATTTTGTTTTTATTCAATAAGTACTTAATTGATATTTTGTTTGACCTACCTTCTCCTTAAAATTGTAGAGAAGTAGGGAAAAAAATCAGACCAAAGGATATCTTAGTAGAGTACAACCACAAAATGCTTATAAATGTGACAAATTCTATAAATATAACGAAATTAAAGTATCGGGAATACTCATTTTCTAATCTACAACATTGAAGACATCAAAATCATTGTTAAATTTGTATTCAATCTAGACTAGTATGTCAACCTGATCGAATGATCAACACAACAAAACGAGAAATCAAAATTGTGTTGTACAAAGATGATGAACAAAACAACATGTTGCACTGAGACAATAAAATCACAAAAGAAAAATCAAATGTACGTCAAAATCACTTATTTAAGGGAAATGTTGTTGAGGCAAAATCCCAAATTAATTTTAAAGATAATAAACTTTAATGATTAAGGATTAAATGGACTTTGATTAATTCTTTGGTATTTAACTTGTGCTCTTGAGTGTTTTACTAAGACAGGAACA
>Ga0228711_1001359_pt1 | contig 35683 bp, 18 predicted proteins | sample MedpolnodulmetaG_2_FD_177996 | JGI IMG/M metagenome (GOLD analysis project Ga0228711, IMG submission 177996) | Root nodule microbial communities from Medicago polymorpha collected in Santa Monica, California, United States - brown nodules | ecosystem: Host-associated > Plants > Roots > Nodule... | reverse complement strand
GGAATCATACGATTGTATGAGCAAGTGTACCTGAGAGCACCAACCCAAGATGACCTGCAAAGAATACTACATGTTAGTGAAATGCGGGGGTTCCCAGGGATGATTGGGAGTATTGACTGCATGCACTTGGAGTGGAAAAATTGTCCTAAAGCATGGGAAGGTCAATTTACTAGGGGGGATAAGGGAACCACCACAATTATTCCTGAAGCAGTTGCATCTCATGATCTATGGATCTGACATGCCTTTTTTGGATGTCCAGGAACGTTGAATGATATAAACGTTCTAGACCGGTCACTAGTGTTTGATGATGTGGAACAGGGAAAGGCTCCAATGGTGAATTTCTTTGTGAATCAACGTCCCTATAATATGGCATACTATCTAGCTGATGGTATCTACCCTTCTTATCCAACTTTCGTCAAATCGATTAGACTTCCTCAAAGTGAACCCGATAAGTTGTTTGCAAAACATCAGGAGGGATGTCGGAAGGACATCGAACGTGCTTTTGGAGTGCTTCAAGCTCGATTTAAAATCATCCGTGAACCAGCTCGCTTGTGGGACATAGCTGATTTGGGTATCATCATGAGGTCATGCATCATATTACATAATATGATTGTTGAGGATGAACGAGATACATATGCTCAACGTTGGACCGATTTTGAGCAATCTGAGGGAAGTGGATCTAGTGCACCGCAACCATACTCGACTGAGGTGTTACCCACTTTTGCAAGTCATGTGCGTGCTAGATCCGAGTTGTGTGATCCAAATGTTCATCACGAATTGCAAGCAGATCTAGTGAAGCACATGTGGACAAAGTTTGGAATGTTTCGTGATTGAAGATGATTTGTATCGTACTAAATAAATTACTTGTGAGTGTGCTTGTTTGTTGTCTTGCATTTTAAGCTATTTGTGTGCCGCATGCTTAGTTTGTTGTATTGCATTTTAAGTTAAGAAAATAAAAATAAATTATTTAAATAAATTTTGTTTTTTCAAAAAACAAAAAAAAATTGTTAAGTGTTTTTTTTATTTTAATTTAATTATAATCGATAATTGTAATTTTATGTAATTATAAAAATAAAAACAAAAATATAAAATTAAATAAGAATAAGAAATAAAATGTGGTGGGGTAGAGTGTTGAATGAAAAAACCATTGAAGAGGGTAAAAGTTGAATGAGTGTTGAATTAAGAGAGAGAAAATGATGTGGAGTGTTGAGAATTGAAAAAGTGGATGTTGAGTGTTGTTGAATGGTATTAACCATTGTAAATGGTCTTAGAAGTGAGATGCTACATGCTTTTGCAGGCTATTGACACCCCACCTGACACTTCCAAGCAAGTGTTGCTATCTAATCTAATCTAATTATATCAAGTTTCAAATACGCGTACTCTACCGCAGTTAACCACGGAGCCCCCCATAACATGTGCTATATTTTGAGCATTTTGGCCAAAATCAATAATGCATTGTTTTCCTACAAATTTAACAGTTTGATCATACTTGTCGTCCAAGAAAATGGAGCAGTAACTTGACTAACTTCCAATTCCAATTAAGGAGGGATAAAGTTGTTTTCTAGTGATCTTGTCAAAAAGTGCATAATTCATTAATGATTGTATGATATATATCTACCCAACTTATGAATTTCAATTGGATTAGAAAGCACATGATCGTGACGCGTTATTAGCCTATGGACCCCATGTGCTCCCAGGCTGATTTCTTCTTTGTGGTATGTGCTACTGGTTTAGCCAGAAACTGGGGTAAGGCCAGCTAGATATTTGTTAGAGTCAACAAGACAATATTTACCACAAACACTGATTTTCGAAGTTAAAATAAATATTTTAGATTATAAGGTTTGCTCCATTCATTTATACATATGCAGAAGAGTTGAACTTCACATGTAGGACCTCAAAATAGGAGACAGAAGAACATAAGTTAGACATCATACGTTAACCAAACAACACCAAAAAACTGAATCCAAGGGCCAAAGACCAGCATATTAGAACCTGCAAAAACAAGAAAAATAAACAAATAAACGGCATTTATAAGAGAGCACCAAATAAATGTTGCACTCTTATTCTACTCTGGCAGTATCCCGGAAAAAACGAGAATTAAATTAGAACTAAAACATAAAGCCACGTTTCACAACTTCAAGACGCAATAAGAACAAAGATAATGACAAAATGGAAATTTGAAACCCCACAAACAATACCCACATGTCTCTTAAAGACTACACATTTGTTCTTAGAGACATAGCATAATTTCATAGGAAAGTTGGAATGAAGCCATGCCTACTTGTGTGCCTAACCTAACACTAAGACTTGGAAGCAACTAAGAAACTCGATGGTGGTGATGATGGTGATGAAAATTATTATTGTACTTCAAAAACTATATGGGTTACATGCCTTTCTTTGGCCCTAAACAGATGCATGTGTTCTTTCATAAGTTAAGAGTGTCCAGGGGCACTCGTTAGCATTTCCCTTTAATTTTTCAACTCGGAAGTTTTTAAAACAACATTCCATGGAGCCACTGTCCAGGACTAACAACACTATAGTGACCATGCATCAGCCAAAATGACCCAAGTTGTTACCATGTGACCATACTCCGAGCATATAACAGCGGGAAAGAACAATATAGACATTACTTAGCATGCAGTTTATAATTTTGTTATGAGAACAGAGAAAATAATACCTAGAATAGTTTTACTACCTCCAATCTCCAACTGCTTCAATCGTCCTCTTTACCCCCATTCACTCTAATAATGTACACCTGAAAGAAAATTTTAGCAACCACACTATTCATTGATTAATATATGTGGAATAATGAGATTGCTAACTATAGGAATTCAAGTTTCAGCAAACCTAGATAAACATCAGTAGTATGTTAATGTTGTATTTTCTATTTTGATCAATTATATTTAACAAGAATTGTACAAGTGCTAAAATTTAACAACCCTCCACAACATTTGAAATAAATATAATGGTGTAAATTAAGACAGCACACAGCACATGGACTTAAAAATGATAACATGTATTATAAATAGGAGTATTAAAAAAGGGTGTCAAGAGCTCCATTATTAGCCACAAGCATATAACATTCATCTTCTTTTTCTTATTTTCTTAACACTCATGAATGTTCTTTTGAAGACCAAGGAATATAGCACGATTAAATATGGTAGATGTCTGCTTCAAAGAAGAAAAAAAAAGAACAATATGTTGGATGTGTTAAACACCAAATCATGAATGAACAAACAATCAAAAATTAATCACCTTGAATGCAGTGCGTTTAACTAACTCAAAAATTAAAGCATCCCCATCAACAAGGTTATGAGCAATAGCGAAACCTCTCCATCCAGCACTAAGTCCTGTTTTGTGAGCCAAATATGTAGTTGGAGACTCATCCCCATCCTCATCAATTAAAGTCATCACTTCATCCCGTTTTGGAAGGTTTTTCCTGCAGAAATGATTTGGAAGGCCCTGTTGTTGAGGCATGCCAAAATTATTAACCAATTATAAATTGTAGTTGTATGCAAAGATATATAATTTAATTTGAAAGTTAGTTGTTTGCTAGTTGTATTGAATTGAAAGGAATAATTTAATTTATTTGTACAGGGCTCTGGCTAATCTACGCCCTTCAGCAGTAACTAATCGCTGCCAGAATGACATAATTTTATTCGCACAAGTTGTGAAAGCACCCTCGACATAACATATAGAATAGTTGGGAATAAATAATACCATATAGATTTAAATTTGTCAAAACTGATATATTTTAAACTTAAACGAGACTTAGACTAATAATAAAACATTAGACATAACATACAAGTGTGAAACAAACTTTATAAACGAAAACACATAGGTGTGCATCAGAGGTGTACCAACCCGTGTGTGTGTGTGTGTGATTACTTGGGTTAGACTGGGAGTCTCTTGTAGTGAGTGTTTTACTCTTGAGTGAGGGTGCTTGAGTTTGTAAAGAGATACAAAATTTGAGTTGGATTGTTATCATTGTTATCTTATTTGAGATAGAAAATATAATTGTTAAAGCATGTCCATGGACTTAAAATAGGTGCAAAACTACATCAACTCTTGTGCATTCTTTGCTTCCTTTGTGGTGTGTGTTCTATCTAAGCTCTTTCGTGTGAGCTATCAACTCACAAGGACGAGCATTTCCATGGACTTAAAATAGGTGCGAAACTATGTCAACTCTTGTGCATGCATTCTTTGCTTCCTTTGTGGTGTGTGTTCTATCTAAGCTCTTCCATGTGAGCTATAGACTTAAGTCTGACTCTGAGTTTCACATATCAAATTTCTTCGCAAAGACTTAGTTTTTGCTTAATCAATTGAGATTGTAACATCTTTCAGCAAGTACATAACACTATATCTCTCAAACGATTATGTCTGTTATTATCATTAAAAGTCCTATTATTTGCAATGACTATTGCAGCTTGCCAGTCACAATTACAACTTCGGTTGGCCTGGTGCTGTTAGCTTGAAACCTTGGAGTGTGCTCCTCTCAAGGTCTCGGTTTTGATTCCCTCCAATGCCAATTTTGGTGGGTTAGTTCCTACAAAGATTTGTTTTGGCTTTAAATGAGACCCCCACAAATGAACGGTGAGATTGGACCCTTCGAATTAGTCGTAGTCGGTCCTTGGGTCAGATACCGAGTGTTCAAAAAAAAAAAAAAAAAAAAACTCTAGTGATGAGCACTGAGAGTAAATAATCTAATATAGGTGGGTTTCTGGTAATATTTGTGACATTAACCGATAAGCAAGCAGCTGACTGTGCGTGCATTATTGATCAATATTCATGTAAACCTTAAACAAGATTTTGCTGAACATATTTTCGTTGTATATGATTCTTAATGTCATCAATAACTAGTTGTAACCCCCACTAACATACATTAGACAATTTTGTCAGATAAAAAACATACGTTAGACAATGGAGACCAAATTCCCAAAGTAGTTACAACGAATGTTCCACTTCATTTTATTATATTATGAAAAGTGAATCAAAAAATACTCAAAGTTAGTAGTCAGCTATATTGAAAATGTGAAGAAAGAAAATTGACATTGGAAAGCTCAATTGTAATTATTTCGCTCCATAGAGAGTAGTATAGGTTTTTCAAATAAAAAGTAAGAAAATGTATTGAATTTTTCCGGTGGAAGGGGAGAGGGGCTATAAATCACGCTTAGAATTAATATTCTCACTTTTAATGAGAGAATGCACAAGAGTTGATTTGTAAATAAATGGCAAAGAGAGAATGCTCCCATTGAATAAAGGGGACTTGAAAGATTGTAAAGGTTCATGTGTAAATAGCAAAGAGATAATGCTTCCATTGAGTAAAAAGGGGCATAAGCTACCTCAACAACTTCCATTGAAAAGCATTCAAAGCAATAACTAAAAGGTACTTGAAAAAGAGTAACGGTTGATTTAGCAAAGAGATTAGAATGCTCCCATTCAGTAAAAGTGCATAAGCTTAAATTAATAAACAGAGTTCAAGCTACCTCATTAAATTTCCATGGAAAAGCATTCAAACCAGCATAACTAAACCAGCATTTATACATACAAAATGAAAGATGTGTGCAATCAAACAAAGCCCCTTTTTTTTAACAACCTTGTAGTAAACTGTAAATTTTTAATGATACAAATGCAATGCAACTCCATTTTAAAATCAAAATCAAAATCCACAATAATAATAAAAAAAAAAATGAACTTGAATCAACAAAAACACTTAAACACACTAAAATCTAAATATATAAAAAGTAGTTAACAGAATAGAAAGTATACCAGCCAGAATCCACCAGTGACATGAGATTGGAGCATTGACTTGACAAAAGTTGGATGATCAGAATCTAAATCGGAGAGCAACTTATCAGCCTTCTCCATTGCTTCCATTCTAGCTTCGTCGGACGCATACACTCGCTTCGAATAATCCCTGTACTTATCATATCCACCACATCTACACACAAAAAATATAAAAATTTAAAATGAAAATAAAAAATAAAAAAAAATACAAATGTGATTCCACAGAAGAAAGAAAGAACCTTGAAATTCTATTCCTAGGTATCTTAACGGAATCAATAAGAATCTGTGAAAAAAAGAAATAATGTTAGACAGAGAAAGTAAGTGAGAAAAAGAAATGGTGAATGTGGGTTAGGGTTTACTGACTTCTTTGTAAACAGGAGCGGGCATATTGGCGACACGGCCCGATCTTCGAACAACAACGAGCTCTTTCTTGATAGGAGTGCGAGGTTTGGAAGGTGAGGGTTTTGAAATGGGGGAAGATGATTTGTGAAGAGATTGAGAGAGCTTGGTAAGATTCAGAGCTTCCATTCTCTTTTGATTTTCTTCCATTCTTTTGCGACGACTCTCTTCGTATGATGATGATGATGCTTTTGCCACCATTTTGATTTTGACTTCAGACACCGAGTTCTTAACTCTGTGTTCTCTGCTCAAATCAAAATGGTGTTGTTTTACTCGTCGACCGTTGCGTTTCCCATTCCACTCACCACTATATATATAAATTAAAAATTAAGTAGAGGGAATTATTTGAAAGTTTAAAGATTTTTATTTAATTTAATACTGCGTCAAACATCACTCAAACAAAATACACCGTGTGTAATATTAAGTCGGTCTTAAGACTCTTTTTGAGAATTATTTTGTCCCTTTTTATAATGGGAAATGTTAACGAGTGGGACACTTTTTAAGTACTTTAAATCATAAGTTTTATATGAAAAGTTATGTAATGAATGCATTGAAAATTGTAATAGTTAACTTTTTAAAAGAATAATTTCTAAATTTAGGATGCTTAAAGAGTGTCCAGGGACACTCGTTAACAAGACCCTCTTATAATACATATTTGTTATTTCCAACTACATTAATTATTTATTTACATAAAATGCTTTTATTTATTATACATCTTTTTCTTAAATCAGCAATAAATAACATGTTCAAAAAAGAAAAACTTTCTCTCTTAAAAGATAAAATTGTAAAAACAATAGTGATTACAAACAACTTTAATACAAATATTCATTGTCTTAATTTCCGTGATTTTGGTAAAAGGGTTTTATATATAGTTACGGGGTAGTAAAAGTTTATAATGATTGTACATATTCAAAATAACTTTCCATGTTAATCATGTTATTCTAATTAATAAAAAAAAATTCTAAAGCTAAAGATAAAAATATTTTTTGAAACTTGTGTATTTAATGTTGTAAGAGTTCAATGATTAGTGTTTTCAAAACAAATTTTCTTTATTATTTCTTTTTTTTTAACTCCTTAACTTATACATCTAGGACACAAGTTTGCATGACATTTATACATTCTTATGACATTTTCTCACGTACGTGTATAAATATTTATAGATATGATTGAACATAGATGTAAAAGAAAATTGTGTCTGAAGTGGTATCTTGGTTCGCAATTGCAAAAATAATCATTTTAATCAAGTAGTATATGTGTTAACATTCTATTAAACAATATTTGACACTTTTTGATATTTAATTGATTATTATAAGTGCAAAAATATTCTTTGAAAAAAAGTACAAAAATATTTGATACATAATTACTATGTTTAACATTCTCAATTAATCCCTCAAAAAAACATATTTTGAATTAAATATAATGTGATATTTAATTGATTATTATAAGTGCAAAAATATTCTTTCAAAAACAAAAAGTACAAAAATATTTGATATATAATTACTATGTTTAACATTCTCAATTAATCCCTCAAAAAAACATATTAGGAATTAAATATAATATTTTTTTGTTAAGTTGTCTAATGACTATAACTATTTTTATTTTATTTATGAGAAAACAAATAGGGGTGTCTAAAATTCAAACCACAACTCTTACATATATAATGTAATGTTCATACCAACTTTTCGAATTTATTTAACATTACGCAATTTTTATTCGAATTCACGTTAGATTTGGAATGGCTTATGCTTTGTGAAATTCGCACCTATGGAAGCAAAAAACACAACAATGGAGTTTTGGCAGTTAAAAACGCAAAAAATGTAATTTTTATAACAGAAAGCAACGGCAGTTAACTACCGTTGACACCAGGGGCAGTTAACTGCTGCCGGCTTTCTCAACGGTAGTTAACTACCGTTGGGGACTTATGGGTAATTTTCTTGTGTCGTTGTGATGTTTTCTATGTAAGAAAAGCAATCTTCATTGAACATTAAAATCTATCCCGACTCTAATGAACCCATGAAACACAACTCACCCAAACTTTTCTTATAGAAAAAAAAATTGTTGGTATAACAACTTGAACTTAGATCACATTCACAACATATTTAAATTTAAGTTAGATGAGCTTGGCCAAATGATTAGGGTGTAAGTCACGTTAATGGGTTCTTTTCACAGTGGTTATATTTGATACTTTGGGTTCAGTTTATACTTCCAATGCATTTCGTTTTTGCGAAATTACATAGACTAAAAGAAATACGAAAGGGTTATGTTAGAGACCAAAATGAGTGTTAATTAGTTGCCCAATCTGAATGTAGAGCTCTAATGTTGCAGGTCAAAGATGTACGAAATCTTTCTTTCAATAGAATTAGATTTGAACTTGATTGCAAAACAGTAGTAGATTGCAATCCAAAACCACAGAAGTACATGGTAACAAAGTCAAAGTTGGGGTCGTTATTTCCAAGTGCAAGCATGTCCTTCGATTCTATCATTGCCAACAATTGATCACGTTCAGATTATCAAGAGACAGCTAAATGCAGCATCTCATACATTAGCTACAGTGTCTACAACATAGCTAGTTCCCTCTTTTACATCAACACTTTTTCTTGTATTGCTGATTGCATTTTTATTACACTTTGTTTTTTGACAATGTACAAGTGTTATAGATCATGCGAAAAGTGAAGCCCTATGAAAAGTAGTAGAACATTCCGCTAATATTTTACCAATCTCAAGTTCTTCAACCAGAGTAGTACCTCTGCAAGGCCTTCTCTCAGGCTTCTGGGTTTATAATCTAGCTCCGCTTTAGCTTTCTCGCAAGAATACTCCCAACGATGTCTTAAAACATGCACCGTCTGGTTCAATGTTAAAACACAAAAAAAAATGAGAACAAGGAAGATAATATGCTTTGTTTTCTTTTGAAAACTATCGCTTGGTTTCCCATTTATTGAGATAAAACCGAATTTGTTCATGAAATTTTATTTTGCTATTGCCCATTAGGAAGGATAGTCTTGAAACATAAAAGGATTTTTTGTTTAGCCATTTATTTTTACACTTCTATGCAGTTAAACATTGAAACCAATTTGGTCTACAAAATTTTTAACTGAGATATCAATTTGTCTGCTAAAAATTTCTGATAAGAATAAGACAGTATATGTATGATTTGGATGCATGAAAATTGAAAATCAAAGTCTAGAAGGGAGCTTACCGGTGGACTAATAAAAGGTAACTTTCCAGTGATTCGAGAGATTAAAACTAACAACCATCCATAAGCTTCAATCACACACAAAGGGATACTAACCATTGGCTTTCTAGTATTGCTGATCACAGCAGCCATATCAAAAACTTGATTAAAGGATGCGTTTTCACCCGTCAGTAAATACCTTTCCCCAATTTGTCCCTTTTTCATAGCAGCAATGTGCCCCTCCACTACATCATCAGCGTGGCTGAATGAAAATTTATCATTTCCTTTGCCTATGTAACCAGGTAATCTACCACTAAAACGTTCTACCAGCTGACAAATTAAAAAAAAAAATTATCAAACAACATTTCCACTTCAAACTAGATGTTACAAAAAAAATCAAAATTTAGAGTGGTAGTATGATGTCCCAGCTGTTCCGACTTTAGATTTAGACTAAGTGAAAACAAACTTCAACGTGCGTTAACTCAAAGCTATACTTTATTGCTTCTCACATACAGCAGCTTCGTAACACGAGTCAAGTGGAATCATCGTATATCCAAACATGTTATAAATCTAACATTCATTTAAACTAAATTTAACATTCTCTAAATGTAACAGTCCTACAGAACTCCAAGTGTATGTTTGGATGAGCGGTTAGTGACAAAATCACGGTGGCACCCTGATTTTGTTGAAGCATGTTTGATATCATGGCGAGTTTCTCAGAATCAAGGTCACCCACCGTGATTCTGCAAATTCACCGATACCAAACATGCATGTAGCTTTAGCTAAAATCACGGTGGTTCACTCTGACTCTAACAATCCCGCTGCCAATCCAAACATGCACTAAATCCAACTATCCTACTGCTGCAGCCTTAGATGATCTAATTTCAAAATTAACATAATGAGAAGAAATAAAACAGTACCATCTTAGCTACAACGTTTCCTGCAGTAACTTTTCCAGGTCCATAAATTACCCCAGGATAAAGCAACACTATTGGCACCCCCTCAGACGCAGCTTGCAATGCAATTTTATCAGCAGCAACCTTTGATTTCTCATATTCTGTGCAGAAAAACTTGTGATGATGAACCTACATTTGGAATTAGGAATTAGAAGAAAAACAAAAAAAATAAAAAAGCAAAAATGGAAGTATTGTACTTGATTCTCATCAGCAATAGCTCCATCAGTTGGTCCAAGAGCAAAAAAAGACGACGTATATACAAGTTTCTCCACCGTCTTGGTTTGCTTCACTGCTTCCAACACATTGTTCAGACCTTCAACGTTGACCTAATTTCAAAAGAAAATTGATTGAATGAATTAATTAAAAGAATAAGAGGATTAAGGAGAAGTAGAAATCTTACAGTGATGAAATTAGAGGGATCGGGGAGCCAGGGTTCAACGAGAGCGGCGAGGTGGAAGACGACGGAGCAATTGGAGAAGGCGGATAGAAGAGATGAAAAATCGGTGATGTCGCCGTAGACGATTTCAGTAGAGGGAGGAAGTGCGGAGAGATCGCTGGTGGGTCTAACTATGACCTTAACGGAGTAACCTTGTCGGTGGAGGGAATTACAGAGATTTCCACCAAGGTAACCGGATGCACCGGTCACCACCACCTTCTTCAATTTCATTCCTTTCATCCTAACTCGATTCTCAATGTTTCGTTTCTTGTCTTGTTAGTGCTACCTAATGTACTTTCCATTTGGTAACTACAATAAGATAAGATTTGGTATTATAATTTATTTATTTATTTTTTTACATATATAAATACCAACTTACCTTTTATCCAAGAATCATAAATTTTGCATAAAAATTGTATAATTATTATTTTTACAAGTGTTTAACTTATATTTTTAAAATACAAATTGCTTATTCAGTATTTGTGATAGAAATATGTTGACATTATCTGCTTTTTGAACCAGTTCATGTTTCCGAGAATCACTTCTTTTAATGAGTCTATTTGGTTTCTTAATCATTGTGTGACTCTTGTTTCCAATTTGCTTGTATTGTGATCGGGTCAATATTCCTTGGATAATGCAATTAACTGGCATTGGGATGTAGATGTTTAAGCAATATATAGAAAGGATGAAAATCTCCACATATCTATCTTTTCGTCTTTTTTCAATATTCTCTCATCATACATAGAACATATATAATCCTGTCATAGTGATCTCAGTCACAACATAAAATATACTTTATCTCCGTTGAAATAACTGTACAATTCACGCAGGAAATGGCCAACTTCTCAATCACATTACTCAGTAATTAAAAAGACAGCTGAGAGGGAATTTACAAGTCGTTCGGCCTCTTATTTCATGTTCTGCTACATCGGATTTCAAACTTGTCAGCATTCAACAATGTTACAACCTTGAGCGTCGGATGCATTTTATAGGATTGAAAGGAGTGTGCCTCCTTGTACCAGATAATAGTCCTGCATTTTTGGAATTCGACCTAACATCCCAATCCTCGACTGTCTTGGGGACACAAACATCAAATAATATTTGACCAAGAACCCCATTTGCGTTGATGCTCGGGCGGGTGGGAAGATGAATAAAACTTCCTTTTCGTTCATCTGCTACGGAGCCAACATCTTTATCATTGTAATACTCCATTGAACTAGGAAACAAATTCTCACTCGGAGCAACAGCAAAACCCTGGAAACTAGTTGAGGTTGTTGCTGCTTTCCTCAGCTCAGAGAACGGATCAGTGATCTCATCTCTTGTTCCCTCTATGCCCAGTTTCTCGTCTTCAAATCTTCTGTTTTTGTGGCGGTAAATTGCAACTGCCTTGCCAAGGATTTCAGTGATAGCAGCTTCATATTCATCCGGATGATGACGAAAATGACCTAACATATTCAAGTAAAATTTAATACATTTTTGCCTCTGTACATGGATGACATAAAAATTACATTTGTTCACTACAATTTCCATGGTTGCACACCAATTTTTGCACAACGAATCATATTTACCAAAAAAACTAGCATAAACAAAGCTCTAATATATGCTGTCAATCTAAAGTACAAAGTTACGGCACGAGTTATTAGGCATAGCTGAATCTTATTATCTCATCCATGCACTCTTATGCATAATTAGTCAAGATACTGACCTACATGAGGAGAGGAACTCCACTTTACCAGTTTGACATCTCCGCCAAGGTCTTTTATTCGATGGAAAAAATTTGAAACAACTTCAAAAGGTGCAAGATCATCATTTTCTGAACAAAAAATGAGATATGGGACCTGCATACTCTGCAACAAAAAGATACCAAATAAGCAGATATGTCAAGATACCTCAGAAAAAAATGGAGGTAATTTGTTGGTTGTATGTCATGTACTGTGTATTGTTAGCTGCTTACAGTGGTGGAGTAAAGTGTTCGCCAATACTCTGCACGCTGCGATTCAAATCTGTTGAGGAAAAGGGAATCAAGACCAGATGCTATGCCATTGGCTATCCATGAAGCAAATCTTGGTGGATGTGACACTTTCAAAACAGATGGGTGTAGGACAAATCGAACACCCAAATCACTGGTAAAATCAACTGGACTGGAATCATAAATGTAGCCAGAAATACAGTCTCTAACAAGCTGGTAATCATCCTGTGCAATGACAGAAGTTAAGCAGTGAAGAATATTACAAAAGATTAAACTTGAACAATTTTATTTTTTTTTGTGAACAGGAACTTGGGCAAAATAATTAGTAAAGGGAAATAATGATCATTTAAATTATGAAGCATGGATGGCAAGCTGGGGATTCAACACTGTAGACCTTGTTTCACATATAAACATGATTTGAGAAAAGTCAAGAGTTAAGGTTTTTAAGACTTAAGACATCGATGAATTTACTAACAATGTAATCTATGAACTCAATTATCCTCAAAATAAACTGCTAATGGCCGAAAGCATACCATATTATGTGTTTCACACTCCCCGCCAATTATCTGGAAAAAGGAAAACAATGTAATCAGCCAGAATTAAGAGCTCTTACAGGCCAATGATAACAAAGTAAATAAACACACACAAAATGAAGCCTATAGTTAAAATACCTGAAGAACCTTTAACATACAAGCTTTTGCACCACCAGAAAAAGATGCAAAGACAATAGGACAACGCCTAATTTTCAGCACCTGTTTATTGAACAAATAGCAGTATTTGTAAGCTTGTTCATACTAGTCGATTTTTTACTAAATTAACAAAAGATAAATTTTTTGACAGAAGAGTAAATTTAATATATATAGTCAGTTTATTTCATGATATAGTTTAAGATACCGTAGAAAGTAGAAACTGTAGAACACTGAGATAATTCAAGAGAGAAGCGCTATGAAGAATTGTAAAATGAATACACTTTTACTGATATAAAATACAGCTTTATACAGTAGCTGTGCAGGACAAACTGACTCTGAAATGACTATATGAGCAATTTGGTGGGTACCGAAGTTACCAATTAATCTTAGCCTAGCTGTACTAATTAAACTCTAATCTAATACTTCATTTCAGACTATTTTAGACATTTTCTAATCAACGGGACATGAAACAAGAATAGATGTTATATATATACTTATTATCTCGTTCAGACTCATTTTAGTGTAAATCTTAACACACAAGATCATAGACCACTTTAGCACGCAAGGAAAATAATATTTTTAGCTGACTTGAATTCAGACTGACTAACCTACAAAATGGAAGGACTACAGTAAAACATACCTCAACTAGTTCATTTAGAATATCAACTGCAGGAATTGTGGCTTTATCAGGGAAGAACCTGCACATAATATAAATGTTAAGTTCAATATCCATAGGGATGGGAATGAGCCAAGTGGCTCATTGGGGCTATGACAAACTCTTATAATTGTATTATTCCTTACTTACCTCGGCTTATTTACTAAATAAGCTAGGCCAAGGATTTCTTCAAAGCAAATTTAGCCAAAAATGTTAGGCTTTACATTTTTTAAAATCTCCTTCGGGATCGACGAGTCACCCTATTTAAATGAATGTGCACAATATGATAATATTTTTATCACTGTACTGATGATTAACTAATTAATCTTGTATGCTTATTTAAAAGTTTAATCCCATTAGTCAACATAAAGACATAAAGAAGGCCGTTAACTAGGCTTTCAAGCCAAGTGATACTTTTCAAAAAATTATATCAAGCCTTTTAAAAAGGTCTATGTCAAGTAAATAAGCCAACCCTGTTTTAATGTAAGGCTTATCCTAACCTAGTGTGGCTCATTTTCACCCTTAATTATCCAATATAGAGTGAGAATTACAAAGAACCACAGCATCTGCAAGCCATTTTACCTAAAAATTAAACAGACATCGAGTTGTAATTCGTAATGGAAAATGCCTCTCGTGGCTATTTCAACCAGCAAACAAATAGTATTGTCTATTTCAAAAACTTAGAAAGCAAAGGCACAACTGCTAGTCTACTCATAATCACACTTCATGAACCTAATAAGCGATGGCTTCTTTGGCAAACATAAATCAGTTGCCCTGGACGGAGACGGACCCCATCCCCTGCCTTGTGATCAAGCTTCAATCTCCAATTGTACTAGTAAATCACAATGTCTGGTACTAATAGACATCCGAGTAATCCTTAGCCGAGAATGACCATTCACCAATTCTCTTTTGCTTCAATTTAGCATAAAATAGTTTATAAAACTGATCATTCATCTCTTATTCGAATTAACAAAACTGGTCATCTATGCAAATACTAAACTACTACTATTGTATAAATCCATGTCTTGTAAAATTGGTAGTTATGGTAGCACCATCCACCTAAATCAAACCCTTATCAGGCATTTACAACTACAAAGATGATCATCAACATCAAAATCATAAGCTAAGAAACTCACATATTAAGAAATTGAGAATGGCAAATGAGTGAATTCCATCCAAGAGAAGAGTATAGATCCACATATCTCATCAAATGCTTTTCCTCACTTGACATCCATGCAAACACAACAACTATCCCATTCGCTTTCTCACAATCTACCTTTCTTCTTCCCCAATAATATCTTCCACCAAACCCCCACATTTTCCTTCTTCTTCCAACACTACAAAAACTACAAAACTCCGAACATTTAATAAATTTTCAAATGGGTAATTGCAAAATTCGATTTTTTGTGGAAAAACGTATAGGGTTGAAGAATTGAGGAAGAAAAATAAGAAGGGTCAAGTAGTACATGCAATTTGAGTTTTTGTTTTGTTTTTGCTGATACTAAGGAAGCACGAAAACAAGGTTGGAGAAATTAAGAAACAACCTTAATGGTTGGGTTAAGATTTTTGTCAATTGAAAATTTCAAGATATGTTTGAGGTCACGCTACGCTACGCCATCATAAGATTGAAACTCAATTCTATCAGTATTTTTTATTTCTTCTATTGGTAACATTTTATCTTCTCTTTTCTACTTATGTTTGTTATCATTTCTACTACTGGTCAGTATATTTTGGGATTCACACGAGAAAAGTCAAACATGTCCTTCATTGATTCGTCTGTTGAAGAGGAATCAATTGACTTTTTTTACATGCATTGTGTGCAACATTGCATATGTTAAAATAATTGATAGTAGTATCTTTTTCTTGGAAAACAACAATTATTTATTCAAAAAATTATGTTTAATATTAAATGTACAAGTTTCAATACAAAATTTCTATTTTAAATTTGTTAACATGTGCAAATTTTGCACATGATAAAAAAATTCATATTCTAAACCAAATACATCAATCATCAAATGTATCTAAAAAGTCAATTGTTTCTTATATAGAGGACGGGAGGGAGTAATTTGTAGTTGTTGAAATTGTTTTTTTTGTGGTAAATAGTCTTTTTTTTTTTCTTTGAGCGAGTAGCATATAGTCACGATAATATTTTAATGTATCGAAATTTTAAAATAATATATAATTGTACATTAAAATATTTTGTTAATACTTAATATTGTCATATCAATCTCTTGTTAACCAATGCCTCGAGGGCACTGGTTAAGGAATCTAAAAATAGAAAAATTGTTTTGGAAATATAAATTGTTACTTTTGACTAATTAATTATTATATCATTTTTTAATAAAATCTTACCTCTTTTAACTGCTTAACGAATGCCCCGGAGGCACTGGTTAACATTCTCCATATTTTATTTACTATCATACCAGTCATTATAAATACTTACTTATTAACATATTAATCATTATAAAAATAAAGTTATTGTCAACGTTGATAGATTATTGTGAATACTCATTAAACATTCAAGACGAAACAACACGTTTAAATTGAGTTTTACATGCAAATAATATTTTATGAGATGCAATAACAACTGTATTATTTGATAAAAAAAACTTTATAATTGAATTACAATTATATTTTTTTTTTAGACATAGAGACAAATAGTTTAAGATAAATAAAAATATGAAAAGAAACATCAAATTTCAGACGAGGAAATAATATTCAGTGTAGGTAGATTTTAATCAATTAAAAAACGCGTGTGGGAAAAACGTGTGTTGTTGACCTTACTCTGTTATTTTTTGGTTTGATTTTTTTTTTTAGTTTGATTTTATTTTTTGAGGGTCGTAGAATGATTATCTTTGAAGATAAATACTACCATTGTCCTTATCTTCTATCATACCTGGTCCATTCAATTAGTACCTGTTGCACGAAATGTTGATTTTGAAGATTATTAATTGGCCTAAAGCTACAACTCATATTTAACGTTGTTGAATAGAGTTACATTCAAAAGTTTTTTTTTAGATGTATATAAAAAAGGTAATACTCACCCATGTAAGCACAGTTTAATTGATAGTTGTGTGGATACTATTATGTAAAGGTAGATGTTTGAATCCCCGTCTCAACACTACACATTTAAAAATGTGTGAGCTTCAGTCACTATGCTATTTGGAAAAAAAAAAAACCTCAAGGCAATACTCATATTTCAATATTGTATTCAAATAAATCTATTTAGGTTCTACTCCTCTTCAATGTCTCATGTTCAATTCTTCTCATAACAATTTGGGTGGACTAGTTTAGTTTCTTAAAAAAAAATATTGTATTCAAATATATTATCATCCCATTTTCAAAGTGTGGGACACATATGTTCTACTCAATTAAATAGTGAGTGTTTGAGTGAATGTTAAAAAGATAGTGTTGTTAGCAATTCTCTTTATACCAATTAATGTAAGGATGACAATTGGACTCAAGTTTACAGAACACTCGCATCAATCAAGGTAAACACTCACATTTAGTTGAGCTGATGTTATTCGAAGCATATCATATTACATCTGTTATAAAAATGTATACTTTTTACATTATAAAAATTGAAATATGATTTGTCACGTTTAGAGAATCTAACTCCTTATACTAGATTCAACCTCGCTCTTTCAATTTTTTAATATTAAGATAATTTATGAGTCAAAGTAGTGTAGCTAAATGAAAGTTATTTTTTCGAAAAACCAATTCACATTCACTCAACATCAACAAAAATACATCATTTTAAAGAAATTTTAGGGGTAAACAAGTAAATTAACACCAAATTATACATTATAGTTTCATTTCAAAACTTGTAATCATGGTAACAATCTTATTCCATCCTTTTTCTTCCTCATTCTCTCTTCTTTGTCTTAGACTCTTTCACATAATTAATAATTAAAAGACTCAAATTAATACTTCTATAATATACATCTTTGATATGAAGTTGCAGCTCTAGAGATCGTTAGATTTGAAGAGAGAAACTATTTTAAAAGTTTTTATTTCTATCTAAATTAACAGAGTCTATAACGGTAACACCAAATTTTAGTTGTAACCTACATCCCCTCTAGTTTTAAAATAGACATTGATCTCCCCTAAGTTTTCATCAAATGAACAAAAACTACCCTTCCATATTAACACTGTTTGTTTTTTGACAGACTGTTCACACTGTTTGTTTCTCCATTTCTCCATTGAATTAAAAACAGAGAGTATGCAACTTGATTACAAGAATGACTAGCACAAACCCAAAATCAAAACCAAAGCAGCACCATAATTTACAAAAAGGTATATGCGCCCATTAAAAGACCAACAACCTAATACTTGGCATAAACTCAACTAGTAGGCAGAATTGGTAAACCAGACTGTTAACCAAACTCCAAACCTATTATCAAAGGGTCTGCGATAAATTAAAATTTGACCATGAGCATCAAACCCAATAACAAAATTTAAGGCTCCACATTACAGAGAGATATAGTATAAGATTCAGATAAGGGATATTAAATAAAAAGAGTTCAATCTGCAAAATACCAAGCCACCTTATATATATAGTGCTTGATTCTATGGGAGAACATAGTTTCTAAGTACAGCTGGTTGGAGAAAAGGAAAACGCAAAGTATCAAGTTACTGACGTGGATGTTTTTCTTCTTCTTTTTCTACAGTACAAAGTTAACAGACGTTTGTAGAGTTAAACAGTGGGGGAGGTTGGTGATTTTTAAGAAAATAGAGGGAGTGTAAGTTACATTTAGATAAACCTCAGAGGAGGTTAGTGTAATTTTCCCTTATTTTTATATTTCATATTTTCACTTTTTTTTGACACATATTTTCACTTCAAAAATAATAGAAAAATGTATTTTATTTGTCCAACTATTCTCATTGTGAATTTCATACAACGAAATCGGTAGTTTTAATTTCTTTTTAAAATAATAAAATGTCCTTTTCACCGTTTCCTAAAACACTGTTGTGACTCGCAACCAACTTGCACATAAATGATGGAAATGAAAAATGATAAGGACATCATTGTCGTACATTAAAGAAAGGTTTTTTTTTTTTTTTTTGACAGAAATGAGAAGAAATCTATTGTGATGCATAAAACCAAAAATATAAACTTTTAAATACGAAATTTTACAATCAAGTATCCAATTGCAATAAGTGAAAGTTTTCATTAAATGGTATCTTATTAACCTATTGAAAAAAGTTACACGAAACACTTCAATTTTTGTAGTACTTTAGAAACTTTCTTAGAAAAATCAATATACTTGTTTAATAACAATATCAATATTTAAAAAAATATCAATGTCAATAAAATCACATTTTTTATTTAAAATAAACACAGTCCTATAAAAAGAAAATACAACTAACATCGAGCGAAGTTATTATGCTATAGTTCAAACTGTTGACAACCTTTTTTTTTTTAAATGTAGCAAATCTTTAGAGTTTTTTCTGTCCTTTTTTAGAACACTCCTTTCAAATTTTTAGGTGTACTATTTTTTTAATAATTATGCTTGAGCAAACATTTACTAATCCTTTTTTTAAAATGATAAACTTTTAAAACTATACAAATGCCGATAAATTTAATACTACAGTCAATTTTCTCAATTCTTGTGGTTTATTCAAAATGGTCTTACATTTAAAAACAAAAGTAGTATCACATAAGGTGCTTCTAGAACTCTAATAATTATGTGAAACGGTGAACTTAACTTAATAATGATAGTATATAATAGGAGTAAATAAAAGGGGGAGTTCTTTTAAGTAAAAGGGGAAACTTAACTCAAAGTATTTTTCCGACTTAACTCCTGAAGATCCGACATGAGGCTAATACTCAAGTCGGTAACAAAACGTCCTAATTTTTTATATGATGTTAGACTGTCTTACAAATGAACGACTTTAGAAATCGAATTCAATGTGACTTTGATTTTGTTATTTTGTAGGATGTGCTAGTTTTTTAAAAAGTAACGAATATGTTTATTTATGTCAGTAAACAACATGTCACTGTAGGTAACCCAGTTAGTTCAGTTGAGTGTGACCAGCGACCAAAACAAAGCAAAATCAATATTCTTAGAATAACAAAAGGAGATCACTAACTGAATTTTGAGGTTGCTTGAATAGCTCAATCTCATATAAAAATTCGGTGTTGTGTCTTTTTGCAGTTAAATAAAAGAGAGAGTGTGGTCGAATGAAGAGAGTGAGAGAAACATGGCCAGAGGGAAGTACCTTTGTTCCTTCAACAACACTACTCTCTTTCTTTGCCTTTTCAACACTGCCATTGTTGCTCTCTTCGTTTTTCGCTCTCTTTATTCTTCTCTTTCTATCCACTCCACAAAAGTTTCCAGTAACGGTAGGTTTACCAACATCAATCTTCTCATAATACAGTTTTTTTGTTCTTCAAGATAAACCGTTTCCATATTGATTACGTTTATTGTGTTTTCAGACGTTGTATCTTATAGCCCGGATCAGATTCGCAAAATGGAAGAATCGGTGCAAATCCGCATGGCATATAAACCGGTTGAGTTAATTAAATTGGTAAGAACTCAGATTAAGATCTAACAACGCTTTACATTTGAATCTATTGATCGTTTGCTTGTTGTGAAACCGTTTGTGCAATTAGGTGAAGGTTTTAGAAGGGGAATTTTCGAGAGAGAATTTGGCGGTTGAGTTACCGCGATATTTGAAGCAGAAAATAGTTGATGAGATCTTGCATAGGCTAAGGAGCTTGAATTCAAGCAGCATTAATATTGCTAAGGAACGAGGTGAGTGTGTGCTAGTACTGCTACATTGTGCTGGTATTCATAGGAATCTACTAATGGTACATGATGATAAAATTACATCGTTAACCATTTAGTGATTATGTTTGCGTCGATGTCTTAATGACTAATAGAACAAGCTAAATGTTTAGGATATGATTTTCTCTATTACATCTATTGGTTTTACAGTGATAACAATTTCAGTTTGATGCACCTTACTAATCTATGATTTTTGCAGCCAATAGCATATGTCATACACTCCCTCATTTATATCATTTAACTGCACTAACTTGCAGGCTGTGTAGTTGTATATCATCTTCTATTAATGGCTAAGTGTTTTATGAAAAATAAGGCATTGCTTTTAAGTTGTTGTCTTCTCCTATTGATTTAGATATCTGTCTGACACATCTCTCTCTTGAAATACTAATTTATATTCCATTTTACCTCATTAAATATATGTACATAACTCGTAATTGTAACTTGGATGATACGACGTTTTGAAAATTACAGAAGTTGTTGAAAGTTGGCGCAAGGAAAAACTTAAAGAGGTTAGGTTGGCTCGTGTAAAAGAGACTTCTAACTCAACCATCCCTGGCGAAGAGGCTGGTATGGACATTGATTTTCTGTTATGTCTGTGACAGTTGAATTGTGATGTGCTTAAACATAATGCACTTCTAGTCTAGAAGTTGAAACTAGCTTTTGCATTTTAACTTCCTAGGTATGCTAGTAAGAGCTTTGGAGTCTGATTGGGATGTGTTGTGCGAAGAGGTTGGACTTTGGATACCTGCACAAATCGTTAACGAAGAACATGATGACAAACCCGAGAGTGCAGAGGAGTTTGGTAATATCAGTTTCTTTAGTCAATTTCTGTTTCCTTCCATCTCTTGCCTGCATGGTTTCCCCTTGTTATGCCCGGTTTGAATTACGTTTATCGAAAATAACTTTACGGTTTCCTGAAACCTGTAAATATGCAGACATTGTGTCATGGAAACTGGAACTTGGAAGTAGTAGTATGCAAAAAAAAAAAAAAAAAAAAAAAAAAATTGGTTGCAGAAATTTATTCTTTGTATTTACCCTGTATTAATTCTATCCAGATGAGGAGATTCTTCCTGGCAAACCCCTTCCACCTGAGTGCAATGCAGAACATCACACCGATTATGACGGTACTGCAGTAAGATGGGGTCTTACTCACCACAAAGATAGTGCAGCTGATTGCTGTCAGGCTTGCTTGGATCATGCAAGACATGCCAAAGAAGGTGTAATGAAATGCAATATTTGGGTTTATTGCCCAAATGAGTTTGGGTGTCATTCTCCAGACATCTATGAACACAAACATCGGGAATGCTGGCTGAAATATGTAAGTTACCTTATTATGATGATTCCCTGGCTTGTCTCTTTTATGTGTATTTTGCATAATACCTTTTGATATTTCTGAATCCAGGATGAGAAACCTCAACTAAATTTTAAAGACAAGTATCCTGAATCATATCGAAATTCATACCCATCAGCACCAGTGGTTGTTCCATGGGTCTCTGGAGTTGTCAGTTCATGAGTCAGATCAAGTAACCAACAACGAAGGTAATAGGCCATTATCAACCCAACCAGAGCTTCAAGCCCGAAGGTTTTAGTCAGGCACATCCATTCTCATGATTGGTGGTTATACATCCTATTCCTCAACGTGTTTTATGGAAAAGAGATGAACTGGAGAAAAAGTCTATTGTTTTGTCATGTTATCTACTCATATAAATGCATTTTGAATTTAAATTGTATAAAATGACATAGTGAGTTCTTATTGATTGTCAATGCAGATTTACATTGACGGGGCATTTCTCATTAATACTTCTAAATTACCTTTATTTTTCAAACACGATATATTAAAGATAGGTCTTTGTTGCGTCCTGCATTCTATTTATTACTTTTTTCCAGCAAAAATATTGCTATTTTTTGCGTTTTTATAAAGCCAGTGAACCAAAGCAATTCAAACATGAATAGAATAGTAAAATCACAGCCACCATGGCATGATTGGAATAATGGGAATCACCTAATAAATTCATCTCAAAGGAACAAAAATGTTACTGATATTATTAAATAAGATATTCATTTTATAGAATTAAGCAAATAAAAGCCAGCACAGATAGTGATAATCATGCAGGAATGAAACAGCATCTGGTACTTTCATTATTTAACTATATATTATTGACAAAGAATATTAAAATAGATAGCCAAGAATCAATCAATGTGGATTTTGAAAGGACCCTCTCAAAATATTTGAAATGCTTGCGCATTTCTTGTCTGGTTGTAATGTCAGACATGTAGATACTTTATTCATTATGTGAGGTAATCCTATTCCTCTGGAAAATTTTGGGGAAATTAAAAGAAATTGACTAAAACAAAATTATAATTAACAATTTCTTGCAGACTGGAAAGCAAAAATCAAAGATGATCAATAATTGCTTTTGTAAATTCTGTTGTCTTTGAACTGCCACCAAGATCAGCAGTTCGGTACTTCCCTTCTGAAATTGTGTTGAGGATGGCATTTTGAATACTATCTGCTTTATCATGGAGATCCAAATGGCGCAACATGGTAACGGAACTCAAAAGCAAAGCAGTTGGATTTGCCAAATTCTGCATAAAACCACAGGAAAACAAGTGTAATTTAATTAAAGGTTTTACGAATTCAAAATTGTAAGTTTCTTAGTTCATCTGAAGGTTGTCCTTGATGCAAGTGGTGCACACGTACAAAACAAGCACTAAAAAAACATAAATTCCATGAAAACAAGCATAAAGTTTTAAAACAGATAATATATGGTTGAAAAGTAATTCCACAGCTCACCTTCCCAGCAATATCAGGTGCTGAGCCATGTACAGCCTCAGCAAGTGCAATACCTCCCTCGCCAATGTTGCAGCTGGAAAAGAAAATATTATCAGATGATATAATTGTGCAACTACTATATTTATTTTCCCAAAATTCAAAACAAAACAAAAAAACCTGGGTGTCAAGCCTAATCCTCCAATCAAGCCAGCACAAAGGTCGCTGATTATATCACCATAAAGGTTAGGCATCACCAATACATCAAAAAGTGCAGGATTCTTCACAAGCTGTGGATGGTAAAAATTTTAACCAGTGTATCATTTTCAGATAGATAAAATAAAATTTAAAAATGCAGTTATATCCTATATCAACTCATCAAGTTAACCAAGATTACCATCATGCAGCAATTGTCAATGACAACTTCCTCATATACTATCTCTGGATATTTTTCAGCAACCTCACGGCAACACTAAAAATAATTCAAAATAAACAGTCATTATTATTAGTATTCAAGAATAAAAATTGAGACCGAGTATTTATAGACAATTGAATGTGTTAGCGGACCTTCAGGAAAAGACCGTCCGTCTTTTGCATAATGTTGGCTTTGTGTATAGCAGACACCCTCTCTCTTCCATGTGCCTTGGCATAGTGGAAAGCATACTCAGCCACTCTTAAACTTGCTTGTCGTGTAATAATTTTGATACTTTCTACAACACCCCTCACAACCTGTAACCCAAAAATGCTAAATAAAATAAATTCATCAGAACTTAGATGATACTAGTATGCAATATTGATTATTGTGAAATTTACCTGATGTTCAAGTCCACTGTACTCGCCTTCCGTATTTTCACGGATTGTGATGAGATCTACATTGTCATATCGAGTTTTGTAGCCAGGAAGGCTGTAACAAGGTCGGACATTGGCATATAAATTAAGTTCTTTTCTTAGAGTAAGGTTTAATGAACGGTGACCTTTTCCAATAGGGGTAGCCATTGGCCCTTTCAAGCCAACCCTATTTCTTCTTACCGATTCTAAACTTTCCCATGTAAGAAAGCTCTGTGTTCTAGGGTCAATTGTAGTCCCTACATAATGCTCTTCCCATTCAATTGGAACTTCAGCAGCTTGGAATACCTAATAATAGCAATAGTAAAAATTATAGCAATAGCATCCATGGTTCTAAACTTATCTGTTCTTGCTCTTGCATCCTTTCTCCATGGATGGCTTCTCAATGCTATATTTTTTATTATATTTTAAAAAAGACACTAGTTTTATCTCCAAGGTTTAAGTCAATTGGAACAATTAAAACAAGGTAAATCATATAATTAAAAAATTAAATTAGGGAAGCTCGTTTGGAAGAGATGGAACAGTGGAAAAGGCGTAAGGAAGAATAATAGAGAATTGAAAAGGAAGTGACCTGTTTGACGGATTCGGCGATCTCGGGACCGATACCATCACCGGGGAAAAGAGTGGCACGAATCGGAGTAGTGGAGGAAGAGAAACACCTAGGGTTTGAAAGATAGCGGCTTCCGAGAGTTCGTCCAAGTATCTGAGAAGCCATGCTTCACCCTTTTTTTATTCCAATTCTGAATTTCTATTTCTATTGCTTTTAATTATACGCCTATTTTTAAATAATTATTAAAAAAATTATTGATTATTTCATTCTCAAAAACTTTACTCTACGACTAAATTTTTAGTTAAGTGCTAGTGATTTTATAATTCATGTATCAAAATTTTAAAATAGCTTTTGATTGTGTATTTTGTTAGTTAAAATACTTTTTAGTCTAAAAGTTCTAGTTCAACAGGCAAATGTCGAAATTGCAAGGCTGGACGTCGTGACCTGGGTTCGAACCCAGAACCTCATAGTTGTGTGTGAGCTTAATTTCAGTGAATTACTACTTCATCTAAGACAAAAAAATATATTTTAAATAGTTCATTAATGTTTACATTAACGATTTTTATCTAAGGACTTATATAACAGTGAATTAAATGCTTATAAGGACCGATGTGACAAAAAGTATAGGCTTAATTGCACTTTTCCTCCTTATCTAAAAGATGAGGTGCAAAATCGCTAAAAAAAAGAGGAGGTGTAAAATCGCATAATTAGCAAAAGATAGGGGAAAAAGTGCAATTAAGCCAAAAGTATATTATGAGACTAATATGACAATTTAATGAAACATTTTAACGTAAGAGACTATTTTGACTAACATATTGCACAATCAACGACTTTTAAAAAAAATGATACACGGAGAAATTATTATCACTACTCGATACATATTCAAGGACCAAAATAATCATTACCCATATTTTTCTCATCCTTGCTCGTCTGGGAGACAACACGTATGACTTGTGATTTTATTTTTCTTTCTAATTGAGCTAAAACAACAACGGTTGTTGCGAGATAAATTATCTGTCAGGGGACAAATTTTCAATTAGTAAGTTTGGAAGTTATGGGTAGAGTCCTATTCATGGGGACCTAGTAGAATTGGGGGAATTTGCAGGTATTATTGTTGGTCAATCTTTGGCGAACCGGAAACTCAACTAACATTAAGAACTTTTCATACTGGTGGAGTATTCACAAGGTTATTGCGGAATATGTGCGAGCCCCCTAGAATGGAAAAATAAAATTTAAGGAAGATCTAGTTCACCCTACACGTATATGTCATGAATATCCTGCTTTTATATGTAACAATATAGACTTGTATGTAACTATTGAAAGTGATGATATTATACATAACATGATTATTCCACCAAAATTTACAACCTTTATACAAAAGTATGATACTTTTTACTTCTCAGTCCTTTTTATCAACAAAAAAAGGTTGATGTGTGCAGGGGTGTATCCATACATAAAATATTAGTGAGGATAAAGTTTTTTGTACAATAACCAAATAATACAAATTTTACTAAAAATAGTTATACTAAAAATAGTTGTAGCAACCAAAATTTAAAAAAAAAAAAAACTCTATTATCCATTTCTTAAAATATCAGCGTGTGTTTGGATATATAGTGGATTTTTTTGGAAAATAAAATCAACTAATCTGAATCAAACCCAATATATGTTACACATTTTTTTTCTCTTTAACAATAATTTGTTGTTCTATATTCTATTGTCTTATCTCTCCTTGACTATGCCTAGTGAAATGAAACTATGGCCTAAGCCACATAAAAACACAAAATCAATGTTTCAACAATAATGACAATGGAAGAACATAAAACTACTAAATCAATGTTTCAATTTTTTGTTTCAAAACCTAAAGCCACATAAATTCTACAATGTTTCAATAGTAATGTACCAAAACCTAAAACCACAAATCAATGTTTCAATTTCAATATTTCAACATTATCGTATCAAAACCTAAAGCCACATATCAATGTTTCAATGAAATTGCCTTTTGGCGGTGGTCGGTTGTGGTACTGGACAGGGAAACAGGAAACCGCCAACAAGAAGGAGATATTGATAGGATAATGAGTGGGAAACGGGAAAAAGAGGGAAATGTGAGGTTGTGAATAGAGGAAAGGAAAGTGAGGGAAATCTGAGAGGGATGAAAGAAAGAAAGAAAGAAAGGAAACATGTGGTGTGTTTTTTAATTGGTAAGGGAAAATTGAGGTATTAATGTTGTATTGGGTGTGTTTTTTTTTTTTATCACAAATGTTTTTATTTAAAAAAAAATTGGGTTGGACTGGTGTGGTAAGAGTGTCAATGTTAAAACCATTTTCATGAGGTAAATTTGATCTTATCCACCAGCTGAGGTTAAAATATCACATTGCCTGAAAAGATGAAATTGTTTCGGGTCCTTCTGATACACCACACAACTAAATGTCAAACCAAAAAAATGCTCTAATCTAATTCTTCTCCCAACCCAAACCCAAACAAACTAATGACAGTACCCAACTTTGAAGGCAACAAAAGCTCCAAATCTAACCAACTGAATATTTCATACACATCTGACTAAAGATCGGACAAGTAACAAACAAATGACAAGTCGATTTGATCAACACCCTACAAAAACTACATGAGATGACCCCAATATCCACGATAACCCTTATAGCAAAAAAAATTATGACGAGTCGACACTTTATCTTAGAGCAACTACCAAAAAAACAATTTCACCTTAAGGGAATCCCAAGACTTTCAAACACTAGAGATGAGATAGAGCCCCACAACTGAAAACCCTCCCCAACCAACACCCCTCCACAAAAGAGTCACATAAGTCGATTCAGCGGGATACAAACCATTAGAATCATGCAAAGAGTTGATTGGGTTTTGAACAAAGTGGATGCTACATCATCTAATGTGTTTGACAACACATGTGTTTATTTTTATCTTTCTTCATTTTTACTTTATTTTTTTTACGATTTATAGACATTTTTAAAATACACACAAATGTTGTATTCTATATCAAAATTTTGATGTCAAAAAATCATTTATCTCGTTGTAATAAAATAACAATGTTCGTGAATTGCAATGTGTAAAATGTATCATTATCTTTATCTCAACCATAAATTATAACTTATTTCATCATACTCAAACAAAAAATGAATATTTGTACAATCAATAACAACTTTTTCATAGAATTTTCCTTCTCATACCGTTATTTGTTCTTACCCTCTCCCTCTCTTACTTATGTATTTGTTTCAAAATGGTGGTATAAATATCATTTTCCACAAACAAAAGGTCAAGAAAGTATTAATGACAGATGCTGCAAAATTCAAAACGGTTTACTTTTTTTCTTCTTCTTTAAAGACCCAGGGCTAAAGGACGGGAATTCTGCTCTTTACCCAAATGGTTTCGCTCATTCTCAAGTGAAATTCCATATTTACCCTTACGCAAGTTAACTCACGTAGCGTGAGTTAACTTGCGCCAGTTATAAGAGTAGCGTGACTTAAGTCAGTTAAGTGAAACACAGCAACACAGAACCTCATTTCCAACTTCTTCAAAACACAAAAATTTCACCCCAAAATTTGAATTTTACCGTTCTTGCACCATTCAAATCAAATTTCGTCCACAACATCAAGCAAGTGATTATTATCCTAATTCTTTGCATTATTTTGGTTGAAAATTTCGAATTTTTGTAGAAAATTAACATTTTTAGGTTTTTTTTAAATTTTGCATGCATGTTAGTTTTGATGATTGTTAGTAACCAAATAACTTAGGAATTGTTGTTTAGGGTACAACGTGGTAGTTAAGGGTTTAGAAATTGTTAGATTACATAGTTGTTTGAAAATTGCACACTACGTGTTCGGTAATATGCCTCACTGATTTTATTTTTTTTTTGGATTGCTAATGATGTAATTAGTTGGAATTATGTTTGTTAATATTGATTATAGTTAATTTGACTGCAATCTTGTAGTTTATAGATTCAAATGACATTGTCGACATTATAGTGTTATTGTTGTATTATTAAAGATGACATGTGTGTTGATGTCGAAATTATATGCAAATGTGTTAAAGATTTTTTGCTTTTTGTGCAGATATGTCTGAGCAGGAGAGGCCGGATAGACTTAGGTTAGGGAGGCTTGCCCCTATTAGCAGTGCACGTAGGGAGAAGCAAGCACTACAACCTTCGGATGTTCGAGGTCGAGGTCGAGGTCGAGGGAGAGTGGGGGGCACGAGACTTGCTACCGTTGATGTTGCGGGGGGATCGACGTCACAGACGGGTCCATCCCATATAGTGGACCCGACACAGTACCAACATGAGCAACATTATCAGGAGCAGGCGTATGAGGAGCAACATTATCAGGAGCAGCCTGAATTTCAGTCGGGTTTTCAGTATCAGGAGGGGTATGAGTATCACCAGGGGTATCAGCCTCAGTTTGACGAGGGGTATCAGCCTGAGCAGCCTCATCAGCAACAGTATGTCGAGCCTCCTCAGCAGCAATACGTCGACCCTCCTCAGCAGCAGCCTGAGCAGCATCCTCAGCATCATGCAGAGCTTGGTATGGAGGATGAGGATGGGGGCTTTCCAGGGGGCCCTTATTACGAGTTGTCACTTTTACTGGACTTTGGTAAACACGTGGCATGCAAGCTTTGGAACGATAAAACAGTAAGTATAATTTGCTTTATTTAATTTAATGATATTTTACTATTATGTCAAGTTTACTTTACGTAGAATATGTCATGTTTATTTAATTTAAGTATAACTACGTAGAATATGTCATGCTTATTTTACGTATTTAAGTATAATTGATTTATTTTTTACGTAGAATATTTAAAGTTTATTATTATGTAAAGTTTATTTTACGTAGAATATTTTATGTTTATTTCATGTTTATTTTACTTTTTTTTTTTTTTTTTCAGTTGCAAACGGATCGTAAGATGACCGACGTCTCATTAGGTGGTTCTACCGTGTATCCCATCTTCTTATCGTCAACCCTGCTCCAGAGCCTGACATTGTCATGCCGAGACCTATCTACCAGGATATTCTTGTTGACCAGGAGTGGGCCAGACATCCTCCCGATCCATTGCAGGTCATTACCAGCATGCGAGGGAGAGTGGAGCATGTGATGCAGATTCCAAAGGTGGTTTCAAATCCACTCTTCTTTGGCATTTTGGAGGGCCTCCGTACCAATTATAGCGTGTTTGAGCAGCAGCCGGTTCCGAGGAGGAGGTTTAGGAGTCCACAGGAGTAGCAGTGGTGTCTTATTTTAGGACTTGTTTTTATATTTGTAGTATTTTTATGACATTTTGTTGGATTTGGATGTAATACATTTACATTTGCGCGGTTGCGCCTCTTTATGACATTTGCGTTAATTTTCGTTAAAATTGTATTTCTAAATGATGAATGAATGAATGCATGTTCTATAAATTATGAGTTTTGGTTGAATGAATGAATGGTTGTAGCTATGTACGAGTATGGTTCTAAATCATGAGTTCAGGGAACAAGGCAGTAGCTACTAGCGTGACTTAAGTCATGGAACGTGGGTTAACTCACGTTGCTTTTGCACTAGTGTAACTTAAGTCACTTAAGGGTAAATATGAAATTTCACTTGGGAATGAGTGAAACCATTTGGGTAAAGAGCAGAATTCAAAGGGCGGACCCTATGTATCGGCGAATTTAACGGGCAGCAATGCTTAACGGGCTACAATTTTGTTTATTAAATAATTAATTAAATAAACTAATCAAGCATGCTCAACCATTCTAATATTTTTTGCACCTCCAGAGCAAAGCATGTATACATTTTTATTCAATTAAATTACACCTTCCATTCTAAGTTTTTCTTTTGGAACTTGGAGCGATGGTTTTGTTTGTGTTGAGTTGTATCTTTCTTTTTTGGTACAAAATGTTGAGTTGTATTTTCTCACCAGAAACCAATTTTAAATCAATATTAATATTCTAACAAGTCCATCTCACTTATTAGGACAAATTTAAAACTTTCTTGGCTGCAGCGTAAAGGCAAATATTGATTCAGGATTCATTCTTCCGCTCACCTTCCCTTATATTCTTATTTATATGAATGCTAATGTTGATATTAACTATTTTTGAATAGTTTAAATATGATCTGTATCATTCTTTTTCTTTCTTTTGTATGAGTTGGTATGTTAATTTTAAAGTGGAAATGAGTTGGGTCTGATAAATAATTTTAAACCATATATATTGTATCCAATATGACTTAGAACAGTATTCACTTTTACTTTTTATATGCATTAATTTTGTGGCTTCAGACTACTTATAATACTTCCACCAGAATGAAATAAAATACAAAATACAAAATTAAAAGTTAATATATGTGCTCTAAATTTTAGACCACTCGGGGGAGTACTCTACATTAATCCTGCATATTATAAACAATATGAAGGTGGTGATTTGTTTTGACAGTGTGTTCCTTTGGACTTTCAAGTCTAATAAGATGGAAAAGTCTTTTTACCATTATATTCCTGGTCATTGTCCCAAAAAGACGGCAATTGGAAAAATATTTGAGGTTCCGGACAAATGCAGTTTTTAATGAGAAATTTTAATATAGTCACAAAACCAAATAAATAGTGTTTGATCATACACATAAACAAGTATTTTTAATGATAAAAAGAAAATTGATAAAAAAATAATTAAATATTTTAAAGATAATCTCTTCATATGAGTGTGTCTAAAGATTATTTATTTGATCTTGTAACTATAGAATAATAGCTCGCTAACAAGTGTACAAGTGGTTCATAATGATCCATCAAAAAAAATTGGTTCATAATGATAGACTTTTCTAATTCACCCAAAAAAATATATAGTTTTTTAAATTATTCTATTGATTAGTTTCATGGATCTTGCACGGGTCATATATACTTAATTAAACACACACTCCTCTATTTTAGGTTGAGTTTAATTTAACCTTACTAAACCAACTTATAAGGTGAAAACTGTGTGCCCCATTTATAAACGTTGTGTGCCATACTCTTAATACACTTTCATTGACTCAATATTTGAACATCTAAAACGCAATTGACGTGGTTTGATAGCGATGACAGATAACAAGCAGCCAAGCAAAAATGAATTGATTTGAATATCATTTTAAAATTAGACCGAACTTAACTCAATCTTACGAGACAAATTTATAAGGTGATGTTTGCTTCCATTAATAAATACATGTTCAAATTTTATCACATAGAAATTTAAACCATAAGACAAATTTCATCCTCATATAAATCATACAAGATGGGCAAAAATAAATAGAACTCACTTTCCTTCATAAACAGACGAATTTTCAAGCATGAAGAGATATCTGAATCACCTTCTTTAAAGAGAATAAATATCAAAAATATTTGAAAATTATTGTTGACACATTTGGTTAGGCTGAAAAACACATATGTAAAATACCAAAATACCCTTCGACAGTTAACTATCGAGAAAAATAGAACCGGCTGCAGTTAATTACCGAGGAAAACTTCGGCAGTTAACTGCAGATGTGTATTTATACAGGAACAGAAACACCAGAAGCCATTTGAGTTTCATTTTTCTTCCAACTTCTCTCAAATTCTCACCAAATTCATTTTCACGAATTGCAAGCAAATCAACCACACATTATCACAAGTAAGTTGCATCAATCATTTTAATCATAATGTTAGTTTGTTTAGTTTAAGTTTTTTAAAAAACATGAGTAGTTTGCATATGGTTAGAGTTTATGAATGAATTGACAATTTGAACATTGCATGTGTAGTTTATGAATTGATAAATGAATGTAATTGTTGCCTATGCTGTTTAAATGATATTTAATGATAATGTGGTTTTGAATGGTGCCAAATGCACACAATTTGAATTAGTGGCGGAGCCCTTCCTGGAGGACCGGAAAATATATCTCTGCTGCACTCTTATGCCAACCATGTGGCATTGCCGCTTTGGTATAATTTTAATAACGTAAGTGTTATTTTTTATTGTCTAAAATTATCATATGCAACACAGTTTAAATGTTTTAATTTTATTTTATGTGTTTTTGTTTAATTATTATATCCTTTTATATGTGTTTTTTTTTAATTATTTTCTTTATGTCTAATCATTTTCTTTATGTTTAATTATGTTTTAAATTGTTTTTGTTATGTGTTTTTTAAGTTTTACATGTTATGTCTTAAATTAAAAATATGTGCAGTAATTTAAATTTGTGATTTTTATTTTTGCATGGGTTAAGTTTTATTTTGTTTAGTTAAATGTTTACATTGTTTAAGTTGTTTAAAATATGTTTATTTTATTATTATTTCAGGTTCGTAAGGTGCGTGTTGTAAAACCGATTAATCATGGTGCTAAGATTTTGAGTCTACGACGTCCAAACAATAATGCAGATTGGTTTTGGGGTCCCCTAAAGGAGAACGGGCTACATGATTTGGTTTATCTGGGCTACGCCACTGTGCCTCATGCTTTGTTGACGACTTTATGCGAGAGGTGGCATCCCGAGACCAACAGTTTTCACACGGTCTTGGGGGAGATGACCGTTACTTTGGATGATATCGCATGTCTTACACATCTTTTGATTGAAGGGCGGATCTTGAGCCATGGGAAGAAGATGTCTCAACAAGATGGAGCAGACTTGATGGTGAGGCACTTAGGTGTGTCGCAGGCGGATGCAGAGAAAATTTGCGATAAAGAGTATGGTGGTTATATTAGTTATCCGGCGATGAGGGAGTTATATACGAGGTACCTTGACAGGGCTATTAGATTGGCGGATCTAGAGGATCCAGGGGATCCGCAGGAGCTGGAGAGGGTTAGGATTGCTTGTGTGAAGTGTTATCTCCTATATCTTGTTGGATGCTTGTTGTTTGGTGATAAAAGCAACAAATGCATCGAGTTGGTCTATCTGACGACCATGGACGATGGCTACGCGGGGATGCGTAACTATTCTTAGGGAGGGATGACACTGACATACCTATACCACTCTTTAGCTGATGCCCGTTTGCTTGGAGACAGAGCTCTTGGGGGAAGCGTGACACTGCTCACTGTAAGAAATTGTCACATTTGAACCTTAACCTTTTTTTTTTTGTTATATTTTGTTTCTGTAATAACTTATAAATGTGATTTGTTTGGTTTGTGCAGGGATGGTTTTTGGCGCATTTTCCTGACTTTTACAGTGTAGATCCAAATCCCAACTATATCGAAAACTATCCGGTTGCAGCGAAGTGGACTTTACAGAAGGGACATGGAGAGGGGGTGACGTATCGGGCATTGCTTGATAATTTGCAGTTTGATAACGTGCGTTGGAGGCCAGACGAGGAGCATAGGGAGATCCAGGGTTTTGAGGAGATTTTCTGGTATTCAGGCTGGATTATGTGCGGTGTTGTTAGGGTGTACCGTCACTTTCCTGAGAGGGTTTTGGGGCAGTACGGATACGTCCAGAGGGTCCCTAGACATCCGACGGATGTTGTAGACCTGCGACCGGCTCAGATTGTGTAGGGATTCCTTGACTTTCGCACTCACACGCTTAAGGAGCCCGATTGGGGTGATCCGGCAGGAGAGCAGCGTGGCGGATGATGGATGGCTATGTGTTATGGTACACTAAGGTGTCTCACCCTCATATTTTGTCACCTCTTCCTGGAGATCTTCCAAGGCCAGCAAATGAAGAGCAGATCATTGAAGAGCAGTGGGAGCGGTACAAGGCGAGAAGCTCGCCTGATACCTATGACATGGTTAGAGCCGCTGTTGCCTACGCTGATGCGCAGATGGGTCAGGAGGAGGTCATGAGCCCCCATCAATGGTTTTAGGCCATGAGCCATGTTAGAGAGCAGATCGCGCCAATCTTGACAGGAGGCGAGGCCAGAGGCCGAGGAGGCAGCAACAGCAGCATCAGTAGGACCAGCATCAGGAGCAGGAGTAGTAGGACATTATGTTTTTGTTTATTACTTGTTTTTAGTTATTGTGAGATTTGTTGGTTGGTTTCTTGTAAATTATCATGGCATTGTTTTCTTGTATTTCGATGACATATTTCAATGACATTTGTTCGTTTTCTTATCATATTTTCAATTTCAATTATGTTGGTAATTTTCGTTTATTAACTTTATGATTTGGCATTGCAACAATGTGTAAAAACACATGTAACATGTTCTGCCTCAACAGGTTCTGGCATTTTATGGCTTCAGGACGCATCAACAGTTAACTGTCGAGGAAAAGGGATCCCACTGCAGTTACTGCCGAGGAAACTGCGGCAGTTAAGTGCCGAGTAAAAACGAAACCGACGGCAGTTAACTGTAGTGCCGAGGGGTATTAAAATCTTTTATATTTGTTTTTCAGCCTTCTGATATGTCTATACAATAATTTTCAAAATATATTAAATCAATTTGGGCCTGGTACTACTAATATTCAAAATAAGAAAACAAAAAATCAATTTTATAATAAAAGTCTTAGAGTAAACTTTTTGTGTGAGAAAAAATAATATAATTTACAAATTGATAAATAGTTGCCACCATGTGAAGAATATGAGTAAGAGAAATATCATCTCATCCACCTATTCTACATTTCACATGACCCCACATTCATTCATTTCCCTAAATAAAAATGCATGATGTCCTTGTCTTGTGACTTTTGAGACAACCAACCATCCAAAGTCCTTAAATAATAGCCTCATCAATGCACACCCTTTGACTCACT
>Ga0228711_1001358_pt1 | contig 35717 bp, 13 predicted proteins | sample MedpolnodulmetaG_2_FD_177996 | JGI IMG/M metagenome (GOLD analysis project Ga0228711, IMG submission 177996) | Root nodule microbial communities from Medicago polymorpha collected in Santa Monica, California, United States - brown nodules | ecosystem: Host-associated > Plants > Roots > Nodule... | reverse complement strand
ATATATTTGAAATGAAATGTATTTACTATTCAATTGGGTGAAAGGTTTATAAGCATATATTTGTGTGTATTGAACCTTGGTTGTTTGCAGTTTATTAAACATTGAATATCGCATTGCAGCTATGACAAACTTTTATAATTGAATTTGTTTTATGTTTTCTTCTATGTAAATAGTGCGTGAAAGGACTTCTGCTTTGTTGCCATACGATTGCAGAAATATATAGCAGCTAAAATGCAGCTAGAATACAAGTTTGTGTCTGAGTATGTGGGTACGTTTAACATGAATTGGCAGCTTATTAATTAAGAACAATGTTGCCAGAATTCATGGTACTATGACTGTGATTCCTGCTGCCATATTTCATGCTTAATTTGCTGCTATATATAATTCCTAATGAACATCAACATTTTGTATCCGATGTCATTGCACTTACATTTCAATAGATATCCATTTCAGAAATATACAATATTCTTTATGTTTCGAATTGCAATAAAAAATACAGATTGAGATACGCTCATTTTGAGAAAACTCACGGACGAGGAACATGTTATTTAATAAAACAGATTAATATAAAGACATATCTAAAGAGTTTTTTTACATAATCTTCATAATATATCACAGCCACTATTTTTTAATCTATTGCGAGTGATATTGTGAACTATATATGACCCGTGCGGTAGCACGGGTGGGAGATCTAGTATATGAAAGAGTCTTGTTAACGAGTGTCCTCGGACACTCTTTAAGCATTCCAAATTTAGTAATTATTCTTTTAAAAAGTCAACTATTACCATTTCTAATGCATTTAATACACAACTTTTCATTTAAAACTTTCAAATCCCAAAGTATTTCTAGCATAGTGTCGATGACGCACGAAGGAAATTCCCCTAAAACAGACACTTGGATGACACCAATAATCAAATAGATTTAGTTAGGAGAGTTACCAAAAGAGAAGAGGATGAAATCCAAGGTTTGGAGATAAACTTGTTCATATTCCATGATAAAGGGATGATTTTACTAGAAAGGTTACATATCCCTTACTAAGGCACTTGAGTTAGATTCAATTGTTACAAAAAGTTTATTAAAATTAATATCTTTCACCTTATAAATTGGATTTTGCTAACTTAATAATTCTCTTCAAACTTGTAGATTACAATTCATAAAAAGTTACTGAATTTTTCAAAGGGTGATAAAACAAAGTGTTGTTTTTTCTTCCCTTTCTTTTAGCCTAACATATTCCCTCAACTATAAACAAACTTTTCAGTAAGTAGCAATTTTAGAATTGAACTCAAGAAATATTGAGCAAAAGATATAGTTGTTTTATTTAACAAACCAAATTCAATTCGTCCTAGTAAAGTAGAAAAAGCTAATTAAGCACTAATTTTAATCCATGTTTTTTTTTTTTCTTCAGTAATTTTTGATGATAATATATATAAACCATTATTTACACTTGAATAGAAGGCAAGCCGGCAACAAGCTGCGCCGCTAGACCTTTTTGGATGGCAAAACCAATTCATGGTTAAAATCTCAAAAAACAGAAATAAGCAAAAAGAATCCAATCTAGTAATGGTGTTTATGACTTTGGTGGTTGTTTCTTTTGCTTCCTGTAAGCACCAACAACAACAGCATGGTTCCTCTCGTAAGTATCAATTTCTATCATCTCTCTAGCCTTCAACTCATCGTCCCTTAGTTTAGACACTTCTCTTTCATAAACTTTTTCAGCTGATATTGTGGAGTCTATGCAGTTTGCCTGAAAATTGAAACATACAGGAAAGTGTGTGTAGATGGATGTGCCTTTAATAGAAATTGGTCAAGTTGGTTGCATCAACTCTAGGTGAAACAAAAAGCACATGAAAAAATTCTCCACCCCAAGGTTGCTATGAATTTATTTAAAAAATCAATTATTTGATTGGTTAAAAATGATAAAATTGTAAATGATATAAATTAAAATGAAAAGTTAAAAAGCTACACTAAAAATTGATATAATTAAAATGTAAACTATAGTTGGTTCATTTTAAACTTTTTTTACTATTTTCCTGTCTAATTTTTTTGAGTTACTATTAATATAAGGAGAATGGTGGTCACTGTCCTAAGGGCAATAGTTAAGCATCCAAAACAAGTAAGTTTTTATGAAAAAATTGTGTAATACTCCCTCCGTCCCTATATCTAAGCACCCATTGACTTTATTTTTGTCCCTTTTTAAATTACTAGATGCATTTATTATTTTTTCCTAAACATACATCTAATTAATACTACCACTTGTCTTGAAATATGAAAAGTCAAATTTAATACACATACACAATTTGGTAATATTAACACACAAAATAGATACATTAATTACACTAATAACTTTTCTTAAGAAATGTGGAAGAAAAAAAAACAAAAGGGACTTACATATAGGAACGGATGAAGTAATTACTTGACCAAAAGTAACATCTTATGTTTGCAAGACAAAATTTCTATTTGTAGATTCCTTAACCATTACACTGAGGACACTGGTTAACAAGACTCTTGATATAATAATTTCAAAATTTTGATTCAATTTAGATAATGGGTAAAAAAAAAATGTAAAAATTATATACAGAAGCTTAGTTAACACACCTTAATTGATAGCAGGAAGTGGCTTTCAACTTTAAGGAAATAGGCTGCATTTAGAGCTAATATTCTTGCCTGCAAACAGGAGCAAACAAAATAGCAAAGAACACACTTGAAAAAATAAATGTACTAGTCTACACCAGGTTCTCCATCACCCTTTAAGAACAGGAATTTTTTATTTAGCATCAGATAAACTTGGTAATTGGTATTATGGCAGCAGAACTGCCAAGTAAATCCCAAGTAAATCATCATAGCTTGTTTGAAGCATTGGAGAACAAGATTTTGAGGGAAAGAGTATATATTTTTTTAAGCTGTTAATTTTTATAATCATTTCACCAAAGCAAAATGGTTTTATGCAAAATATAGAGAAACAAACCGGCTATTCCTTTTCCCACTTTGTTGTGCACCCTATTCGGATTCTATAATGCGAAATGTTTAACGTGTTTTGGAGGGTTTTATAGGGTATTTATGCCGTTCGGATTCCATAATCCGAACTGTATATGGCGCGCGAGAAATCCTATATGTTGGGAAAAGAAGGGGCCAAACAAACCATAGGGAATAATGAAGAAATTAATAGTTGGGAATAGACCTGATCAGGTTGAGCAACATCAGCAAATATGACATCAACCATACCAACCAAAGTTCTGTATCTAGCAGGGTATCTAGCATCTTCAATGATGGGAATAACATTGGTTCTCTTCTTAGCCATATCCAGCAAGTCTCTACCACTTCTAGGAGAAAATTCCACTGCATATACCAATCCAGTCTACAAAGAAAAGAAAAATTAAGTAGAGTCTCAAAAGCATCATTATATAAAAATAGTATCAAGAATGAAGTTACTAACTGGTCCAACAATGTCAGATACATGAGAGTGATGTTCCTGATGCTGCTCCTAAGTAAAGAACGCGTGCTCCCGGCGCCTTTCAATGCAAATGTAAATAAATTTGTAAAATTATCACAAGCATGGTATGAAAGTCTACTTACTGATGATGATGAATGAAAGAAATAAGCTCAATGATTTCTGCCATTCCTTCATAACAGATAATGAAAACATTGTGTACATTAATTTCAATCTTCCAGTGATTAGGCCGAGTAAAATATTAAGTATTCATATAATAAACACTCAACATCAATAACTTCACATTAGTGTTGTTGACCGTGGATAGCGTAAAATAGCGTTTGCTCAAATTTCGCTACACTAGGGTGCCATAGCGCCACAATAATATCTATTTGACAACACTGCTTTTTATATATATAAGATACTCACTATCCAGATGTCATCAAGACCTCCCAATATTGCAGCTGCCAACTTAGAACGAAAAGGGTTCCAAACTCTGCACTCAACTTTTGTTCCATCTTCACCCTGCAAGAGAAGGTTTAATTATTTAATCATCCACATAGAAAAGTCAACAAGTTGAGTACAAATGTGATATATAAAATCCAATTGGCACAAGGAATGACATAATATATGAAAATAGCATGATTAAAAACATTAGTAAATAACATTAACCACAAAAGTTGTTAGTTAAGAAATCAAAACCTGAATTGCAATGCGTTTCTCATTGTAAACGGATTCACCAGGGACAAGGTTCTTGGTTAGAAGAGCATCACTATTACTACTCTTGAAAATAAAAACTCCTTCATGTCTATGTGGAATGATTGCAATTACCCCTTTACTACCACCTCTCATCCCTCCCCCACCATTGCCTCGACCACAACCTCTGCCTCCACTACCGCCTCGACCACCACCTCTACCCTGGACACCTCGGCCACCACCGCCATCACCTCTTCCTCCATTATTGTGAGCTCTGAATGGCCCACCACCACGGCTACCACGACCATTACGTCCACCACCGCCCCCTAATTCATTGATTTACAAAAGAAGAAAAAAAACATAATTATATCTCAATATTTTGTTTTAAGTATATCTACAAGCAACAAGAGAAATACAAGTACAACCATAGATTATATTTATCTCAAAATGTTCTATTGAATTTTCTAAATGTCAACACAAACAGACACCATCAGAGAACAAATAAAATAGAGAAAAAAATAAAATAAACAGTTAGTCCCAACATTATACTAGTATATTGAAAAATTGGTAGAGATACATACCTCTTGGGGGTCTCATTACAAGAGTGAGAACTTGTGAGTTGGGAATGCGGCAGCAAAACAACAAGTATAAGGCTTTAAGCAGGAGAATAACTATATAGTAGGTAATACTAATTACTAGGTTTTTGTTATATAATAACTACCTAGTGGCTAAGTTGCTTGCGGCACAAGGGTTGCTTGTGGTGCAAGGGTTAGAGGGTTACTTGCGGCGCAAGGGTTGCTACATTCCAGAATGAGATATTTTGGGTAATCTTTTTTCAAGTAAAGGCCATTGTTTGGGTGAAACCCTTTTCTTTATAATGTGGTTTTACCCTACTGATTAAAGCTACATTCCAAATTCATAATAAAATATAAATCGAACTGGATTGCAAAGCAATACAGTTTTAACGTTGGTTGGCAGTGGTAGCAGAGTGATGATCTTCTCATATCAATTGATGATTTCATTAGGCAAGGGAATGAGAAAGATAGATCAAGAAAATATTCACAAGTATTTAGGTTTATCTTTCTCTTTCCCTTCTTTAATGGAACCATCTACCACATCTTTAAGGTTTATGAAAGAGAGGTACCAGTGAAGAAATTTTCATTGTTTGGTTTATCACCTTTTACTGTCTAACACTCTAACCTAGTTTGAGAAGAAAATACAACATGATCAAATATTACTTCAACAAAGATTCAATTTTTTGTCCTTTGAATGATTTTGTTTTTGATAGATTTTTTTATAATAATTATCAGAAATTTATTAATCATTTGATATCAATTATTTAGTTATAGTTTTTATTTATTATTTGACCAAAAAACTACACCTACATTCTTGCGGAACCTTCAATTTTTCCATTATTTATTTTCTAATGATTTTTTTTTTCTTCGATAGGCATATTTTCTCATGATTTTATGTCTTTACAGTTGATTTCGTTTTTCTTTTTTTGGGTGCTATTTTGGCTATATGAGCCTCTTCAACTTGTTATATTTCTTAATTATAAATATTATTTTTGTTGAGCCAGTTATCCATTTTCATAATAAATATTTTAATTTTAATTTTTTATATGATTTTGCTGTTGGATGGCTTGATTTATTATGCTTTTTAAATTTAATTACTACACAAATGCAATTTATTTAATTAAGTGATTGAGTTCAAATGATTAATAACCTTCAATTAGGATGAATCATTCAAGGTAAACCGTGTTCGATTTCTGATACCAACAATTTTTTGTTGGTATTTACTTATCTCATGTGTTGAAAAAAAGGAGGCATGAGTTTTAGAAGTATTAAAGCTTTTAATTTCGCTCTTCCAGCAAAACAATGTTGGTGTGCACTTTATTGAATTAAAAAATTCGTTGTTATGCAAGTGCTTAAAATCTTGTTATTTTATATCTCATAACCTTCTTCATTCTTGGATTTGTTATCAGACAAGTTTCACTTGGAGAAGTATCCATGAAGTTTTGTGGGTGATCAATAAATGTTGTATGTGGAAAGTGTTTACTGGTCACTTCATTTATATTTGGACGAACAATTGATTTTCTTTGCTGAATGGCTACAAGATATGGACTCAAAAGCCTATCCAATCTAATTTATCACATGTCCCTCGATTTTTTTTTCTCTTATAGGATTCTAGTTTGAGGGGTTTTCAATGTGTTTCATTGATTGGTTGGGAAACATTGTCTCTAAACCCGCATATAATGTTACAATATATGTCATAAGTCTTTGTTATGGACTTTGGTATGTACTTCAACAAAGCTGGTTTTGAAGTAAGAATCTTGAAGCGGCAAATATTGTCCACAAAATTCAATGAATATCATTGAAGATTAAAAATGACTTGTGAATATTCATGTTGATGTGGATCTGACTCTTTCAATCTCTTCCCTTCTATTTGCAAACCTCCTCCCACATCTTAATTCAAATTGAGCATTGAAGCATCTAGACCGGTTGATAGCAAATAAGATGCAAGAGCTATTATGAGAGACTCATAAAGGTTTGTCTTAGTCTTAGCAACTACTACTTGGAACTTTGAGGCGATTCCTAATGCTAATATTGTTGAAATTCAATTTGCACTTGATATGGGTTTTCGAAATATTGTTGTGGAGTGTGATTCTTTTAATTTGGTCAATTGAAGTCGTCTATCAATGAAATTTTATACTTTATCTTGACGATTAATAATTACAAGAGTCTTAGTTTTTTGTTTTCTTCGTTTATAAGTTTGTACCGAGGAAATTATTCCTTATATTGTTTCTATTGTCGCAACCGATTTGGCTCATGTTTAATTTTAATTGATATTGTTCCCGTCAAGAAAAAAAGAAGATAGATTTTTATATAATATTCATCTCTAGCTCTCTTATATCTATTTCATAAATCTTTTAAACCTAATAATATCATAAATTTACTCTATTTTTCACTTCTTTCTCTTCGCTCGTGCTCTTACTCGCCTATTTCTTTCTTCACAAGTAAGGCTTGACGGGTCTATTAACAAGTTAAACAAAAATCGGATCTAGATTTGATGTTTTAGAGATACAAGCATGTCCACACTAAAATGAATTATATTAGCCGTAGATTTGAGATCTGACGATTCATATTACACATCAATATTAACTTTTCAACTCATTTAAACATTCTATCATTGATCAAAGTAGACCATTGAACTTCAAAATATCGCCGTTAATTATTAGTTTTGAGTTATCATATTGCGTGCTTTTTTTATACTCTATTTTTCTAGAAGTAAAAAATACTATAAAATCAAAACATAACATTGAATATTTTGTAAACAATTTTTCATACGCAAGATATAATTTCTCATTAGCTCAAAATTAGTTGATTTACACAACTCGAGATAAAGAAACGACTTAAATCCTTTAGTGACGACACTTTCAGCAACTTAATGCCAAAATATTTTACTTTTTTTTTTTAAACCACTTGATCCCAAGACAGAGCTTTTGGTTACTCACACTATTATTTTCTCGGTTATTTAAGGGTACCACCCATACTAAATGGATAAATGTCAATGCAAAAAAATTCTGACCAAATGCCACTTGTTGCTACTACTTAATTTGACAGTTGAAAAGGGAAGGTATAAGGATGGAGAAGAGAAGATGTGTACGGAAACTAAGGGTTCATGGTTTAAATAACTGAAAGGTATAACTTCAATTTTATTCTTTTATGTTTTGAAAACATTATTTTAAGAGAATAACTAAAAGTATATTTTTTTAGTATATAAGCAAAATGACAATAATCTTTAAAAACTTAGACACATATGTGGATGAGCGGAGGTTCGAATCCTGATTGTGTGTTGACCTATCCAGGGGCGGTTCCCGTTAATAAGATGGGGTATTCCTTGCTACCCAAAAAAAAATAATCTTGGATTGGATTGGTCAGTATCTATTTATATTGAGCTACCCCAAACAAGTTTCACTGTTTAACCGGAATCGAAGACTAGAAAGCAGGTACTTTACGGATGGTTGCCGGAAATTAGTATAAATATGAAAATGAAAAAATTACTACATCATTGATAAATTTTATTTTGCCAAGACATCATTGATAGATTTATTTGTATTGGTTTGATACTTTTAGTCTCAATAACAACTATAGTAAGAAACAATAATAAGAAACAAATGAAATGGATAATAAGTTCTTAGGCAAAATTACACTAGTGGTCCTTTATCTTATTTATTTGAAACACTTAGGTCTTTTATCTTTATTTTTTTCATTAAAGTCCTTTATCTTTCAAAATCTGTACAAATAAATTATTTTCATCATTTTTTTTTCAAAAATGTTGATGTGTCATTGACTTATCAATAATGTCACTATTTTCTTCATTAATTTTTTCCACATAATTATTTAAAAAAGAAATTATGAATTTTCTTAAAAATACTAACAATCTTCATCTTCCATAACCTTACAATGTACTTCTCCTTATTTACATCGAAAAGATATTAATAATCTTTTTATTAAACAGTCATTTATGGATAAAATTGATTGCTTAAAACATGTTTTGTCCAACTTTTTTAAATATTTGTTGTCAGTTTTTATTTCATTTGTTGCTGCTTGAATTTACATTTCATATAAGTAAGAATTATTGTGATTTTTACAAGTTGTTTAAGTTTCGGATTAAATTTTTCTTTAGTATCTACAATACTCGCAATTTTTAAGTTAAGTTCTTAACATTTTGTTTAATTTTAGTACTTAATTTATTTGTATAGAGATTAATGAAAGACTAAAAACACTTTTTTTTTTGTAAAATTATAAAAAGATAAGACAAAAATTGAATAATTTTTTTTAAGGACTAAACCTATAAAATTATAATTTATGGGACTAAAAATATATTTTATCCTTAAATTTCATATGTTGGTTTTAAAAATATTTTATTTTTGTTTATATTTGGCCCCGCGTAAAATTTTCGCTAGTTTCGTCGCTGGACATACCAATTTCGGACATTTTACCATTTAAGTTAGGATTTGTAGACTCTACTTCAATATTATCCTTCGTGTTTTGGATTTTCATTTTTAATATGAGATGAGACTATTACTGAGATTTCAAAATAATTACTAGAAACTCATAATCATCCTAAACACACCCAAACTGTTGAATTGTGGTGATTGGAGATATTTCAAATGGAAATTCCATATGCTAGTGTATTGCAACATTTTAGTGACTAAATTAAAACTTTAAACATGTAAGACTGTCTTAAGAGTCAATTATAACTAAGTGATTACCATATTATTTTTTCCAATATTTTACTTACCTCGTGATCAATTATTTGCGAGAACTTGAGTTTGATTTCTGATAGAAATAATTTTTGATCATATTTTACTTAGTGCCTCCCGGTCGAACTACAGATTACTAGGAGTCCCTTTCCTAGAAACTCGAGGGTTATCACAAAACAAATGTATTTTTTTATTGTCAAGTAGCCTTGTGGCTAAAAATTCACCTTTTTAAGGTGAATAACTAGTGTTTGAAGTTTGAACCCGACTCCTACATATTTAATGTAATATCCCTCCCAACTAAATTAAACTCACAAGACAATGTGCTTTCTTTTTCTTGGTTTTGGTTTTCAATTGTAATGTAACTGGGTAGCTTTTTTACGTCCTCTATAACACAATTTGTGTTTGATGGACTTATCTAGTTTGGTACTCCCTCCGTCCCATTTTAACTGAACTATTTGTAAAAAAAATATTGTTCCAAAAAAATTACCCATTTCACTTTTCAATACAATATTAATTACATTTTTTTAAGGGAAATGCTAACCGGTGCCACAGGGCACTATTAAGGATACTAAAAAAGGAAATTTTATAGTACTTATTGCATTTAAATTGTGTAATCAATCCATAAAAAGTAAAAAAAAAGTTTCATTTTTTGGTAATAAATTCCTTGTTTGGTATCCTTATCCGGAGACACCAGTTAACATGACCCTTTTTTTTAATTATAATTCTAATTAATATTACTTTCATCATTTCCAATTCAATATAGTATTATATTTTACATTATTTTTGACAAATATTATACTTTACATTTATGACAATGAGAAATACACGAATACTTGACAATATACTCAAAACTATTTTTCTTTCTTTTTTACTTATACATTTTTTCTTAATTCGTGTGAAATGAACAAAAAGTTCAGTTAAAATGGGACTATATGCTATGCAATTTCGAGAGAGTAATATAATTCATTTTAACCTTTTAAAAACAAATAAATAAATTAAGAGTCGTCCTGTGAGCATAGTTCAGTTGGTAGAACAATGCATTATTATATGCAGGGGCAGGGGTTCGAACTCCGGACACCCCACTTATTCACCTTATAAGGTGAATTCTAGCCACTAGGCTAGGCTACCTGATAAAAAAATAAAAAAATAAATTAAGAGTCAATTAAGCAATAGTAGTAGACTCTATTGCCGAAGTATTAAAGGCTGAAGAGTCAAGTATGTATAACTGGAGTCAGGTTATGGAAGACACGATTCATTCATATGGCAAGGAATCAACGTCAATTTTAAAATACACGGTCGAATATAATCACTTGGAATTTGTGTTACATTATAAGTCAACTCTATAAATTATTGAGTGTTAATGTTATTGCCCGAAGTATAAGAGGTTTGGTGACACATCAATAAAACACCTTCAAAGCTACTATAATGAGAAGACAATGACTAAGTCAACACTGTGCATTAACAATGGAATGCTAGCAAAATAATGATAAATACTATGTATATGGAAGGTGTCATCCCGAATCCTTCATGAATGCACCCCATTGGTTAATTACCACCAATGGTGGATCAATCTGTGCATTTAGTATCATCAGATATATTTGGTATAAGCAAATTAATTCCGATTAAAGTTTTTTTATTTGTTTGATGTCTTTTTCCTAACCGGATTTCAACTAAAGAAAACTTATTTCGGTGGGGTATTCTTCATGAGAAATCTTAATTATGTGTGGCTGGCTGTGGTTTGGTTAAATCAACAGGTTATCTTTTTTTGGATTATCCTATTTTTGAATCGATTTGACATTTGCTTAGGCATTCGATTGGTATCACATTTGTTGATTCACATTGTTTGTAGGATCACTTTATTCACTTTATTAATCAAAATCTCTTCGTTATGTCTTTTACTTAATTTGGTTTTCGAGCATCTGGACAATTTGGAAAGAAAGAAACAATGGGTTGTTTAACAATAAGGATGAATCATTACATTGAGTTTTGGATAGAATTAAGCTCCTCTTCTTTTGGTGATTAGAGGCAATAACATCATTTTTGCTCTTGGTTATTATAATTGACGGCTTAATCCTTTAGTTTGCTAGAGTTTTGCCTTGTAATTTGGTTGGTTGTCTGGTTGGTTTTGAGGGCTCCGTATTTTTGTTTTTTTATGTTTTTGATTGGGCACGCCTTGTTCTTTTAAGAATGCTTTTTTTCGAGGGTAATATAATTCAATTTTAGTTTGTTAAAAAAAATAGTCCACAAATTCATAAATTAAATCACAAAAGCAGTTTTGCCTGTTCCATTTTTTAATTTCAATATTTACCTATTCCTTTTTATTAATTGTTTAAAACACCTTCATTGTCAACAATAGCACTCGTCTTTATATTATGAAGAACGACTTACAATATATTTTCTAAATGACTAAAAAAGTATTTTCTACGGTATTTGTACCTCTGCATTTTTGTGTGAATACCTTGGCATATTTTACATTTTTTTATAGTAACATATTTTACATATCAAATTAATGCCATATTTTTAATTTATATAATATAGATTATCCTTCAATTTTTTTTTTACTAAAACGTTTATTTGTACTACTTTTTTTGTTAATTTGAAATAACAATTAACATGTCTGAATTGAGATCAAACTTGATGCATCCAAAATAACTATGTAGTAACTTGATCCATCATCTAAATTAAACTCTAATTAAAATAGAAACTCCAATTAATCCTATTATAATTTTGAATACACTATCACGGGTTCTTGGTTATTATGAGCTTGAAGCTGGGAAAAATTACAACCACATGCATTGCCGCCAAAATCATGCATGTTGGCTCCTATGAATCCCGCTATTGACATAAATGCATAAAACAAAGATTACATAGAAGATATGTCCACTCAAAAATAAAAAGATTTTATAGGTAGTCTAATATTAATAACATGCTTTGGCCAAAAAAATTAACATATACTTAACTTCATTTTTTATTCATAATATTGTTATTTGTAAACATTATTTTAATATCACGAAAATGTATGCTGAACTGTTAACAAAAAGGATATTACGAACGAAGTATGTATGGTGACATCAATAACGAATAATGATGCTGAATGGATGATAAAATATCCTATATTTATCGAGAGAAAAAAACTATAAATGAAAGTACGAAGGTTATAATGATGCTGAAGGTTTGGTTATTTGGAGGATAATGAATATATGAAATAGAGTAATAAAAAGCTGTGCAAAATTATGTTTGTTGATCTTGATTTTGTTTAAACCATATTTGGATTGGTTTTTAACTCTTTTTTCCTTCATCTTTTGGTTACCATGATATAAATATAAAGTTCCCACCGTCGCTTAACGGTCAGTAATCTTTGTTGAAGAATTTGTAGGTACACAAGTAGGGTTCTCCCCTCTCAATCAAATTTTTTCCATACGCATGAGTCCGCCCCTGACAACATATACTTAAGAGGCCTAAATTCCTTACCAGTTGGACCAATCCATTATTTGTACTTTTTTCTCTTTCTAAATACATCATTTAAGTATATGAAAGTGCACGTCATGGTATTTTTTTTATAATTTTAGTTGAACACTTTAAAACAAATCATGTGGCTTTTAATAGTTGACGCATCCTTATAACTGTTATAATGTCTTACATTAAAAATTATATGACATGAACAAATGTTTATAAGTGGAGGTGATTACCACTTCACAAGTCAGCTTTGTGAAGATGAATTATATCCAATATAAAGACCCAATATGATATAAGAGCATATGGATTTGGGTCACCTACAATTTATATTCATGCATCAAGCTCAATCATGTTGGGGCATAAGAGAGTGTATTGGAAAAAGCTCAAGTCACACATTTGATAAAGATAAAACTTAAAATGAGTTTATAAATAGTGGCATCTCTCCCCTTACAAGTCAATTTCGTAGGGTTATGTTAGGTTCAAACATAAATTCTAAGATGGTATATTAGCATATCCATGATCCGTTTGACAACCTGTTATCAAGTCACTGATATCGATCCATTTAGATCACACTCTAGATCCATTTAAGTCAAATATATATTTTTCTTCGTGTTTTCTTCCTCTACTTCATCCTCTTCTTGATCATCATCTTCACCAAACAAGAAACCGATAAATTCTCAAATTGAAGAACAAGTCAAAATATTTTTTTTTTTTAAAAAACTCATTAAAAATTGAAATGAAGAAACCACCTTCGTTTACTCAATAGATCTACTCAAGCAAATTATTGTGACAAAATATCAATGTGGAAGTAGGTTTAAATAAGGTATTTTTTAAAAAAAAAATAATAATAATGTGTGTGAATACTCACTCAAGTAAAGAAAAGTGTGTATACTCACTCCAAGTGGGTGAGAAATGATTGTACACATGTAATGTTCCAAGAGAGAAGCATATAGCCCACAGACAAAAATGTTTACTTCGTTACCACACTGGGAAGAAATGATTAGCAACCGTCCCAACTACGATTCATGAAGTTTTCACCTAATAAGCTATACTCGTCTTTAACATTGCCACTTATAATATATCAAACAATTATTCGTTATTCAATGCTTTGTGTTGTACAGCATCAACTAGTAAAATCACCAAGGATTGAATTTGAGAACTTAACTTTAATTGTTTAAGCCAAGTCATAAACTAGACAGCAGTCACTTGCTGTTTATATCTATGGAATCACATTAATGAATCCCCAATGCAAAGTGCATTACTTTCTTTTCATCAAAGGAAAATGAAGAAAAGCAAGAAAAATAAATTGTTCCCTTAGATGATGAACACTAGAGCATAAGCAAGAATAGTACCAGCAATCCCGCTAGGATAGGATGTCTTATAGTAAGTGTGAGTTAAAAGTCTCACATTAAATGAAAAAATGGATGTTGAGCAATATATTAATGAGAGAATCCATAAACTCAATGACTTAAAGTTTTGGGTTAAGATACAGTGTTAAATTCTCTTTATGTGATTGCTCTAGCCAAGACGAATCTACTTTATTACAATTTGGGGCAGCTGACCCCGTAACTTAAATCATTTTGTAGCTAATCATATGATATTTTGATCACATGCCCCCACTTCAAATAGTGTTGTGCCCCCACATAAGATCACCCACTAATAATATATTGTTAAAATATTGATACTACATATGTTTTTTTTGTTCATAAGGTAAAATCATCATCATTATATATTTAAAAAGTGATGATTTTACCTTATGAACAAAAATGTTTGTAAAATTCAATAGAAGTTGTGGCCGTATCTTAAACAAAAAAAGAGAAATGGGTTAGTGGAAGAGGTTATGACATCAAACGAAATTAAAAAAATGGACATATCCATTCATGCACCAAACCCAGAAATGCACAGTGTGTAAAAGAAGAAAAAAAAGAAATTAAACCTCACTCTCTTCTCATTATCCCAAGATTTTATTTTGTCCAATCGCATACAAAGAGAGTGATAAATTTAATAGTTTAAAAATAGAAAATATCTTATTCAAAATAAGGTTAAATAAGTAAATAGTCCCCTTAAATATACCAACGTTTGGTTTTAGTCCTCCTAAAATATTCCTTAGGCTTTTAGTCCATCCAAAATTTTCCATTAATGAAATTAATCCATAATTTTTAGTTAACTCATGTTTAACCTTCATATTTTTTAATGAAATTTTTCAGAAATGGGTAGAATATTATGACAATTCTCTCTCAAAAAATATTAGAATTTTTTTACAAAACATGAATTAAATATGAATTTTTGATGTCTTCAGGTTTTTCATTAAGATATGGTGTCAAACTATCCTACATGTGTCTACTCTTAATCTAATGTGATGATATACTGAATACCCCCCAAGGCCCAACACAAGCATCACAAAGCTTTGATAGTTTGTTAGCGGTGTAAAATATTGTTTTATCGTACCCACAAAGACTTGGGTTATTTCTAAGACATTCAATAATTAGTAAGGCTCTAAGTTAAAAATTTCAAGAGTTTGTTTTTGAATAAGTTCAAGAAATGTTAATGATAATGAGATTGTTGGGATTAAACTTCATTAACCAATTTCTATTGTATCTTCGCGATTAATAGTATGAATTTTAGTTACCATTAAATATCTTCTTTGTCAATCTTCAGACATAATTTATTCCTACATAACGACAATATATCAATCATATTGTAAGGAGGAGGAGGAGGACCAACGATAAATAAATGACTTGGTTCCTAAGGAATCATTTTCTTTGAGAGTTCATAAGCAAGACTAAAGATTCATCATCAAATTAAATCATAACTAGAAGAATCTTAAAATTTAAGGACCCTTGCGATCTTGATTGAGAAATCAACATCAGTTAGAATTTTACATGATAAACAATTTATATTTGATAGAATTGTATCTTTCTTGAACAAGTGGTTTAGTGAAAATATCAATTAACTGATGTTTAGTTTTTCAATAAATCTTAGTTCCAATTTTTTCTTCTAAACATAGTTTCTAATAAAATGACGTTTAATTTCAATATGTTTAGACCTAGAATAATGAATGAGATTCTTAGAAAGACTAATGGCACTAGTAATATCACATAAGATTGGAGATCTTGTTTACCTTAGAAAGTAATCTTCTGGTTGGTTTCTTACCCGAAGAACTTGAGAATAGTTGAGTGTAACATACATGTTTTTTTTAATTTTTAATTATGTAGTTGATAATGCGGTGGTGTTCAGCTTCCTATTATAAGATGCTTTGAGAAAAAAAATTATCCCAAATTATAAGTCGCTTTATAATATCAATGAAGCATTACTGTAAACTTTCCTATTATACCCCTACTCATTATTATCTTCCCTTCTTTCAATTCTTCAATTTATCTTTTCCATAACATTTATGAAGGATAATTTTGTAAAGTAACACATAATTTATCTTTCTTATACAACATTAATTATGTTTCTTAATCTGTATGAATTGGCCAAAACAACTTATAATCTGGAAGGTAGATCATTGTGCTTGTAAGCAATTGTATTAGTATATATCTATAGCAATATATAAAAGACTAATGGATTGAGAGGAATGCTAACTACACTCTCGTTTGAATAATGATGGATGAAATTGACAAGTGCACCAAAGCGTAACAAGTAATAAAGTAGTAAGTTTATCGTTCTCCACAGAGGTTGTCGTTCAACTTAATAATTAATAAAACTTATTTCAAAGAGTGGAAGCAAAATAGAATTGAATAGAATTGCAGGGTTGAATTGCCCTACCCAATGCAAGATTAAGTTTGTGATTCAGATTATTAACGGTGATTAGAGAATCCTTGAATTCCTCCTTCATCTTTGTTGGAAACAAACAACTATGTGGTGCCTACATATGATTTAATGAAATCAACGGATAAAACTCATACTAAATTTCTCACAACAACTATGGGCCGAACTAACCTAGGATATGTAGGGTGTTGTCTAAAGAAGAAAGTAGCAACAATTAGATTTCAAACTTAAATTTCATTAACCTCTTTAAGAAACAAGTAATTAGAAAAGCCATTGAACTGATATAATTTTGAGTTGTCAGTGCCTACTTTTATCTTACGGATCATTCTTCAAGATTGCAATTCAAATTAACCAATTGAAAAAAACATTATGAAGATGCATGATCTAATTTAAACCGGACATGATAAAAGCATAAACTGAATGAAAAACTTTATTATTAATATCCAACTAATAAGATAGGGTTCATCTTGGAACCCTAATCAAGAGGTTTAGTTGCTCGTGGTAACAAACTGAAGTGAAGAAATAGTCACAAGAAAGAGGGTTTGAATTGTGACCCTTTTAAAATTTAGTCCTGCAACTTAAATAAGTTTATATACTCAAGAAGGTTCTTGGTAAATGTTAGTCTAACACGATTAGAGTATTAGATATATAACAATTGATTTATACAAGACCAAAATGTTTTGGATTAAATAAATTTTAAATTATTAAATAGTTTTGACAAGGACCAGAATGTTTTGGATGAATTAAAGCTTAACTGTTTTAATTTGTTTTAACAATGACCAAAATGTTCCGGAGAATGATTATATAAGCAGAATGAGAAAAATGATATTAAGATAAAATGTGAAAACTATTTTATCAAGAACCAGAATGTTCTGGAGAATGATTAATATAAAAGCAGAATGATAAAACAATATTATAAGCTGATTTTAAGCGTGAGTTTATCTTTAGATATTTATGCATGGACCAGGATGTTCTGGATGCAATTGTTCAATTAATATTGACTGAAATAATAAAATAATATTAAAGATTAAGTTAGGACCAAAGAACTCTGGATTAATTTGGTTGTGATTAAATAGGACTATTTCTGACTAACAGAAACTTCTGACTAGCACTATAAGTTATTGATCACACTAGATCAATCTGTTACACTCTGTATTATCAACCTCAACAGACTTCTACAATTCTTTGTTTTCGCACAGGAAAGATTGTTACAATTCTTTCTCAAACTATTGTTACGAATAGACTTGAGAATACAATACACTTTGTATGATGAGATTAGTTTGCGATCGGATTTACACTCAACTTGTGTTTCAGGGTATGATGATAAGAAAACACTCACAATATGTGATCCACAAATCTGTTATGAGTTGGAGTGTGTTATAGATGAAGAGATTATGATATTTGCACTTAAAAGTGGATTCTGGTTAAAATCAATCTCTTAGCCTCAAAGGCTTCACAACTCATGTTTGAGATTATGATGAACAAACTCTTGATATTGATCAAAGATATAGTGAGAGAGTTGGAGTTTGTTTGTATGTGAAAAGTTTTTGAAAGTAGTGATGATTTTACTTGAGAGGTGATTTCTTTGTTGTAAAAACCCTTGGTTTTTGTCTTCAAAGGCTTCTTCTATTTATAGGAATGGAAGACTTGATGCCCACTACATAAAAGAGGTGTTGGGACACAATTTTCTATGTAGCATGTGCTTCCTTTAGTTGCTTGGAGAGAAAACATGAAATTTTGCATTTACAGAACATTCTCCATAACGTTCTCTGCGTACAACCAGACTTGAGAAATAGTTGACACGCTTTTGCAAGCTTGTTAGGCACTTGATAAGATGTGTTGATGTCATCTTGATGTCATATAATTTTATCACAAGGAACAACTTTAAGAGCTTTCTTTGATTGTAGAAGCTTGGAGGCCACTTATGATGATGCAATCTTAATGTCATATGCTAGTAACTTTGGAGACATATTCCTTAGTGGGTTTTGCTTCAAATGTATCAAAAATCATTAAGGCCCAAGACAAATTATTGTACTTAATTTATGTCATGCTTTCCATTTTGATGACTTGTCTTTTGATGTAAATTATTTATTTGCTTTGTGAACAGTGACCAAAACGTTCTCCAGAACATTCTCACTGAAACATTCTTACAAAACACATTAGTGGATAACAAAATAATAATTGTAATATTTTTGTTATCTTTTAAAACATCAAATGATGATGTTTTCTTCACATTGTATGACCAGAATGATATTTGTAGGAACATGAGAAACCTTTCTCAAAGTCAAAATTACTTTGATTGATTTCTATTCTCCAAATCATATATTGGATAGTGATGGAAGATTCTTGGACCATCATAAGTCTTTTATGATAGAATCTTCAAGCATATGATCATAATTTTCTTCTTTGATATTTCTCCAATCAATATCATTACTGAATGATAAATACTTCATTCATGAATTGGTTTCTCTTCAAAGTTGATTATAATCATTTTGATGAAATGATGAGAATAATTTCGAGTGTAATATGCATCCTCATCTCGAGAGCATTCTTTCATCGGAGTTGATAATGTTCTCTTCTATATGAGATGACAATACATTCTTGATTAATTAACCTTGAATTATTTTGTTGATGATGCGATTTATCTCATAATTTCTCTTGGTGATTGCACACAATGTTTCTTGTCCATTGAGTATCTTTGAGATGTTTTAGTTTAGGCATGTCTTTTCTTCTTTGAATCTTTAAAGCATTGTTGAAAACCATGCGGTGAGGATGATGAATCAATTACTCACAAATTTCATCTTCTTGTTGATTCTTCACTAAACCCTCATTTGATTCAAACAATATTCTTTTTATATCTTCTTTGAGCTTGTGATACTACTGTTTTGGTATTCTTTCAATGAATATATATATGCACTTGTAAGAGACTTATTTCTTGTCAACTTCTGTGAAAAGACTTAAGTGCAAACATTAGTAGATGACCATTCATAAAACTTAGTGTTTATTCCATAAGGTTTGTTGTCATTAAAACATTCATCAAAAATATTTTGTTTCAATACAAACATCGTAACAAAACAATACAAAAACATACCCTAAAGAGAACAAGAGGAGGAAGATTTCTTGCCTTTAAGCTTTGATGATTGACCCTTGTCTTGAACGGCCAGTGTTCTAAATGAATAATAATGAGTGCATGGGTCTCTATTTATAGAAAATAATTAACCAGGGTTTAAGAGAAGAAAACTGGGCTTTTTGAACCGATCCACCTTGAAAAAAAGCTGCAGGCAATTTCATCTCGCAGCCAGGCGCAAATTCCGCCTATAGGGGCGCATATACCACCTGAGGCAGTAGCAACACTACCTCATGTGTAAATGGTGCATGGCCAGGTGCAAATGGCGCTTGAGGCAGCCCCTAAGGTGCAAATTCTTGTGTTTTCTCTCCCGTTTTCGATCGTTCTTCCGTCTAGAAACTTCTAGGAACTTGAAATGAATTTTCTTCACTTTGTATTGTCTTCAAAAACCTTCTATGAACCATTGACTTCAATCTTCATATCCTAGATCCTTCACATGATGTCTTGATTTATTGATTTACACGATTTCTCACTGCAAAACACTCAAAATACCTATGAAGTTGCATGATCTAAGATAAAAATGAATTACAACGACTTGTGAAAACAAAACAATATGTTCCTCAAACCATTGCCAACTTCTCTACCTCTCAACTTATTTTTCTTCAAATGCTTAGAAAAGTACTAAAAACATAGCAAAAAATGTCATGTATAGCTCCATCATCAAACAATCTCTCTAACACTCCCTTTTTATTGAGTTAAATCAATATGGATCATACACTTTGAAAATGGAATTCAGATAATGTGATGAGACATACATTGATTTCACCCTATAAGAAAGTGAGTGTTAGAGAGATTGTTCAAAAGAGAGTGTTGTTAACATTGCTCATTGACTAATCATAATAGTAGGCAATTGTATTAGTATATATCTATACCAACATATAAAGGAAATATATCCAATTTTTGGGCTGAATTTTTTCTTTCCAATTTTTCTCTTTCATTTAAATTATTTTATCATTTTTACTTAAATAATTAGTTAAAAAGTCAAGTAATTCCCATTAAAATATGAGCAATCTACGATAATAGGAGGAACAATCAATAACAATAGAAACAATATTATACACCATAAAGATTACTACCTCGGTTCCTTTTTAATTGTCACTTTTTGACATTTTACACAAACCAAGACAATCAATAATTGTTTCTACTTTTGATGCAATAAGTTATACTTTTACTATAATGACCTTATTAATTTAACATCTCATTTCATATATTTCTCTCTCTGCAATAAATAACAACATTTAATTATGCATTGAACTTTGAAAGTGACAGTTAAATAGGAACAAAGAATTTCTTCAAAAGAGACACTTAAAAAGGAACGGAGAGAGTATTATTTTGACATAATATATACAGAGAAATGATATTTGAACAATAATTTTTAAACAACATTTGTGATAATTCTCTCTCGTACAATCATACTCTTATTGTACTTGTATTTTCTCTCTTCCTCTTTCTCTCTATTGTTATTGTCCAATAAGAAGAAAGGAAAAAATGTTGTCATAACATTTGTACAAATACCATTCCTCATATATAAAATTGATTGTTTAAATATCATTCCTCATATATAAAATATCATTTTTTTTATAACATTTTTGTTTCAATTTTACCGTTAGTTATGAAAAGGTATAAACAAATACACTTACATAGCTTATATAACTCAAAGTTTTCTTAGAAAGTGAGTGTATAGTTGTGTAATTAACACCGATCATTTTTTTAATGATAGTTAGATTTTATTTGGTTGTTACAAAAATAGTATATCTTTTATGGGTAAATGATGTTTGCTCCTTGCCACTTGGGTGTATTTAAGGTATTTTTGTCCCTTGTAATTTGAAGGAATTTTGGTTTATCTTATGTAATATCATCTATTTTGTACAATTAAAATATTCACGAACGTCAAAACTAAATAATTTTTAAATTACAAGGTTCAAATCTAAAGTTTTTTTTTTATAAAGGCTAAACCAAAATTTGTCCAAATAGCATGAGCTCAACACCATTTAACCTTTTTAATTTTTTTTGTATAGAAACTTCGCCAAATTGCTTTCCTATGTTAGAATCAAAATGCATAATATTGGGGTGAAGATCCTCTCCATTTTAAGTTCTCTCAATTTCTTCCATTACTAAAGTTTTGATGTATAAATGTGCAATTAATGTCTTCAATTCTTAAAATATGTGCATTTATATTATATATTTACTTCAAAACTATAGTAATTGACATTTCCATTTTCTTTAAGAAATGGAGAGGATCTTCACCCATAATATTATATAATATTATATATTGTCCAAGTCACTTTAACTTGAAGAGTGAAACATTAAATTTATTAATTTCATATCAATGTCTTTGTCATTTTCCTCATCACTTTCACTCATAGTCTTGAGGTGATATTCAAACTTCAATAGCTTAAACTTTACCTCAACCCATTCAAATCAATTTCTAGATCTAGGTTTTACAATACTTAATTACAACAAATTAAGTTAATTTCTCAAATAATGGAGTAATCATAACACTAACCAAATTGTATTAGTATATAGTATAAATAGCTATAAACAAACATACACATACATAACGTATAAAACTCAAATTTTTCTTTAGGCTACTAATTTGTCTTTCTAGCGTGTTCTTCTCACATATATATCTTCCTTGTCTTACTTACTCTACTAGTGTTTGAATCAGTCAAGGCTCATTTTCTTTGAGATTAAGAGGGGGAAAATAAGCCAAACAATATTTACACTTCTCGTGAAGAATATTGCATTGGAATGAGCAAAGGTTTGAGCCAATGTTTTGTATTGAATTATTATGTGATCTTAACTTTGACTTTTGCTCTAACCAACCATACAGGCATATGGTCATTGAAATCTCACCATAAATGAGAAGGGTAGGTCAACTCTGCGACTGTGATGAATCCTAGAATTGTTGTTTTTATTGTTGTTCTGAATTTTGTTTTCAATTTTATATTCTACTCTTGTCAAAAAATTTATATTCTACTTTTTTAGAGGAATTTTATATTCTACTAAGATATTAAATTGTATTGCTCAAAAAAAATTATTAAATTGTATAAATAAAAGAGAGTTGTAGCTTTATTACATTACCTTTCTTAAATATTGATAATATCTATCATTGTCATGAATGTAAAATAGATGATATTAAATTGCAAATGATGTTGTAGTGTTATTTTTAATTTTTGTTTTAGTTACAATGATATTGTTATGGAGTTTCTAGTCGCTTAATATAGAGTAGTTTTTATCGGAAAACTTGTGGAACACACAAAGTGGATTATCCTTTTCAAATTGATTTTTTTTTCTGTATACATGAACCAAAAACCAAACCTTTGACCATATATTTAAGGGGTTTAAATTCGTTTCCGCTTAAATCAATTTGTTTTCTGGTATGTTGTAGTGTTAATCGGTGGATACAATTTAAAAAAAAAATACTATATTTAACTTCATCTTAAAACTTGAAAGTGGAAATTATTTTTAAATACAATACTTTTTTTGTTGTTATTTTTTTACCAGATACAATACGACTTTTTTTTTTTTGTGTTAAAAGGCCAATTATTATACGACCGAGTGAGTATTTTAAGAGGGATGAAAATGAATACATATAGTCATTGATATATCTATCATTCTCATCTCATGAATGTAAAATAGATGTGTTAAATTGAATTTTGTTTTTTAATTACGTTAATATTGATACAAAGTTTTTACCGCCATTTAACAAGAGTAATTTTTGTTGTCAGAAAATCTGAGACATATAAAGTGAGTTATCTCTTTTTAATCGGATTTTTTTGTACGTTTGAATCAGGAGTCGAACCCTAATCATATGCTTAATGGGTTCAAATCTCTTACCAGTTAGACCAATCTATTATTGCTATGTAGCAGTGTTAATCAGTGTGTACACTTTAAAAATATAACTAACATCATCTTAAAAATTGAAAGTAGAAATTATTTTGAAATACAATACTTTTCTTTATGGTTGTCAATTGGCCAATTATTATGCGACCGAGTGAGTATTTTAAGGGGGGTGAAAATGAATACATGTAGATAAGAAAACAGTTCACCCACATAAATGTTATAAATTGCAGGTAGGTTGCTCACCAAAACGATAACCAAACCTCACATAGCAAAACCTTTAATCATATTATTTTATTTTATGTTTTCAACTATATATAAAAAATTGTTGGTATATTACTAGTACTATAATATTGGTAGATGGACAACTCTTGTTCTAAAAACAGTCCCTCATTTTGCTAAAAAAAGATTATATATGAGTATGTGACCCCAAAAACTTTATGCTTGTTTGTTTCCCTAGCTTTTCCCTCACCATGTTCCTCAACTACTCTCATTTATTTCTCTTCATTCATTGCTTGCCACACTTAAACACCCTGTTATAATTTGTGTAAGAAATTACAACGAAGAAGCCCTAGCTAGTTGTACATTACATGCTTAATTTTTTCAAATTTTTTAGAGTAAAAAATAAAAAAGACAGGTGGGGTGATTTCAACTTTAAAGTTTTTCAACAACCTTTCAGAGCATTTATAGTGACACATCTTATGAGATTAAGAAGAGACGGTGTAATGTGAAGAAAACCAGTCTGGCCTTATTAACTTCTTCACCTATAAATCTCTTCTCCATTACACACTCACATTGTACACTTGGATCTATTTCATCATAATAATAATACACTACTCTCACTCTCTTTTCCTCCTCCTTCTTCATTCTTCACATTTACAACAACTAGCTCAACCTTCTCATCATAATCCTCTTGAACCATTATTTCTTGAAAGGTAAACATATATTACTTTCCCATGCATTTTCCCATGCACCCCATTTTTATTCTAGTAGGCTTAAGATATTGATTCATGGGATGAAACCATTATTACTACCCCATTTTTGTATTTACGGAAGAAAAAAATATTAAACTTTTGATTAAACTTTCTAGTAGGGATTTTGATTATTGGGGTGAAAACATTACTAATTACTATTAATTTTTAATTATGTCAAAAAATTAAAATTTTAATTGAATTTTCATGTATGCTTGAGCTTTGGATTCTTGGATTATGATAACATTATACTATACCTCATATTTTTTAGTCCATGAAAAAATATGAGACTTTTGATTGAATTTTCTTGTAGGCTTTAGCATTTGATTCATAGGTTGCGACAACTTTATTACCCCATTTTTTAATTATGTAAAAAGATTAAACTTTTGATTGAATTTTCTTGTAGTTTTAAGCTTTTTGATTTTTGGGTTGTGATAATATTATTACCCCATTTTTTTATTATATAAAATGACTAAAGTTTTGATATAATTTTCTTGTAGGGTTGAGCTTTTGATTCTTGGGTTGTGACAACATTAAACTACACATCAAAGTTTACAAGTTTAAGACTGTTTGGTTGGTGTGTTCAAAAAATGGAAACTTGTACGGCTCTATTACTTTTAACGGCCATAACAGCTTACTTGCTTTGGTTCACCTTCATCTCACGGTCATTGAGAGGCCCACGTGTCTGGCCACTATTGGGCAGTCTACCAGGCCTCATTGAGAATTGTGAACGTATGCATGATTGGATCTGTGACAACCTACGCGCGTGTGGTGGCACGTACCAGACCTGCATCTGTGCAATCCCATTTTTAGCTAAGAAGCAAGGTCTCGTGACTGTCACGTGCGACCCGAGGAATTTGGAGCATATACTCAAGACTCGGTTCGACAATTACCCGAAAGGGCCGACGTGGCAAGCAGTTTTTCATGATTTGTTGGGTGATGGGATTTTTAACTCTGATGGTAACACGTGGGTGTTCCAGCGCAAGACAGCCGCGCTGGAATTCACCACGCGTACTTTGCGCCAAGCCATGGCTAGATGGGTTAGCCGAGCCATTAAGGATCGACTTTGCACGATTTTGAAGAAAGCTGAGGTGCAAGGTGAGCCGGTTGATCTACAAGATGTGATGCTCCGGCTCACTTTTGACAATATTTGTGGCTTGGCTTTTGGAAGAGACCCACAGACATGTGCCACGGGTCTGCCAGAAAACGGTTTTGCAGCCGCTTTTGATCGAGCCACTGAAGCTACGCTTCAGCGGTTTATATTACCTGAGGTGTTTTGGAAGGTGAAGAAATGGCTTGGGCTTGGTATGGAAGTTGGCTTGAGCCGAAGCCTTGCTTTTGTGGACCAACATTTGTCAAGTGTGATTGAGAAGCGCAAGGTGGAATTGCTGAGTCAGCAAAAAGATGGGTCCCTTCTTCATGATGACTTGCTGACTAGGTTTATGAGGAAGAAAGAATCCTATTCGGACAAGTTTCTTCAACACGTGGCGTTGAACTTCATCCTCGCTGGACGTGACACATCATCAGTTGCGCTGAGCTGGTTTTTTTGGTTGGTGATTCAGAATCCAAAGGTGGAAGAAAAGATTTTACGCGAGATTTGCACGGTCTTGATGGAGACACGTGGCGCTGACATGGAAAAATGGACAGATGAGCCGTTGGGATTTGAAGAAGTTGACCGTTTGGTTTATCTCAAGGCTGCCTTGTCGGAGACACTAAGGCTGTACCCTTCGGTGCCAGAGGATTCAAAGCATGTGGTGAAGGACGACGTGTTGCCGGATGGAACCTTTGTTCCGGCTGGATCCTCGGTGACATATTCGATATATTCGGCTGGGAGGTTGAAGTCTACGTGGGGTGAGGATTGCATGGAGTTTAGGCCAGAGAGGTGGTTGTCATTGGATGGGACAACGTTCATCATGCATGACTCTTTCAAGTTTGTTGCATTCAATGCTGGTCCAAGAATATGTTTGGGGAAGGACTTGGCATACCTTCAGATGAAATCTATTGCTGCTGCTGTGCTGCTCCGTCATCGTCTTGCGGTGGTTCCTGGTCACCGGGTGGAGCAAAAGATGTCACTCACCTTGTTCATGAAAAATGGTCTTAGGGTTAATGTTTACAATAGGGATTTGAAGGGTGTTTTTGCAACTATACAAAATGAAAAGGAGGGAGAGATTCAGGGGAAAGTGTTGAATGATTTGAAATGCAATGGAACTTAGTGTGGTGTTTCACAATTCAGCCATTGGGGGCTGTAATTATAGAAGAGAGAACAGGGTGGAAAAAAAAAGAAGAGAAAAACAATAAAAATAACAGGGTATATTTTATTCATGGTATGTTATATAAATTTATTATAATTCATATGAGAATTGTCAATGGATTGATTTCTTTTATCGTAGGGTGGATGAATGCTTTCTCTCAGCTCATCTTGTAGAATCCTTGCAAATATTCATTTGTAATTCTTTATTTCTTCTTTATTTTCATGTTTCTATTTTATTTTTACTGCTTTCAAGACATTATTATGTTGTAAGAGGCTAAGAGCTAAAATCACATTTAACAATGTTGAATGATGATGTTCATAAAAGAACACCTGACGTTTTGATTGGATTTGAATGTCCTCTCTGGTTCATGTCCTAATGATGAAATGATAACAAGTGTGTCATAATCATATTGTGGTGGTATTGTTTTTTAGAGAAATATTAATTGTACATCATTTTTTATGTCCAAACACTATATTTATGCACAATTTGGATACTGTTTTTTTTTTGCTTTCTTCTCTCTTCTATCTACATCAAAAGTTATAAATATTTCATAACATGAACCAATGGTAAGAGGCATTGAATCAGAAAGAAACTGTGAGCCTGCAACCTATTTTCTCAGCTGAGTACGATGAGGCAGAGTTTTTCTTTTTTTGACAAGAATGATGAGACAGAGTTGAAAAGTCAAATAACATTGTACTCCTTATTCTAAGTATAAATATAAATAAGGTTGAATGAAGTTATAGGGGCAGAAATTACCCACAAACTATCTATACAGAAAGCATTTAGATCATGGGACAAGGCATGTTAATCCAAGATTTCTTTATGGTAAAAATATAGAAGCCTAGCTATTTGATCAAAAAATTGATAGTGACTCTTCTATTTCAGCAGGGTACTTATATGCTTCCAAGTGCATGACATATTTGGTCATCTGATTTTTGTTCCACCTTTACTTTTCCCTCTTTGAAAATCTCTACGGCTTATATAGCCTTACACCTTCCTTGAAATCGTCATAACATTCTTCATCAGTCAAGAATTTTCTCACCGGTTGAAAAGATATTCCAGACCAAAGTGCCAATTAAGTACAATACAACAGAGACTTTAAATACATCATTCCATGAACCTGCAACAACAGACCGGTTTTAAACAAACGAGCTGAACAAGAAAACAGTTTTGAATGCAACAAGTTAAGAATTCTCACCTCGTTGGAGTATGTATCCAGTTGCAGCTGTACCGAAGACACCGGCAAGCACTCCTGCGGTATTCGATAGTCCCAGCAACACTCCCTGGTATTATAAAATGGTTAGCATTCATATAGAAACATAATGGATAAATATAATAAAACTAGAACAAACTTGTATATAAAACTCAAGATTCCTTGCATCAAATAAACATGTTACTGACAATCAAAGCGTTAATGGTACTAGTTACTCGTGACTTGATGACCTCATTAATCATGAAAATAATAGATTGTGTAAGAATGATTTTGGCAATTATCATCAGGGCTGAGTGTCAACAAAATCCCCGGCGGTGCAGCTCGCAAAAAAGGTCACCATAATTAACTTGAGCAAGAAGACAGTAACAACTTATTAATATAGTCTTTAGCATGATCAATCACTTCATTGCTGTTTTTTTACATATTTTTTTCTATGAAAAAAGTTATAGAAACTTCTTATGTTATATTAGTCATGTAACAGATTATCAGTCCTGCTAAATGAATAATTAAAATAGAAACTCACAGCATAGCGTGGTCCAATATCTTGGTGATTGGAATATAGACCAGATTGTGAGAATGCATCACATCCCTGTAAAGAAAATAATAGATTGTGTAAGAATGGTAACGTGTTTTATTGGCATATACATTTTATATCAGAATGAATTAAGGAAGATATATATGTTCAAACCTGACTGCAAGCCATACACAATACTGCCATGGCAGGTGTTCTGACATTGCTTAGCTGTGTAAGAAAAAATGCAGGACCCAAAAACCCGATCGATTGCATGATCTGCCAAATAAAGGAAATAGTTAAAGAAAAAATATTTTAAGAAGTAAAAAAGGAACTCAATTCCTGTGTACATTGCCATATAATCAATATTTGCTTCCACATTTGGCAGTTAGTTGTAGTCTAGGGAAGCAAAATGTAAATTATTGAGCACACATATAATAGCTGTACAGCAGTTGGAAATGTATGAAAAAACATCAAAAACAAAAGTATGATTTGCTTGCCTTTCGAACAGTTGTTATGGAAAAACCTTTGCTCACAAGTGTGTCAGCTATCCAACCTCCTATATTTGCAAAAACAGCCATGGTTAGCCATGGGAGGACGCATAATAGTCCAGATTCCGTGAGGTTGAACTTCAGAACCTGAGAAAATAACACAAAGTTCATTCATCAAATTTATCTATTTCTATCTATTTGATTACATCACTGAACCGTTCAAGTTAGATCAAGACAATGACCACAATCTTGTGTGGACTTATCTAATTTGATAATATCAGCAATTGTAGTGAGGTAAATTTGCTTCACAGATCTTTAGAGAAATTACCAAGCGAAAATATAAATAGTTGTCTGCTCAATTTTGACATAGTTGAGAGCAAATGGTAAGATGTATCTTAACATCAAAGAGTTGAAAATAAAATCAACATTTTTATCAATGGACAAAAACTGCAGCCAATTGAAGCTCAGCTTGATTGAAAACAATGAGGAAATGTAAGGTATAAAATTCTACAAGTTTCATGAGAATAGGAGCAGAATTATACAGACAGTTGGATGAGTATGCCCCACCTTCACAGGTAGAAAAAATCTACATATTTTTGTGACTTTCATATAAAAAAAACTTAATGTGGTTTCATTCCTACTTGAAAATATATGAAATAGTATAAAAAGTTTCATCAAGAACATTCATATTCTAAAACCCATTTATCAATACCATACCAAAAAATAAAATTAAAATAAAATTGAACAGGTAAGTACCTGATTGTAGTACGTAGGCATCCAGGTTAATAAAATAAATGTCCCCCAATTGTGGCAGAAGTGAGAGACTATTAAAGCCCAGACAGGTGCTTTTGACAAAATCAATTTCCAAGGAATAACTGTCACAGGTTCTTTTGATACGTTGCCTCCAAGTATGAGCCTTTTCTCTTCATCCCCAAGATCTGGATCATCCTTTGGTGTGCTGTATGCCTGGAAGAGCCCAACAAAAGGAATTACAAAGTATCCCTCGCATTTATACATGCCATGGTAAAATGCCAAAAATATTGTACAAGACAACCTATTTACTCATGCATCCAGTCAAGGGAACACTAACTCGAATAGACATAACTTCTATAATTATTTATTGTTCATATCTCATATACTCAATCATATTGCTCATGGTGGATAAGTGTGCAGGTCGCTCGAGCTGACAAGTTCAGCGGTAACCTTGTAAATGGACCGTAGTATTTAAGCACAAGTTGTAATCTGTAAACTCTATGCTTGAATAATAGAAAGGTACAACCACCACTCTGTAGTTGGAGGTGTAAGCACAATTAGCCGAACTCCGTGATCAAATCTTGTGTGTTCTTTGCTTGTGTTTTTCGTATCTGTTTACTTTTAAACTAGGTTTGCTATTCTAACACATGTTATGAAACACTTTATGAGACAGTCCCTAACAAATCAGCACAAAACATGATAATACACTTCATACGGTAGGCAAAGTAGAAATGATTGAACTCCTATTAAAACATTTTCGCAAGCAGAAACAGATACAGTAGTGTATATCAATGAAACTGTGAAAGCTGACTTACGTTTCTCAACCACAAGGCAAACCAGATACTGCCAAGTGATCCAAATGAGTAGAACACAGATGGCCATCCAAATTTTTGGATTAGAAAAGGCGAGAATCCCAAGCCTGTGACAGAACCAAGGTACATGCCACTATATACTAGCGCAAGTGATCTGCTTCTCTCCGATACTGGAATCCACTTGGAAAGAATATTATTCATTGCAGGCATAGCAACACCCTGAAAACAAAAAATCAGAAAAATTTGTTGCCGAGTGATAAGAGCAAAAATCATTTCAATTACAGGCACCACATGACAAATATAGTACAGCAACAGAAATGACCAACCTCGCCAATTCCCATAAAGGCACGCATAACAAGCAGATACGGTAGCCCAAGTTTTGCAGCAATAGGAGTTAAAACTGTTGCAATTGACCACCATACAACTCCAAAACCCAGTACTAGCTTCCCACCAACTTTGTCTGCCCATATGCCACCAGCAATCTGAACCCAAATCTCATTCAGTCAGTTTAAAAGCAATATAATCATAATGTTTTATGTACAGTCGGTGAAATGAAAAGGCACTTTGAACATTAGAGCATGCTAGATTAGTACACGTTATGGCAGGTTCGACCAGCAGTATTACTTAAAATACTAGAAGATTTTTTATATGAAAGTATGAAACCGGTTTCTAGTTAAGTTAACTAATCTCGTGAATATCACTATATCAGTTATACCTGTGTGAGTAGATAACCCCAGAAAAAAGAGGACTGAATGAGGCCAACTGTTGCACTGTTCCAGTTGAACTGTTGAGACATTGGAAGTATTGCTATGCTCATATTTACCTATAAAAAAATAAAAATTAAAGCATATCAGTAAAGAATATCAGAAATGTTAGGTTAGTAATATTGTGGAAATTTAGAAACAAACGCCTGATATAGTTTGAGAAAAAGTCTAAATAATAACTTAAGTAAAACAACGGTAGAAATTTGAAAACAGTATTTGAAACTTGGCAGTTATATTTCTTTTTAATAACCAACATATACAACGAAAGGTGAAATGGCCTATTTTTTTGGTATAATTAGTTGATGGAATTATGAATCAAATTAGGCTACTAGGATCAATGATCAACTAAACACCTTGTCTCTATTCAAGTAACTAAACACCCTGCAGTGATAATCAAATGAATTATGTAACTGAACCATAAACTTAAGAAAGTGTTACTCACACGATCCATATTACAAAGCAGGAACGCTGTAAAACATAGCAGTACAATAACCCATCGCTTAGGAAACTGCTGCCACCAAGGAGATGTTTGAAGCAGATTTCCTTCCAGAAGAATGGCTTCACCAGTCCCATCAGTTGGTTGCAGCCTATCTATATCCGGTTCTGCAAATTCGTACTCCTCAGCCTTGTAACGAACATGAAACTTATTTGTTTTCCTTTGTTCAACATCGCTACTGCTAAAGGTAGATGAAGAAAGGTAACAATGACTTCTTTTGCAAGCCTTAAGTTGGAAGTTCGACCAGCGGCTGCAGTGTCGGGATAATGGAGAAAAAAGCTCCCTTTTGTTATCAGATGTTTGTATTTGTTTTGGTACTCTCTCTCCCAAAGAAGAATCAATATGAGAATGCATTGCATTTTGACATCTTGAAAGAGAATCGTTCGCTATCCAACCACCATACCGTGCAACCGATACACCATAAACCGAAATGCCTCCTCTTTGATGTGAGAGATCCTTTTGTGATCTATAAGAATTCCCTGCCAATACCAAACAATGTCTTAGATTTTCTTACTTTACAATAGGGAACAACAATCTATATAATGTAGTTCAAACTTCCATTTTTCAGAGACTGGTATAAATAATTTTATTTTTTTTAGTAATTAGTTACTCTGATGGGTCACAAAAATATGTATTTTAGTTAATAACCGTAACTAACATAACCGTCCATTCATACTTTCCTATCTATTCACAAGATAATATTAATTTTTATAATCTGTTTGCATTGTAAGAAAATAAAAATATATAATTAAAAAAATAAAGATGTTTACTTCCATTTCTAGAGTATAGTTACTAGTTACTACATTTGTGAGCATAAATTTGATTGCTATTAAAAACTTATTAGATAAAAATCTTATGAGTAAATATGCAAGTAAGAAGTGAAGTGTGAACCTGAGGAAATGAAAGAACCGAAATTGCGGTTGGAAATCAAACCGCTAATAGCCATTGATAGTAAGGAAAGTGCACACAACGCAACGGCGTCGTTTGTTATTGTTAGTGGAAAGGAAAGTGTTTGTTACTCTGTTTTTATCTATTCTTCTCTTCTGTGTGAAACAAGAAGAAGAAGAAAGAGGATAAGCAAATAAAGCACAGAAAAACACTCTATTTTGTTTGGTATTTCCCAACGACAAAAAAACATACTATTTTATTTTCTCTTTCTTTTATTTATTTCTGACATACTTTTTTTTAGAATATAAAATAAAAAGTTGATGTAGTTATTATTAATCTCAAGTTCTTTTTAAAAAATGTGTATGGTAATTTTTATCACATTTCAAGGGTTATTTTTAAAAATGAGTGGTGGACTTGAATTTTATTTTCATCTTCATCAGAATATTTTTATTCTCACATATTTCTTTAAGAATAAAAGCATGGGAAAGTGAATGTATTTTTCAACAAGTCAAAATGAATTATAATAACATTGACCGCGTAATCGCTTTAGCATAAGGTGTGTCAAAACAATCACGAAAAGTATAACAAGTCTGTCAAAAAATACAAAAAAAAGCTAACTGATGCCCAAACATATAAGTGGACTCGACCACCACAAATGAGTACCAAAAACAAATGTAGCGTTACTAGCTTTCAACCATCACAAAGAATATGATTTTACTTTATCTAACAGATGTGGAATAGAGTTTTGTTGGTTCTTAAATAACTTGTTATTTCGTTCGTTCCACAAAACCTAAATGCACAAGAGGCATATCAGATGAAAAAGGGATTGCCACATAATTAATAAATTGCAAGAAGTAATCTGAAATAACCTGAGAGTCTGCCATCAAATCCAAGCCACGCCCGCACCAACGGCCAAATAGCACCAGAAAAGTGAATGTTATTTTATTTATTAGAGTATTTATACCACAGAGTTAATTTTGTTAACTTTATAACAAAGATTAGAATTCGTATTTCAAAAAATAATTTTCACAAATAAGAGTTGAGTAATTCGATTAGTTTAAGTAAAAATTTAAGAAATTAAAAGAGTTAAAGGTCTCAAGAGAAAGAGATTTTGTAAAATATTAACAACTAAATATTCTTTAAAAAAAAACTAAATATTAACATTTATTACTAAAAAAAACCCCTCTAAAAGGTTAACACACAACAAGAGTGAATGGGTTTTATTTCTATGTCCTTATTCAAAGAACATAAATAAAAAATCTAAAATAAAATCCCAGTGTTAGTGTGGCGTTATAAACAGAGAGATGGGGAAGGTCTAGAACATCACACGTAGCACATCATCCTCTACAAAATATTAATTTATCCCTTCCTCCGGACGTGGAAGTGGCTTGAAAAGTGCTTTTACTTTTTTTTAATTATTTAACTAATTGTTTTGTCAACATCACTTTAAAGTGCATATAATGAAAAAATAATTGCCAAAATAGTGAAAATTCTAATTGTCGTTATTATTGTTATATTTTTCGTGATTTTTTTTTGGTTGAAAAACCTTTAGGAATTGATGGTATTTTCATATTCATGCCTGGAATATTCTGGTTCTGGACCATGGCTATTGTCAAACGTCAAAAGTGTCTTTGTCATTTTGTTTATTGAACCGTGGGAGATTTTATTAGTGTGACCAAAAAATAATTTTAGAGGTAGAGTTACAAAAATTATCCCTTGAAAAATTTGAAGAATTAGAAACTATCATATACCATTTTTTTTTGAGAGAAACTATCATATAACTTTTTTTTTAAGAGAAAAAATTGAAACGACTTGTGATGCGCACAACTTATAACCTGGAAACAAACTTGTTTCCATCGTGGCATTCATCATAACATTCAACCCTTCAGCCGCTATCAAGAATAAAAAAGGAGATAGAGGATATCCTTAGTGTAACCCTCTTTTCAACTTAAACTCGTTTGTCGGACTACCATTAACTAGTACTAATGATGTCGTCGTAGTTACACATTCCATAATCCACTTATGTCATAAAGATGGGAATTGAATTTTAACCATAACATCATCGAGATACCTCCAATCCACATAATCATAAGCTTTTTCAAAATCCACTTTCAATAAAATAAAAAATTGAAACGACGTGCATCATCCACCATCTAATTAGCTATATGAATCCCGTCTAAAATTTGACCGCCTTTGATGAATGGTGACTGTGACTTTGAAATAATGCTACCAATAATATTTCTTAATCTATTAGCTAACACCTTAGCCAACACCATATATAGGCATCCAAGCAAAGAAATAGGACGAAAATCAACAAGACGTTGAAGACTCTCAACTTTTAGAATAAGAGCTATAAAAGTATTGTTGAGCCCTTTTGTTAGTTTGCCACTCGGATAAAAATCAAAAAGAAAAAAAAATACATCAAATCATCTTTTAAATCCACCCAAAAATTCTTGGTGAACCCAAAATTTATTCCATCCGATCCACTACTCTTAAAGTTCTTGTAGTCCCAAATAGCGTGTTTCACCTTCTTAAGGGAAACAAGTTTGACTAAATCCCCTCTGTTCATTACACTCAAAGACTTAAAATTCAAATTATCCACCCCAAGTCGATCGACATTTCTAAACTTAAAATGAGACTCAAAATGATTAAATATAGTGTTTCTAATATTGACCACCCCTTTCACCCAAGTATCATTGATAGTGATCGTAATAATACCATTAGACCTATGCTTGGATGACAGAGAACTAAGTATGTGGGTCCCAACGACCTCATACTTCGTAAAGACTTAATGAGACTTGACAAAGATGCACAAAATCCATGTTTATGTCGCTACTAACTGTAGTAAAAATAGTGTTCATAACACATGCAACGGAATAAAGTTTGGATCTATTTTGCGCTTAAATTATAAAATTATAAATTAGATACTAAAAGTGTACCTTTGTATCAATTCTTGAAGCATGAAAAATTCTTCAAA
>Ga0228711_1001357_pt1 | contig 35732 bp, 15 predicted proteins | sample MedpolnodulmetaG_2_FD_177996 | JGI IMG/M metagenome (GOLD analysis project Ga0228711, IMG submission 177996) | Root nodule microbial communities from Medicago polymorpha collected in Santa Monica, California, United States - brown nodules | ecosystem: Host-associated > Plants > Roots > Nodule... | reverse complement strand
CGAGAATCTGTTTCTCTCATTTAAATAAAATTATATAGCAAAATAGAGTAGGCTACGAAGAACGACGCTCTTCCATTACTTCCTAAACAATGAAGGAAGGCGAGAGGTCACTGTTTGCAAAAGAATGTTGTTATAAACAGGATATTAAGTATCCGATTCAAGTTGGTCTAAAATCTGTTTAGCCTAAAGACTAAAGATAAATAGCTTCCAATGTAATCTGCCAAGTCAACCTGAAAACAAAAAACTTATTAGCAAAAATATCCAAATTCAATGAATTGTAAATTGAAGAAGCCTAGCAACAATTATACAAGATATGATAGCAACTTGCAAAAATAGTCATTAGTGAAGAAGGTAGAGAAACAACTTACGAGGTGGACCCCATGGAAATTGATGAGTTTGGTTCCAGCAAATACCTGGGAAAGAAGCCTGCACATAATTGATAGATTAGTTTCTACTTTAAGCCTGGCAAATCTAAATTTAAACTAAATTTTTAAGATATATTTTACACAAGACCAATGGGTGGGATGGTTTTCAGACTCCCGTTGATTACATACAATTATATTCATTTTACGCACCTCAACTTCAGGAGTTTTTGAAGATTGTTCCCCCGATATAGTTTGCTGATTATGCACATCTGCTTGCTGAAACGGTTGCTCATTTGCTACAGTGGATTGAGAGGGTAAATGTAAATCACCTGAGGAGCTCAGAGCATCACCTTTACCTGCATCAAAATCTGGTAGTATTATACCTTGTAAACAATCAGTTATAGCACCATCAGTGAACACATCAATATCCCACTCTTCGGCGGAAGGTTCCGTGACACTGTGTTTCTCCTCCGCCGCTACTGCGTCCAAAAGATTTGAAACTGAATCATCAACTAGGAAATCATCGCCAAAGAGTGCTGCCATCATCCAGTTCTGACCAGAAGATTGCCCCGGATTCTCTTCAATGTCGGATTGTTTCTGATCACTTTGCCCACTATTACTCGGACCCTCATAAGACCCATTGGAACCCAAATTTCCATTCACTTCCAATTTTTTGTCATTCCCATGACCTTCCACCACTTCATCAGAAGGTTTGTCATTCAAATTCTCATCAAAGGCAGTTGAAGGTAGTGCAAGGTGTACGTCGGGACCACCATGACAAGAAATTTCACATTTAGGTGACTCTTCCCTTCGTTCAAAATAACCACTTTGCCCATCACTGATATTCCCATCTGCTTGTGTGGTCACACCAGGAGACGGAGTGTACCCTCCGTTGCTCTTAACAGATTCATCTGTACCATTAGGTGGGGTAGAAGTATCACCCACCTTTTCTTCCTCGCTCTGCTTGACAATTTGGTTGTTAGCACAAATTTCACTCCTTGTTGCATTGCTAAGACCATCCTGACTATTTTCTTTATTTTCCAATGTAACACTGGCTCCCAAAGACTGTTGTTCACAGTTGAGTGGCAATGATACATTTTGGGAACACTTCAGACTCAGTGCATCAGATAACAATATAGAGTTCTCTTGTTTCTCATCTACCCTCCATACTCTGAGATCTGGAGAGAAATATTCAGTTCCTTTCAACTTGCACAGCAACGACATACTAAAAGGACCATGAACCTTCCCAGTTGGATCCTGATAATGCCAGACTGGCTGTTCCATCCCTGTAGAGTGAAGTAACGATGAAATGTCTTCTGCAACACCGGAATCTCCTAGCCTTGAAACCCCTGCATCAGTGCCATCATTGATTGCTGATTCATTAGTATTCATTTCGTTCTTTATTGTACATGTATTCACATTTAGCTCACAAGTAGTGGAAAGTTCTTGTGCATTGCCTCCAACACCGTCCAAGACACTGTCCCAAACATTTCCCTTAGCCTTCTTGTTTATTGGACTATTTGAATCTACTATACAGGAATTCTCGGAACCACAACCAGTGTCAACTTTAAGATGATGACGCTTCCGGGGAGTTTGAACCTTGCAACTCGCACGAACAGCACCTTTCCAAGGATTTTTAGCTCGAAGGATCTCATCAAAATTTAGAGATAGTTTTCCTTTCAAGTACAACCAGTACACCTTGAAAAGATACTCCCAGCTGCTTCTATCATCAAAATCCACTTCGCACTAAAAATATAGCACAAGGAAATAAAACAATAAAAATTAGACCATTAAGCTTTTCATGTATCATTAACTCAACACCTAATGGCACAATATCCCACACCTCCCCTCCCCTCCCCTCCCCTCTTTCCTTACATTCAGAATAAAGGGAGGGAGGGGAAAATACAAATGTGCACTCATAAGAAAGTTCAACAAACCATTACCTTAATTCCTTGGGCACTATTCTCGATCAGCATTATAGTCCTCAAGCATGCTCCGCACAAACCTTTGTTTCCTCTGACACTAACAAAATCAGACTCTTGTTTTGTACATCCCTTGCACAAGGAATATGGACAGGTATAGCACATGTAGTGGCACGATTTGCCACAATCACTACATAGATGCCAACCTAGGAAATGCAAAAAAAAAAAACAAAAAAACACTTAGTTGTGCCATTAGACACTCAAATTAAAATCTACATCAAAAAGAAGTGACAGCTTGTCAAAAATAGGGAAGGTGCACTAATTAGAAAACGTAATAATTGCGATAGTCTACGACAAGAGATAATAAATGAATAGCATTGATAAATATTGAATTAATTCTGCATAATCCAAGACATTTTTTTATCCGCGTGTTTCAAGCAAAAACACAAATAAGCCATGCATGAGAAATCTATTGTATAAAACATGATCTATGCAAGGGATCTAATGTCACTTGCACATTCATCTTTTTCATTCCAAATTAGTACATCTGACACAATCGTATAATCAATTCATCAACCCTAATTTTTCATTCACGTTTTTGTGATTCTAGACATGTAATGAACCCTACATTTTCATTCCTGTTTTTGTACCCCGAAGGATCCCACTACTTGTCCGAACCCTCACCAAACATGAAGTAACAGACCAAAAAATCTATAACTGATCGATCAATATCATATAGATCAAGGAAAGAGAGAGAATTAGGGCTACAGCCCCCACTCGCCCAGTTACAAGCGCCGCTCCTTGATCTTCAACAATTTCCATAAACAAAGACACCAAATTCATGCCTAATGAAGGGAAACCAAGCCACCCAGACATCAAATACACAAGCAAAATGAAAATGACAGACATGACCATCTTCTCAACCAGCAACAATTTCGCCGGTTCAGTTCAGCCCCCAGAACAAAGACACAAACCATTTTACTTTCAAATATAGAATAGAGAATTCAAATTCAATTATAAGTAATCAGATTTTTCAAACTGTTAAAAAAATGATCAGATTTCATACCCATAAAAGAAAAACGATCACATTTCACACTCGTAAAAAAATGATTACATTTCATACAAAAAAAAATGATCAAATTTCATTCAAATGATAAAACATCTCATCCAGTTTGTACAAAATAAAACTTATTTTAAACGTCGTTTCGTAAAACTCGAATTCTAATCATCATTGGAACAATTCTTGTTCATATTTTAGGCAATATGAAGCACGGACACTCCTCGGATCACCCATGTCCCGGTGTCGGACACGACACCGACACATTACACTGAATTATGTGATTTTTTCAAATTATTAGCGGTGTCGGTGTCCGTGTTGTGGCCGTATCCGTGCTTCATAGCAAACAAACATGATAACACTATCCAACTCATAATTAAAGTTCAATTAAAACATATTAATCACTACATTAAACTACAATTCAATTTCTGCATGTGAACAATTACCACAATAAACACAAAAATAACATACCACATTTCCATTTCTCAGCTAAACGGAAAAACTCTTCATCTCGTTTAACACAAGCCGGATGATACGCCTTAGGACAACCCCTAAAATAGAAAGATTAACATAAATTATTAAATAAACGATTTTATCGGCGTACAAAAAAATCAATTACAGCTTAATTCACAAAAATAAAATAAAAACTGATTTTTTTTTGAACTAACCGATGATCACAAAGAACAAGTGAACCACCGTCAAAGCAAATGAAGCATACATCTTCTTCATCCTTCGGCTTCTTCACAACCGGAGTATGAACATGAACAGTACCTTTCGGCGGACGACCGCGTTTCTTACTCACCGCCACGTCAGCGTCGGTAGCGTTGACTCCGATCATCGGAGTATGTTCAGAAACTGTTAATTCTCCTCCGGTGACCGGAATTGGAAGTGGAATTACCGGTTGCTGAATCGGTTGGTGGTGATTTTGTTCCATGAAAGGTGAATTTGAATGATTGAAGAAAATGAGTTGAATTTAGAAAGAGAGAGAGAGAGAGAGAGAGAGAGAGAGAGAGAGAGAGAGAGAGAGAGAAACCCTAGAAATTGGGGACGCGGTGGGTTTGATCTGAGTGGACACGGAAACGAAATGAAGTTGAAAAATGAGAATGGACTGAGTGCAGATGATGTAACAACACCTTCTTCTTTTATTTTTGTTTCTTTCCTATTATTCAACACTCTTTCTTTTATTTTTTTTATATATATTTTTTAGTCAATTTTTTTATTATTTTATGCTTTTTACTTTTTTACCTTTTTTAACAAATAACAAACAAATGTGATTTATTTAATCACTTTTTTATTTTTTTTAGTATTTATTAGTCAAAAGGAAAGTTTGGAAAATCTCAAAATTAATTTGTCATTTTAAGTTTTATCTATAATTGTAAAAAGGAGAATCTTGATAAAAAAAAATGCCTAAGTACACATTGTTTGAAAATTACAAATGAAGAAATTGTTTATTGAAAAAAGGTAAGTATTTTAATTTTTCAATGTATTACAAAGTTATTAAAAAAATTAAATTGGAGAAACTTTTTTATTAATAACAATGATATTACAAATGGAATTTGAATTATGTGTTTTAAGGTTATTAACTCAAGCTATAACGTCTGAGCTAACAAACTTATGATGTTTTATAAATAATGTACATAATGTTGTAAGTAAGTGATTTGACTCAAATGGATGAGTTTCATCAAAAGATTAATGGTTCAAAAAATTGAATTCGGTTTATATAGATGAAACAATTTTTTGTTTAATTATACTTACATCACGATTGAACTCTATATTAACATAGTCCATTCCCCTAATAATCGAAGGGTTAACACAAAAAAAAAATATACATATTATTAATAATTAAGATGTAATTGAAAATAATAATTACCTTTTTTAGGTAATAATAATTGATTATATATTGAAAAGTTAAAGTAATACTTCGTATGTGTTTGGTTTAGCTTTTTGGTGCCGCTATTTCACGTTTAGATGCCTTTTTGACATGATTTATGGTGCTGTTATCTCACATTTAGATGCCTTTTTGACATGATTTATGGTGCCGTTGTCTCACATTTAGATACCTTTTTAACATGATTCAGAGAAACTACTATTTGTAACTTCACTAAATACGTGAATTTGTGTCATGGTTTTGGCCAGATGTGAAAAAGGTGCCGATGAGCTAAACATAAGCTTCATTTGTTCCTTGTTATACGAATCTTTAACAAAAATCATGAATATTATTAAAAATAATTAGAGTGGTAAATTTGTTTGAAATGTGTGATTATTATTAAATTACTTATTTAAATATAATACATTCAAGGTTAATTTTTTATATTTTAAAACATTTAGAATAAAAGTAGTAAATACATCTAAAAAATTGTTTAAAAAAACCTTTAATTAAGAACGAATAATTGCTTTAAAAGAGTTTATTAATTACTGATGGAGGGAGTACTCATTTTCAAATAAATTTCCTCAATTAAAGTGATATATTTATTGTGAAATGGAGAGTGTAATAATTTAATTATTAATTGATATTTATTGGTATTTGGTTAATTATAAGTTATGAGTGTTGATACAAGTAAGGTCCTTATGATGGTTAGTTATAAATAAACAAAGAAGACTGCTGAATGAGTGGACAAAAGCGAGGATTGAGCGTGTCCGAATCTGCTTCTCTTGAAATGCACGTGGTTAGTTGTCATCTGAGGAAAGATCACACCCCTCAATGTAATGTGGGACCCACTTTACTATTTTGATCCACGACATAAACATGATCCAAATCAACCCCCTCCTTTCTTAATTCTAACTTTTTTTTTGGTCTTTCTATTCCCCACTTCACTTAGTACTATAATTTTAATTGTTTTCATTTTTTGGTCAAGATCAAGTTTTTTAATTTAATACTAAGAGTGGTAGTTAGGTTTGTACAAAAAATTAAAAAAAGGGTTATACTACTAAGTTAGATATCTTTTAAAATTTCTAAACTTTTATATCATGATTGAATGGATATTAAAATTTACTTGGCTGCTTTACCGACCATTGATGCGTTATAGTGCTTAAGATTGACCATTTAAAATGTATTTTCATCACTTATAAAAAGAAAAATATATACATCTACATCAAATTGTATAATCACTCAATCCATTTTGTCTGCTCCATGAGTTACCCAATGTAAATTAATCAGTTTTAAACGAGGGTGAAACTTGGTATGGTAATCCGTACAAATAAATTATTTGATCTCCAATTTAATGTTTTTTTTATATATTTAGGAAAGTGGAAAGTTGGGGGTCGGATTCATTTAAATATCGTAATGAGAATGTATGGTGAAAAGGGGTAATTCTTCTCTTGATAAACTTTATCCTTTACTTAGTTATTTTAGTTTTACAATTTTCCTAAAACAGATTGACAACAATGGCATTAAGCATACTTGAAAACAAATTTTAATTCTAACGTCCTCATACATACCTTTTTTTTTATAAAAATTATATAATTTTTTTTAAGGATTATACAAACTTTTTTAACATAACAATTCCTTTATTTCAAGATTAATATCATTTCGACAAATAAAAAAAATCATAATCTAAATTAAAACTTTACTCTTAAGTTTATAATAATAATAGTAATAATAATATTCTTCATTCATTATTGTTTTTTAACACAAAGCAAACGACATTCATTCATTCAAATTGATAGAGTAATCGATGCAATACAATTTCGCTAAAAACAAAAAGGATAAAACTGTAAACAAACTCACAACATCCATGTTAATAGCATAAAACAGCAAAGTACAAAAGCCATCAAATATGACTATATTAAAATATCCAAAATAGTCATGCCTCCGGATCTGCAATGTTGATGACGTCAAAGTCATTGGTTGGATCTACACCGGATCGAAGTTGATTTGACAATTTGAACCGAACAAACACCTGAACAAAGAGGGAAAAGACAAACAATGTTGCACAGAGATGGCAAACAAAACAACGTCGCACTAAGACGACGAAATCACAAAAGAAAAACCTAATTCAATGTGAAAATCACTTCTTTAAATAAAAGGGAATGAGAAAAATGATTTAAAGGGGTAATTTGGGGTCAAAAATTGACCATAAACCACCCTCTTTGGTGGATGAAGGAGAAAAAATTAGGGTTTCAGCTGACGGCTCACAAAACAAAGAGGGGGAGAGTTTTCATTCATTCATTATTGTTAGACTTAACTTTCAGTTTTCATCAAAAAAAAAAAAGACTTAACTTTCAGTTTTAGTCCCCTATTTCTATTCATTCATGAAATCAATCCCCTTATTTTAAAATCATTCACTTTTGGTCACTCCGTTAGATATTTATACTTAAAAATGATGATTTGACATAAATGACATGATAGATGTGAAACGATCAATATTCGTGAATTGTAACAAAAACTTATTAAAAACTTTAATTTTAAAACAGTTTAAAAATGATGATTTAACGTATTTTAAGTTATGTGACATACAATATAACGACGTTAAATAATCAATACTCGTGAAACTATAAGAAGAACTCATTAAAAACTTTATTTTCAACTTCATTTTTCAAATTTCAATTTAAAAAAAAAGGTGATTTAACATATTTTAAATTATGTGACATCTATATTATATATAAAGAAAACTACCCCTTTCAGCACATTTTTAGGTTGGACTTTTCTTTCCAAAAATACCCTTAATTTTTAATTTTAATTTTAAATACAAATAACACATGTAACAAATAGATAATAATAAATTTAATTTAAGGAGAAAACTTACACACAATTTCTTATAAATTGTTCTTACTGTTAGCCAATTATAAAATAACACGTGGATTACTAATCCATGTCACCAATTGTCCCCATTAACCCTTTTTTACCTCTGTAAACCACATATCAAACTCACAAAAAACTAGCATAAAACAAAAACTCATGTTACTTTTTTATCAGCCAATTTTATGTTGTACATTTGTGTTGTTCCCCTCAATAAAACCGACAAAGATTGTCAAGCATTTTCATATCCCTTCCACAAAAAACAGTATTTCCATATTATTTTATTACTTCCACAAAAAACAGTATTTCCATATTATTTTATTAATATAACTTACTCTTCCTTAGCCTTTAATCAATTGTAACAAACGTGAGCAAAAAATAATGGTAAAGATTGGACTTTAAATCCTCTAAAAAAAGATTAGTAACAAACGTGAACAAAAAATAATGTTAAAGATTGAACTTTAAATCCTCTAAAAAAAGATTGGTAACAAACATGAGCAAAAAATATTGTTAAAGCTTGGACCTTAAATCCTCTAAAAAAAATTAGTAAGAAACGTGAGTAAAAAATAATGTTAAAGATTGGACTTTAAATCCTCTAAAACAAGATTAGTAACAAACGTGAGCAAAAAATAATAATGTTAAGATTGGACTTTAAATACTCTAAAAAAAAGATTAGTAACAAACGTGAGTAAAAAATAATGTTAAAGATTGAATTTTAAATCCTCTAAAAAAAGATTAGGACTTAAAATATTTTAGAAAATTTTTGTTAGCACTATATTAAATATTAATTATCAATTTGTTTCCGGGAGAAGAACATAATATTTTAGAAAAAATTTGTTTAAATATTAATTATCAATCAGTTTCCGGGATAAGAACATAATTTGTTGTCATTTGACGAGGCTGAAGGAGATGCTCATAACTTATATCAACAGGAATTCCTCAACTAAATTGCTTAAGGAAATATCCCACCACATATTGTAAAGGTAAAAAAAGGTGCAGCTTTGATGTTGTGAAACATAGACCCTAGATATGGCCTGTGTAATGGGACACGATTATTATGTCGTGGTTTATTTAAGAATATGTTGAATGTGGAAATCATAATAGGAAGCAATGCTGGAAAAAGAGCATTCTTGCCCATAATTAAATTAAAAACAAATGTGAGTTCAGGACTTCGCTTTGTGCTTAGTAGAAAATAGTTTTCCGTTAGACTAAGTTTTGCTATTACCATAAATAAGTCACAAGGACATACCATTCTCAATGTCGGAATCTATATTCCACGGCATATTTTCAGGCATGGTCAATTATATGTAACTTTATCAAGAGGAGTTTCTCAAAATTCAACAAAAGTTCCCATTAAAGAAGGGAAAATAGAATGAAAAGATGAAGACTTTACGAAAAATGTAGTTTTTTAAAGATATTCTTTTATCGTAATCATAACAATGTTTCTTTTATATAACATGTCATTTATACATTTATGTTATGATATTACTAATTATTATTAGAATAAACAATAAATGATCATTATTTTATCTTAATTTTATATGCAGGCAAACTAAAATATGTTGAGTTCAAAAATAATTTTGTTATTTGCCTTGACAATATTTTGTTTATAAATCAATATATCAATAATTTCCATTAATATTTTAAAATTTAAAATTTTAATCAAAATTATACAAACAAACCTCGTGTCCGTCTTTTCGATAGTATAATATAAGGAAAATGTTGTTACAGCGACAAAAATCTTCAAGAATTGTTACGACTGCTTAACTCTTTTATCATAGCAAGTGCATGTATGATAAGCGGGACCTTTTTTTATTTGTTTTATTTGTTTGATACCACATCAATTTGTTGGTCGTGAAACAATCATGAGAGTTTTCTCCCGATATATAGCATTGTTGATAATATAATGACGTGAAACAATCAACACTCATGAAATTATAAGGAAAGCTAATTAAAATGGATGCCTCATAAAACAATGGATCTTTCGAATTGCATGGCTTGATCCATTGACAAAATTCATCAAGCACAATTACACTATATTACCTTAAGAAATTATACTATTTTCATGTTTTGAAACATATTCTAGACCGGCCAAAAGCTCGATCTATCATCAATTAGAACCCACTTCTACACCAGTCTATCCTCTATGTCTCAATAAAGCCACATTACATATTGTTCCAACGGCTTGCAACAAAACAATCATATGTATCACTTATAGTAGCCATTTGTAATGGCTCTACCATCACTACATAAATGCCTCATTGACGTGTATATGAAGACCAAAGAGCCTTTCACAAGCTCACAAGGTAAGCATTAGTCACCTCCTTTGCTTCCATCTCCTCCTTGAATTGTGGCCACCACCTCCAACCATTGAGCACCACCTTCCATGATTTACTACCGCTATGGGTATCTTTATCTTCTTTGAGTGAATTCTTTGTTTGTTCTAAACAATGACGTCGTTCGTGGGAACTAGTTTCCCCATATTTTCTCCTCAAAACACAAAAACTATCAAATATCAAGTTTATCACACTGTGGATCATAGAAGATAAAAATAGTGTAGAATCTAATTTCAAATCCCGAGCAGATTTGCACTTTATTATTTTATTTAATTCCATATTATCTCCTTCATTTTGTGATACAAACAACCCTTATACAAGCATATACATCCAAGGTGACTTACAAATGTCGTACCGCCCCTAGAAAGATCAATGTAATTTATATCAGAAATGTTGTTTATAGCGACAACTTGTTTCACGAATTATCCCGACACGTTTAAAAGTTAACTCAATTTTTTTGGTGCCTCTTTTTTTCCTTTTTTTTTGTTACCCTTGCTATTAGACTTTCTTGAAGAACTCGCAGGGAATTTTATCATGATGTTTAGGGACCAGGTTTACCTGCTATAAGGTTTTGGTGTTGTTTCACGCTATAAAAGATAATGACCATTGATTTGAGATCGGAGGGTTCATATTTCAAACTAAGTTCACACAGTAAAACAATTTTGACTGTTTATTTTGATCGGATGGCTGGAAGGTGTAACTTTGTCACGCAGTTACAGCAGGGAATCCAAATCGGATGTTTAGCATCCCAAAATTACATTGAATACTAATTAATTTGGTGAGAAAGGAAGATACTCCACTGTTACATAATAATGGGCATTTACTCCTTACATAGATGAATCAATTATACTATTTGCGTCCCGGATTAACTGAGTCATTTGTTCATTTCACACATATTAAGAATAATGTATAAATGAAAGAGAGAGAAAAGTGGTTTTAAATGCTCTTGTTAAGTATCGGTGCATTCTCCACTATCATAAATGCAAAGTGGAATCTCTATTTTAAACAATTCCCCTATTTTATTTTGATGGTACTTGTGGCAACCTTATATTGAAAGGTGCATTTAATGTTTTCTTTCATATACATACCAAAATGTTTTGTTTGTTTTAGGGAATATACACACCAATAAATGTACCAGGATTGCAACCGAAAATTTACATATATATGAAATTACTATCATGTGCTAAAATTTAGAGGAGTATTTAATGTACCAGGATTGCAATCGAAAATTTACATGTTCATACTGCAGTCAATCTCTATTAATTTACTACTTTAATTACCTAATTATTGTTTTTAATTCTACCTTATTCTTTAAAAAAAAAATCATATAGCTAAATTTCATATATGTTACGGGTTTTAAAAAAATCATAATAAAAACTAATATTTGAAATTTACATATTACATAACTGAAAATATATTATTAATTTTTTTGGTTGTTTTAATTATTTTTTTATCTACAAAGAAAAAATCATACAGATTAGAAACATTGTGACCTTATTGTGACTAATCAATTAAAAATTCTATTCACAATTACAATCAACTTTAAAAATTGTTGTTTTGTTATTGAAAAAATTTAGTATTTATAAAATTGTTGCTTCATTGTTTAAAAATTTTAGTGTTCGAGTTTATAATTTGACAACACGATATTTGATAGTCACAATATATTTTTTTAAGGAATATTTATTTGCCTTAACTACTAAGGATGCATTGAAAAAAAAACTTATTTAGAATTCATTGATATGTTTTATTTGCCTCAAATTGTATTTCCGTAACCGATTTGTACGGATTCATAAACAGAAAAAAAATAAAAATGAGCACAATTCATTGTTTTTTTGTTAAGGAAAAAAGTTAGAATTCAATGGTATGCTTGATAAGAAAATCCTAAGCCTATAATCCTAATTATTAAGCATAGATAGTCCTGAGTATGGTAAGATTATATTGAAGGACTTAATGTTGTAATGGCGAGATATAGTCAAACTAAAATGCTAATCATCGCACCACGCCGAAAGATTTAAATTTCAAAGAAAAAATGAAAGCAAAACACCAGTTAAAAAAAATAAAGAAACTTCATTTCACTTTTGAAAAGTACGTTCATTTAGTGATAGATTTCTAGATTCATATGTTCTCTCTTCGTGTGTAATCATTGTTTTCTAAAGGACGGTGATTTAAAAAATAATGGATATTTCAAGTATAAATGCAATCAAGTAAAAAAGGTAAGGAGATCTTTTCCATTAATTTTTCCTTCAAGAAAAATATTTACCATTAATTTCGATTATCATCTTGAATTTCATTTGACAATATTATCTCATTTTGATTATCTCCATTTATGCCTTTCTTATTTATCAGTAATTAATCAAATGAACTTTATTCATTAATAAGACCAAATACACCCAAAACAATATATAAGAGTATAAACATGAGGATTATAAATAATAATAAGAAAAACATTGTGAAGGAGAGTAGAGTGATACCCACTCATTTTTCACATTACAATTTTACTAATTTTCTATAAAATTCGACTTGAAAAAAAAGAATATGTCATGTCTTTTAATAGGATAATGCACGTAATTGTCTTTTAAGAATAATAATAATAATTTATTTATGACTAATTTAATAAATAAAAATGTACACCCGGTACTTCCTTAATGATCATTGCATGATAATGAATCTTGAGGTATAACATTTTTTATAGTAGAGAATGTTGACTTTATACAAAGATAGGGAAGACCTTATAGATACTCAATAGGATATTGACGACTCTCGAAATCTTAAATCACTAAATTCAAAGTCTGTCTTTTTACTACAAAATTCATTTCGACAATTGCAACGATTCGTTAATTAATTGAAAAATGGAATGAGGGAAGTTTACTTTTTCTTCTTTATACTTCTTCTCTTATCTCTGTGTTCCTTCTCTCTCTATTGGGTTAAAATTAATTTCAATTACATGTTAATGGAATTGATTTTATTTTTATGTCAGTCAATGGAATGACACAAGATGAGCAGAAAATTAAAAAATAAATAGATATGTGTTTTAATTCGAGTTTTGGCATGTTTTTGACACTTTTAAAAAACGAAAGGTTTGGGGCTTAGAATACATTTTTTATCATGTCAATAACAAATGTGCATAAAAAACATGATATGATAAAATAATGTTATCATATTTCTTATCATGCGTGCACCAAACGCATAAGAAGACAAATGTATATTATGTCATTATTATTACCTAAATGACATCCAGATGACAACTAAAAACTAAATTTTGGATAAAAATGACATCCAAACATAAAGAAAATAGTTCATCATAATGTTGAAACTTTTGAGGAGTCTACACTGGGATGAATTATCACATTAGACTAAGAGTAGACATATAAGTGAGATTGATACCACATCCTCACCTAAAATGTCTAATAAGCATTTATTTTGTTAACATAACACATTTACATTTTTCTATTGTTGAATCACACCAAAGACCAAAAATGAAGGAATTTAAAATAACATGGGTTGAATAAAAAAATTACATCAAAGTGAATGTCATCCAAGAACTAAAATTTAAGATAAAAGAATTTAGAAAATGATATTAAAAAATGAACAAAACAATTCATCATAGTGTTGGAACTTTCAGGGGAGTTTATACTGAGTTTGATAATCACATTATATTAAGAGCAATCACAAAAGTGATATTGACACCACATCTTTCATATCTTTAAGGCATTAGGTATAAGGATCGTCTCACTTTTGTAACCCATCAAATTATTACCCTTATTTATCAATTATAAAAATGTTCAATAAGCATACATATTGTCTACTCAGCATACCACATTAGCATTTTTCCATTTTTAGATTCCTCCAAAGACCAAAAACGAATAAATTTGAAAAAATATAAAAATAATGTTCAAAAAATTCAGCAAATAATATTCAAAAACTAACAAAACATTTCATCATAATGTTATGAGTTCTAAAGGAGCCTACAATGGGTTGGATCATATCATATTTCGTTAAGAGAAACCCCACAAATGAGATTGCCACAATATCTTCATCAAAATGCTTAAGACATTAGATATATTGATCATCTCACTTACATGTTGCTCAATATCTACTCTTGCATCTAATGTATAGAAGTTTAATTCACAGATGACACATTAAGATCTCTCCCTTAAGTGTGAGACTCTTTGTATCTATAATATGGTGAAATAACCAAATAAGGCCAGAGGTGGTTGACGACATTGTCGCAGACGGATGTTTATACTCCTTTGTTTCATGAGAAGAGAGAAAATATATTAGAAAAAGAAATTAGTTGAAAAAGGAATCTAAACATGAGAGAAATGGTAAGGGAAAATAGTGAGTTGTTGGTAATTTTATAAGTTTGTTGAAGAAAATTGAGTAATTATGCTACCAAAATATTAAGCTCATTAAAAAAAATCACATCAATTTAAAATGTTTAATAAACATGTATTTTTTCAACTCAGTAAAACACATCCACAATTTTTCTGTCAGCTTTCATCAAAGACCAAAAGTGTAAGAATTTGAAATAATAGAGGCTGAATAAAAAAATGTATTGCCTTGACAAAAAGATTTGCATGAAAGCAAATGAAATCCAACATCTAAAATTTAATATCAAAAATATTAAACAAATGACATCGAAAAACTAACAAAACAAAGCATCTTAATGTTGAAACTTCCGGTGCAGCCTACATTTGCTTGTATCGTCGTATTAGGTTAAGAGAAACCTCACAAATGAGATTGACACCATATTTTCATACAAATTTTTTAGGCATATTTATATAGTTCATCTCACTTATAGTTATTCAACATTTTATCTTCCATCTATCTATCGTAGAATTTTAACTCATATTTGATACTTTAACATCTTTCTCATAAGTGTGCGAGTCTCCAAATTTGTAATTATGTGACATAGTCAAATAGGGTTAAATGAAGTCGCGACATGGTCAAAAAGATGAGTTGGTGGTAATTTACTCGAGGGAGGTTTATGTTCATTTCTTTCATGAGAAGAGATAAAAGAAATTGAAAAGGAAAGAAGATGAAAAATAAATTTGTTATTGAGATAAATGATATGGGGGAAAAACAAAAGAATTGTATGTTTGTCGATGAGGTTATACGTGATGGAGTGATTTTGTGGTAATTTTAACATTTTTTTAAATAAGCACAAATCATGTCAACTCAACATTTTTCTATTGTAAAATCCAACCAAAGACCAAAAGTAGAGAAATATGAAATAATAAAGATTGATTAAAAAAATAGTGCATGAAAGCGAATAACATCCAAAAACTTATATTTAATATAAAAATAAAGTAAATGACGTCCAAAAACCAACAAAACATTTAATCTTAATGTTCAGAGTTCGGATGAAGACTACAATGAGTTGAAACATCACATTAAATTTAGAGCGACTATACAATTGAGATTTACACTACGTTATCGCCAAAACTTTAACACATTAGCTATATTAGTCATCTTGCATATATGTTTCTTAACATCTACTCTTGCGTCTAATGTGAAACTTTAAGTCACAATTGACACATTAACACACCTCCGTTATGTGTGAGACTCTCTTCTTTTGAGATCCGGTGACATATCCAAATAAGGTCAGACAAAGGTATACCATTGTAAGAAAAGGTAAATTGATGATGGTTTAATGGAGGGAGATTTGTGTTCCCATATTTTATGAAAATAGAGAAAAAAAATTAGTAAAAGAAAGAATATGAAAAAGAAATTTGAACATGAGAGAAATGATAAGGGAAAAAAAGTAGTGTTTGTTTTGTCTGTGGAAATATTGAGAATAGAGTGAGTTAGTGGTAAGAAACATGTACTTTTGGTGAATAATTATATGAACAAAACTTAGGTACAATTCTTAACTAAAAATTACAACTTTTTTGGAGGTAAGAGAATTATGAATTTAAGGAAATCATAGTGAGTTTAGTTAAGAACCATACGAAAAGCATCTAAAGAATTGTACTTAAGTTTTTTCCTAATTATATCACCAAAAAAAAGACTTAATAAAAAAATTCCAGATCGATTTAAAACGTCTAATAAACACATACTTTGTCAACCTAACATAACATATCTGCATTTTTTCGTTGTCCAATCCCATCAAAGACCAAAAATGAAAGTATTTGAAATATAGAGGTTGGATAAAAAAATTTAAAGAAAATGAACGACTTTAAAAAATTTGTATTTAATAAAAAGTAAAAAAATGACATTAAAAAAACAATAATTTGTTATATTGTTCAGAGTTATAAGGGAGCCTACAATGAGTTGGATCATCGCATTTGAGTAATAGAACCTCAAAATGAAATTGACACCACATCTTTACCCAAAACCTACGACATCAAGTATATTAGTTATCTCACTTATATGTTAACATGACATATTAACGTCTCTCTCTTAAGCGTAAGATTCTCTCTGTATGTGATCTAGCAAGATAACGAAATATGGTCAGAAGCACAACATCGTAAAAAATGTGGTTTGGTGGCGGTTTTATGGAGGGGTGTTTTTGTTTGATTCTTTTGTGCGAAAAGAAAAGTAAATTAGAAAAAGAAATTTGAACATAAGAGAAATGTTGAGGGAAAAAACTAGGAAGTTTATGTTTTATCCGTGAGAGTATAGAAAATATAGTAAGTTGCTGGTAATTTAAGGCGTTGGAGATTATTGGAAAAATTATGCTACTGAAATATTAGACTCATTAAAAAATACAACATTAATTTAAATTGTATAATAAGCATTTATTTTGTTAACTCAGTATACCACATCTAAAGACGAAAATTGGAGGAATTTATGGTAACAAATGTTGAATAAAAAAAATTGCATGAAAGTGAACAACATGCAAAAACTAAAATTTAAGGTGAAAAATTCAGCAAATTACACCCAAAAACTAACAAAACAAATCACCATAATATTTGGTCTTTTGTGCAAGTCTACAATGAGTTGTATCATCATATTAGGCTAAGACAAATCATACAAGTGAAATTGAAATCGCGTATTCACATTAAGTCTTAAGACATTCGCTATATCTGTAACGTCCTGGATTTTAATCCAAAATATTACTTATCTTCCTTTCTTTTATAAAAATAGTTAAACTAATTTAAATTACAATTCAAAAAAACCCAAATTTGTTCCCCGCGTACACGTTTCAAGTAAAGCATCAAGCACACATCATCTCTTCTTTGATACCTAAACTGTTGGTTGTAAGGGTTAGTCTTCAACACCCATGAAATAAAATCAATAATAAATTAAGACATTAAATAAGAATATACAATTATCATCTAGGAATCATGTCAAGATATTTCTTTTTACCTTAAAATATTTATCACTCAAAAATAAATTATTATAAGAATGAACACAAGACCTAAGACTCAATGTTAATGCAACTAGACTATGATTCGGATATCACCCGGCAAAATGCTATGCAATCTTTACATCTTTGTAGTTTTATACTCACAAACCACATAGCTTATCAATTCCACCATATTTCTCATAATTAAATAAATTTCAACAAAATCAACGAAGAGTCACTTTAAATCAATAAATTCTCAAATTCACACACCAACAATCATATATATAAATCAACAAATCACCAATCATACATATAATTACCAAAATTCACATATTATTCAAAAACAATAGTAAAGTTTACTAAACAACAATAATTCTTATATTTATTAATAGCAATTAATCTCTCTACTCATCCATTGAATCAAGAAGCATACCAAATTCAATATCATAACCTATTATTTTCATCTATATCATGGTTAAGACTAGAGCCCTTACCTTACGCTTTATTTTCTAAAGAGGCTTTTAGTTCCACGCATCCTAGCGAGACTTCTAGTTCCACACAAAGGGCTTGCAAGGAAGAAGCGGCTCAAAACATGTAGCAGATGAGGTTATAAGGACTTGATTAAAAAGAGTAGAGCTAAAAGGGGAGATGTGCATTTTTCTATTTCCTTTGTCTGGTAACGTGGTGTGTTGTTTGGTGATTGGCCTATGTGATGGTTTATTTAATAATAGATAGGCGTGGCTTGATTTATAGGAACAAAATAGCTACCTCATTGACTCCCCAATTTTAAGCCAACAAAGTGTCATATAGGGAGAAAGAATTATGCACGAACCACTTCCAAGTATCTTTAAGTTGCTCAAGCTTGCACTAGCTAGGATGAGATGAGGAGCATGAGAGGCTATTGATGAAGAAGTGGTGTGTCGTGTTTATTATTAACCGCCAACTTAATTTTGGGACAGATTTGGTTAAGGTTAAGTGTTCCTGTGGGAGAGGTATGTGTTTTACTGAGGAGATCGTGTCAGCATAAGGGTGAGAATTGACTTGACCTCAAACCACTATTGTGATGAAGAAATTAAATAAGTGGTTACATTTGTTAAGGATTAAAGAAGATTTAGTCATGAAGAACGAGTCATGCACACTTGTGGTTTACAATTTACAATTTACAATTTTCACCACTAAGCCACTTCTATTTTGATTGATATATTTTTGCTTTTAAAATTGATATACCATACTAAAACATTTTTTTTAAAGTCACAAATGCCCTAGCGGTTCCTTTTCTGATTGCAATTTCTTTTCATTATTAACAAAGAAGAAATTCAAGAACACAACTGGTAATATTATTTGGTAAGAAAACAAAGTTAATAGCTTAAATTGATGTATTTTTTGCATTTTTTTATCCTTTTTGCAGTCGTTTCATAGCTTAGTATTGAATGTATAATCAATATGATATTTATATTCTTCAAAACATGTGCGATACCCATGCATCGCACGGGTTAGAGTCTAGTTATTACCTTAAAATTGAATTAGTAGTCATTCATTCATACTTATCTAAAAGGTCTAAAACTAGTATTTTTATTTTATTTTAAATGAAACCAAACTAACTATATATAGTAGAGGACAATTATTTGGCCGAACCCAATAGCACACGTTACTAGATTAATTTTTACCCCTTTATTTTATTCACTCATAACTAGAACAAGAATAGCTAATGATTTATAAGGCGAACATATATATATATACACACGCACACACGGATATATGAAAATATAGTCTATGAAAATTGGGGATGTTACATTATTACCCCCTTAAAATAGTTTCGTCCTCGAAACTAAAAATTTTCAAAAAGGTAAAGTTCACTATTTATAAAATAGACTTAAACATAGATGGAATAAACATGTATGTATATGTTTAAAGAAAATCTAGGATCTTACATCCCCTAACTTATATGTTGTTCAACATCTACTCTTGCATAAAATGTGAAATTTTTACTCACACTTGACAAATTAACATATCTTCATTAAGTGTCACAACCTTCGTATACGTGAACCACCACAAAAAATTGTTCCTCACAGTATTGAACTGGGATATGATACCATCGTTGGACCTTCTAGGGGAGTCAACGCTGCTGTGGAATGATACATTGGAGAAAGAACAATCACACAGGTGAGAATAATACCACATATTCAAAATTTTAAGACTCAAGCATGAGTTTTTTCCACTTATTTGTTGTTCGACCTCCATTATTCTATCAAATGTTTGACTTTAACTAACATATGACACATCATTAATATTCTCTCACGAAATTCTAACCCGTGCTTGACACGGGTGTTCATACTAGTATATTGAATTGGGAGTGATGAAAATAGTACTAATTAGAGTTATAAATGGAAAAAAGTAATTAATGTTGTATTGAAAAGTGAAATGACTCAGTTATTTTTGGACCTTTTTTTTGGCAAATGGCTCAGTTATTATAGGACGGATGGAGTATAATATTATGAGTTACAGAATTTTGATTGTCGTCTTTCAATTGTTACCACTCAATTGTTATAAACTCGCGTAAAAGGTTGCTTTTATGACATTTAATGATCTGATCTCCAAAGCTAGAGTCTTGTAACATTAACCTTTTACATTTATTTGAAGCATTTTAAGGCCAAAATTGTTTCATATTTAATGACCTGATCTCAATGTATTTTAAAAATTCATCTTTTAAGATGAATAAGTGAAGCGTTCGGGGTTCAAACTTCAACCTCTGTATATATTATGCAATATTTCTACATTAAACTCACGGAAACAATCCCCGACATATAAGGATGAGAATAGGTCAGGCCGGCCTGTAGGGACCTACGACTTGGCTTGTTTAGGCTGGTCTGGCATGTTTATTACAAAAGGTTAGACTTAGGGATCTGGATCCTCCCCTGCACTTTCTCTGATGTTGTCTGTCTTGCCATCATCTCAACCACTCGTTTATGTTTTTCTCTCTCTTTCAAAACTGTTGTTTTTTATTTATTTATTTATTTATTATGAATTCTCAGCTGTTGGATGAAACACATGAGGGATGGAGGAACAATAAATGCAGGAGAAGATCTAATTCATAGACTTAGGGATTTGAAAAAGTCTATTTAAGTGAATATGTTAGGCTTAGGTTATAAAAAAACCTACAAAGCTTGATAGGTCGGCCGTTTTATGCAGCATATAAAAACTATTTTTTTATTTATAGTAAAATGTAATTTATATTAAACATAAAAATCAAGAAACAACTCAAATAGTAGTTTTTTTAAATAGGTTTTTAAACCTTATAATGAAATAGGCTTTTAAGGCTTTATAGTGATAAACAAACCTTAAAGGGAAATAGACTTTAAGGTCAATTTAACTTATTTAAAAGTAGATAAAATGGACTATTTAACAACCTTATTATAAAATTGGCCTGCAAATAGGGTTTCAGGTCATGTCAAGCTTTTAAGAAAATTACTGTTGACACATTTGATAAGGCTGAAAAACACTTGTAAAAGACGAAAAGCCCCGGCGGCAGTTAACTGCCGAGGAAAACTTCGGCAGTTAATTACCGATGATCTGTTATAAGAACAGAACAGACAAGACATAGGAGTTTCCAAAACTCCATCGTTGCATTTTTCATTCTCTTAGGTGCAATTTTCAGTCATTTCAAGCCAATTTCAAGCACAAAATCAAGTAAGTTTTTTTGAATCCTATTGCATTGTTGTTTTGTGATTGAATTGATAGTTTTTTTTTGTTAAATTTCGATTATAGAGGTTTTATTGATTTTATGATGGTTTAGATTTTGATGAATTGTTGTAGAATTGTTAGGTTTAGGTTTTGATTTTATGATTTTATGATAGTTTTTAGGTTTAGGTTAGAATTGTTAGAATTGTTGTTGGAATTGTTTAGGTCGTTATGAATTGCTAGAATTGTTAGAATTGTTAGGTTTAGGTTTTGATGAATTGTTGTAGAATTGTTAGAATTGTTTAGGTTTAGTTTTAGGTTTAGATGTAGGTTTTGATGATAGTTTAGGTTTTGATTTTATGATTTTATGGCATTGTTGTTTAGTTTAGGTTTTGATCACCAATTTCTCTATGTAGATATGTCTCAGAATCAGAATCAGGTTCTATTGAACAAAAAAGAGGGTGATGACAAGAAGAAAGCAAAATCGTGTGAGACATGACACAAAATCGAATGTGATAGTTCCGTAAAAAAGAAGGGTTCGAAGGTGTCGATGTACAATCAGTCATTGTTCATATCGGCCATTGTTCAGATCTACACAATAAGAAATTAAAAACAATAAATGGAAAACTCATTCAAACATTTCATCAAACACTTGATGTGCGAATTACACATAAACCCTAAAAATCATAAAAATAACCCTAAAATGTTTTACTCTAGAAAAAAAAACATAAAAATGCAAAAAATATAACAAAATTATTCAGCTTATATCTACTCTTAAAATAAATCATATACTCTTACATATAAATCTACTTAAAAACTAAAATAAAAAAATAAATATAAAACACCAAAATTAAAAATAACCCTAAAATTCTAAGCTATAACATAAACATCTTGCAAACATTTTAACCAAATTAATCTACTTACATCTACTATAAAAATGAATTATAACATATAAGTCTACTCAAAAACTAAAAAAAAAAAACTCAAAAAATACAAAAAAAAAAAATTTATAACAACTAAAATGTAAGTTAATAGCACTATGATTTACTTATTTGTGATTTTATAGAATAAATTTGGTTGGGGTTTTTAGAGAGTTTTTGAGAGAGATGGGAAAAATTGTGTGAGATTGAGAGTAATAATGGATGAGAGAGTTTTTGTCAGGTTTAGATCGATACGTATCGGCAATTAACTGCGAAGTTTTCCTCGGCAGCTAACTGCCGCCGGTTCCATTCATAATTCGGCAGTTAACTGTCGACGAGGCTTTTCGTCTTTACATGCGTTTTTCAGCTTAAACAAATGTGTCAACAATAATCTTCAGCTTTTAAATAGGCCAAGCACAAACTTGCAATTTATTTCGTAGACCATACTCAGACCTATCAAAACCTAACCTAACCTATTGTCACCCCTGCCGACATATCTACATTACGTGATTATATTGGAAGCATGTATAAAAAAATTACAATGTCGATATACATAAATTAAAATCATTATTTTTAAAGTGCTTTTGTTATCGAGAAATTATGCATTAATTGAAAAGTGCCAATCCCGCCAGTTTGATTGTTTTTGCATTTTAAAACTTTGAAATAATTAGCTAGAATTTTTTGGCAAATGTTCTATTCAATATTTTTTTAAGGCATCGTTACCAAGTGTTCTTATGACACATGTTAATGATTCAAAAATGAAAACAATTAAAAACATTTATGCAGAAAAAGTTGTTCTTTTTCCGTTCCAATGTGTTGAATATACAAATCCTAAAATAAAAATTTCTATTTTCAAATGTTTATTAAACTTTTTTTCAAATTTTGTTAGCCTTTCTCTATTACTTTTGTTTAACATTCATAAGTAAGTCTTACACCATCAAAACTGAATTTTTTACCATTTGATTAACATTCCTCACCAGCTATAGAAAAAGATATCGGAAGAACCATTTGTTTAGCTGTGAATCACAGAATTGATCTATCATTTTCCTGTTTTGATATTAAGTGGTTCTCCCTCTGCACTTCCAAGTCAAGATTCATGCCTGCCAGATATAGAAAAAGATATCGGAAGATTGCACTTGACCTCATTCTTTTGTTTCCATATACACCCGCATTTGTACAATTGACATGTCAATTTTCTGACATAAAGTGCAATTTTGTTATCATATTCGGCTTAGTTTAAAAACAATATTTTATTTCCATAGCAGAATTTAGATTTGTATTGATTTGCAATGAAAAAGAAATAAAACTATTTCCCCCCATCCATTTCAAGCAATTTGGCGATCTTATGGGAAGGTAAATAATAATGGCAGATGAAGGGAGATCATTAAAATTTACTTACGTCCAGCACAAAGTGCATGATTTCCATTTAATGATGTTTCATCATGAAAAAAAAAATCACTTATCTAGAGCTTTGATAGATTCTGAATGGAAAATTTTGGGTTGTGGTTAAGAAGGAGCCACACAAACACAAAGCATCTCTTAGTTTCGTTTTATATCGTATTGCCTTTGAGTATATCACTTGTCTGCCACTATGCCCAAAGGGTTGACAGATGATAAATAATATTTGTATTGCAGTCATAAGACAGAATTCATATCAATTAAATTATTCAAACAGCAATTAGCAATGCAATTATTTCTCAGCTATTGTTTCAATCTGAAAATTGTAAGCTACCATAATGGCGGTGAAAGAAATTAAAGATATTGGAGTACACCAAAATTGGAAGTTTGATTACGAAGCTATTCACATATGGAAACAAACAAGTAATAATTTAAGAGCAACCATTGACATTGACTGTAAAAAAAACGATTTAAACACTCCAGTCCCAACTTGAAGAGGTAATCCGATCTCTTTTCCCCCCACCATCCAGAAGTTCTATATAACATTGAGATAGAAGTGAGCACATAGATAGCAATTACATTGGTGCATTCTATGAAATCAGTTGTTGTCGGAAGTAAAGCGGCAGGCCAAGCCAATATGGTTAAAAAAGCACTTGTGACAGACATTGCTGCCTGCCCCTTTCTTCATCAGCTCAATGACAATTCAGAATGGAAATCAAAGCAATATTGATATAATACATAAACACTACTTAAATATACTACAAAATTGTACCACCAGCCAGAAACCAAAACCAACTATTGCAAACTTATCTTTCTGCAAGTGCATATGAAATGTTCATTTGTTTTACTCGGATCATCGATCATTAGAATATTAACTTTGGAGTTTCTAAAATCAAGTAAAACTGAAGGAAAATACAAGTTTAATACAAATATAACACACACATCAATCATATTCAGTGCTAATGATACCTTTGTTGGCCAAAGAGAATTAATTGTATTCAAGGAAAAAGTACACAATTACACCAACTCGTAATACCCAAATAATGTTTAACCAAACATGTGCACTGTCTTCCATATTAGGAGACGGAAAATGGCAAGGATGTGTACCTATCATTCTGTCCTTTACAATGTTCTTAAAAAGTCCTTCACATTGATGAATCCAGAGACCAAGATATCAACCTGCAGCCTCTGCAAGCAGAAGTTCAAAACGAATCTAATATGAAACAATAAACTAAGTACAAAAGTAATGTTCAATAAAATGAGAAAGGTTAGATAATGTTCAGGAAAGAGTTTGCTTGAGCACATAGATCATAACTTAAGCAAGAAGGTAGCATTGTGAAAATTGAAATGAATAAATTTATGCCAACTCTCCAAGGTCTTAAAGCCATTTTGCTTCTACCAAGTCCAGATCCAGTTGATGGAGAAAAAAATATACAAAAAAAAAATGAACATCACTAGGTCACTGATTGACAATGACTGTACCATCTTCAGGATAACGGGAAATAAGTATTGATGGGAAGGAATCACTCATCCATGCTTTTCTTAGATTGAAGACAAATTCCTCTTACAACCATTTTAAAACTGTTAGGAAAAGGAGAATTAGAAAGTTATCAAACTTATTCAAGAAACTGTTATAAGCATGCAAATCAATGAAACTGCAGCAACAAAGCTGAACAAGTAACCAGTAATGTAGCACAAAAACTATCATACTGAGTACCAATCCAAAACCTCAAATTGAATACAAAACTCTCAACACATAAAATATGAATAACAACTTGGTAGTTCTGACAAAATCTTAACAACACAGAAAAATCATATTTAATTGCTATGTCGAGTGAAGATATAATTTTAGGGTGAAAATATGATAAAAAATCCAATCACTAGCTGAACTAGCAATAGTTCCAGCAGCACTAGCAGCTGTATATACACTTGCTCCAATAAAAGGATCAGGGTGTCCAAAATTGGAGGCAAAGCACCACACCCTACATCAATTGCTAGGTAAGCTACTACTATTAAAGCTTAAAATCAGAAAGCTTCAAATACATGACAAAATTGACTCAGTTTGAAATTATGCATTCCTAAACACACTTACGGCACTTGTTAAGGTGTTCATACCACCAGTCACAGCCATCAAGGTTCACACACCTAATAAGGTGGCATTAATAACAACATAAACACCTCACTTAGACTTAGCCTACTTGCTTATCTTGATTGAGTTCCTTCTTAATTTGATTATTTATTTTTAATGAAAACCATTGCAGAATTAGCAATTTTGGTCTAATTGCCTCCTAAAAAGAGTACTTTCATCTTCATAACTACAAATGTAAATGCAACAAATGTGATATTTGAATTTTTTTATCAATACACTTCAAACAAGATAAAAACTTGGTGCAGATGTAGACTTCGGCTAAACATGCTGCAACCAATGTTCACCAAACCAAATACTATGCATATTGGGAAAAATCAAATCATAAAAAATAAAATAAAATATATATGAAACAAAACAACAAATAAAAGCCTTTTCTTAATCATGTCTAATGACAGCATTTATATCTAAATCCTTAATGACTTGACATGATTTTTTCTACTCTCCTCTATTACGTAACTACTCACCATCTAGTCTACTCTCCTTACAAGTGCTTTTATGGGTATTTTTAACACAAGCCCAAACCATATAATGCGGGACTCTACATCTTTTTCACAGTAAGTGCTACTCCAACTTTCACTCAAATACAGTCATTTCTAACCCTGTCTTGTAATCTACCCACTTTTCCATTATAACCATCTCGTCACTATAACAAAAGAGATGTGCAATATATCATCAAAATTTAGATACAAAAAAAAAACACTGAATCCAATGTGGCAGTTACAATAAATGGGGAAAAGAAACAAGAACAGTAAAGCAATTCATGTCATCTCAAATATAGCCAGAACAATTTCCTTATCGCTATTTTGCTGTTTTCTATTGTCACCAACTCACCTGACTCCTGCAAAGGCCGTCATGGAAATCCACTACATTTCAGAACTGTGTATTAGTGCTATTGATATTTGACAACTCGAACTATTTGTTGAGGAAATTTTTGACAGCTGAAATCCAAGAACATACCAGTACTAATTGGTAACATAAGAATAAAATGAAAATTTGGGGTCAGAAAGGAAGAAAAAGAATGAACAGAAACAGAATGAGCAAATAAATTGATAATGAGCAGTCAAATAAAACAGGTAAACTATGCTAGAGTAGTTCATATAAAAAAATTGACACTTGACTAGTACTGCCAGGTTAAATTACAATAATTGGAAAGAGCCAACTACAGATATGTTACGGATTACAAAAATCAAATGCGACCAATGCTAATGGGATCCAAAATCATGGGTGGAAGTATTCACAGGATGCCCCTTTCCTACAGTACCCACTTTCATAAAATTTACAAACTCGCTGCCCTTTGGGCGGAGGTCTATATGAGCCTCCATTACCAGCACCAAATAGTGGTTGCCTGTTCCACGCAGCTCTGCCTCTAACTAAACCTGGTTCCCTACCATGACCAGGAAAACCCCGATCTCTGGGCACAGAAAATCGATCACTTCCGTATCTTGTCTGGCTATCCCCAAAGCTTGGAGTTACTACAGAAGTGCATGAATTTGAGCTTCTGTTCTCATTCACTGCCGTATGTCCTACTCCCCAACTCGTGTTTGCATTTCGTTGATCCATTCCTCCCCATTCCAGGTGTGTACTTTCCAATCCAAGTCTCCAAGTGGTGTCTACAGTCATGCCCAATGTTGCAGTAGCTGGAAAAATAGAAGAATTTTCCGAGCCTGACTCCCACTGGTTACTTGAAACACATATGTTCTTTGAACCCACGTCAACTTTAGAATTTCTCGAGGAAAGCTCCTCTGATATTCTTTGATGATGATGATTGACATCTGCTTGTTGTAACGGTTCCTCTGCTGCTGTAGATTGAGATAGTAACTGTAAATCACACGTGGAGCTCAATGCATCGCTTTTACCTGCATCAAGCATTGGACTAAGCTCTGCAAAACTGAGACAAAGATTTTTAGAACCATCAGTCAATTCCTCGCTACGTTTCATGATTGAAGTAGGAGATTCCAAGCCACCAAGTGATTCCATTGCCTCCACTTCTGCCAAAAGATCTGAAACTGATTCATCAAAATCATCTGGTTCACCTATAATAGCCTGCCATGTAGTTGCATTGCATGCTGGAGGGGAAGGGGGTTGGTGCAAATCAAATCCCAGCTTAAGTGGTGATGTTCTTGTTTCAGAAACATGGGCCGATGTGGTATCCAAGCAATTGGAAGAAGTATTTACATTATGGTTTCTCCAGCTTTGTGCCGAAGATTGCCCTGAGTTGTCTTCACTATCTGATTGCTTCTGATGATTCTGACCACTATTACTCTGACCACCAGAAGTCCTGTTTAAGTCATGATTTCCATTATCTTCAGAGTTTTTCTCAATCCCATGATCCTCCCTTAATTTGTTGGTGTGGTTCTCATTCAAATTCTCAGAAAAAGCAGTTGGTTGTGTAGAAGGGTGTACATGTGACTGGTCATGCCATCCATTGCTCCTCACGGATTCATCTTTACCATTAGACTGGGTCGAAGTATCATCCACTTTTTGTTCTCTGATCTGTTCGATGATTCGGCTATCTGCAGAAATTTCATTCGTTGTTGAATTCCTCCCACCATCCTGACTGTTTTCTTTGTCATCCAATGCAACATTGGCTCCTAAAGAGAGCAATAGGCTGTTGTTCCGTAATGGCACATTTTTGGAGCACTTCCCATTAAGTGCATCAGTTAACAATATAGAGTTTACTTGTTTCTCATCTACCCTCCATACTTTGAGATCTGGAGGGAAATGTCCACTTGCATTCCACTTATACAGCTGCAACATAGAAAAAGGTCCTTGAACCTTCCCAGATGGATCCTGATAATGCCATGACTTATCATTCATAAAATCATCAAATGGCTGCGCAATCCCTGTAGAGAGAAGTGGAGATGAAATGTCCACTGCAACACTAGACACTTCTGACTTCGTAACAACATCAGCACTATCATTAATAGGAGTTTCGTTTGGGTTGATATGCTTCTTTAGTAAGCATGTATTCTCAATTGGGTCACTGGCAGTGGTCAAGTCCCGAGTTCTTCCCCCAACACCATTCAAGACACCATCCCAAATTCTGGAGAAAATGGGTATATTACCATCTGCATATACATAATCATAGTTACGGTGATATAAGCACTGTCAGGATAACTGCTAAAAGAAACTTGAAAACAAACTCGGTGGAGGAAATGAATTCTACCTTGTTTATTGCCATCTGACTCTCCAGCATCTTCATCAGACTCATACAATGAATCCAAATTGGGGTCAGAGTGTACATCTGGAACTTCATGCAGTCTGCGCTGACGTTCCTCCGGGGAATTTAGTAGCTGCAACTTCTCTACGCATTCTTTAAGCGTGCAATTCGGTCAAGGAATGAATGAATAAGCAGAAAAGGCAATCACTAAGAAACCAACTAACATGCACATACCCACTTATTGCTGAACATATCCATGTTAAAATTTATTTCTTGCATGAGCGCCTAATTCTTTGTTAAAAAATTGTGAAACATATCACATTATTGCAAATTCAGTTAAAAGTATTAAGCAGAAATAAATTAGAGGACAGCACAGTAAATAAAAATGTAGCTAGTTACAGCAAGAATTTATAGATATACTAGAAGAAATAAGAAAGAATAACCAAAAAAAGGGGGGAAAATACAGTAATTTTAACATATTGCTGTATATGCCTACACAGTTTTCCAATGATAGTAACACCCACGCATCTAGGCACCGCTAATGGTTTAATTTGTATAAACTTTATGTTTTATTTATTGGCAATATGCATTATTCAGTACCCACAGTTGTAAAATTATCACTAGTTGTAAAATTGAAGTATCCAATATGCATTATTCAGTACCCACAGTTTAGCATATTTAGGAAAGAAGTAAATGGTAAAGGATATTCTTTTCTGTGTCCCTTCTCGCTTGCTCTATCACGAAGATTATTAAGCCGCAACTTCTCAGCTTCCAATAACTACATCAATAAAAGAGGCATTCATGATGATAAAGAAGAGTAAAAATATTGTGCTTTCTAAATTCAAGAGCTGCTATTTTAACTAAAGCATCTCACAAATTCAATTCAGATGGCATTTGGCAATAGTTAAGTAACATTTAAAAAGCATGGCATTAAATTATTTAGGCATGGTACTTTATTAATCTTCAGTATGAAATTTCTACACATTGATGATTCCTTACAATTAAATGACCATTAATCTGAACCATAAATCAGATTACTAAACCAGATAAAAAAAGAAAATTTACTTACATCATCAACTCTAATTTCTTGAAATGTCAGCGCTTTGTTCAGAATCTCTCCCTACAAACAAAGACAGCCATTATAAACCTCATACAAAATATAGCATACTGCATGGAAGCTGACATAATATACACACTAACCACAGTCAATCTCTTTGAAAGCCCATACTTTATACTTTGACGCAATCGCTTGCATTCATCCTGGACATAGGATAAATATATTAATCACCTGCAAACTCCCATGGAAGACACTTGACTCCTCTACAAAATATGAAGACTTGTAAGATGCTTAAAGTAATTTCCTATTTACCTCAGAGAACTCCTGATTCGAAATCTCGTCTATCGATATGACCTCCTTCCGGTTTAAATTTAAAATTTCAAGCTTAATGTCAGTCGTTCTTGTGCCAATTTTGTAAGGTTCAGCAACCTTACTTGTACCTGAACAATTAGTTACCAAAACTAATTTCAAGACGTGAAATTTACAATATGTAAAATTCACTGAGGTATTAGATGTGGTAAAAGTTCACATACCTACAACTTGGACAAGTCTATACATATCTTGTTTCTGATCACCACTAGAGATTCTTATCCGCACAAAAGAACCAACAATCTTCTCGTGAATCCTTTCACTATCATCAGTCAGACTCTCCATCAGACTTCGCCGCAAGTAGATCAAGTTAATGTTGTGAGCATTTATTGACGCGTATGCATCTTGATTATTTTGTGTCACAGACATGTCAACCTTTTTACTTGTTGTGCATCTCTTATCATTGACTAACACTGACTGTTTATTGTTACTGTCAATGGCCTCCTTTCCATTCGCAACAGCATCACTAATTCCTGCTCCAAAATTATTTTCTGCAGGTGTATTTTCTTTTATAAGAAAGTGGGGTTCAAGGAGCATTAGCATTTCAATGTAGCCAAGACGAGCTTTTCCAAACAAATTCACTAGTCTAGAATCGCAAACAATTTGGGATTTCTGTTGAGGGTCACGCAGATTGTTTTTCTTTACATACTCCAGCAAGAGATTCTGGACATCAAATTGAGAAAGTATAGACGTATCACCATTTTTCATATGTAAGACAAACTCTAGAAGCTCCTTTGATGCCCATCTCTTGCACTCAGGCAAAGACACACCCGTGTCACCACCTGAAGGTCCCTTAGGCTTCTTATTTTTCAAATTATTTGATTCTATATCTACAGAGGAGTTCTCAAAACCAGAACCTTTTTCGTCTTTAAGATGGTATAGTTTGTGGGAAGTTTGAACCATAGGAGCAGCAGCGCTCAATGGGTTTTTAGCTCGAAGGAGCTCATCAAACGTTAAAGATAGATTCTCTTTCAAAAATATCCAATACATCTTGAAAAGATACTCCCAGCTGCTCTTGTCATCGAAATCCACTTCACACTGTAAAAGTAGCATAAGTCAATAAAATTAGACCATCATGCAATCATGTATCATTTCATTTGCTCAACATCAAGTTCCCATTCTGTCTTGGTACACATGAGAGAGAGAGAGAGAGAGGGAGGAACACTAATGAGATTAACAGTGTAGATAAGAAAGATAAGCATACCATTTCCTTATTTCCCTGGGCACTGTTCTCAATCAGCATTATAGTTTTCTTGCAAATTCCACACAAACCTTTATTTCCTCTAACAGAAACAAAATCCGCATTTTTTATACACCCCTTGCACAAAGAATACGTACAAGTATAGCACATATAATGGGATGCTTTCTGACAAGAGCTACATATATGCCAACCTGAGCAGTGCAAAAAAGAAAGTCTATTAAAGGAAAGCTGCACAATTTGGTTAATCCAAAATAAACTATTAAAATTTAAAACAAATATAGGTGATAGATTTCTCAAAATAAGGAATGAGTGAGTGCTAATCGGCAAATTAACAAATGGAAACTCTATTAAACATGATAATAGATTCATGATAACATACAATTGTGTTATTTTGACACAAATTTGACATGAAATTTCAACAACAAAATAGATGGTTAACACAATTCAAATATGTGGTTAATTATGTCCAATAGATGATTAATGAATAACAAGATGTCGCAGCTCACTAACCATTCACCGAGCACAGTTAACCACAACTTTAAACATCATTAGCCACAATTTTTTCAAAAATAGACATATATGTCATCCAAATTATGTATGAATATACATGAATTTTAGGTGTTCAAATATATATGATATTCATTAAGTACGATTTGTATTCAAACATACACTTGAAAATCATGGGTAATGGCGTTCAAAATCGTTGTTAATTGTGTTCGGTGGATCATTAATGAGTTGCCGCACCTTTTTAGATTTAGTGACCATCCACCGAACTAATTTAACCATATACTCCCTCCAGTCATTATTATACACAAAATTTCATTTTTTAGATTCATTGAATAACTAATGTATCTCGTCTATGTATTATAGACCAGATACATTAGTTATTAAATGAATCTGCAAAGTGAATTTTTGTTTGTAATAGTGACATGAGGGTGTATTTTGTTGTCGAAGTTGAAATCAAACTGTTGCGTCAAAATATCATTTATGAATAGCATAAGAGAGAATATTTAGTAGATTCTATATAATCTACAACATTTGTGCAAATGTTCCAAGCAATATCACAAATAAAATCCAATTGCATTTTTTTTTTTGAAGGAAAAATCCAATTGCATGTAAATAATTATTTAATAAATGAAACTAAAATAATTAAACCTAAAGAACAAAACGGTTTAAGAAGTAAACAAAATACCGCAATTCCATTTGGCTTTTGAACGGAAGAACGATTCATCTCGCTTGACACACGCCGGATGATACGCTTTAGGACAACCCCTAGAAAAGGAAAGTGAGAGAAAGATTTAATAAATTACTACAAAACATTGATGATAATGATTGAAATTGAATAACGCATTTTCGACCTTAATTACAATCTAAAAGCCAATCTAAGATAGAATCTATAAAACACAAAATCAATAATTAAGTAGTTAAAGTTCCAATTCAAAATTATTCCATTCTTAATCGCTAAACCCTCACTTACCGGCGATCGCAGAGAACGAGACTTCCACCGTCGAAGCAAATGAAACAAACATCTTCATCTTCCTTCTTGATCTGCTTAGGCGGAGGAGCTACTTTCGGAGTTCCTTTCGCCGGACGACCTCGCTTCTTCTTCGTAAACTCACTGTTCTCGGCGATGACAGCGAGAACTACTTTCGGCGCCGTACAACAACCGCCGTCTCTCTCCGTTATGTTCACATCGGAAACAGCCTTCGTCGGAACTTCAACTTGCTTCGTCTCCGCCGCAGTCTCCGTAACGGCCACCGGAACTGTCGCCGGAACTGTCTCCGGTGTTTCCGGCTTCGATTGTTCCATAAATTAAAACAAATAAAAAAATCGAATCGAATAGAAGAGAGAGAATCAATCAATAATAGTCAATAATCATGAATAATTAGGTAACATGAATTGAATTTGAATTGAGTTGAGTTTGCGTGAGGGAAACTGAAAAGTGAAAACCCTAGCACATGGAAATGGAAATGGACTGGGTTCAGATGTAAGAAGGAACTGTTTGTGATAATTTTGGTAATTTTGTGGGAAATAGTGAAGAGATCCCTATCAAGCTAGAGAGAGAAAGTAGAGAGAGAATATGTGGAACTCTGACTATCACTCAGAAGAAGAGAGAAGGAAGAAAGAAAGTAGACAGCATGCCTACTATTGCTCACTCACGATTGGTTCAATGTGGCACCTCCCTCTAATTACTCCTTTTTTCTTTTGTTTTTTCCTATCACTTCTAACATTCTAAGATTACCTTTAATTACTTCTAATATTACCTTTATAAGTAGTAGATAGATTAATTAATTGATAAAGGTTTTCATTTTTTTATATAAACAAAAAAGAAAAGGGTTTTTGATACTTCAGATATTAAATACATTGTAGTAATATGCAAGGTTCGAAGTTTAAATTTGAGATTCTCTATTTATTCATCTTAATGATTGAAATTCTAACAACTAAATTATTTGTTCAAAAAAAATCTAGAGTTGAATTTCAGGGTTCACCTTCATGTTTCAGTGTTTAGAGAATGTATGTATACAAATTATTTATAATGAGTGTAACTCTATGTGAGTTAAACTTGCATCATTGTGTCATACTCATTTCAATTTCGTACTGGCGAAAAACTATTTATTTCGTCTTAAAATAAGTGATTTAGGTTGATAATGTTTAGTAATATTCATGTGACATGTTTTGACTCTATTTTGTTAATATTATATAAACACAAATAATAATGTATAAGATGTTGTTGGATTTATATTGATAAATATTTTTAAAATATAATTTAATTAAAAATATTAAAGGTCGAAGATGTGTATTAGTATGTTTAAAATAGTCAACAAAGTTTGGGATTGATGGTATTTCACAACATTTGAAAAAAAAAGTGGTAATTTCATTTAATATTCTTGAAGTAATAAAATGTAGTTGTATTGTTTAAATTGTCATTTATGAAAATTGGGTTCCATGATTACATAATGATTTGTTGAAAGACAACCTTCTTAAAAAAAGTTTTATTGAAAGAATTTTTTTTTATTTAATTTAGATATATTAGTTTAAAATTTTACTTATACTTGAAGAATGTGTGAGTCACTCTTGGCCTATTAATTAAACGGCTTAGATTGTCAAAGTAATGTCCTCAATTCAATCTTACATGATTATGAGACTTTTCAAAAAAATTCAAATGAAAGTATGAATAATCTTCAAACACTTTTCAAGAAAATTCGATCAATGTTTCTTGAGCAGCACCACGTGCTTAGTGGGTACGAAGGAAAGGCCAGCCAATGTGGGAGCCACTTTGCTATTTTGTTCAACGCCGAAAACACAAGTTTTTTTTTTTTTAAAAACGGAAAGTTGGGTTTGGGGTGATTCATGTGACACAAAAGGGGTATCATATTCCTCCTTTGCTACAGTACAAACTTTCCTATCTATCTTACGTTCCTTTTAATTCAAAATAAAAAATAAAAAAATCTAAGTTCCTTTTAGTATTTTATTTTATTCTTTCTTAGATGAGTAATATTCTAAAGAGGGTGAGGCATAATGTTTAAGACATTTGACCTAAAATATATTTTTATGGAAAGAAGATTAAATTCCGTGACAGCTAGAAGAAGTAGGCAATTGACGTTGCTGCTAAGTACGAATGCTACTCGTCGTTATTTATTAATATGATTTATTATTAATAATGATTAAGGTTTTTAACTCGCACAAGTTAATTAGGATGGGTACGTAACTAGTGATAGTTCTTGCATTATTTATGCAATGACGGTGTCCAATTAAATGCTTGATTTGACTCATGGATTGCGTTACTTTCAGTTAAGGGATTACTTGACATTGATTTTGGTTTGAAATTGTGGCTTGGATAAACTGTAATGTATGCTCGTTATCTGATTTTGGTAAACTTATCTAGAACGCAAGTTGAGAATAAGTTCCTTTGATCATTGGAGTTGCACAAACAATCTTACCGTATAATTACATGCGATTTCTCGTGATATTAGAATTGTTTTGGAATGCTAGCCAAAGAGATGTGATATGTCTTAACAATTCATGGTACTCTCATTAAATATATGGACCCCTGAAGTGCATCATCATTTCCCTCTAGTTATGGGTGATAA
>Ga0228711_1001356_pt1 | contig 35732 bp, 19 predicted proteins | sample MedpolnodulmetaG_2_FD_177996 | JGI IMG/M metagenome (GOLD analysis project Ga0228711, IMG submission 177996) | Root nodule microbial communities from Medicago polymorpha collected in Santa Monica, California, United States - brown nodules | ecosystem: Host-associated > Plants > Roots > Nodule... | reverse complement strand
TTACTTTTGAAAATAGTCCCTGGAGGGACTATTTTCAAAAACAAAATATTTTGCAGGGACCAAAAACAACAATTTTTTTTTACAGGGACTAAAACCAAAACGAAGCATATTTGCAGGGACCAAAACCATATTTTAGCCTTAAAAAAATGGGAAGGCAATGGGCTACTTTATTAGGCTAGTGCCGAATAAGATTGAAAGCCAAGGAACTGAAATGGGCTACAATAGAAATTGCTCTCCTGCCCCCTTCATTGCTCATAGGCCCTTCAGAATTCCGTTTTTAGCTCTAAATAACTTGTTCACGGGATAGCTCTTGAACTGTTTCTTCAAACAAAACTCTTGAACTGTATTTTGGGACTTAACTCTTGAACAGTGTTAGGGAGGTAACTCCTGAATTGTGTTCAAGGCATAGCTTTGGATGGATTTGTGAAAAACATTGTGAACAACAACCCTTCAAATTTCGACAAACATAACCAATTTTTTATTTATTTATTAAAGATAGAACATTATTCAACATTTTAAATTGACAAACATTACACAAATTGTTCACAATTTAAAATGACAACATAATGTGGGTTCATTCAAACTATCACTGTCAAAAGTGTCAGTAGAGTTTGTTTAAACTTGTTGTTTGAAGAGTTGTTAGCTTCAACCAAAAGGTTTAATTAAACTTTACCGACACTTAATTAAACTTTACGGACACTTGTGAATAAAACCAAATTATGTTATCAATTTGCGGTATTTTTTGTCAATTTTCTTACAATTTTAGATGCGATTAACCAAGTGTCGCAAGCGTAGAGAAAATTGGACGTCCATTGCATGAAACATTTTTGCTCAACAATTGCCATTGGAGAATCCAAATCAATTGGTAGTTTGCAATCTAACCCTATGACTAATATTTTTATCATAGTTCATGAAACTATACTTATCCAACTATACCTAATATTTCACCATTGACCCCCCTTTCTTTACTTGTTACAAAACAGCATCCGAATATTCATTTTAATTTGTCTGTATCTACACTTGTAGTAAATGAGTTAGGTGCTTCATTTGTCTGTTTCCTTTCTTCTTTTGACCATATAACTCAATCACACACACACACACTCACTTCATCCTTCACCCAAGATGGAGAACATCCAACACAGTCATGTGGGAGTGAAGGGACTAAAGCTCCATGTAGCTGAGATTGGAACTGGTATATCAACACCCTTATTTCACAAACTTTTCTTGATTGATTTGTTTCTAAACTCTAAAGTATAACAATATTTTTTATTTGTACAGGTGAAAAGGTAGTGGTTTTCTTGCATGGATTCCCAGAAATATGGTATACTTGGAGATATCAAATGATTGCTGTTGCAAATGCTGGATACCGTGCAATTGCCTTTGATTTTAGAGGCTATGGACTTTCTGATTATCCAGCTGAACCAGAGAAAGCAACTTTAATGGACCTTGTTGATGAAGTCAAGGATCTTTTAGATACATTAGGTATCAGCAAGGTAAGAATCAAGATATTATATACAATCAATTTCTACCAAGTACAATATCTCTTGTATATAGTACTCCATTCGTTCTAAATTATATGTTGTTTTAACAATTTCACATAGATTAAGAAATGTAGTTAATTGTGTACAGAAAGAGTAATTGTCAGTTGATTTACAAAAATATCATTCATTAATGGTATGGAAACCATAAATTAAAAGAATTGAAAAAAGATAAAGTACTAAATTGTAAGGGACATAATAGGAAGAAAAAAAACATTAACGATTCCTTGATATTGTAAAATGACATATAATTTGGAACGAACAAATTTTGCTAGAGTGACATATAACTTAGAATGGAGGGAGTATTTTTCAACATGCATGTATATATTCTCTAGATACAAAGAATTTTATATATTCACAAACAATTTTAAATTTAATCACCAAAAAATTTCTTAATCCAAATAATTACAGATTACAACTTGTGTTTAAGTCTTAAAAGTCCGTTTTAGAATATTACACTTGAACCACATAAATGCTACTTGTGCCTACGTCTCGCCTGCTCGAGCGCCTTGCCCACTTATTTGTAAACTACTATAAGTCATACACAACACCACCAAAAAACCTAATCACTGCCAGAATTATAGGTGTTGTTTTCCTAAATCATCCTGAAAGTTGATATTTCAAAGGAAGGTATGCAAATGACAATTATGAGTTGTTATTGCCATTTTTCTATTGAAAATAGCTCCTGCTGAACCTATGATGTATGTTATTGTAGGTAAGTTTTATCTATGTTTATCTTGCATACAATTTTGGCTTTGTTGAATGTAAAGTTTATGAAATAGAAGAAAAAAATGTGAGAGGAAAGGATAAAGAACAATAAAGAACAAGACACTAAGGTGAAAAACTTGTCTAATAGTTTTTGGATGTGAAATTTCAATTGCTTCTATCAGGCTATCCTTATTGGTAAGGACTTTGGTGCCATCCCAGCATATCTTGTAGCAGCTGTCCATCCAGAAAAAGTAGCATCTGTCATAACTTTAGGCGTTCCTTTCATACTTCCCGGTCCTTCTGCTGTCCAAAACCATCTTCTCCCAAAAGGCTTCTACATCACTAGGTGGCAGGTGCAATTCTCCGCCATAATCATATTTATCTTCTATATACTTCCTCTAGACGTAAATATAAACACAAAAAGTATATGTATCTGATTCGCATTTGAACCAGATAGACATATTCAAGGATGCCCTTTTTTTGCTTGTATTTAAGTTCGGAGTAGTTTATGAAAATGATAAACTTTTGAGTAAATTAATTCAGGAGCCTGGGAGGGCAGAAGCAGATTTCGGACGCTTTGATGTTAAATCAGTTATAAGGAACATCTATATACTCTTTTCTAAAACTGAGGTGCCAGTAGCAGGTGATGATCAAGAAATCATGGACTTGTTTAACCCATCTACTCCCCTCCCACCATGGTTCTCTGAGGAAGACTTGACAGCTTATGCATCACTATATGAAAAATCTGGATTCAGATTTGCATTGCAGGTTCCTTACAGGTAATCAAATCACAATTCAACTTAAAATCATTAATAATTGGAATACTCGATATCATACATTTCTACATTACATTACGTTGGTCCAAGTTGAGCTGAATTTGAATCACTTAAACAAGACCTCGGATGTGAATGATATGAATAGAAAATGTAGCTGCGAGGAAAGACTCCACTGAAGGTGGTTAGTCAGACTCCACGATTTATCGGCGAAAGTTAGTGGATACTCTGCACCTATAACAAAATATAATAATTGTTATGGAGTGAAATCCTATTCCAAATAATTATAAGGCTACTTCTTGTGTGTGAGACTTGCATTTTGACTAAACAATCATTTTGGTCCTTAAATGTATTAGGCATTTTCACTAGTCCTCAAATTAATCAAAATTACAACATACTGAAACATGTATAGTGTTAGTCAGTTGGTCAGTAAATGTGTTTTACAGTAGTTAATTTAGTCCTCGAATATGGTTTCTATCAGTCAGTTTGTTTTGCCAAATTACTAGCATAACATACAATCAAGGATGTATTTGTACTTTCAATACTTTCAGGAACTATAGAGACACCACCTTACATACTTAGGGACCAATATTACCATTTACTCACTGCATTTTCCTCCGTTTTTTGTATTAAGTCAATTTTTTCCAATGCTCTAAAATAGTCTCTAACTTTAGGGGGCATGCTTGTATGAATTTAGAAAACATTGTTTATGATCCACACAGGTCGCTCACAGTGGAAAGTGGCCTAACTGATCCTAAAGTAAATGTTCCTGCACTGCTGATAATGGGTGAGAAAGACTATTGTTTCAACTTTCCTGGCATGAAAGACTACATTCGAGGTGGGGTGGCGAAAAATTTTGTGCCAAACTTGGAAACTATATATATTCCAGAAGGATGCCATTTTGTGCATGAACAATTCCCAGAGAAAGTGAACAAGCTCATCATTGAATTCCTTGACAAACAAAGCATCTGATTTGATTGTGGTAGTGGAGGCTAAGAGTCTCATGCTTAATGTTGTGTATGACAAATAATTCCCTTGTGCTGGTGTGGTGTGAATGTGATTTCTATTCTATGCATTGCACCTCCCATTCCTAAGTAATTCGGCAAGAACTCTGTAGGATTTTATGCTACAATGATAAATAATATCTACAATGAGATCTTTTTTAATTGGCAAATGTTAGTATTGTTAGCATTATGTTGTAGATTGGAATCAGAATCTCTTCCGCTTTATCACTTTACTCTCTAACTTTCTCGGTCCAGAATCACTTAACAAATCTTATAACTCCTGGTCTAAAATGAGATAAAATTGTATTTGGTAATAATATTTTACCACAATGGCCAAGAAAGATGAGAGATGGAAAAAAAGAGGACCGATGCAATGGTGGTTGACAGTCTTGGCAAGTGTACTGAATTGTCTGCAAGATATGTTGCAATGCGACGCAAGTCTTTTATGCTGGTTGAACACTCAGGTCTCGCATTGCAAGATTGGACAGAAAAGAATGTTTTCAATATAATTAGATTGCAATGTGAGTTGATGACCTCACAATGCGAGAATTACCATACTTTTGACACATGTTGAGTTTCGGTCCTTTCATCATTGGCTGTTGTTGTAACTTCTTCATAACTTTCAAATTGCATTTCCGCTCTTTATAATCAATCAATCGAGTTGGAAAACAAGAAAGAAAAATACAGTATAAGAATCCACGATTTGTTTTAATTGACACTATATTAAACACTAAACTGACATAATTAAACTTAATACATAACTAAAAGACTTTAAAAGTTGTTTCTCCGGGTTGTCATATCACATATGGAGTTTCAAATTGAATGGAATTGTCATGCACACAACTGCAAGGTTGAGGATTCGAACAGGATGACGATGTCCAGTCTATCGATATCTGTATTGTCAGTTGAGTTAGGTCTTACGGACAAATTATTTGCTTTTTACTACTATGCAAAAGAAAATCAAAACAGCGATTCTCCCATTACAAATGACATTTTTTTTTTTGAAATAAAGTTTGAAATGACATTTATTAAATATAGTTATCTAATATTGTCATACCCCAATTTTTGACCCTTTTTTTTTTTCATTCTAAAATTTTTACAAAAAAATCAACAAACATTTTTCCTACGCTAATGCATTTCCATGAGTTTTTTTAGTTACTTGTTTTCCAAGTTAACATCAAATTCTTCATTTTTTATGCATATTTTTATTTTTTTTACATTTTTTATTTTGTTACTTCATTCTCAAGAAAACCCAATTTCATCACGCCAAACATTCCAATTTCAATTCCTCTCATTTTCATTACATTTCTAATCACGAAAATCACAAACTTTACACCATTTTGTTTTATTATTTTCAAAGTCACAAAATTCATTTTCAAAAAATTAAAAAAAACAATAACTTTAACAAATTCACCCAAAATGCATATTTCACTCTCATTTCATTTCTTTCCCCACAAATTGTGCATCCAGATTCTTCTTCACATATAACACCTCATCATTATCCAACACATCATGAATCACCACCAAAAACATCAAAAAAAGTCCCAAAAACTCTTTTTTTTGCAAAACTCCAAACTAGGCGTGGACAAAATATCCAAACCCACCCAAACCCGCGTAAACCGGTCCATAGAAAACCGAAACGGGCGGGTTCAATCGGATGAACGGGTTGTGTGGGTTAAAAAAACGGCTTGTGTTGGATATGAATGAGTCGGTTCGGATGACAAAAATTGAACTATCGGAATCCGACTCCGACCGAATTTGTTCGTTTACTAGTATTATTATTATAGGCTAAGCTGTGTCTTGTCCTATCCTATATAAAAAAGTGTACAAATTGCTAGCTATATCTACTTAATATCTTGGGAATGCAAAGTTGTACAGGCTATCACGTGTCTTTGTCTAGTATTTTCTTTTAGACTTTCACTTTCTCAATCAATTGTTAATTGTTTCTCTTGCTTTGAAAAACAAATACAAGTTCCTGCATTTTTTCTCTCTCACAAGATTAGCGCCAACACACTAGTCTTTCTCTCTTTTCTATCAACACATTCCACAAGTTCATGAAATGAGAAGCAAGATGATGTGTTTATTTGCATTGTATAAATATCATCTTCTTTCTTCATTGTGTTTCTTGCTTCAATGAGAGCTGGTGGTTAAAGTGATTAAATCATTATATCTGTGAACAAAAACATATGAACAAAGAAGAAAATAGTGTGTTGATTGAAACCCCCCTCTTCATCTTTTATTATCATACTTATCTCTCGACCTGCTGGTGTGTAGGAGACATATAGTCTTTGATCTAAATCAAACACATAGCTTTTTCACAACTCTTTGATTCTGTCTTTTTGTTTTTATTCTTGGATTTTGGTTGATAATGGAGATGAACAACCCGAAATAAACCACCCGAAAAAACTGTCAACCGTCCAAACCGAGTACATGAACGGACGGGATTGGGCCTTGATTGCGCAACCGTCGGTTTGATCGGTTTGGCAATTACGGTCCGCCGCCGACCGAAACCGACCGTTTGTCCACCCCTACTCCAAACTACCCTTTCTTACCCACCACTTAACCTAATCCTTGCACTCTTGATGACCAAGTTACTCCCTCTATAAGTACCCAACAACTCATAGAGAGAGGGGGCCGAATTTTTGAGTTCACAAAATCACCATTTTCATCAAAAATTCCAAAATCTTCATTTCTCCATGAAACTTCACCATTCTTCAACCAAAAGTTCATAAACACTTCCAACAAACCAAAAACACACAAAAACTCAAGAAAAACCATCCAAATTCGTGAATTCAAAACCACAACTTCTCAAGAAAAAAGTGATAGTTAGTTAGACCATTTCAAGGCTAAGTTTAGATTCATGATCAGCATGAAAATCCAATCAAAATGGTATTTTAGTTTGTGAGATTTGGTGAAGATTTGATGATTTGAGAAATTTAAAAATGGTGGTGTGTTGGAAACGTGAAGCTCTTGTTGGTGGGGGAAGAAGAAGTTGACTTCTCGCCCCCTTGACTAGTGGGACCCACCTGTTTTGTCCTATATACAGCTTACAATTGCACCCCCTTTTTCAGATCTGCACCCTCCCATTTTTACATTTTTCTTTATTATTTCTCTTGCTTTTATTTTTTATTTTTTGTCATTTTTCTTTCTTTCTTTCTTTTAAGCATATCTAGAAATATGCAACATTACCTCATGCATTTTTTTTATTTTTATTTTCCTCTATTTTTTTATTTAGTTTATTTTAGTGTTATTTCATGCATTTTTCCCTTTTTATTTACTTGCTTTAATTTAGATTATTTTTAGCATTTTTTTTCTTGCATTGTTATTTATTTAATTTATTTACTTGCTGTTTTCAATTTTTATTTAGTATTATCATCTTATCTTTTGTTTTATTTTATTATTCATTTATTTGGTTTATTTTAGTGTAGTTTAGTGTCATTATCTCTATTCTTTTCTTTTCTTTTATTTTTTATTTTTTATTTTATTTTCATTTACTTGCTGTTTTTTTTAGTGTTATTATTTCATTTTTTTCTCTTTCCTTTTCTTTTATTATTTATTTAGTTGCTTTATTATTAATATCATATCATGCATTTTATCTTTATTTGCCATTTTATTTCCTTACTTATTATGCTTTAGAATGTATTTAGGAAAAAATGTAAATATAAATGAGAAGTAGCACCGACACTCACACATTTATTTTTACCGCTTTATGTCATGACCGTGAGCGAGGACCAAATGAATTAGTGACAAACTAGGTAATTTTTATAAAAAATGAACAACTAGTACTTGTAGGATGGAATTTTACTTGGGATCCAACATACTTGGTAATTCCTTTCACTTCTTTTTTATTTTTTTTACGTTATATCGAAACGCTTAGTTTTTCCGTTAGCTTAGAAAAATCATTTTCCCAAAAAAATCAAATATGCAAAACTTCAAAAATATTTTTATAAGAAACCTTGGATTTTAACCCAAGAGTTTGTTTTCCTTTTATTTTCTTAATCAAATTTTAAGCAATTTTAATATCGATATTAGACTTGAGTTTCTTTTAATTAAAATCAAACAACCTCACTTCTTTCTTTATTCTATGCCTTGAGGCCTCTTTTCTCTTCTTAAAACCTTCTTTTTTCAAAACTTTAAAATCAATCTAACCCGCCAAATAATTTTTGAGAGTGAACTACTTGATTTTGATCCCTTTTTTTAAGGGTATGTAGGCAAAGGAGTTAATCCTTCCAAATCAAATAAAAATAACCAAAAGCATACTTCTTCTCCCTCCATTCTTTCACTTAGATATTAGGCAAGTATTTTCAAAATAAGTAAATTAACACAAGATAAATTAGGCAAAAGGTTCCTACGGAGTACCGTAGTCGTGTAGGGTACTTAACACCTTTCCTCCGCGAAATCAACCCCAGATCCATAATCTCATAAGGGTTTTTACTTACTTTTCCCTTCCCACGAATAAAAGTTAAGAGTTCAAAGATTGACGATTCAAATCAATTAATAGATTGATACCCGAAAATCAAGAGCACAAATATAATATAGACTCTCACAATACAATACGGTGAAAACAAAGTTTGAATTTAGACAAAAACAGATACTCAAATGTACATGACCCTAATTCTGACTGGGTGACGACCTCGGCTAAGAAGTTATTTATTTTTAGGTGTACATATATTAATATACTTATCCAACCACGTTTTAATCTCACACCACTGACCCTTTTTTTTACAAAACAGCATCTAAATATTCAATTAATTTATTTGCAAAACAGCATCTAAATACTCATTCAATTTGTTTGCAAAACAGCATCTAAATACTAAATTTAATCTGTCTGCATCTGCGCATGAAGGAAATGAGTTACGTGCTTCATTTGTCTTATACCTTTGCTGACTTTTTCTCCTTTTTCCATTATAACTCCCTCACACACACTTCATCCAGCATCAAAGATGGAGAACATCCAACACAGTCATGTAGAAGTGAAGGGACTAAAGCTCCATGTAGCTGAGATTGGAACTGGTATATCAAAATCCTTATATCAGAAAATATTCATGATTGATTCGTTTTGAAAGTATTATAACAATACTTTTGTTTGTGTAGGTGAAAAAGCAGTGGTTTTCATACATGGATTCCCAGAAATATGGTATACATGGAGATACCAAATGATTGCTGTTGCAAATGCTGGATATCGTGCTATAGCCTTTGATTCTAGAGGCTATGGACTCTCTGATCATCCAGCAGAACCAGAGAAAGCAACTATAATGGACCTTGTTGATGAAGTCAAGGATCTTTTAGATACATTAGGTATCAACAAGGTAAAGATCAAGATTTTCTTTACAATCAATTTCTACCTAGTATAGTATCTCCTATATAAATTTTTAACAGCATGAAATTTTATCACCAAAATTTCTGTACATTCTTCAGCTTAGATATAAGCAGCACACAGACTCTAATAGTCAGTAAAGAGAGCAAGATAGAAAACAGAAACTAAAAATTGGTCTATCGACAAAGCTTACTTTCAGGGTCATAGCGGTTTTTTTTAATTAAAAATATTAGTAATGAGTTGTTGGAAACTTTAGCACCAATACGTATGATCAAAGGTGTGTCTGGTGTCCAACACATTTGATCGGTGTCGGACCTGACACATGTTGACGTGTCAATATGTCGATGCTTCGTGGGATAGAAATGCTAGAGGGGGAAGTAGAATCTACGACCATAATCTCTCTAACACTTACATTTCTTCCTCCAAACAACCCTATCACTCCCAAAATTATAGGTGTTTTTTCCACTAAAATCGGCATGAAAGTTGAGATTTCAGAGGGAGTTATGCCAAAGACAATTTTAAGTGCTTCTTGTCATTTTTTGTTGAAAATAGCTCATACAGCACCTATGATCTATGATAGTGTAGGTAATTTTTGTCTGTCTATGTCTTGTACAATTTTGTCTTTGTTGATCGTAAAATTTGTGCTGGAAGAAAAAAAGTGTGAGGGAAAATCAAATAATAAGACTCTTTTGATTAAGGCGAAAACGTTGTCTGATAGTTTTTTGGATGTCCAATTTTAATTGCTTCTATCAGGCTTTCCTTATTGGTAAGGACTCTGGTGCCATTGTAGCAAATCTTGTACCTGCTGTCTATCCAGAAAAAGTGGCTTCTCTCATAACATTAGGCATTCCTTTCATGAATCCTGGTCCTTCTGCAATCCAGAACCATCTTCTGCCAAAAGGCTTCTACATTACTAGGTGGCAGGTGCAAATTCTGTCATAATCACTTTATCTTTGTCTATACTCTTTCTGGATTTAAATAGAGAAAAAAGTACATGTATCTGTCCACATTTGAATTAGATACATGTATTTTTATGCTTATAATTATTAAATTTGGAGTAGTTTATGACAATAATGAACTATTGAGTAAACTAATTCAGGAGCCTGGGAGGGCAGAAGCAGATTTCGGCCGCTTTGATGTCAAATCAGTTATAAGGAACATCTATATACTCTTTTCTAAAACTGAGGTGCCCGTGGCAAGTGATGATCAAGAAATCATGGACTTGTTTAACCCATCTACTCCCCTCCCGCCATGGTTCTCTGAGGAAGACTTGACAGCTTATGCATCACTATATGAAAAATCTGGCTTCAGATTTGCATTGCAGGTTCCATACAGGTAATCAAAATCTCACAATTCAACTTAAAATGCTCTTTAGTAAATGGAATGTTCAATATTCTTACACTTCTAGATTTGAACCTTGCAAAAAGAAAAACGTAATTGGGAGGAGAGACTCCCCTGAAGGTGGTTAGTCAGTTCAGTCCTCAAATGCATTTTCACATTTGTTAGTTTAGTAATCAAACGAGTTTTTTATTACTCAGTTCCTTCCATCAAATTATTAACAGAATATACACTCAATGATTTATTTGTAATTTCGATATATAAAGGGATTTTAGTGACACCACCTCAGACATTGACAGTGCATATTCGTATGAACTTAGAGAACATTGTTTATGATCCACACAGGTCTCTCACAGTGGAAAGTGGCCTAATTGATCCCAAAGTAAATGTTCCTGCACTGCTCATAATGGGTGAGAAAGACTATTGTTTCAACTTTCCTGGCATGGAAGACTACATCCGAAGTGGGGTGGTGAAAAATTTTGTGCCAGACTTAGAAATCATTTATATTCCAGAAGGAAGTCATTTTGTGCATGAACAATTCCCAGAGGAAGTGAACAAGCTCATCATTGAATTCCTTGACAAACAAAGCATCTGATTGTGATTGTGGTTGTGGAAGCTAATTAAGGGTCTCATGCTTAATGTTGTATGGAAAATAATTTCCTTGTGTGCTGGTGTGGTGTGAGTGTGTGATTTCTATTCTATGCATTGTACCTCCCATTCCAATAAGTAATTTGAGCAACAACTATGTAGGATTTTATTCTACAATCATAAACATAGTTTACATTGAGATTATTTTTCATTAGGCAAATAGTAAGTATTCTGCTGTGGATGGGGATCAGACTCTTTCCTCCTTATCACTATACTCATGAACTCTCTCACTCCAATCACTCAACCAATAATTGAGATGAACTTCCTAAAGTATACGAAGCCCGTCAATTTAGTCCCTAACATCTTAATAATAGAGACTAGATTGACGGATGAAAAAACTTAAGGGACTAAATCGGTGGTTTGGTCGGTATCTGCAGCGTTCCTTAAGGACAAAACTCAGATTTACATATTGGCTGCTGGTTTTGCCAATTCTAAGAAACCTGTGGCAATAACTATTTCCCTCTCTTCTCCTGAATGCTGATAACATGAATTGGAATTCAGTGTTTTCAACAAATTTATGGAATTGATGCAACTGTGTATTAGAGTCCTGAAATTTTATAAGCAACTGGGATTGAAAACAAGTCAAAACTTCTAGCTGCTACAGTTGATGCAGGAAGCCTCTTGTCTAGAACTTTATTAACTAAAGATATATATCTCATTTATGTTGGATATATATAATCATAAAATATGTACTTTACTTCAATTTTTAAGCAATTTACTTGCACCAAGTTCAATGAAGAGTTACACTTGACGTCTTAGCTCAATGGTAAAGATCAAGGAGTTTAGCATGTTGAGTTTGAATCCCCTATAAACAGCTGTAAAATGATCATCAGTGTCACATTAGTTAATAAAATTCTCCATTCCCGATTTTTTTTTTAAAAACTTCAACGAAGAGTTTCATATTTTTATAAAGGTTTGATAAGTTTCTTCATCCATCTCAATGAAAGGGAATCTGTTAATCTAGTGTTCGTGCGAACGAAAAATAAAATTTGACAAAAATTTGTTCCTGTTAAGATTCAAACTCACGTTCTTTGGAAACCCGTTAAACATTTGCGTCAAATCACTTGTTTGTTGAAACAATCTATGAGAAACAAAAGTCTTCCCTCGTGACATGTTTTTTTCCCATTTGCTTTGAAACCTATCAAGTAGTACAAACAAAACGTGTTGTGCTGCCAAATTAATACGCCGAGTTTGAATTGAAGGGTTGACCTATAAAGTCATGTGTACATACACCATTCTTCATTTTTCAAACAAGTATATACTTTAGCATTTTTTACAAACCACTCATTTCCTTTTCCTAGCATCTAATTAATTTAGTTCACTCATGTAACATCACTATTAAATTTATATCTTATATTTAATATTAAATAAACTCAATTTGTCAACTGTTTCTCTTTCATTCTTAGTTCTTTGCCAATGCCTCAACTTAAGCTACTTTTCATTCTTCTTCACACTTTAACCATTTTAAGTTATGTTTCCACTACTGAATTTGTCTATAATACAAACTTCAACTCCAAAAACATTATCCTATATGGAAATGCAACCATTAACAAATCCATTCTCACTCTCACTAATGACACTTCCACTTCCTTCTCAATAGCTCGTGCTTTTTACCCTAAAAAAATACCTACAAAACCACCAAACTCTTCCACTCTTCTCCCATTTGCTACTTCCTTCATTTTCTCCGTCTCCCCCATCAAAAACTTTATCACAGGACATGGCTTTGCCTTCGTATTCACACCTTCAAGTGGTCTAAATGGAACAACATCAACCGAGTATATCGGTCTTTTAAATCTCACAAATCAAGGTAATCCTAACAACCATGTTTTTGGAGTCGAATTCGATATAGTTAGAAACGAAGAATTCAACGATACAAATGATAATCATGTTGGTATCGACGTAAACTCTCTTAAATCCTTAACTTCACATGAGGCTGGCTATTGGGGTGGGAAACATAACAAGAAGTTTAATGCGTTGGACATGAAAAATGGAGAAAATTATCAAGTATGGATTGAATTTATGCACTCTCAGATAAACGTTACGATGGCTCGGGCAGGACGAAAGAGGCCACATATGCCTCTTATCAGCATGAATCTTAACCTTTCTGGAGTTCTTATGGATGAAACTTATGTTGGATTTTGTGCAGCCACGGGGAAGAAAAGAGATAGTGTTAAGATTCTTGCTTGGAGCTTTAGTAATACAAATTTTTCAATTGGTGATGCTTTAGTAACACACAGCTTGCCTTCATTTGTCCCTCTTAAAGGATGGTTTTTCAGAGCAAAGGCCATACATGTAGGAATAACGAGTGTTGTCTGTGTCTTAATCATTGGTTGTGCAGTGTTATTCATTCTCTATATGAGAAACAAAGGAGAAGAAGAAATTGAAGATTGGGAACTAGAGTATTGGCCACATAGGATTAGTTTCCAAGAGATTCATGAAGCAACAGGAGGATTCTCTGAAGAGAATGTGGTTGCTATACAAGGGAACAAAAGTGTATACAAAGGGATTTTGCAAGGCGTTGAAGTCGCGGTCAAGAGAATCCCTCAAGAGAGAGAAGGGATGAGAGAGTTTTTGGCCGAGGTTTCAAGCCTAGGAAGGCTGAAACATAGAAATTTAGTTGGATTCAGAGGTTGGTGCAAGGAAGAAAAGGGAAACTTGATTCTAGTTTATGACTTCATGAAGAATGGAAGTTTAGACAAATGGATCTTTGAGTGTGAAGAAGGAAAGATGCTAACATGGGAAGAGAGGATTCAAGTTTTGAAAAATGTAGCCACGGGGATTCTTTACCTGCATGAAGGTTGGGAAGTTAAGGTCTTGCATAGGGATATCAAAGCAAGCAATGTTCTACTTGACAAGTACATGAATGCTAGATTGGGTGATTTTGGTTTGGCTCTCATGCATGAGCATCATGGACAAGTGGCCAGCACAACAAAAGTACTTGGAACATTAGGATACATTGCTCCGGAAGTGATTCGTACAGGAAGAGCATCAACTATGTCTGATGTGTTTGGGTTTGGAATATTGGTGTTGGAAGTGATTTGCGGCCGAAGACCTATTGAAGAACATAAGCCAGGGTTAATTGAATGGGTGGAGTCCCTAATGGTGCTTGATCAATTGCACAATGCTGTTGATGAAAGGTTGAAGGCTAAAGGAGGATGCACCATTAAGGAAGCTGAGAGATCGCTTCATTTGGGTTTGCTGTGTTCAAATTCAGACCCTAGTGTTAGACCAATAATGAGACAGGTTGTGAAAATGTTAGAGGGAGAAATAGAAAGCATTGAATCTGATGAAGAAAATATGGAGAAAAGTTTACTTGGAAGAATAAAATCAGCTGCAATGTGGTCTAGAACTGAAAGTACACTTCCATATAGAGATCACCCTACTTTTGAAGAAATTAGAATGATCAGTTATAATTCTAAGGCGTCTACAAGAGGCTCAAGTTCCATTCCGCCATCAGATTCAGATATCATCAAGGAAGGCCGATAATGTTGTAGGTCTTTAGTTGTTGCAGATTTTGGGTTATCGTCACATTTCGAGGTCTTGGCTTATATTTGAAGCTTGTTTGTGTACACTACCAAAATTAATTGTGAATGAGATAATTTTTTTCTCCTATAGGTTTTTAACATGTTATCATAAAATGTTGTATATTTATAAGGCCCAAATTATGTGAAAAATTGCACAGGGTCGTCAAAGGATGTATGAAATTTAAATTTGGAAAAGAAAAACAATAGTATTGATGTATACATCACTTTGATGCACTGATAGATTTGTATGTTTCATATTTTTGTTTCTAAAGGAAAATATTGCTGAAATGACAATGGTAATTGAAATGTGAAGCATAATGTAAGAGGAAATTATGATGCATTTTGCTAGAGTTTATATTAAACAAAGCTTATTTGCTGACTTGTAACTCAAGCAATCTAAAACATCATTACAGGATGAGAATTGAACATCATGTCAAAATAAAAGTCTTGGAAAGGTTATAAATCACAGTTCTGAATATAAGTTATTTATATAACACAAGATAAAATAAAATAAAACAGTTTTCATATAAGTGATAAGTTGTTTTTATAAGCTATCCTAGAGAGCTTATGAAAATTAGCTAAAGACAGCTAATGGACATGTCGTAAGCTCGTTCGATTTCCATAAGTTCTTCCAAATAATCTCAAAAGTGTTTATGATAGTATATAAGCTTAAATCAGTCGATCCGAACAAGCTTAATTTGTCTCATTAAGACAACGTATTTTACCTTCTATATTGAATTGGCACTGTATCAGATTTTCTCTTGGCAATTTCAGCAAATGTAGCTTCTGACATCTCAAAATCTTCACTTGGAAAATTACACCATCCGCCATAATCGGATGAAAGCTCCTTCTGTAATCAATTCACAACGACATTGTCAAAACTCAAAACTCGCGTGGAAATAAAAACGATTCATAACATTTAGATAAGAGGACACAAGTCTCTTTGAGCTTAATCAATATCCTAAGTTTGGACTCAAGTTTTGACATTTAATAACGTTAAAACTTTTAGAGTTTATGGTTTATTTAGATTTCACCGCAATGTTTGGATACTCAAGATATTAATCCTGATATCTAGTTAAAAAAATCACTTAAAAACGAAAAAGAAAAAAAAAATTGAAGTGAAACCAGAAATTTCAGCCTAATCCAAATAATTTGTAACTGGAATTTCTGTCTAATTCAATTGTAATTTGTAACAAACTTAAATTAAAGAGGAATGCTAGCAACACACATCTTAACACACACTTCTCAATACACTGATTGTTTAAAATTCACATGGGACCTATCAAATCATGTGGGTCCCATATATATTTGGTGGGTCTCATGTAAATATTAACCAATCAAAGAGAGTGTGTTGATAAGTGTGTGTTGTATGTTAGAATGTGTGTTGCTAGCATTTCTCTAAATTAAAAATTAAAAGTAAGAAATAAATAGAAGAGTAGAAAAAGGCAACAGCAGCTGAGAAATTGATGGCATATATCATGGACATACACAACAGTAACATAAAGTGAACACGTTCATTGATACATAAAAATAGGGTAAACACCTCTTTTCGTCCACGTAACATTTAGATTTGGTCCCTGTAATTTCATATTCTTCCACTTTTGGTCCTCATTCCACCACGTTAGTCGAATCTGCATACATGACACGTAAAATGAGGGACCAAAAGTGGAGGAATCTGAAATTAAATCTGAAATTACAGAGACCAAAAGTGGGAGGAATATGAAATTATAGGGACGTAGTTTATGCATTCTGCTGACGTGATGAAAAAAGGGACCAAAAATGAAAGAATCTGAAATTACAGACACATAATCTAAATATTCTTTCTATAGGACTAAAACCGGAATTCGTTAATATTACGTGGACGAAAAGAAGATTTACCCCATAAAAATATTATGAATCTCTCTCTGAAATGCGAATAGCAGCATCATCATGAGAAAACCAATGAAACACAATGAAGAATTCTTCGAAGAATTGCCTGATGATATCGTCATCTTCATCCTTACCAAGCTCAGCTACACTGCCTCTTCTCCTTCCCAAGCTCAGCTACACTGCCTCTTCTCCTTCCCATTTCTTTAACACCCTCTTAACGTAAGTTCGTTCATCTTCATCTTAACAAAACTCATTACTATCCCCTCAACCATATTCATTTTATTCATTATTTAACACAAATGCAAGAGATTGAACCGTCTGGGTTTTCATCCTATGGTTTTATTGAAAGCTGGGTCAAAAGTATTCGCCCTTAATCCCGAAAGCTAGTCTGAGAACTCTCACCATTTTCTTAAACGTTGTGTTAACGTCGGTAACATGGATGCTTGTTATACTCTTGAAATGGTGAGTCTTTTTTCTTTTGTTTATGAAGCACGGACATAACACGAACACAACTAATAATTTGTGAAAATCATATATAATTTAGTGTAATTATATGTATCTGACATTTCAGCACGCGCCTAATCTAATGAGTGTTTGTGCTTCCAAGAGTTGACTTTGCATTTTTAATTATTTATTTATTTGTTATTTTTTGTTGGAATAGATCCAATTTTACCGTCTTCAAAATCGAAGAAATGGAATATCTCTAATAGCCAAGGCGACGATGGAGCGACACACGCCAGCACTATACTCACTTGCGGTGATTAAGTTCAGCAGAAGCGGAGGCGCTATGCAAGACAAAAATCTACTCACTGGAGTAGCACTCTCTAAACGCGCCTCACTTCTCGGCTACATCAACGCGATACGTGAGTTAGGCCAGGCACGGATGCAAGTGAGCTTAATTGGGGTCAGCTGACCCCACTCCATTGTTTTTTTCATAACTAAAAATGTGATATTTTCATTTGATGACCCCACTTAAAATTTTGTGTTGATCCCACATAACACTTAGTGTACAAATTTTTTAAGGATAACAACTTAATATATACATAAAACACTAACAAAATAGCATGCATTTGGATGGATTGAAATATTGCATACATATAAACTAAGAATATAATATTCGTTAATAAATTACCTCTATCCCACTCGTCTTACATCTCAACAAAAATTGGGGTATGTATTTTAGTTTTTAAAATAAAAAGAAAATGCTCCAATAAAAAAAATGAAAGTGGAAAGTAGAAGATGAAAAGTTTAGTGTCAATACCCGAGGGAAGAAAATCATACAAGAGAGAGTAATTATGATCCCTTGATATTAAGGTGTTCAATTCTTTGATTTAAAATGGTATAGTTTTTGTTATCTCCTATTTTTTGATTTAATATGGTATAATGATGTTATGGTTAAATATGTTTTTAGTCTCTATAAAATTATGAGTTTTTTAAGTTTAGTCTCTAATTTTTTTTTATTAAGTTTGAGTCTCTATTTGTATATTATAGGGACTATTTTGAGGACTAAAAATATGATTTTTTTTTGTAAAAAGTTTTCAAAATAGGAATTATTCTACAGACTGCAATATTATGTAGGATTGAAATTATCATTGAAATTTCACCGCCTTGGACTAGGATACCATATTCCCTCACCTGAAATTTTCTCTACCAAGAAATTATCATTAAGATTTAAATAGAATTAGATTTGAAAGCTAATTATTTTGTAAGGACTAAAAACATATTTAACCCATCATTATATATTTTTATTTAAGTAACAAACGATATTGACCCCACATATTGAAATTTCTGGATCCGTCCCTGAGTTAGGTCATTGTCTTCAAGAGGGTTATGGCGTCAAAAAGAACGGTAGGGAGGGACGACGGTTGTTGGTGCAGGCTAACATGACGGTGGCGGAGGTGCATCCGGTGAACTTGTTTTTGAGAGAGTGGTTTGAATCGGGTTTAGGGGAGGTGGAGGATGGTTTGAGACTATGTGGTCATATTGGATGTGGAAGGGCGGAGACGCGACAACATGAGTTCGGGTGGTGTTCGGTTTGTAGGAAGGTGTATTATTGTTCGGGGGCGTGTCACTCATTGGATTGGATATTGCGGCATAAGATGGAGTGTTCGCCGATGGAACGGGTGTTTGACGAGGATAGTATTCGTAGGCTAAAGCTATTCGCGTGGGATTATATTTTTTTTGTATGTCTTTGCTCTTTTGCTCACTCTACCAAGTGTCCTAAAAGCATATAAGGATCTTCAATTATGTCACACATCTACATGTTCATTTATTTATAATTTTTAAATAAAAGTACCTATTAAGACTTAACGACTCAAATGGTATTAAACCAAAAATGTCTTTAAATAGGTCTACAAATATGTACTTTAACATGTGCATTTAGAATGTAAAAATAAAAAGAAATTTGAGAGCTGGGCCAAAAGTATTCGCCTTAATCTCGAAAACTGGTCGGAGAACTCTCACCATTTTCTTAAACGATGTGTTAACGTCGGTAACATGGATGCTTGTTATACTCTTGGAATGGTGAGTCACTTTTTTCTTTCTTTGTCTATGATGTTAGGACACAGACACGAACACTTGATAAGTGACATCGCTAATAATTCGTGAAAACCATGTAATTCAGTGTAATCAAATATATTGATGTGGTGTTTGGTGTCGGACACCGCACACGTCTAATCTGTTGAGTGTCAGTGCTTCTTAAGTCTTTGCATTTTTTATTTTACTTTCGGAAATAAAAATAAATAATCTTCATTTATTTATTTGTTTGTTATTTTTTGTTGGAATAGATCCAATTTTACTGTCTTGGAAATCGAAGAAGTGGAGTATCTCTAATAGCCAAGGCATCGATGAAGCTACACGCGCCAGCGCTATACTCACTCGCGTTGATTAAGTTCAATGGAAGTGGGGGCACTAAGCAAGACAAAGATCTACACGCTGGAGTAGCACTCTCTAAACGCGCGTCACTTCTCGGCCACATTGAGGCACGGCGTGAGTTAGGCCACTGTCTTCAAGACAGTTACGTCGTCAAAAAGAACGTTACGGAGGGACGACGGTTGTTGGTGCAAGCTTACTTGACGGTGGCGGAGGTGCATCCAGTAAACTTGTTTTTGAGAGAGTGGTTTGAATCGGGTTTAGGGGTGGTGGTGGAGGATGGTTTAAGACTATGTGGTTATAAAGGATGTGGAAGGGCGGAGACGCGGCCGCATGAGTTTTGACGGTATTCGGATTGTGGGAAGGTGAATTATTGTTTGAGGGGGTGTCAGTCAATGGATTGGAAATTGGGGCATAAGATGCAGTGTTGGCCGATCGACTTGAATGATATTCTCATATGATCGTGTTAATCGCGGGGAGTTCTACTGTTTTGTTTCTTGTCTTTCTTTCTATCCTTTTTTGTTTGGCTTTGTTATTGTCCTATGTTATCGTACCTCTATATGAAAAGAGTTAACTTGAGTATTGAGGTATTATTTTTTACTAATGAGATGTACTATTTTAAAATTTTGATTGATTGAAAAATTATTGTAGCTATTTGATACACATTCGAGTAACAAAATCTTTATTACTCCATTTATATTTATTAATTATGTGCGACTTTAAATTACCATAACAACATTTGTTGAACTTTTTAAGGAACGATCTCATTTATCGGTTGTAAACACATATTTGACATCATAACTTATGCCTTATAAGTTTTTATGACTAAAAAATATTTGTTTATAGCTGTCATTTTTTCACAAATTTATTTATAGTTTATTTCTTTGAGCTTATAGTGTTTTTTTGATAAGCTAATTGTAGATTATAGTTTAAAGTTTATAGCTTATCATTTTTTAACTCAATTTCACCCTTACAAACTTAATTAGAAAAAATAGTTTATAATTAAGTTTACTTCTTTTTATGTCATTCCATAATTATATGCTACTTCAACTGCTAATTTTATCGAACACCACAAATTCAATCAATTAGCTTATCCATTATCAGATATAAACTAATTTATAACTTCATCGTATCTGATCAGAAATGATGATGTCCGATGCGACTGCTTTGACTGTTTGTGAGCTCAGGAACGACGGTGTGTGTGTGCATACACTCTGACGCTCAAGTCAATTTAGAGAATGAGAGTGAGGTTTAGGTTAGAAAGAGTATCGTACCTTTGGGGATTATGTAAAGTCCCTTTACATAGAGGTGACGTGCAGAAGTCGTTGTAAGGCACATCGAGGCACTTGACGATTATGGAATTGTGGGAAGTGTAACTGTTGAGCAGAATATGCGGCCATTGATGATCGACTTTATGCTCCCAGGAGGTATATAGTTGGAACGGCATACATGTGACTAGCGTCAGAGATGTGACAGTTTGATTCCCTCATCTATGTGTTGATTGTTTATCCTATAAGCATTTAATGTCGGTGTCTCGAGGATGAGATAGATGGGGCATGACCTTTGGTTTCTGGACGCCACGTGTAAAAGCTAGTAAAACACTTGAGTACTTATACCCTAGTGTTTATGTCAAAGTTAATTTTCGAGGCTCCATCGCATCCGTTGATTTGACCTTGACGTTTGGATGTCATATGGGCTTTGTCTGATCCGTTAGATGGATCTGAAGTATGGATCTTGGTTGCTACTTTATTTAATCTGTGTGGCTCTCTATGGAGCGTTATACAATATTGGTGTTCCAGGACTTTGAAACATTTTGAGTGAGAGTATAAAAGGTTTAGAGTGTTCGCTCATAACATTGTTTACTCTCGTTTCAAAACTTTCCCTCTCCATATCGAAGTTCAAGAGCTTTTCAAACCTTTCGAGTTTCGTCCGAGTTTGCAAGCGCTTGCTTTCATGCTTTTTCCTCAGAGCGCATTTGCTTTCAGTTTCCTCGTCTCCATTTTTACCAGGTTGGTTTTTTATCTTCTTTTTATGTTTCAGATGTTTGAACCATATGCATGCGGTTTTAGGAAAGATGATAGAGTATAGTGGTAGTTGAGTTGTAGACTTTTAGTTCATATTGCAAGTTTAATCACAAAATTACCTATTTTATTTGTTATACGTATCTTAATTTTTTTCTTCAAATTTCGATGAATATGACACTACTTGTTGGAAATATATTAAGCCAGATTGCGTGAAACTTGTAACCCCCTAAATCTCATTTATTATTTTCTAATAAAAATCCAATAATTAATTAAACATGCAAGGGTGTCACACATCTTCTTCAGTTCAAAAATACTTCATTTAAATTAAAAATGTCGCAGCAGAATAATTTTCAAAACATCAAAGTAATTGTCACATCATTGTATCGACATCAAAACTGAATTCAAAGACGAATTCTGAAAATTAAATTTGAAATAAAAAGAATCCTCAAACCGTAGTGTTACTAATAAAAGCTTCGACTCGATAAAGACTCCTGCAAATCTATACCACAAGGGCGTAGGCGTCCAACCCACAACTAGAGGGTGAGATTATATTCGACATAAGAAATGCATAAACACATGTATAGATTCAGATAAAAGAACACTTCAGTTACATTTAGGCATGTATACATCACAATCAAATAATATTCATATTTAAACATATATCTTCATTTAATAAAATCAACAGCCATCAATCAACATCTTATAATAATATGTGAGCATCAACAACATTTAAGAATATCAAAAAGACATCTAGCAAAAATACAGATTATTCACACATGACCATATAGAAGCAGATAATTGAATATCAAATCTTTAAATAATTACACTTCTTTAAATAACACATCTATTAATTTCATATTTCAAATATCACATCAATTACACATCGTTAAATGACACATCATCAAATAATTCACAAATCACACTTCATTAAATAAATAATCAAATTCACTCCATCTTTAAAAATCTTAGATCTCAGAGGTATATTACTGATTTATATCCACTACATCTTTAAATATACTACATCTTTGAATATATTACATCTTCAAATATGTTTGACAATGAATGCAATGACCCTAACTCGACTATATATGTATGTGGTACCAAACCTATCACCATCGTCAAATATTTTGGACATCAGAGGTATGTTACTTATTTTATCCACACCATCGTCAAATAGACTCGACCATGAATGCATGAAAATACTGGTAAAGACTCAACAATGCACATCATTCAATGACTCGGTAATCCACATCTTTAAATAACAATATCGTCAAATATCATATTTTTATATAATACATCTTTATATAACACATCTTCAAATAATAGATCATTGCACAACTTCAAATAATACATTAATTACACTCATCAATTACACTTCGTTAAATAACGCATCGTTATTTTTAATTTTAAAATCGGTTACATGACTTAAAAAGAAGATACGTGCGTACACGATACCAGCACTAGTAACAATAGTTATCTTTCCTAGTGCTTATATCTAAATCAAATATTAATGTGATGTTCAGAAAAATATTTGACCAAGTTCTGTTATAGTTGACAATCATATCTCAATTAAAAACAAAAACAAATCACTGATTGGCGTTTTCAAATCATGCCAAAACAATAACTAATAGTGCTATTTTCATGGCAATTAAAATTGAGAAACAAAACAAGTTATGTGTAACAAAAAATTAAATCACTTGAAAATTACCCTAAATTAAGGTAATTTTCAGCATCTCTAGTTCTAGTATATCTAATGAAACATTTGAATCAGTCAATAAAATATTTGCATTGCATATCTAATTAATGCCACAACAAGTTACTCAATGGATTAGATAGAAGCAAAAAAAGGGTAGCTACAGGAAAATCTGAAAAATCTTCCATTGTGACACATTTGTTTCCCATTTGCATGGAAAGCTATCAAATAGTACAAACAAAAGTGTTGTGCTGCCAAATTAATACACCACATTTGGATTGATTAGTTGACCTATAGAGTCATGTCATGTGTAGGCCTCATTCTTCATATTTCAAACCACTCACTCCCTTTTCTAGCCGGCATCTAATACTGTTCACTCATATAACATCACTATTAAAAATCTTAAATAAGCTCGATTTGGCAACAATTTTTTCTATGTTCTTACTCCTTTCACAATGCCTCAACTTAAGCTTTTTATCACTTTTCTTCACACTGTAACCATAATTATATGTTGTGTTTCCACTACTGAGTTTATCTATAATACAAACTTCAACTCCACAAACATCATCCTATATGGAAATGCAACCATTCAGGCCTCTATTCTCACTCTCACTAATGGTAGTTTCTTCTCCACAGGCCGTGCTTTTTACCCTAAAAAAATACCTATTAAACCACCCAACTCTTCCACCATTCTCCCCTTTGCAACCTCCTTCATTTTCTCTGTTGCCCCCATCAAAAACTCTTTTGAAGGACATGCCTTGTCCTTCTTATTCACATCTTCAAGAGGTGTAAATGGCACAACTTCAGCTGAGTATATGGGCCTCTTCAATCTCACCAATGAAGGTAATCCTAACAACCATGCTCTTGCAGTTGAGTTTGATATTGTTAGAAATGAAGAAGAGTTCAACGATATAAATGACAATCATGTTGGTGTTGACATAAACTCGCTTACATCCTTAACTTCACATGAGGCTGGCTACTGGGGTGGAAAAAATGACAATGAATTTAAGGTGTTGAAGATAAAAAGCGGAGAAAATTATCAAGTATGGATCGAGTTTATGCACTCCCAGCTAAACGTTACAATGGCTCTGGCAGGACAAAAGAGGCCTCATGTTCCTCTCATCAGTACGAATGTTAATCTTTCTGGGGTTCTTATGGACGAAACATATGTTGGATTCTGCGCATCCACGGGGCGATTAATAGACAGTGGTAAGATTCTTGCTTGGAGCTTTAGTAACACAAATTTTTCAATTGGTAATGCTTTAGTGACAGATAACTTACCTTCATTTTTCCCTCGTAAGGGATGGTTTTCTGGAGCAAAAGCTATAGTTGTAGGAGCCATCAGTGTTGTTTGTGTATTAATCATCAGTTGCAGTTGTGCATTGTTTTTTATCCTCTATAGGGGAAACATTGTAGAGGAAGAAATTGAAGATTGGGAACTAGAGTATTGGCCACATAAGATTAGTTACCAAGAGATTCATGAAGCAACAGGAGGGTTCTCTGAAGAGAATGTGGTTGCTGTAGGAGGAAACAAGAGTGTATATAAAGGGATCTTGCAAGGGGTTGAAGTCGCGGTCAAAAGAATCCCTCAAGAAAGAGAAGGGATGAGAGAGTTTTTGGCCGAGGTTTCAAGCCTAGGAAGACTGAAACATAGAAATTTAGTAGGATTCCGAGGTTGGTGCAAGAAAGAAAAGGGAAACTTGATTCTAGTTTATGACTTCATGAATAATGGAAGTTTAGACAAATGGATCTTTGAGTGTGAAGAAGGAAAGATGCTAACATGGGAAAAGAGGATTCAAGTTTTGAAAAATGTAGCCACAGGAATTCTATACCTGCATGAAGGTTGGGAAGTTAAGGTTTTGCATAGGGACATCAAAGCAAGCAATGTTCTACTTGACAAGTACATGAATGCTAGATTGGGTGATTTTGGTTTGGCTCTCATGCATGAGCATCATGGACAAGTTGCCAACACAACAAAAGTATTGGGGACATTAGGATACATTGCTCCGGAAGTGATTCGAACAGGAAGAGCGTCCACACTGTCTGATGTGTTTGGGTTTGGAATATTGGTTTTAGAAGTGATTTGCGGGAGAAGACCTATTGAAGAACATAAGCCAGGGCTAATTGAATGGGTGGAGTCCCTAATGGTGCTTGATCAACTTCACAGTGCTGTTGATGAAAGGTTGAAGGCTAAGGGAGGATACGCCATCGAGGAAGCTGAGAGATTGCTTCATTTGGGTTTGCTGTGTTCAAATTCAGACCCTGGTGTTAGACCAATAATGAGACAGGTTGTGAAAATGTTAGAGGGAGAAATAGAAAGCATTGAATCTGATGAAGAAAATATGGAGAAAAGTTTACTTGGAAGAATAAAATCAGCTGCAATGTGGTCTAGAACTGAAAGTACACTTCCATATAGAGATCACCCTACTTTTGAAGAAATTAGAATGATCAGTTATAATTCTAAGACGTCTACAAGTGGCTCAAGTTCCATTTTGCGGTCGGATTCAGATATCATTCGGGAAGGCCGCTAATGTTGTAGGTCATTGATTGTAGGTCATTGATTGTTGCAGATTTTAGGTTATCCATCATGTGGCAATGAATGAAGAATATTCATAGAAGTTGCTATTTGGATTGGATATGGTTTGTGTACACTACCAAATCATGGAAGTTGCTATCCAATGGGTTCATTGTTTTCTACTATAGTTTTTTGACATATTTCATAACAAAGGCCAAAATTCTGTGCAAAATTACACAAGGTCATCAGAGGATGCATTGATAGATTTGTATATGTCCATACATTGATCTAAAAATGCGAAGATACATCATGTCAAAGGAAATTAGGAGGCATTATTCAACTAGAGTTTAGAATTTAGATAAAAATTAAGTTTATCTGTTGGCTTTGTAGCTCAGGAAATCTAAAACATCATTACAGCATTAAAATTGAACATTATGTCAAAAATAAAAGTGCTAGGAAGGATCATAAATCACAGTTAGAAGTTCAAAATTCAAGTCACTAAAACTTATCGTTTACCGTCAAAATTCTGAATCCTTTCATGCTAGAATTGTTTTCCTTCAAATGTTTGTCCAAATTGCCAGTTTGCAGGAGCTACATTGTAGGATGTGATTGTTTTTCCACTTGCGATATTGACCTCAAAGGATAGAGGCTGTTTTTGAAGGTTCACATTGCAATGCCAGTTTTGTCCCCAATTCCTTGCCATTGGTATCCATCCAGTTTTAATTCCCTTCACTTTCACAGCAACCACTTCACCATCCAACCCTACATTTGTAATAAGAACTTGATAGAAATGATCACTTCCACTCATTGTGTATTTCAAGCCACCAGTTCTTTTGCATTTAACCCTGCACAACTTTCACATCAGCAAAAAAAAAACCTTGTATAAGCCAGATGCCTAAGCATTAAAAAAAGACTTAGGCCCTGTCTGGATAAAGTAAACAGCTTTATTAAGAACTTATAACATATGCACTTATAGTTTTAAACTAGCAACCCCAATATAAAGAATTTTGATGTCTCCTTAACGGCATTGCAACCGTATAGGCCGCATTTTGCGGCAATATAAAGGTTCCTAGCGTAACCACGACTGCAACCGCAATTTAAAATATTTTTATCATATAAGTGCGTATAAGCTATTTCTATAACGTTGGATAAAATAAAGTCAAATTGTTTTCATAAGCTATAAGTTGTGTTATAAACTATCATATAGAAGTTACGAAAATAAGCTAAAACGGCTTATGGACATCTTTTAAGTTGTTTCTATATGCTCTCTCTAATAGCCTCACAAATGTTTATATTATTATATAAGCTTAAATAATTCATCCATTCAAACATGCCCTAGTCAATAAATTTGTCTCATTAAAACAATGTTTCTTAGTTTTACCTTCTATATTGAATTGGAACTATATCAGATTTTCTCTTAGCAATTTCAGCAAATGCAGCTTCTGACATCTCAAAATGTTCAGTTGGAAAATTGCACCATCCACCATAATCAGATGAAAGACCATAATTTGGAGCACAGAAATCTGTAACAGTAACAACTACAGAAGGACTTCCAATCAAGCACCATAAGATGTGATCAACACATCTAATTTCATAGCAAGCCCCACAAGTACTCCCTTTATTGAACAAAATGGTGCTTAATCCAGTACTATATTTCCCATAATCAACCTTGTGTATGTCTCCATAACCACAAGCTCCTTCTGTAATCAATTCACAATGGCATTGTCAAAACTAAAAGTGGTGAGTCCCGGAACCCAACTTACTTAAACTTTTGTGCAAAAATATTAGAGCTGTCAAAATGGGTTAGGCCAGATGGACGGACCCATAGCCCATAATTTTACATGGACTAGGTTGTAAAATACAAGCCCTATGAAGCATGGACACTTTTTGGATTAACCGTGTCCAGGTGTCTGACACGTGTTGTGTCCAACACCGACATGACACCGACACATATAATTATACTGACTTATGTGATTTTCTCAAATAATAGTGTCAGCATGTCAGTGTCGTGTCCGGTGTCTATATCCGTGCTTCACAACACAAGCCTAAAACGACTAGGCCTTTTTATCCGGCCCACAGTAGTTAGGCTTGGCTAAATAATATGTAGCCTAATAACAAATGGGCCAAGCCAATTCGGCTCATTTACGTAGTAGGACACACTAGACCAAAGCGGACCGGATCGGCTCATTTGACAGCTCTAAGAAATACCTGTAATGAGAGACCCATCTTTATCTTTGATGTATGTTGCAGTTGCAGATTTCCATTCTTCATCTCTGTAAGAAGCAACCTTGTTGCATGCTTGTAGTAAAATCAGGTAGAGAAATGTAGATTGTAGAACACCCATTTGAAATAAAAAGTTGTTTTTTTCTTCTAATAGAAACAATAAACACTAAACAAGGGAAAAGCCCTTCTTTTTATAACTGAAAATGATGTATATTTCATTGATAAACAAAAAGATAGAAGCTTTGACATTTTGAACCCATGTTTTTTGCTTTCTAACCAGGATTCAAGGTTCTACTTTGTAACCATGTTTGCCTTTGTCCTTTCTCTAAAAAGTGTCTTTTTTTAGGCGGGAATGGAGAGGCAGAGGTTGTAGGGCACTTTTTGAGAAAGAATTATTTGATGATTTGTTTTGTAGTGACTCCTCAATGTGAAAACTTGACTGCTAAAACTGTTTCTTCATTAATACTACCACAGTACCACTGTCTCATCATAAATTTTCACTTGTAATATTTATCTTTATTAATTATGTTTGACTTTAAATTACCAGAACAGCATTTGTTTAATTTTTTAAACAATGATCTCATTTAGAGTTTATTTCCAAAGACACATATTTGAGTTTATAATTTATAAAGTTTGTACGACTAAAAAAGATTTGTTTGATAATCGTATTTTTCTCACGAGTTTATAGTTTATTTTTATGAACTTATAATGTTTTTTTATAAGCTTATTCATTTGGCTTATAGTTGTAACTTGTCGCTTTTATCTCAATTTCATCCCTGCAATATTAATTGAATAAATATACATTAATTAAATTTACCTCTTTATGTTATTGCATACTTATAAGCTACTTCAACTACTAATTTTATCAAATACTCAAATTCAATCAAATAACATATGCACTATTAACTATAAATTAGCCTATAAATCATTTGTTATAAGTTCATCTATTATAAGACCATCTATAATAAGCATTAATATGGTGCTTATAAAGATGGGTGCTTTTATAGGCATCCTCTCTCTCCTATTACTCATGGGTCTTACACATACAATTAATTCTATTTTTTTCTCTATTCAATTGTTGTATTATTTTAATATTAAAAATGTAAATTATATGTTAGTTGCACGAGTAATATTTAATCGATCAACATTAAATTTTCAACAATTTTTTTTTAAAATAACAAATAATTTTCCCATCTGGATGGAAAGAAAAAAACAAAACAATCATACAATGATTGGATTTAAACAAAACAACAAATAATTTACCATCATTTATTTTATATTATTTTTTCAAGTTTTAACATTTTTAATAATTTATAATTAAATTACTTCAATATTTTAAAATTATATAATTATGAATGAATATATAAATTATTGTTAAAATTTAATGATATAGAGCTATTGCAGGGACCCAATTAATAATTATTTAGAGGTGTTGGGTTGGAGAGATTGAGTGCTTGTTAAATATTAATTATAAAACGAATGACGTGTACAGTCGGGGTCCGTTTAAGCACCCAAATGGAGTGCTGCATTGTGGATGACCTAAGTTAACTTATTAGCTATCCATTATTTTTTACTCCCTTCGTTCCTATATTTAAGCTCCTTTTCCATTTTTCACATTTCTTAAGAAAAGTTGTTAGTGCAATTAATGTGTCTATTTTGTGTGTTAATATTACCAAATTGTTCTTTGTTTATATGTGTATTAAATTTGACTTTTCATATTTCAATACAATTTAATAGTATTAATTAGGAGTATGTTTAGAAAAAAAAAAATAATAAATGTATCTAGTAATTTGAAAAGGGGTTTACATTTAGGGACAAAAATAAAGTAAAATAGGTGCTTAGATGGATGGAGTACTAAACATGACCATAATTAAATAGTTCATTTGACTATTATATTTCTCGTGCTTATAAAAAGAAATAACAAAAAAAAAATTACTCTACTTTCAACCACTCTAACTTATATGGATTTTTTTTATACAATAGAATGTAGATGATAAGATTTTGTCTCATTTCAATGCAGATTAGACCTTAGGGTTCGGAAAAAAAATACTCAAAAATATTTACATTACCTTACTCCAAAGATATTAATGAAATTTGAATTGACTTAACTAGTTAGGGAAGGGAAACTAAAGCTTATACATGGATCCGGAGACTTTAATATTCCTTCTCATATCTTGTATGATGATGACATGATGATTTTCTACAAAGGAACCAACTCCAACATCTCCACTCTCAAGAAAGTTTTTCTCAGCTATGCTCAAGTTTCTAGCCAACTTGTTAACCCTCAGAAATCTTCTATTTTAGCAGGTTTTATCAGTAATCTTATATTGACTTAATTGGCTAATAATCTTGGTGTTAACATTGACTCTCTTCCACTTACTTATCTTGGAGTTCCAATTTTCGAAGGCGGGCCTAAATATGTCTACTTTCAACCAATTGCTGATAAAATCAAGAATAAGCTAGTAGCTTGGAAAGCATCCCTTCTATCAATTGCTGGTAGAGTGTTATTAATCAAGAGTGTAATTCAAGGTATGCTCATTCACTGTATTACCATCTATTCTTGGCCAGTTAAACTTTTAAAAGACTTCGAAAAATGGATGAGAAATTTTATATGGATTGGAGATATAAACCAAGGGAAGCTTGTAACTATTGCTTGGAACCAAGTCTGTAGACCCTTAGAAGAGGGAGGCTTGGGAGTTAGAAATCTTTCATTTATCAATGAAGCATGTAACCTTAAAGTTTGCTGGGATATCATGCAATCATATTTACAATGGGCTCAATTCATTAGAAGCAAGATCCTAAGGAACAAAAAACCAGTCAATAATCATGTTTCTTCATCTATTTGGAGTGGTGTTAGGCATAAAATACTCTATTGTGCAAAAAAAATGTGTATGGGAATATTGGAAATGGGGAAAATATTAACTTCTGGACTGATTTCTGGTGTGGAGAGCCTTTGACAATTGTACTGAATATCCCCCCCATCTTTACAGTTATTTTCAGGCTACTCTTGATACTTGCATTCATAATTTTAAGTGGAGTGTCCCCCAAGAAATCTTAGTTGATTGCCCAATTTTGGAGCAGAAGTTGAAATATTTGTTTATTCATAATTCTTACATGGAAGATAAGCTAATTTGGAAGCCATCTCATGATGTAACTCTCCCCTCTAAAGATGCATATCTTTTTCATGCTTCCCCTCATCCTCAAAACATTAGTTGGGTTAAAGCTATTTGGCATGCTGCTATTGCCCCCTCCAAGGCTCTTCTTGTTTGGAAGATTCTTCTCAACAACCTCCCCACATATGACTTTCTTGCTAAAAGAGGTTGTTTGCTTCCCTCTATTTGTTCTCTTAAGTGAAAAAATCAACAAACTATATCTCGTTTGTTCCTTGAATGTACTTTCTTTTCTGACATTTGGTCCTGGTTGTTTCACATTCTCAAAATCACTTGCAACTTATCAATTTTTTTGGACATCATAAGGATAGCTGAAAGAAATTGGTACCCTCAATGTAGACTGGTTGTTCTATCTGCCATGATTCACTGCTTCAACACCATCTGGTTTTGCATAAACCAAAGAATATTTAATGCTAAGATAATCACTTTCAGATCAGTTATCGACATGGTTATCTCAGGTGCTTCTTTTTCTGGCAACATCTCACTTCTATCTACTAATTCATCAATCACAGACTTTTCTATCCTTAAATTTTTTGAAGTTAGAATTAATCCTCCAAAGCCAAGAATCACCAAAGAAGTTTTATGTTAGTTTCTTGGCATTCAAGTCTTCTAAGATCGTTCCTTGAAATCTCAGGAATAGACGGGACAATTGTATGCATCTTCTTCAGCTTCTAAACTTCAATGTTTCCCACATATATAGAGAAGGAAATAACTACGCAGACCAGCTTGCTAACATTTGTTTGTCTATTCCATCTCATAGTTGGCTTCAAACTTTGCCTCCCCAAATTAGTGTTGACTTTGATAGGAATTGACTTGGTATTCCTAATTATAGGTTTTGTTAGCTCTTTTGAGGGTTAGGTTTTATGTCTCCCCTCTTCCACTTTTTGTATCTTTCATCTATCTTTATATATATTTAGAGGTTGCAATCCCTCTGCAACTTCCTTTGGTTAAAAAAAATGAAATTTGAAAAGAAAACTTTTGAATTTAAGGCCATCTGTCTTTTGAAAATTGTTGTTTACACTAAAAGATTTATCACACCTCGAAATGACCAAAATACCTCCAACGGTAGTTAATTGTTGTTCGCTTCAAAGAGAAAAATTAAACATTTAACTGTAGTTGGGGAATTGAAGGTCATTTTCCAGATGTGCGATATAAAAAAAAGTCAACACCAATAACTTTTTTTTAGAGAATGAATTTATTTATTGTATCCATTTTTTTTTTTTCGTGTCCGGGATTCGAACCCCGGACCTTGCATATTTTATGCGTTGTCCATATCAACTGAGCTAAGCTCACGATGACAATTTATTGTATCCACTAACATAACAATAACAATATTTAAAATCGTACTCCGGTGAATTTCCATAATTATTCATTCTTAAACTCATGATCACCTTAATTTTATATGTTTAATGGTAATTCTGCAAAGTATAAAATCAATTTGTTTACTCTTTCTTCTCCTTATTATCCAATTCTCTTAAATATAGAAAAAGGCAATGTATTATGGAATAAATATAGGAATATAGTTTATTCTCACCTACTTCAATTTCTTAATTTTACTAATTTGCATAAAAAAGTCAATAGAACATTACATTAATGTTGATATTTTTAAAATAATCATTAGTTTTTCACATTTAGGCATATCAATTTTTTCAAATCGGTATATATAAAATTTGATTTTGAGAGATAAACACATAAACTCTACAACGGATGTGGTGCAAACATTGAATGATGTTTTCCATATAAAATAAATATTTGTTTAATAGAAACGTTGATGTTTATATTTTGAAAATAATCATGAGTTTCCAATATTTTACCATATCAACTTTCTCCTACGTGTATATAAAATTTGTTTCTCCAGATATAAGCATTAAAATTTGCAACGGGGGCGGTACAAATATTGAACAATGTTTTGCATATAAAATAAATATGTATTTAATAGAAACACTATATAATGTTTTCTTCAAAAAAAAAACACTATATAATGTTGATATTTTGAAAATATTCACGAGTTTTCAAAATTTCATTATATCGATTATCACACTACATAAAATTTTTCCTGCATATATAAGCGTATAAAATCTTCAACAAGTGCACTTCAAATATTTAACGGTGTTTAAAATATGAAATAAAAATTTATTCAATAGAGACACTAGATTGACGTTGATATTTTAGAAATAACCACGAGTTTCCAAAATTTTATCATATCGACTTTCTCATATATGTACATAAAAATTTGTTTATGCAGATATAAACATATAAATTTGTTGTGCAAACATTGAACAGTGGTTTGCAAATAAAATAAAAAGTTATTTAATAGAAACACTACTTTAATGTTTATATTTTGAAAATAGTCATGAGTTTCCAATATTTTATCATATCGATTTTCTCATATATGTATATAAAATTTGTTTTTGCAGATATAAATATTTAAAATCTGCAACGGGAGCGGTGCAAACATTGAGCTATGTTTTGCATACAAAATAAAAAGTTATTTAATAAAAACACTACACTAATTTCTAATATATGTACATAAAAATTTGTTTTCGCAATTTGTCTGCTTTAGGTTGTTTTTTTCGGTATCATAATTTCATGTTGTTGCTTTGAGTATTTATGTCGTTCTGTTCCATTGTGATTTTGGTGAAGCGGATTATTGTTGCTAAGCTTTTATGTTTTTGCGTACGATTATCAACTATTACGGTGAAGTTTTTTGTCCCCAAATTATTTGTGTGATTACTCGGTTGCGTGTTCAAGATTGTTAATCGTTGCCAATTTCATTGTGAGATTATTGGTTTGATTTTGACTATTAATCTTTGGCAATTATATTGTGAGATTTTTTTTTGGAGCAAACAAAGTTATATCATTTTTTTTTTGTTCTAACTTTAAATAATCAATGGTAGTAGACAAATTTTCAAAACTCTTATCCAAGGAGAAGAATCACCACAAGTGTCCTTTTTTCGTCATAAATCTTGATATTCACGTCTTTGAGTTTGATACGTAGTGAATTGAGTTTCTCTTGACAGGAAGATAGCTGTTTAAGAGATTGTTTCATCTTTAGCACAAGTTTAGAACCACATGTACAAAGCACAAGTATGATTATAGTTTTTCAAAACGATTAGAATTCTAGTGAAAACACCACCTCCATTATAATATCAACACATGTCTGCATAATTGAGACATCTTAAACATGCTACATATATATTATGTATTAATTAATTGAAGTTATATACTTGAACATTTTATATTAGTTATAGTTAGTTAATACATCGTAAGATCAAAAAAATCTTTCGCATCGACAGGACTTGCTCATTTGAGTTCAAGCCAACAAACAGTCACTTGATGAAATCCATCCACGAGATTGAAGTAGCAAAAACAGATAAACATGAATTCCACGTTGGCTTGGACTCAAGCCTTGAAGCTTATGGGAGATACTCATTTAAAGGAAAAAAGGTTTTGGCTAACTTCTAATCTTACCAAGATTGGAACTTTCGGTTTGGAATCCATGTTAACAAAGTTTGGGGGTTCAACTTTCACCCAGGATTGGAGATTATGATTCCATGGAGATAGATCTCCCGAATTTGGAATGAAAAGGGGGTTAGAAAAATGTGATGTGAAAAATATGTTTTAGGGTTGTTGTAAGAATGAGAAAAACTATCTTTTTTGTATTTTCTCACTTTTATATAAATACTAGACCATTGACCCGTGCTCCGCACAAATTTTACCGACTAAAGAGACATCAATTTGTTTGTTCATATTACTTGTCAAGAAAAACATATTATTCTAAAATAAAATATAATTCTCATATAAGCCGTTTTATAAGCATAAATCCACATATAAGTCTTATCATAAATATAGTTCTCGGATTAGCACATTGTGGATTAGTGTGAATTCACTAACAAATTGAGAACACTAAATTTGCACACACACACTAATCCAATTTTTAAGCAATGCAAATTTGATTCACTAACAAATTGAAGTGTTCAATCCCACTTGTGGTCAGAATCATTCAACTTAAATTAAAGATATCAATGGATGCAATCGGTACATGCCACTCATTGTTAATTGTTATGGAATGTGATATGTTCTTCAAAAAACACCCCCTAGTAGTTCTGACTTACAAATTTCATTACACACATATATCAAAATACATAAACCATAGCATAATGAAAGCTTAAGTTGACCTTCATGAATATATGATATGCCCCTTGCAGTTACATGACCCCTTCACACTCATAATTTGCATATACAAACAGTTTTCCATTTGATCCAAGCCATGCACCAAAAAAGAACAATCATGCTTGCACTTGATTCTTTCCTCTGCTCAAATACATTTTAAAAATAGTAACGAATAAAATCACCTTAAAAGTTGCTAAAAGTGAAAAGAAGAGGAACGATCATGTATAGAAGGATAAATATTGAAATTTGAGATTACAATGAGAAATGCATTTTCAAAATCAATAGCAGAAAAGATTCACAATTGAAGAAAAAGATGAGATGTAAGATAGGAGGACATAGAAAGA
>Ga0228711_1001355_pt1 | contig 35734 bp, 20 predicted proteins | sample MedpolnodulmetaG_2_FD_177996 | JGI IMG/M metagenome (GOLD analysis project Ga0228711, IMG submission 177996) | Root nodule microbial communities from Medicago polymorpha collected in Santa Monica, California, United States - brown nodules | ecosystem: Host-associated > Plants > Roots > Nodule... | reverse complement strand
TATATATATATATATATATATGTTGTTGCCAAAAAAACGAAAAAATAAAATAAAAAAGTCAGTCCCGCCAATTGGAATGGCGGGAACGAAAAATTTTTTTAAAAAAAACGTCACATCGTGTCAACCTGTGACCGACTGACACGTGTCAGGAAGGGGCTCATTCCCGCCATTTGAAACGGCGGGAATGAGGAAAACGACAAAAAAAAATCCCCAAAAAATGAAAGTGGGTCATTTTGGGAATTTTTTTTCAAAGGGGGTCAGACTTGAATTTTTTTTTGGCATTAGGGTCAGAAAAAAAAAAATCTGTCATGGACAGATGGAGTGCATGACTAGCCACACCAAATTTCTCCTAAATTATTTTGATTTCTGCTCTTCACCCAGCACAAAACACTCGTACATAGCTGAAATTACCAATTTACCCCTACACTATTTAAGTAACGCAACGTGAGTTAACTCACACAAGTGTTAATTTCCAACGTGGGTTAACTCACGCAAGTGTTAATTCCAGCGTGAGTTAAGTTGCGCAGCGCATGTTAAGATGCTCTGATTTTAACACTTGCGTTACTTAACTAACGCAGGGGTATTTTCGACATTTCAACTGGGCGCGAGTGTTTTATACTGGGGGGAGAGCAGAAATCAATTATTTTTACATACGAAAAATGTCTATAAAAATGACATGTTAGAGGAAATTAACTGTTTATTTTGTCCCAATTTGGTTATACATAGACATGGACTAATAAAACTTGCCCGCGAAAAACTATTTAAACTGTTATTTTGTATGAAATAGTGTAGTCTTTAATTTTATTGAGCAATTTTTTTGACACTATAATTTTAGCCACACCAAAAAATTATTCTTGGATTCACCCCTGGGAAGGGGACCACAACCTCCCTTGGTCATCCCAGTACCTTCGCCTCTAAAAGAAGGTTTAATCTCATTGATCTATTAGTTTGTTATCATATTGAAACATAGATCAAACTTATCAATATGCTAACATTTCACATTAGACTTTCAAAAGATTAGACTCAGATCTAACAAATAAACCTATAACTAAATAAAAATACAAAAAATTATCCTACAAAATCATAAAACATCCAACAAACAATAAAAAAAACAAGTTTCACAGGTTGCTAATAAAACTATCAAAAAAAAAACTAGAGTTAAAGTTTCATCATTTCAAAATATGGTATTCAAATCAGGACATATATTGTGTATCGTTCGGTCACTATTTTGAATCATGTGTTCTAAGATACGTTAACAAATATAGACTTAAAATATCATAAATAACCTCCAAAATACTTCAAATATCATATATAAACTTCAAGATATATACTCCAAAACTCAAGTTATAAACAAAAATAAATAACATAAAATATCCTTAATTCTTTCAAAAGCAAGCAACTCTATGATAACTAGGAGGTTTAGACTCTTACCATATTCACAAAATGGGTGTTTTGGGATCCGGAGTACGAAACATATCGGTGAAGAATTTCATGTATCGTATCACGATACATATTGTAAGTATCGTAGGATACTTACTAACTGTTTCAAAACACTATGTTTGGTTTGGTCGTTTAAGTGATGCACTCTCGTGCGAGTTATAACGCTCAAACTTGATGCAAGCTCCGATTTCACTAAAAGAAAATTTACCACCGAGTTAACACTAAATTCACTCCTAAAAACGTAAACTCGTAGGTTGACACTAGAGTTTGAGAACATTGTTAGCTATTAAGAATGTATGGTGTTGCATTGGACTGTGAGTAGATATAACCTCCTTAGGGTGTATTCCAAGTTTTCTTATCAGAAATTTTATTTATCTTGGTTAGGGGTGGGAATAGGCCTATCAGGCTAGCCCATATATGTGTAATTATATATACTACATTATATAATATACACATATTAGTCTCTATAAAATACATTTTATAATACACGAGCATTAACATCCACAAAATGGATGTGTTAGCTCTAGAAAAATTTATTGGATATACGTGCAATATATATATGCCAATAAAGTGGTGGGAAATGGATGTACATGCTTTACAAAATTTTATAGACTTATTAGCCTTTTAAAAAATATGTTTATTAGCCTTTTTTATAAATATGTCAAATGTTATATTTAAAATTGGTAGTACAAATTAGGCTTTTAGACAGGCTAACAGGTCAGACCGAACTTTTAAAAAGGCTCAGTCAGGCTTAAAATAAAACCTTTGACAGGCTAGTAGGCCAGGCTTAGGCTTTAGTTTTTTCAACTAAGCTCGGCCTATTTAAGCAAAGCCCGGCTCGACTCAGCTCATTCCCACCCCTAATCTTGGTATAAAATATTGAGTTGAACAACTCAATGTTTTATTTACGGTATACAAAATTATAGTAGGAATAACAAGAGCTAGCTGCAAGACGTACAAGGCCTGTCCAACAACTCATATCGAATTGGGAGGTGGTGTTCATACTAAACTGTAACCATAAGATAATCTAGTGTTTCACGTCAAAATTAAATTCCCTTTCATGTGTGGTAGTCTATTTGGGTACAACTTTTGGTTACATAAGGGAATATTAAACTATTTGGTGATTTTACATGATATGATTGTGGAATTGATTTCTTTAGAACTATTTAGCTTGTCTTAAATTTTATTTTTACTCTTGCATGTGTTATATAATGCCAGATTGTGACCAAATAAAATTTAAGACAAGCTAAATAACACATGTGTGGTAGTGTATTTGTGTACAACTTTATGTCATAATTGCTTGTGGTTCTTGATTAACTTAGATGAGAATGAAAGGACTTTACTATCAAGTCCAAACCTCTCTTTTGTTCCCTTTTAAGTTATAGGTTATAAATTGTTTGGCATGTGTAGACTGAGTTTATGCATAAAGGTGTAAGTGTCTTTTTATTTGTGTTGATGTCTTGAAAATTTCCATGGCGTTAGAGTCATCGAGAACGATAAACAAATTTATACGAAGTGTTCTTAACTATCAAGTTCATTTATGCTTTAGAATCATTGAACGATCCTTGAAACAGTTATAATGGAAAGTTCAAGAACAGTTGTGGTGTCTGCTACTACTGACACTGAATATTAAACTACTTAGAATGTATCCACATGTGTGTGTAAGATAGCATTGGTTAATTTTCATGATTTCTGTCACAAGTTTAGTACTCAAAAGTAGCAAAAATGAAATATTGCTTATGCTATTTTCTTGCTGTTACCTTCTGTGTTTTCAATCTTTCTAGACTTGTTTGGACTGATTCTTGCATGAAATGAAGCTGGAACATGTTGGTAAACTTTTAGGTATTGTTAATGTTAGACTTCATTTTAATCCTTTAATTTTCTGGTGTTTAAAATTTTCCAAGTGTTATTTTTGGTTTCAGAATTTTGAGGACTTCGTAGCGGAACATTTCCTCACCAGAGCTCGTGATATTTTGAGGGCATGCAAGGCCTACATGGATGGTTCTCACGTGGAGGTATGGTTGTTGGTTACATTGACAAAAGTTGCAGAGTATTTTAAGAATTCTCTCCATGTAGTGATGGATGCACTTGTTGAAGAGTTTGCAAAAATTGGAGTTTGGAGCTAAGGACTGAAAAGTTTGCTTGCTTCAAAAGAATGTTATCTATGAAAACCCAAATTTTAAACCTGATTCAAAAGTCTTCTTACATCCGGTGTTTTAAAATTGGCTCGAATTGGCCGGATGGATCGGGTACTGGACCACTGACCGGTTCATAATAAACATTTAAAAAAGTTATTTATCAAAAATAATTTTTGAAGATGATTAGAGCGATTTAATATTAGTTGAATATGGATATGAAATTTTCAAAGGCTGCGTACAATACACCGAATGGTGGGACCCCTTTCCGGACCCTGCGTATGCGGGAGCTTTAGTGCACTGGGTTGCCCTTTTTTTTATGGATATGAAATTTTCAAAGTTCTTAAAATCGGAAAACTTGAACACCTGGTTCAACTAGTCGAACCAGACCTATGTCCGTTCCAATAAGTCAAAATACGTTTAGAAAAACCGGGATTATAACTGTAGAACTGGCATAAAACTGCCAAAACCATCGGTAGACCAGTTTATTACAATTATGCTTAAAAAGGCTCATTGATGAAATACTCTCCATGAACAGAGAGAGAGAGAGAGACTCTTAATATTGACTTATGTTATGAACAGCACAAGGACCACTATTTATATCTCTTATGAAGGACCAGTATAAGGCTGGTATCTACATGCAGAGTATCCTATCTCACCAGCTAACTGTAACTGTACTCTAAATAATTCAACATCCATGCCTAACCAACTCAACTTCCTTGTCTATGCGATGAGGCAATGGCTTGGTGATATTGGCTCCTTCATGTATTTGATCCTTCAACATGTTGCTCCTTGATGAACCAACTTCTAGTCTTGACAGTTACTCCGCTTTTCAAGTCATGCAAACTCTCGAATCAACCGGTGTTTCTTATATAATAGAGCAAACAACTGTTAATTTATAATGCATTTTAATTTTTATAGGCAGGACAATTAATAAAATACAAACCAGTAACAATGATTCATATATATAAATTGTGAAGTAGAGTTTCCTAAAATTGTAGGACCCATAAAATCCCTTAACTAACGTAGCATTGCCGCAAAAACTGAATTGAATTCATTTGCAGCTAGCGTCTGTTATTGATAATATTGCATGACAATTAAAGCACAAGTTCCTATTATCTTTCAAGCTTACCCGAACAAGAGAGAACAATGACAATCCTAATTCTCAACACCTGAATTAAAAAAACAAGATCAGAAGCAAAAACATTGAATCAAAACATGTTTCAAAAACAAAAAACATTGAATCAAATAGGATGTTAGATCTTGCGTAAGTTGCGTTGGGGGATTGTTGCTAAACTTGAACAAGAAGGTGATGACAATGATGGTGATTGCACATAAATTCCAAAATTTGTGTGAACACACTAAGCTTTAGATTTGATTTGGCCGTGCTGTTTATGTAAATCGAATGCAAACGGGATGACTGACGAATCTCCTTCATCATACTTTGGAATATTATTATGTATTGCATACTCACGTCAAGCGTATTGATGAATGATATTTTACAAAATAAAGTTTGTTTTATTGCTCTCGGCACGGGAGAAAAAAATGAAATGATCTAGAAATGATTTCGGTAGAATTTTGACTCATCAATGTATAAATTTCATGTTCTTTTTCTGCATCAGATTGACTTCATTTATAGAGAAAATCATGTCACAAATGGAGGGAAAAAACTTTTCATAAATGCTTCAACAATGGTCAACCATTAAGTGTTGATGTATTAAATATGAGTTAGAATTATCACATTGGATAGAAGAGCAGATATTGAACAACATATAAGTAAAATAACTCATTTATTTAATATATTAAATTTTTAAATAAAGATGTAGTGTTCAAACTCATTTGTATGATTGCTCTTAACTCAAAGTGTTGATCCACTCTAATTGTAGGCTCCTCCTGAGGTCCTGTAAGTGGTTTTGAAAGAAAAAAAAAACTATACCCGACTGGCATAGTTTTGAATAACCTCTAATACTTGTGGTGACACAAATCCTATAGAGCCAATAAGCTAGATGAAGTCAGCACAGTATCATACATGTCTTGACAAAGTCTCTTGAGCAAATACACCATAATCAATTATTCGAACGCGAACAGTATTTTGATGATTCATGTATAAGAAATTTAAGGCATGATAGATCTTGCCTGGGAGCTTCTACGGTACACCTGCAAATTATGGTGTACCGGTACTCCTACTTCAAAAATCTTTAAATTAACTATTAATTTTATGAAATAAAGAGCTATTTGTTGATTTTTATATTTTAGAAAATGTCATTCATAAGAAAAAACATTATTTCATTGTTTATAAAAATCATACTAATTTTTTTTACATTTTATTCTAAAAAATAATCAAAATTCTCTATCATGAGTACTAAAAATTCAGAAAAATTAAATTTTATTTCGTCGACGTTTTTGGTAAATAAGATTTAATTATTATAATTATAGGTGATAGAAAACAATTTTTCTCTTAAAAAATAACACATTTAACTATTAATTTAATGATTTGGTGTACCAATACACTCAAAAATTTTGGTGTACCATAGAATTTGCCTTTTAATTATTGTCTCCTCTTAACATATTAGATTGTCCCCATCGTTGAAAATTTATATCATAAGAGTTTTTCTCATGAATTTTACAAAATCAAATGTGCAAATGCATTTGAGATTCAATTTTAAATGATTTTTTTCAGATACATAGAGAGAGATACTTTTTATAGTGTTGAAAATGAAAAAATTATATACTACTTTTTTAAATATAAAGGCACGTAATGAACAATATTAATTTGTAGATGTTAATGAATCTTTAATTTTTCTAATATATAATAATAGTGTATATAATCTCGAGTATTTTTCACAATGACGACGATGTTATTATTTTATCACTTACACGTTGCTAAAATTTTGTATAAATATTTATTATATAGAATCTTGCCCCTACAAGTCAAATTTATGGATCCGTCACTGATCTTGCCTGCGATTTCTCAAATTTTATTTTGTTTGTTTTTATTTAGGCAAGAGTCATCGCATGCTTTTAACTTAAATGTTGTTCACGATTCAAGTGGGGATTGTGGTGAATTTCGTTAATAGTGTGTTTGGATGAGGTAATTGGAAAATTTTAAAGAATTTAGAATTCTAGGCAATTTAAATAATTCAATTTAATTTAATTACTTTCATTTCTCAATATTTTTGTTTGGATGTAGTAATAAAAAAATTCACTTGTCATCATTTTTTGGCAACTTTTATAAATTTTAATTTTTTTAGACCAAATTGAAAATTAAAAGTACGGCTCAATTTGTAAATTTCAAAAAATTTGACGGGTCAAAGTATAATTTTTGAAAAATTGAGGGGTCAATTTGCATTTTTTTGTGGTTGAAAATTTTGGAAAATTTGAGGACCAAAATGAAATATTTGAAAAATTATAACAATGAAAAATTTGAAATTCTCTAAATTTTAATTTGAACAAAATACTTCATAAATTTCCATCATTTTGATAATTCTTCAAATTATCGTCCAAACATTAAAATTTACTTCAAAGTATTTAAATTTTTCTCAAAACATTACCTCATCCAAACACACTTTAAGCGACAAAAACAATTGACAGGGATACATCATTCATAGTGTAATAAGGGATCATGTTCGTTTTAGCTAAGTTTAACCGGCTTTATTAGCTTGCAGCAAGATTTCTGACATCACAATTGTTAGAGGTTATTCTAAATTATCTCAACCAACCAGGTTATTATTTTTCTAAGCAATTTATTTTTTGTACTCCACGTATACCAAATCAATTTATTTGCCATATTTACTGCGGGTTAATGATTGATGGTCTCATTCAAAATCTGCTACGAATGTGTTTTTATAGCAATTTGATTTATTGTTGAAGCAAATAGGAATATTTCATTTCTTTCCATTGTTTAATGAGTTTTTATTTTAAATTTTTAGTTGAATTTTTTAACATGCAAGATAATTTCAATGGTTTGTACTTCTTACATTGTCTTGTATGGAATCTTTTGGGGTGCATTCTGGTGTGCGCGAGTAACTTAGATCATGTATGGCGCACAAGTAATTTGGTCCGATAGATCAAATAGACCATCATAGACTTCTTCTACTGTATTTTTATATTATGTTCACATTACTTTCTCACCTTGGTTCTCTCTCTTCCGTCCCTCTCTCCATAGTCACGACCTGACCAGTGACCATATTTGTTACCACCACATCCAGATCTATAATTTTCCATTAAATCTCTTTTTTTTTTCTTTTTCTGTAGATCATTTCAAATTGCACTCACACCCAGATTTGTAAAAGAAAATGAGGAGGAAACTTGCATTATGGGTAGTAGAGAGAGAAAACAATAATGGTTACTTTGGTTGTATAGAGAGAAAGTGACAGCAGTTAAATAGTGACTGTAGAATGATATCAGCCGTCTGATCTGTTGGAACAAATTTTATTCCACTTTTGATCTTTAAATATTCACAGTCCGATTTCAATCATAAGGCCAACAATACTCCGACTGCGTGACTGTATTATCTGCCCGACTGCAGGGAATCATGGTCCCAATATGAGGGGCTTTGTTCGTATCTAGAAAGTATTCATTGCATGAATAGATTTTATTACTATTATTAATTTAGAAAATGCTAAAGAGTGCTCTTAGGGCATTGATTAAGAGCATAAGAATAGAAATATTGTGTTGAAAAATGGTGAAAAGTAATAAATTTGAATTTTTAAAGGTTAAAAATTGTTGAATTTAATGCATACTTACTAATTTTGGTATGCTTGACAAGTGCCCTTAGCAAAACCCTATTAATTTTTATGTTGGCCGAACTTTTCATCGAATGAATTGATGTCTTTTCTTCTTTTTTAAATTCTTCTTTTTGGGTTCTTTTTTACATTTTATACTTTAAATTTGTTATGTTTATCTTTATGGGTTTATGTTGTTGGTAGTAAGTTATTGGATTGACGATGATGTTTCGATTCTGACAAAATAATTGAAGAAGAGGAAGAAGGAGACATGAATTGGAATCTAAGTGTCTCAAAAGATAAAACATCCACAAATCTGGAGAAATAGAAAAACTATGAACCACCCCTATTGAACAAAATCATGAAAAATCTTAACTCTAACTTGCCAAATAAAATAAAGAACAAAACGGATTCATTAAAAAAATGCAGAGAAAAAAGATGAAAGTGTGAATTTGAAAGCATAATTTTATGGAAAGAGAGAGGAGCAAATGGGTGATGGTGAAAGGGGAAGAAATAAGATGATGTACCCCACTTTAATCTTTGTTTATTGCAGCCGATGACCTTAAGAGAAAGCATGAAAAAAATTCATATCATAAAATGCATACATCATTCATCTAAGCTTCATTTTCATCCTTTGTAACAAAGATTAATAGTATGTGCATAGTATATCAGATGATCTAGAATCTAATAGTGATTTTTGGGAGGCACAATCTCGGCAGATATGATGGAGAAAGAAGACGCGGTGAGAGAGGTAGAAGAATAGCCTAGAATGAGTGTTCAGGTGTATGTTGTACATCATAAGATCCATGGACTATCCTAATCCAACAGTTATACAAACTCGCGCACTATACATGACCTAAGTCACTCACGTACCGTAAACAACTCCATCTTTTGCTAGCATAAGTTTTTAGCATTCATGCATTGCATCAAGATGAACAAAGAGTGGGGATTTAGTCCTCCACAAAATAAGATATCAGCTCGAATGTATGTAACTGCCTAATTGCCTAATAGGGAACCATACTAATACCTAAATATGTATCCGTTTTAGCGGAGGCTAGCGTGAGCAAGTGCCTTAGGTCTCCTAGGATGCGCGAGTTTGGTTAAGGGTTTGATTATGACAATTTGTGATATTTATAATGTACTACACACACCGGAGCACTCCCTCATTCCGAATCATCCTCTACCCTATCGGGCTACACGGCTTTGCCTTTGTCCATCATCTTTGTCAAAGACTGTGCCCAACAAATCACCACCAGACTCACATTCACTTCAAATAAAATTTGAGTTTTTTTTCAATAAATATGTTTTATTTTTAATGTTAATTTTTTTATTTGTTCTGCATATGTTAAAATGAAGGATTTTCATGATTTTATTATTTCATCTTTTGAGACCTCTAGATTCCAATTCGTCTCTTGTTATTCTTCTTCAATTTTTTTTTCCTAATTGAAACATCATTAATTCACTAACTGCTCACATTCGTGACTCCAGGTAGAAGAATCAAAAATACTCGTAAGCTTCAAAATGGGTACAACATGAAGCTTCAAAATAATTAAAAAAGAATAAGAAGAAATCAATATAATTCCTTTAATTAGAAGTTCTGGCAAGATAAAAATTAATCGTGGAAAGAAAATCAATTCATATCATTTTTCTTTCCTTTTTATTTGTTGAACGTTTTCTACTTGTACCACTATCTATCTTTACAACATACAACTCTATTTTCTAGTATGAACCTGGGTGTTAATGAAGTTTGAAAGTACCCAAAAACGAAAATCAAGAAAAAAGGTAAAGAACTTTGAAGGAAAACAGATCTAGATGTGAATTTTGAAGTTAGGGAACACGGTTTCAAGGGCCAAACTGGCATTTACTTTTTCAAACCACGTTTCCAGATATTTTAGTTTGTTTGGCTGAATGAAAAGCGCTTCCAAAAACTCAATTTTGAGACCAAAACGTCGGTACAACTAAAGTAGGAATTCCTAGCTTCTACGGTAGAGAAAACGCAGGTACAGCCTTTAATTTCTCAAGTGGCAGGTATTTTACCTAATTACCCATAAATTCAAGCCTTTAATCTCTCTTTCTCACAACTTTTCTTCCTTTCATTACTTCACATCACTTCAACATTGTATTTTACCTTGAAACTCAACCACACATATATGAATTTCCTTCAACAAGTTGAAGGCCATTGCACAAGGAAGCTTTCAGCTTCTTCGATAAGGATGTTAGAAAGAATGGAATGAAATTATTGAGAGATGAAGGAAGAAGAAATTGCAGTTGTGTATTGAGAGATGAGGAAGGGTGTAGAAACAGTGAAGAAGGTGTTGGAGAAATGGAAGGGACACGCAGAAACTGAGAAAAAAGAAAATCATTTTTTTAAGTTGGGTTGGGTTGCAGTGATTTTTGTTATAAATGTGATTTTTTTTATCACCACACGTCCAAAAATACAGCTTTGGCAAATGTGATATGATTGTTTTTTTTACAAAATATAAGAAATTCTATGTTTAGGGGTGTTTGGTCATTTTACATTCAAAATCAATTTTGATTCAAACTACCCAAACAACATCAACTCATAACAATCACTTTTAAACAAGTGTATCCAAACATAAATCAATTCACCTCAGACTCACTTTTAATCAAAATCAATTCTCTCAAACTCAATTCTATCAAAATCAACTCTCGTCACCGCCATACCAAACACACACTATAACGAGTGGCGGTGAAGAGAGAGTGAAGGAAGAGTGAGAACCAAGTGGAGAAAGTGGGTTGATCAAAGTTGAAAACAAAATGGTATTGGAAGTCTATAATGACCTATTGAGATCAGACGGATTATATTACTTGTGCACCGTACGCAACCTAAGTCGCTTGCGCACGGTAGCACTCGCCATCAGTTTTGATTCAGAACATTAGTTTGTGGTAGTAATGTTTTAGATTTTTACCAATTATGTTGGTTGTTTGTAACAATAAATAGAAAGAGGGTTGGGTATAGTTGATTATGTAGAGAAGTTATTAAGTGGTTATTCCAAAGGAGATAACCTAGCTTTCAAAAATTTGGTGAAACCGTGTCTTGTCATATTTTTGTGTTACTTTTGTGTTATGTTCAAGTGTATAATTGTGTTAATCATGTTATCTATAATAAATAGAGGTTATTTATCTTTGGATTCAATTGGTATCAATTTTTATCAACTAAATGAAGTCTCTTATAATTGAGCATATCAATTCCCGTGAACTTAGTTCAGTTAATAAGAATATTGTATATTTTATGCAGGGATTAGAGTTTGAACCTCAGACGCCTCACTTCTCCACATTTAAATGTGTGAGTTCTAGTCACTAGGCAACTTAAAAAAAAATTGAGCATGTCAATTTCTTTCATTTAGAAAGAAAGACACAAAAATTGAAAAAATGATAACGTCTGGTACATTTTAGCGAAATCAAAATGAATTATTTTTTAGTTTTTGTTATTCTATTTTGCTTTTCATATGCACCAAACAAGTACCCACCCATATAATTGATTTTGCATGAGATAGAATACCTAAGACAGAAAACACGGTGAAATCAATTAGCTTCAAGCCTTCAACTTTATCTTTGTGAAACCAAAAACCGGTGGGCACTACAAAAACTCAAGTGAGTCAATACATATATCAATAAAAAGCACTTAATCTCACGATTTTGCTGCATAAATCGGATTAAGGTAAAATAATTTTGGGACATCGGTGAGTATACTCGTAATAAATCAAAATAGTAATACATGACAGTGGCAAATAAGAACCCTAAACCTAGGCTCAAAACAAAAAAAAAAACGGGTTTAACTGTTCCCCCCCCCATGCCCCCTATCTTAAAATTCGGAATTTTACTCCCCTATTTGGATTGATTCTGGATTTCGCCTCTCTTATTTTAAAACTCAGAATTTTACCCTCTTTGTTTTATGTTTTTTAGGATTTTTCCCCTTCCCCCTATTTTATCCACATAATTAATTATTTATATTAAATGTTTTATTATTATTATTTATTTCTTAGTTAAAAAATAGTGGATTTTAGGGTGAGGGATCAATTAAATCATTCACCAGTGTACCACTAAATTTAACCATTAGATTAAATACACTCATTGGTCACTACCGCAGAGGATCTAATCTCATCTCTTTGCAATTCCTTTCTTTCTTTCTCTCTCTCAACTTCTGCATTTACAGCAAAAAAACTCTCTCCATCCTCAAACTCTTGTCTAAAACATTATGGTTTGGCTTACTCAATTTCTACTTCAATTGCATTTCCACTTCAGATAACTTTTGTTTGATATTTGTATGGACAATTTTTTATTCAAAATTAAAAATTGGATTTAGGTATTGGCAAATGTTATTTTATTTGGTTTGATATCAATTTGGTTTTGATTGCATTTCCACTCCAGATAACTCATTCTTGTGCAGGATTAACAACAAAGATCTATGTGTACTTAAGTTTGATATCAATTTGGTTTCATATTGTTCTTTGAAAAAACAATTCAATGAATTTTCACATTAGTTCACACCAGAGATTCATATTTTAATCTATTCATTTTTACTGGCATTTAAAAACAGCAAAATTGAATGAGAATTTTTCTAAAAAGGTTATTTTTTTGAGCCGTTTATAAATGATCAAAACCACCATTGACGGGATGTTATGAAGGCTCTGAGAACAGAGAAAGAGAAAGGGGAGGAAGAGGCTAGATAGAGAACCAGAAAGAAAAAAAAGGTGTGATATTGTGTATACGGTCTATGGTAGGATACAAGAAATTAGATTAATCCGATGGCTTTTAATGTTTTTCATAATGGTGCACCGGCGAAGGACTTAATTGAACCCTCACCTAGAATCCACCTTAAAAAATATAAATAAAACCAGAAAAATACTAAAAAAAATGAATAAAAAATACTAGAAAAAATGCATAAAACTAGTATGATCTCTAAAAATAAAATAAAAGACTAGTATGAAAATAGCAAATATTTAGAGGTGCAAACTAGTTTTTTCATGTTTAATTGAATTTTTTTTCTTGTATTTTCATTGTTTTTCTATTTTTTTTGGTTTTTTTTTTCCTTTTCTTGTTTTCTTTTTATTTTTTTTACCAAATTAATATTTTCTAATCGTTTCTTTATTTTTCTAGTATTTTTTGGTTCTTTATTTTAATAGGGGGCAAAATCCTGAAAAATGTAAAACAGAGGGGGTAAAATTCCGAGTTTTAAAATCGGGCGGGGGGCAAAATCCAAATTCACTCAAAATAGGGGGGTAAAACTGCATTTAAGCCAAAAAAACCTAAACTTGTTGCCATGGCATTCGTTACAAAATAAAAAGAAGAAAAATATGTTATTCCTTCTCCACAATACAATAAAATACTTAATGTTCATTATTCATAAATATAAACAACAACTAATAAGTTATTTTTATTTTTCTTTAATAAATAAGTCATTTGTATCAAATCCTTAAAAAAAAAGTCATTTGTATTAAATGCTTGTTCAAAGAAAATACACTAAAATGAAAAGGGTTTCAGAGATCACTCTATTATGTGCAAGAATTAAATATGAAAAAATAATATACCAAATTTTTTATACAACAACAGAACTAAGACCCAGGAAATAGGGGTAACAATAAAAAAGCACATTTCTTATGCATAAATCAATTAATATGTTAAGGATTCAAAAGAGGAAATTATTTGTTAATGTTACTTAGAAAATGTTGCTTTTTGAAGTTTGAATGTGTTGAATACACAATTTTTAAGAAAAAGTTTCTTTTTTGAACTTTTAAACAAGACTTGTTAGCATTTCCCCTATTACTTACATGGTGGGTGACCCTCTACCTCTGTGTCCTTCCACATTGACCCGTATAGTATAATCCAACAAAGGGACGACAAGTAAGAGGGGCGTGTTTATGTCAAAATAAATTATGTAAAATTCTTTTAATTGTCACAAAAAGTATTAAAACATGCAAATATCTTTTATATTTAGTATGTTAGTTCATATCTGTTTTTCTTGTTTCATATTTGCATGAACATGTATATATAAAACAAAAGTCTTGACTACCAAGTCATTCAAAGGCTAAAAAATAAGTGGCTACACGTAAAAGCTTTGTTGTTGAACTTGAAATAAAGAAATTAGATATGGATTTGTGTTGGAGATGGCTAATATATTGCTTGGTTTGTAAGTTGATGGAGTTTTTGATTTGGTGAATGGTAGAAGTAATGAGGTTGGAATGTCGTGGTTACTAGATGTTGTTGAACTTGAAATAAAGAAATTAAAATTGGTGCTAAGTATTGTCCATGAAAAAAAGTGATGGGAATGATGAATCGGATATGAGTTGCCCTGAGCTCTACTTATACCTATATTTTACATTAAATTAATTAATGTATTAAATTCAAAGAGATAAAACGATAAAATAGCAAAACTGAATAGTCAAACTACGACAAAATAATGGACTGTACTATTTTTTGTTTTGTTTTGTAGAGTGTAGGGGTCTCCAGGAGACTAACACAAAGTGGTCCTTGCAGCGTTTGTTATGTTTGTTATTTTAGGAGGAAAATGGAAAAAGTGAAAAACAAAATTTGGATTATCCTTAAGATAGAGATGGTGTATATTGTAACGTTGGTTTTCTTATTTTTATTTTTCAAAAAGTAAGGTTGGGAGTAGGTATGTGAGACGAGATGAAAGTTGCAGAAAATATAGAAGTGGTCTTTGTAACAAATCATATTTTGAGTAAAATGGAAAAAGCATTGGAAAAGAAAATTTGGATTTTTCTTAATATAGATCAATTTTATGTTTTGTTATTTTATTTTATTTTTTACATTTGAAAACAGAGGTAAATGTCATCTCCATTTTTTTTTTTAATGTTTTTTGTATTTTGTAGAACATTTTTAACAAAAAAGACTCCCTTCGTAATGTAATAGTAGTATAAACAAAGATAACTTATATTTTTTTTAATTAAATTTTGATTAAAAGTTAACAACTTTTGTCATATTCAATGATAATATATCTAAATTATTCCTTAGTAAATTTTATATTTCCAATAAAACAATATAGTAGTAATGAAGGGTAATTTAGACAATAGACTTAATTTTTTTTATTAAAATTTTTAGAAGTAAATGGGATCAATTTTTTTTTAATATGTATAATTTGATCATTTTTACTTATAATATTTTTAGGCGAAGTTTTACTTATAATTTTGAATATCAATGCATCATTTATTATTGTTATTTTACAAATATATCGTTATTTATTCAATTGCACTCCATTTAGTTACTCAGCTAGCTAAAATTAATAAAAATGTTTCAATAAATAATAAATTTTCTATTGAAATCAATTTAATTAATCATTTCTTTAAGAAAAACACACAACTCAAATGTGGCATTTAATTCGAGACATATTGAGGCTTTAAGAAAAACACAACTCAAATGTGACATTTAATTTGAGACTAAGTGAGTACGGAGTACCTATTAAAAATAGCCAAGTATGTGCTATTTTGTTTTAAATTCCATTGTTATTATTTTTAAAACCATATCTAATAAGAATAACATTAGCCACTGTGTACGTACTTTGTATAAAATAGTGTGAAGTTTATTCATTTGATTTATCATATGAGGTGTGTGTGTATATATATATATATATATATTTACAAGAATAAATATGTGTGCGACTATGGAAAACAAGTCAACTATTTATGCCCTAACAATATGGAGGAAGGTTCAACGACACTAATCTTGGAAGTAAGAAACTGATGTGTGTTTCGTGACGGAGGCTTGGTCAATAGATCGACAAGATGGTGTCTAGAAGGAACATGAGAAACTTGTAGTTATTTATTTGCAACTAGGGCACAGACAAATCGGTATTCAATGACGAAGTGTTTCATCCTTGTGTGGTAAATAAGATTATCCGATAATTGGTGGTAATGTTATCAGTAAAATTGTTGGAGGTTGCGTTGAGGGAGTTGCAACTTGCAAGCGAAGTTCAACAACCATAATAGTTTAGTAGTGGTGCACCCAATGGTGCAATACTCAAGATGAATGTAATGTAATGTGTTGTACCTTGCATGAGGATTATGATTAGACCAGTGAAACTTGCAAACATAATTAGGATGCGGGTGTTGTATGTGAAGATGGTTCAAGTTGCGGCACTTTTTTACAATTATTTTCAAATAAAATATTGTCAAGATTACAGCGGGGCCTTTGAATTGTTAGAAACTGCCCTAGGTAGAGGCACAACTGTTGTAATTTGCTCGGTGGGGCTGGTTCGGTAGGAGACGTATGTATAATGGTTTCAAGACTGGAGGTATTAAACACCTAGGATAAATGCGTTTCAGATAATCGATCAGCCTTTGTCATTGGTTAGTTTATCTTTGATAATGTTAAAGCGGCGATATAGATTGTGCATTTTATGAAATCTAAAACTAGGAAAATTGTCGTGGCACTCAAACTTGAAATTAGCAAGGCTTATGATTGGGAGTATTTGCGTGGAGTTATGGATAAGATGGGCTTTTCAACTCAACAAATTTCTCGGATCATGTTGTATGTGAAAACCATTGATTATTCTGTTATTGTTAATGGTAATGGTGTTAGACTTATCATTCCATATATAGGTCTTTGACAATGGGACTCTTGATCATCATACTTATTAATTATTTGTGTTGAAGGTCTCTCACCGCATCTTGTACAAGCAAAAGCAAGTATGATATCCATGACACTAAAATAAAGGAGGTACGGGTTTAAAAAAATAACAATATTTTTAACTTGGTTGTGCTTAGATACCAGAGGTGATAGATATATTATGCCTAATCACAACAGGCTTAGTTCACACCTTTTCAAAGCAAAACACGTTCCCCATTGTGATTTTCGTAAGTCCATTACTTACTAGTGCTTAAAGCAAGAGATAAATGGTGTATTGGAGATAGAATTAACATAAATGATAAATGAACAATAAAAAAGGTTGTCCTCACTGTATTTTAATAGTTAAGTAATACTAGTTAAATTTTTCTAATCATTTTTTTGGTTGTGTTAATCAGTTTTTCCAGGGCACTAGTTAAAAAAGTTAAAAATAATTTTTTTTTATTAAACTTTTTGACTTTTCTAAAGTGGAACATTCTCCTTTTCATTATTTCCCAATGTAAAGTTTCCATATTAATTTCCTTAACTAGTGTCCAGGGACACTGGTTAACATTTCGTTTTTTTTTTTTTTTATCTTAAAGATGTGTGTTGGCCCGAATTGCTTCATGGGGGAGGGAGATGTGGTGTAAGGTAAGTTGTTGACTTTTAGATGTCAATATAACACCACCCTAGAATTAATGTCCTCTTGTTGAACGAAAATTGATTGTATGATGGGTTCTTACTGGCTTCATATTCCAACGACATCTTCTTTGTTGTCCCACTTATATCTAGCCAACAATATAAGAGTTGATGGTAAATCTTGGAACATCCTTCTCATTAACTCTATTTTTGATTCGGATAGTGCTACCAAAATCCACAATACTGCACTTTTAATCTGAGATGCGTGTTAAGAAATGAAGTTTTATTCGGTGAAGAGTGCTTATTGCCTATATGTATGCCTGAGTTAATATGATTTGCAACATTAAAACACTTCCTAAAGTTAAGAATTTTTTTGTAGCGATTGTGTCGAGGTTGCATTGCTTTGCTAGCTAGAGTTCAAAAAAAATTGTGTCAACTGTATAAATAACTCTTTTTAAAACTTTCCCTAAAAAAAAAAACTCTTTTTAAAACTTTTTATAATAACTGGAGTGTAGAGTGTTAGAAGACAAGATAATGAAGAAGTTGTTCATTTACCAAGACAATCAACTCTAACTAATCTTCAAGTCTCAACTAACATATCTCATTGTATTGAACACATACTAGTTTATAAAATGTTATAAGCACATTCTTGTTAAAAAAAAAAAAGAAATCTACAACAAATAAAATGGTAATCGAATTGAAAGAAAAAAAAAAATCAAGGTAGGTCTAACCAATTCTATTAGTTCTACTAAGTTAACCATACTTTTCATGTACAGAAGAAATGACAAATAGCGCACAAAACATTTCACATCCGAGAAATGACAAATATCAACAAATACCAATGTTTTCAATGCTGAAATTTTACTTTACTATAAAGCATAAACTCACTAATAACCTTTCCAAAACAACAAAAAAAATTACTATCCGTCAAATACAATAAACACCAGTAAAAATCTTTGGCAAAGAGTAATTTTGAGTTAGAGCTTCTCTTTCATTAGTAACTCAATTTAAAGTAAATTATCTTTGAGAACAATCTGAGTAGGTTCTCTTTCATTCTTAAAAGTTTTATAAATAACTTCTCATTTTATTATATGATGATACGTATTTAAATAATTAAACTATATATCTAAAATCTAATAGTCATCTTTTTTTATCAATTAAATAATCTACTTTATCTTTTAAGGAAACCATTACCTACGAATAATCTTTTATTTTTACTGGTGAACACGAAGAATCTTCTACTTTTGGACAATGAATTTTTTTATAGTCAATTTTTAACATTGTAGCAATTTTTATTGAGATTTAAATCCGACATCCAAAGCTTGAAGCTTATCCTTCAGCTGAAAATGGGTTACTTATCATTCACAATTATGCATAGACGTTTTGGAGAACAAAAATGAACATGGCTGTGAGAAAAACAGGATCAAAACCAAGTTAATTTATATTCGATCTTACTTTACACTAACCCAACATTTCTCACATCAATAGCCACAGCATAAAGCAAGAGTTTTTTTTTTTGTTCTATTCCTTTGCTATTATACCATTTCCTCATTTCCTTGCTTCTTCTATTCAGAGTCGGAGTCCATGTTACCCATTGCTTTTAAGCCTCTTGGTCTCTGCATAAAATTCCAAATTAGGTTTCTTTATCAATGTGCTAAAGAATCAAAAGACTAACTAGTAGTTATAGGTCAAGTCAAGATATATAAAATAATAACAATATGATAAATGAAATAAAATTCATTTATTTACTGATTAGTAAAATTCATGAGTCCTGGTTTGTACGGAGTTCATAAAATTTGCTAAGATCTATTTATATTTCAACAAATAAAAAAAATTAGTTTAGGAAAAAAAGTTTGTTTATTGAGTAATACCTTTTTGGTTATTTTCTTCTCCCTAACTTCATATCTTTCCAAGGTAAGATCGGATAGCCATGTCCCTGGACTTACAAGCTGCAATACAAAACAATATAAATTAATTAAAATATGCTACAATACACATAAATAAAAATAGGAAGATGAATTGAAGAGGTAGTAAAGACTAAAGAACAAACAATTGAACGAGGACAAACAATAATATTGATGATGTAAATTAATAATAGTACTATTTTTCTATGAATATGCTTCAGAACAACAACCATTTAAAGAAGGAAAGACAACTCATCCCATTTCAAGTTGTCGGTTAGTATATGGTATTTTTATTTTATTTTTTAATATGGTGTGTGGTATTTTTATTAATAAAGAAATTAACAAATTAATGATATCCACTATCCAGCTTGCTCCATCCAGGTTTCCAACACAACACATCTAATTTCCAGTGTCACAATATAAAACTGGACACATGCCTAGACCACAAACTGCTTCAGAGCACGACAAACTTTTAATTTTAAATAAATAAAATATGGCTAGTACCTTAATTTTGTCTTTGTTGCAGTAACACTTGGCTTTTATTATTTATAAATATACTGTTATTAGGTTTTTTACTAAAATACAATTATAATTAGTCTTGTAATTGTCGAACTTTTAATTTTGAGTTAGACCCTCGAAATTGACTATATAACTAAAATTGATGCAACACATATTACAAGAACTAACTACAATAGAAACGGTTTTTAAGTTGGTATATATAATACACAATATAAAAAAACAAACAAAAAAACTTATAGACTAAAAATATTTAATCTATTAAAGGTGTAGTATGTAGAACCACGAAAGAGGATTTTTTTTTGGTTACATCCACGAAAGAGGATTAGTCAAAACCAAAAACCCACAGAAGAGGAAAAATGCAATTACATGCGTAAAGACCAAGTCCAGATATTAAGTAATTGACGTTGATGTGGGGCCTAATCAAGTGCCTCTTTTCTTCTTTCTCTACCCAAAATATTTATCTTTTTCTTTATGACGAGCAAAATAACAATTTGAAACAAAAAAATTCAGAATATTTTCAACTTTATGCTTTTTATATTATGCCCCTAGATAGCTCCACCACCAATACTAACGAAGCCATCAGATAGCGTTCCTCTACCATCAGCGTGCAACTTGCATTTGGACATCATATTGATATTTTATTTTAATTTTTTACGAAAAAAAGTTTAGATGAATTGAATCAGAAAAATCGTCAAATCTACTCATTAGTATTATCCTTAAACCGGTAGTACTAACTAACAAAAACAATAACAACATTTATCTAGTAGTAATATTTTTTTAGAATAAAGATTCATATTGATACATCACAATTTTTTCGGCTCAATTTAGTCTCGGACACACAAGAATACAAAATTAATCCCTAACATTTTCATATAGAAGACAATGATCCTCTTGTTACGACGAATCTGAATTGGAACCATTGTGAAAATATCGAAAAACTAATTTAGTTATTTTTTTTCTTTCATGAATCAAATTAGGTCTAGGTGAGAAAGAAATTGTGAAGGATCAAATTGGATGTTTATTATTTTTTATTTTTTAAGACCTACTGCAGTACTTAATGTGAACCATGGTCCGTTGACGCGTGTATAGCAATCCATAAGCTGCCAACCTCTATTTACGTATGGCTTTTCCAGGCATATAGGGTTCAAAGGAAAAAGAAAAGAGGATGCCCACTAAAAATGACAAGTTTTTTATAATTAAATATTTAAATCATGTGAGTCACATACAAAGACCAAGGATAACTATCAATTTTAAGAATGGGTAAACATAATGAAAATTGTAAAGCCAATCAACAAAAAAAAAAAAATCTATTTTAAACCAAGTTACAAATAATAATTCTATGTCTAACCATATGTACAACCCTTTGAGATTATACTAAAATAATTTTTATGCCTATACTAAAATAAATATATATATTGAATATTTATAAATTTGTTCAATAGGTGCTAGCTTGTGTTAAGAGATTGATTTCGTAAGCTCGAGAAACATGATTCAAAACTCACTCGAGACGGTTGTAAAATAACAATTAATGTCATCATTATTGTTAATAATTTGTCCTTGGTATTGAAAATGTAGTTTTATCACATTTTGCTTATAATTTATCGAAGGAGAGTATACTTAAAGTTTTTCTTTCAATAACTAAGCTAAGATCACACAAAATTATACCATCCTTGTTTATCACATTATCATTCACTTTCTACGCTAAGTTCACGTGACGAACATCTCTAATAAAAAAAATTCCTATCAATTACGATTAATTCTCTAACAAAGCAAATAGTACTGCATATAAAAAAGCTTCATCAAAAAGATAAACAGTTAAATAAAGCAAAAATTAAATTGAAGAACATAAAGCAAAGCAAACCAAACAATTAAGGAAAGTAAAGCTTACATTGAGGGTACGTTGTATCAATTTGGCTCTCTTCTTAGGTCTTTGAGGCAGCTTAGAACCCTTAATAGCCATAAAATCTTCTTCTTTCTCCTTGTTAGTCAAGGCAATCACAAACTTTGGTGGCCACACCGCAGGAGTAGCATCACCACTCCCAGAAGATGACCCTCCACCTTTCTTCCCATCCAAAGCGTTATCAGATGAAGCTGCAGATTTGTTGTTGTTATTGTGTTCATTGTGATGGGTGTGGGTCCCTCTTTTTTCATGCCCACCCCTCTCTGGTGAGGCAATTCCCCTAACACTTCCGTTGGTTTGTGTTCCTCTCATAGCACCTGAACCTTCTGTGTTCCTAAACATCAAATACAAGAAAGGAAATAAAAGTTATGATTTATTCTATGATATGTTTCTAATTATTAACCTATGAATATGAAACATGACATGATAAATATGGAAAATAAATTAAATATGCATTAGGAAATAAATAAAAAATAGAGAATATTTGTTTATTTGAATAAATAAATAATAATAAATAAACTTGGAGAAGTGGATTTATGAAATTGACCTTAATAAGGGTCAATCTGAAATTAAATATCACCGTTGGAGAAGTTGGAACAAAAACAGGTTTTGTGTGTTAGTAGACTATAAGGTGGTTTTTGGATTGTTCGGTGTTTGTGTCTTTAACGTTATTTTAACTTAGATGAAAAGGTTTTAGGTAGATAGAGAGATGTTGGAGAGACACAACGTTAAGGTTATGTAAAGTGAAGGTGATTCATAACGGACACAGCTGGTTTCACGAAAGATTTAGGGCCGTTGGATCTGGATTGATTATGGGCTATTGAAGAAAAGATGAAAGATTACTTTATTTATTACTACGTGTTGGAATGAAGAATAGGACGTACCAGATCTAACACCTGGTATATAATCTAACGGTTGTAAATGGGTTTTGTTATGGAAAATGACTTTAAATTAACACGTGGAGGGAGACCCTCCGTTTCATGTCCCGACAAAGTCTGGTATTATCAACATCCTCATGATGATATTTATGTTTAAGATAATAAATAAATAAAAAACAAATTGAGGGGTAGTGCCAAAAAACCAAAACAAAACAAAAAAACAAATTGAGGAGTTGGTTTGATTGATACTTTACGGTGTTTCAGATCTAGATCCACAAGGTTGTAAAGCAGTTATGAACATGATCTTCAAAATACCCCAAAGATTTACGGTAAACCTCTATGATCATTAGCATATCAACCATATCTAGAAGAAGTGTATCATATCATATAAATATCGATTTAATCATAATCAATGTCAAAGCAGTTGCAAAATTGTTATATAATAGCAATTGATTAAATAATAAAGGTTCAATTTGCAGACACAAAACACAGCTCTACTGGAAGATGGCATACATAATGAATATATCAACTACTCTTATGAAATAATAAAAATTATTGGTTAGTCCTAACTTAGTCATAACAACAATACCTTAAAACTATCCAGCTCGAGGAATTAGTCTCTACAATGTTCGCAGAGGAAATCCAATTCACACCAAAAAAAAAAAAAAGAATGATACCTTAGAAATATAAATTAATTTAGAGGAAAGTAAAGATGGGAATCTCACGCACTCACCGTGAGCTAGTCGTTTAATTCGGATGAGACGTTTGTGAGGACCTACCAATTGGTGAGTGGACAAAAAATAAGGCTTATGGTCATAATATAAGTGTATGTATTATTCATAGCCCAAATGCAGCAAAATATCGTCAATACCACTTAAATAGACAAGAATATCTAATTGGCTCGCCAGCAATCACCGCCCAATTATGTATACTCATTCACAGTAGTAGTGACATTTTTTTTAAGCTGAAGATTCAATTTGTTTTGTTTAATTCAAGCCTCCTCAGGAAATCCGTGGCAGACATGAATCTATTACTTCCACACAAATTCTACCAAGAAGTTCCTACAAGATTATCGGATACTGTTTGACTAGATATGATGCCATTAACCATGCAATAGACGGAAATAAAGGACCAAAATTATTCACAAATAAAAACATGTAATGATCTATTTAATTGATGAGAAATGAAAAGTATTTAGCCCTTAAATTTGTTAAATGACGTGGAGTGATAAGGTGATTTCTGATTTGGGGAGCGATATATGAATTGGAGTATAAAGAGATGGTCGGTTCAACTCCCCACACTGACAAAGTAGCAACTAACATATAACATATGTTATTCTCTTAAAGTTATCCTAAAACTAACCAATTTGGTTCATATTAAAGCTTTGGTTACCATGTTATTGCTAAGTAGGGGCCAAAACCCAAAACAAAACTACACAAAACTATAGCGAGGAGTAGAGACTAAACCATCAACAGATGGTCGCTCCTTAATGAAAGGATGGGACTGATCCATAACCTAAAGGTCTTCAGGAGAATAACCCAAAATACACAAACCATCAGCAACCTTTTTGAAGACTAAAACTACACTTATCATTTCTCGAAGATTAAACTTTGTATCTTTACGATAGGTCTCAATCCTCTATGGTCGTTCAACAAACAACGTTGAACAACTGATGTTTGCCAAGACGACGAAAGAGGATTTGTATTGAAGGAGGACTTGGATCACGTGTATCCATACAATCATTTGATGAATCCTTGGATTTGATAGAGACAGACATATAACATCTCAACTTTTGTTTGTATTTTGGACTTGATTTATGAAAGTCATAATCTAGATTTATCCAATATTGATCTACAAACCCAGATCAAATGACTCAACAAGTGTGTGTGTGTGTGATTTATCCAATACTTGAAGTGAATTACCTCCCCAACTTTGACATCTCACTCTTTGTTTTTTATCTCAGAAAAGGGATGGAGGATTAGACTCTTGGGTGTTAGACACCAGCGTCATCGACCAAAAGGGAGCTACCTGGAGCTGGAGGCCAAGTATCCCAAGTCTTCCTTCCATAGTCCGAGCAAGAGCTATGCTTATAGCTTGCTAGTGTGTAAAGGTGGCAGTGTGGTACATCTTTCTCAATCAAAGAAATTCGAACATAACAATTTTGTAACCAAGGCTTTTGTTGATCATGTTTACTTTCATTTCACCTAATTTAATCTATATAATTCACAATTATCTTATGACCTTGCTGAAAATAATTAAAATTGCAATCCCATTATGACCACGATCCTAATATTATGTTCAATCATGGTTAAATGCAATCTTGATCACAATTGATTTTCAAATGCAAAAACATGAAAAATTGATGTCTCGAATAGTCGATAATTTCTTAAAACCCTATTTGATGTCATGCCTCGACCACAGTCGCGATGCAATCACAAAAACGTTGATAAAAAATCAAATGCTACATATCAAATCAGTTTTTGTCCAAACTCAAATTGATCACCACTCGGTGCATGTTAACTTGGAATCAAGGTATTTACAAAAATCGCAATGAACCATCGTGATTCTCTCAAACTCACCGCAAATCCAAACACACATTTAATCACAAAAGCAAAAAAATCACATCAAAAACCTTCATGTAACAACTCACATCACTATCACATTATTTTCACCAAAAAAATTGCATGATTTTAACAAATATTATAGTAAGCAATCAAGCAAGTCAAAAGAGGGAAAAGTAAACAAATGACAAGTACCTGAGAATCCTTGGAGGAGGTTGTTGAGGAGAAGGGGCACGTTGACGAAGACTAGGATACCCGTTACTCTGATTTTGATTATTATGACTATGACCATTCACAATGTTATTATCAATGTGGGATGTTCCAAACCGGTTTGAAGTATCTTTCTCGGTCCTAATTACCCTCCGGTCCACTCGAACCGTTGTTCTTTGAACCGGGTTTAAAGAATCTTGTTTAACTTGCACCTTCATGCACCTTAATCGCTTCCTGTTCCCCCATTGTAACACCAAATCTGACGTGGATGATTGTCTGAATCCATCTGAGCTAGCCCTCAATAACAAGGAACTAGACCCATCCCCTCCTTCATTTTTGTCTCTATTATCATCTCTTAAACTAGCAATGTTGTTGCTGTTGTCATGGTTGTTATGTGATTCCTTATCCATCACTCCCTCCTCCCTGTCATCATTATATCATCAATTAGTAAAATATGAGTTTGCAAATAGAACATTATTAGTAAAACATTTTTATTTGGACAAAATTATTACTAGTAGAATATCTAACATCATTTGTAACCAAAAAAAAAAAGAGAATATCTAACACCATAAAATATTACATATTCATGTTTCACATAAACTTGAAATTAGAATTTGCTGTGTTTTTTGCAAGACTACAATTAGGTCAGGGTCATTATCATTATAAAATACTATATTATTTATTTATAATATTTATAACACATTATCTACTATCTATCTATATATTATTGTTTCTTCTTCTTAAAAAAAAATCTATATATTATTGTACTGTGCCAATGAAGGTTGGTAAGGAGTTGAATCCATGTTATGGCTTTCGATAGATTTAACTCTAGTTGTCAAGATAATTATCTCTTTAGTGATTGATCTACAAGTATTTTTAAAAACGTTTATTTGAGCTTTGGAGCTTACCCAAACCCTACTGAGCTTCGAAATCAAACTCACCTAAAAAATTTATTAGAAAAAAAAATATACTTCCCTCCGTCCTTTAATACTTGACACAGTTGATCTTTTTACGCATGTCAATGAATAATTTTGAGCTTAAATATCTTGAATAATATATTATAAAAAATTATGAAAATTTGATATTTTGAAAATACTCATCAAGACAAATCGAACTACATCTTATATGATATTATTTATCTTTATATATTAATAGAAAAATATGGTCAAAGTAACTTAAGTCAAAATTACACATTTTCAAATAGGTAGAAAAATATGATCAAAATAACTTAGGTCAAAATTACACATTTTTAAATGTGTCATTTACTGCCGAAGGGAGGGAGAGGGAGTACTCCATTATTGTTAAATTAAATAAAGCAAGTTGCATATGTTGGTCCACTGTTTTCGAGAAGAAATAAAAATGATAGCCATGGGAATAGTGCAAAGGGAGCATCTTGATACGAAGACAAAAAAATGGATGGTGAAAACTGAAAATTATGAGGGGTATCTCACTTCAAATTATGAAAATATTTTTCTGTCAAAAAAAAAATATGAAAATATTTTACCAAATTAGAAGAGATTCAGTTCAATTTGCACATAGGAAAGGATTAAGATTATTTCACCGATTTTGCTCTTAAACCAATTCAAAAATATTAAAACATGAAGAACACGAAGAGGAGGAGGAAGAAGAAGAACAGAACAGAACATAAAAAGTAAAATTTGTAAACACAAATAGAGAGAGAACTACACAAAGTACAAAGCATACTCTACGCCGAAAGTGTAGTTTCAAAGTTGACTTAAATCTACAATATTTATATTATTTTTTCAGAAAAAATAGTAAGAACATCAAAATCATTTGCAAGAGAAAGGATGAAAATAAAATTAAATAAAAAGCAATAAACCATGAAAATTAATGCAATAATTAACGAAAAACTTACAATTAGTGAATAATCAAATTCTTCTGGCACATCACCAACTTGAAGAAAATGATATTTTTTTTCAAGTCCCTGCCAAATGATGAAGATGAAGATAGAAATCCAGAACTTCTTCAGAACTATCGATCGTATCCACTGAAAAAGAAATTAATAAAATGTCAAAAACTTGATTTCAATGAAAATCAACTCTTCACTTCCAAATTTGATATTTATACTTTCTAAATTAATTCGATTTCATCAAAATTCAAAACCGTCAGCTTTAAAATTATTTTATTTTCAGAAAATACAAATCCATACCTAAAATCAAACTAACAATGACATTTCAAAGCTTCGATCTACAACTTTTTCATCAGAGAATCCAGAATTTCGAATTTTTGCATATAAGTGCTTATCTTCATATACACAAAAGCAGAAAAACTTTAGCATAGAATTCAAACAGAGAATAGAAGAATGAAAAAGAATCAAAAGCTTTGAAACTGAAAATTTGAACACCTTCAAAATTCAACAAAATGAACCAAAAAATGCACTCTTCTGAACAGAATTAGCTTGATGATTAACAATTAACAATTCAATACCTGCAAACACAGAAAATAAACCAAAAACAAAATGAAATTAGAGATTCTCGTTAAAGAAGAAACAGGTTAGAAATTGAAGCATCTTATAATTATAATTTAGATTTTAGAAACCTTAATTATGTTAAAGAAATTAGCAGATCCTTAGCGTTAACCATTCAGTGATGAAAATTAAGATCTTAGATTATGATGTTTGGTTTTGCAGACAGAATGGTGAAAGGACATAGAGAAATTGTTGCTGTTGTTGTTCTTCGTCGTTCTCTTTCGTTCTTGTGATAGAATGAAATGAAATGCTCTGTTTTCCTGTGAAGACATGTTTTTATACATCTTCTGCTACACTGTGAAGAATATTGACCGTAGATTTTATATCTGGCGGCTCTTGTTTATCTTTACTTGAACCATCCATAGAACACACGTTACGTCGTTTGTGAGAGCCTTTTTGCCGTTGGTGTTTTGTAAACGGAATATGTAGAGCCGTTAGATGAGAGTAATGAGTGGGGTGTGTTTAGGTTACTCAAAGTGGGCTTATTTATTTATCCAAAAAAAAATAATTAAACAAATGGGTTTTAAGTACAATGCTTAGTTTGCTCTTTAGACGCCTCAAAATTACACGCCATATCAAAAAAAAAGTTAATCAAAAGTTATTATTTGATCAGATTTTACATTAAAAAAGTTGATTGGGAGCGAAATTAAAGTGCCTGAAGAGAAACTATCAAAACACAATAGGGTCGTTCACAAGCTTATGGAGGTAGGTCGAAAGGGTAACTACTTTTTATTTCACTAAAAAGATCTTTTGTTTATGGAAGTATACTTTATGACTATATACATTGTTCAAAGTGTATTCATGTTGTGAATTTGGACAAACTCACATCAATACTTTGATTTGTGAAGCAAAATTAGTAGCAACCAATGATCATAGTGATTAAACAAACATAGACAATAAAGTAAAAAAAAAACACATCAATATATATTTATCCAGTTCAATTCAAATTTGACCTACATCTCGAGGAGAGTGCAAATCTTGAATCCACTAACAAGGAATTTCTTACAAAGCGATACAAGGATCAAAAGAAATTAGCCTCCAAGAATAAACCCTCATTTTTACATTTTTTTTTTTCCAGTATCTTCTCTTGATCAAGAGACTCAATGATTTCAGCCACCAAGGTGTTAATATTGTTTCCCAACCCTAAAAGTAGTCAATTGTTAGCATTTTGGTCTCCTAAGAATCCCCGGTTTTGATAAACCCTAGTTTACCTCGCTCATCTCTCTCGAATTATGTTGAAAAATATGAATATTTAATACCAAACGCAGGCATCCACCTCACACACGGGGAAGTAGCGATAGGGCTATTGAGAAGTACATCTATGTGCCTCACGCATGAGGCATAACAACACCAAATTTTGAAGACTTTTCTTGACGATGAGGTTTTACAACATACACAACAATTCTCCGTCTTGCCTTTAAATCGATGATGATACCACTTTAACCATCAACCACCTTGCTCTTGTCTCCAACTACACTCTAGTGTCACAAAATTTCACCTTTACCTCTTTAACACTTAGAATTCCTTCATTCCCCTTGAAGATTCTTGCATCAAACTACACTTAGCCTTTTTAGGTAGTTTCGCAAGTTTTAACATAACCTCTCAAACCTTTGGAGTGATCATATATGAGGGAGGGAAAGACTATACTTTTTCAAGACCATTGACTAAATACATGGGTCGTTACGATCTTAGACTAAGTCAAAACTAAGTGGGATTCGACTATGATGCTCAAAACCCACGTTCTTTGTTTGTAGTGCCACAAACTACAAGGAAAGATGAGAGAAGAGGAGTTGTGTACCAAAGATCTTGTCAAAGGATCATGCTATGGAGGAGGAGACTCATATCCGAAGGATAAAAGCAATTTAGTCCATGAGAAAAATTTACAAGAAGCAATTTAGTCCATGAAAAAAATAAAAGCAACTTTTAGTCATTTAAAAACATAAATCGAGACAACTTTTAGATTTAAGTTAATTGATTACCTTAAAAAATATATAATTGGTATTAATTAAAATATTTAAATGAATAGAATCTATTTTATTATATAATAACAATAAATTTGATGAATCGTGTGCCACACAAATGCATTACAATTTAAATATACATGTGGCAAACTAGTTGTAAATTCTTATTTTTCTCGGCACAAAATATATGCTAAAAAGTAAATTTGATGACATAAGGTTTTTGGAGGACCAAGTTTAAAGAAAATTATTATAGGGACTACAAAAACATTTATAACTTTATAACAATAAAAAACATATTTAACCTTTAATTAATAATATAATTTGTGATTAATATTGTCTTAACTTATTTTTGTCTATTAATAATGTTATTAAATTGAAAATAATTCTTTGATTATCATGAAATTTACTTTTATTTTCTTTATTTTTATTTATGCCATTTTATAAATACATATATCTCTTTTGTGTCATAATTTTATTTCATCTTCTCTCATACCAGATTAGTAAATAAGCAAAGAGAGATAGGACTAGTTTTTATCAGTTTATTTTTCTTTTATTTTTGCCAATATCTATATCAACCAAGATGAACTCACAATAACGGTATGATGAATTTTCTCAGAAACTAAAATGGACCTTCGACTTCGCTCTTTAATTTTTTTCTTCAAATAAATCTTCTTTATTTTAGGAAGTAAAAATAAATCTTTTTTATTAACGATTTATTAACTTTTCGTTAAATTTTAAAAAGCTTATTTGAAACTTAGCAGTCCATCATTACCTATAATTGATTTTTAGGTTAATATTTTGTTTCTTCTTAAAGAGTTTGAATTTGGGTCCTCCATTCCTTCAACATATGCTCAAATTAGTTGAACTATACTATCCATCTCACATATGATAACCTATCAAAAGATAACATTGTTCAATAAGTTATTACACTTAATACAAATTGTTGGATAATTTTGTAAAAAATTCAACAATGATTAGTGATCACTGATATTTTACTTCTTTTTTTTTATAAAAAAAACTATTACAAAAATTAAGCTAAAAAGGTTTAATTCAAAATCAATCTCAAGTAACTAACTATAAAGACTTACAGCATAATTTAACCAAATATATACAACATCATCATTAATATTAAACAATAGTAGTTGTATGAATTACACATTCTACTAAAATAATTGTACAAAGGATTGTCAATTCTGTTGCAAAGTGTCTAGGGTAGCTCCTGTCTGCCAATTACCCACTTACACTATTACACACAATACACATTGGCATTCACTCATGACCTTGTTCCCTATCATATTGGACATTCCACAACAGGCAGAACTGTGGTCTTTTATCCCTCCTGTTATAAATGCCATAATCCCTTCAAATTATTTTTCTTGCAATAATACAACCCTATAACTGAATGGATTAAAAACATATTCACATAATTGTTTGCGAGGACCCCACAATATGAAGTAGAGATCATCTCCATTTATCAAAAGAAATTGAGAGCTCAATTACTATGATTTTGGATGAACAAAGGCTTAATATGTCACCGGTACTAAAAACGCGTACCTCGTTCTATCCAAAACCATAGTAAAGGAATTATGCATCTGTAAGAAATGGACAGAAACCCTACTCCCAAATGTCCTTGTAGTGTCCCAATTGTATTTACAGAATCATGACAAGAGATCATGACCAATGCACAGTATCTATGACTATATACAATCATAAAACATTATGTAACAATTGTACATGATTTTTACAATGTGCACATTTTATGCACTATGCACTGAAACCCCTTTGCAGAGAACTCCAAGGGTTGGCAGGAATACTGGCACAAGCTTGTGCCGAGGCCTCGGCCATTTGCTCAGTTTGTATTCCTGCATTGCAGATGTTCGCAAAGGACCTCATATGTTTCATACCATACTGAGATAGGGATCCACAATGTGTCTCAAAAGTTTTCACCTGAACCAAAAAATCAGATTAAGGTGAATTTTTTTCTCATAGACCATATTTTTTTAATGTAAAGTCATACAAATTCATCACAAGGCACAATTTTATCATTGCTCCCATGGCTTAGGCATAAAAGCAATGAATCTAATTCTATGTAAGCACCAGAAAAGATAGATGAAGCTGAATCAAGGGAAGTAGTACCATGGTTTTGAGGCAATCCCAGTTATCAACAAGTGGTGATCCGGCAGGTCTAACATTGTCGAGCAGTTCAGTACCCTTTTCAATGCCAAATAAGAGCTTTCCAATCAGTTTCACACTGTTATCTACATGCATCCTGTGAGACATTGCTTCCAAAACTTCTTTCTGCGCTTCATTTTTCCGCAGAGAACCCTCAGGTGCTTTGCGGAACTGCCAATGAACACCAAAAATACTCAATATCTTGTTACTGGATCTTTTTCTCGGGAATCCGTCAATTACATTTGGATGTTTATACATTACGTTTAATTGAAATACACGGACACGCGAGATATCAAACGCAAAGAATAAACATTGCATGTAAAGAATACCTTATCCCAGAAATGAATGAGATCAGCATCCCTTTGGTTAACTGCTGTTGAAGGCGATCTCAATTTCAAGGAGCTTTCATCCACAAAACTAATATTGTCATTAGCAGGATTTGTACCCAAATATAAGAAAAGATGATTGTTGCTAAGCCCTACATCACCATACTCCATCACATGAGAACCGTAATAACCATTGATAGTCCTATCCTTAACCTGTAACCACATTAGCAAATAAATCATCAATTACATAACTCCTAATACAATAAAAAACAAACTGAAGTTTCTCATATGTGATTAAGCATTCATGGTATTGAATTACATTCTTCAATTCATATCAGTTGATATAAAGCAAATTAAATTAAGTGAGCAACAAGAACTTACCAATTTATATTGCTGGTGCAAACTTTCAGTTCGTAAATTGTGTATGTCACTGCTCATAAGTGAAAGAAAAATTAAATTAGTTATTAAAAGAAACTCTTGTGATCTAATAACAAATAAAATGTGCAAGTGCAAGACAAAACAAAAAAATTAGAATAATCAAAGTTTTGAACTACTCCATGGTGATTGCATGGTTATAATAAGTAACGCAATGCATCAAATTCATCTCTTTTATGATATAATTTTGTCCTTCTTAGTCACATACCTGTCTTCCATCCAAGCAATGCTGTATAGGTCACCTAAGCAAGTTGAGTACTCTGGAGGAGGGGGAGGGTACTCCCCAGGGCAATATGTTCCCCAACTGCTTTCTACTGCATTTGAAGCCGTTGTCGCGTAGATATTGATATCTTCTGGAAGAAGACCTTCAAAGATACTGCCAGATTCACATGCCTCCAGATAAAATACCTGTACCACAATTACATTAGTCGAAAAAATTTAGTGCGCGAGTTTGGATTAGCTTAGCTTGTCTTCAACCAAAAGGTTTCTTATCTGAGCTTTTGACAAACAAATTATTTAGCCTGAAATAATTAAATCCAAACATTGAAGAACTACACAGAACAAACGGTGATTGAAATAAAGAAGAACGTGAAATCGACTATGACTAGTGACTTACTAGGCTCTTGTATGATCCAGAAGCATGTTTTTTCTTCAAGACTTCATTCAGATCAGATGCATACAAGTAAGGACCAACAGGCATACCTGAAGAGACCGAATAAGAAATAGAAAGGAACATATATCATTAGTAGAAAGTATAAATAAAACAAACACGTAGTCATATAATGATCCAATAAATACAATTTTGAAATATTTCATTCTAACTGTTTTTGGTTTATTGTGCATAAACAGAAACCACAAAACACAAATTCCACTTTGAGGAAATCATATGGGAGAGGTTCAATTTGACACAGACATCATCATGCAAATAAACACAATTCAATCAAACAAGAACAACAATAAACACACTATTTGTCAGCAATAGCCTCAAACAAGGCTTAGGCTTTTACCATACGTAAACACATACAAACAACTTATGAAGCACAAACACAGACACACACTGACACAAACATATCGACACCGATAGTATTTTGAAAAATAGAAGTAATTGAATATTATCACATGTATCGGTGTCGTATTTGTGTTCAACAAGTGTGGGACACCAAGCACGTCTTCAATTTGAAGTGGCGGTGTTACTGTTACTTAGCAAACAATCTCTCTCACAATCCATGTCTTTCATTGAAAAGTTTCTATGAAAAGAAATTAGAAATACTCACCAAGAACCCCTGGTCCTCCATGATCAGTGTAGTATACAAAAATATGATCATTGGGACCACTATCAACAACTTTCCCACTCCCACCTGTAAGAGCTGATTTATTTCCAAGTAAAGCAGCATAGAAATTGTCAGCATGTACCTCTGCACCAGTGTAATCCTGTCATAAGAAAAAGCTCTTATTAGATCATCAAACATTACATAGCAATAGGACATTAGATGCCTAAAAAGTAAAAACCTACGAAGCAATAAAATAGACACGAACACTGGACACAACACTAACACGTACACACCAGTAAAAATTTGAGAAATTGAAGCTATTGAATGTAACAATATGGACACTGACATTTGTCGAACATCACAGACGTCTTTAGTGTGAAGTGTCAGTGCTAGTTGCAAGAAACTAAAATTGACTTTACCTTTGGAACTCCTTCATAAACATCACCACCATCTGGTTTGTTAATTATGACTCCAGGCCTTGGATTCTCTACATTGGAAGCAATATCATCATACATGAAAACAATAATGTTTTCTTCTTTCAAGCCACCTTTCCTCAACAATTGATATGCATGACAAACATCAGCCTGATGAAGGAAGCAACAAAAACTCAACATTAAAACTAAATAGCTAAATAAATACAAAAAGAAATTAAGGTTAAAATATGCCATTGATCATTTGTATGTAACACTCATTCTGAATTTCAACACTATCTCTGTATTAAACAGTTTCCATTTAATCCCTGTACATAAATTGTTTCTTAATTTAGTCCCCGTACATTCAACTATTTTCATTTTGATGCTCACTTGTCACTGCTATACAGCAACTCCTTGGTAAAAGCAGTAGATAAACAGTTGCAAACATAAAGTAAATGAGTTGATAATAGCTGACATCGGATTAATTAACCAGTTGACTTTAAATTATAAGTAATATTAGTTGCTTTTTTTACAAGTAATATTAGTTGACTTTAAATTTAAATTAGCAGTAATATTAGTTGCTTTTTTTAATAGACAACAAGTACTATAATTTTTAAATTATCCATCATCTTTTTTTTGAGAGAAAATTATCCATCATCTTAAAAATTTAAAATTTCATTTTTTTATAAAAACTCTCCGGTCGAAGCATCAACTAATCCTAATCTGAAGGGTCCATTCTCAACGTCCACTTGCGGTGGTATATAAAAGCTCTGGACTAACCCATCGGAATTGACATAGAGACAAAAGTAACATGTTGATACAATCTTTGGATCAAATAAGCCAATGAATGTGAAACATATACGTGTGAACGTGTGAGATCCGATATACATGACTTTTTTTTTGGATGAAATTTTACATGATTATTCAAATCGAACATTTTCATCAATCTCTATTGGAGTGTCATGAGATAAGAGTGAGGTGTAAGTAAGAAGTAGTAACGAAGTTGAAAATAACCAATTCTTATAGACACCAAATTAAAATCAAGTGACACGTATAAGAAAATGTTAACTAGACTTGTACAATCTTTTCAAATCTAATTCCTCACACTTCAATAGATTTGTTTTATTACTAAAAATAGTAATACTTGAAACAAACTCAATGATTATACCCCCGTC